>Ga0187894_10007072_pt1 | contig 10740 bp, 13 predicted proteins | sample GBC1701081metaG_FD_136650 | JGI IMG/M metagenome (GOLD analysis project Ga0187894, IMG submission 136650) | White microbial mat communities from a lava cave in the Kipuka Kanohina Cave System on the Island of Hawaii, USA - GBC170108-1 metaG ... | reverse complement strand
CGCGCGGGAAGGAGGCCGCGCCGCAGCTCCTCGAGACGTGGGAGAAGAGCGACCCGGCGGCTTCGGCAGGGACGGAAGCGCTCGCTCGGTTCGGCGACGCCGTGCTCGAGCAGGTCGTCGAGGCGATGAAGCCCGAAGGTGCACGGCGGCGGCGGTTCGGCGCGGTCTACCTGGGCCTGATCGGGGCCGAGCAGGACCTCTCCGTCATCGACCGTACGCTCGCGCCGCTCCTTTCGGACCCGGCACCGGAGGTGCGGGTCGCCGCCGCGGAGGCGTTCGGGATCGCACTGCTGGCGATCGCGGGCAGGGCGCTCGACGCCATTCTCGCGGCGACCGCCGATGCCGATCCGCGCGTCCGCATGAACGCGCTCGCGGCGGCGGCGCGCGGCGCGCCCGAGGACGCCCGTGTACGCGCGGCCGTGGACAGGGCGGCCACGGATGCGACGCCGGCCGTGAGCAGGACGGCGGCGTTCCTCCGGGACACGTCGAGCCCCGCGGCCCTCGGCGCCGCGCTCGGGAGCGACGCGCTGCCCTTGGCCGCGCGGATGCTCGCGGCGGAAAGGCCGCGCTCCTTCGCCGGCGGTTTCGGCCCCGTCATCCCGTCGCTCGCGAACGTCGTCAAAGACGCGGATCTGGCCGAGGCGCTTCGCGCGGCGGCGGCGACCACGCTCAGGCAGCTGCAGGCCCGTCGCATCTTCGAGGCCCGCGGCGCCGGCGGCGACGCCGCGGCCCGCGCTGCCGCCGACCGGGGCCTTCGCTGGCTCGCGGCCGCGCAGGCAAAGGACGGCCGCTGGGCCGCGGACGCGTGGAACGCCCACGACCTCGGCGTGACCGGCCTCGCGGTCCTCGCATTCCTCGCGGCCGGCCACACCGACCGCGGATCCGGCCCGTACGCGGACCACGTCCGCGACGCGCTCAAGTTCATCGTGTCGAGCCAGAAGAAGGGAGGCCTCCTCGCCCACGGGCCGGAGAAGCAGCACACGCTCGTGGAGCATGCCATCGCGACCCAGGCTCTTTGCGAGGCGGTGGGGATGACCGACGATCTCGAGAGGCGGCCGATCGCGCAGGCCGCCGTCGCGTGCTGCGTCGCCGCGCGCAACCCCAACTTCGGGTGGAGATACCTGCCCCGCGCCGGAGAGAACGACACGCACGTGACCGTGTGGATGGCCGGGACGCTGCGAATCGCCGAGGCAACCGGATTCGAGGTCGAGCCCGCCGCGTTCGAGGGCACTCGGCAATGGATCAACACGATGACGGATCCCGACTTCGGGATCGTCGGCTACAACTACCCAGGCGGCATGCCGTTCCGCGCCAAGGACTTGAACGACGACTTTCCGACCGATCTCACGCGTGCTCCGACCGCCGCCGGGATCTGGTGTCGGATGATCCTCGGCGAGAACGCGGCGACTTCGCAACTCGTGAAGAAGGGGGCCGAGGTCTGTCTCGAGGTGCCACCCGCGTTCCGTCCCGGCCAAGCGGATTTCTATTACTGGTACTACGGCACGCTCGCCCTCTTCGAGGTCGGCGGGGCGCACTGGACCAAGTGGGACGCGCGCCTCAAGGAAGCAGTGCTCCCGCGGCAGAAGGCCGACGGGTCGTGGGACCCCGAGGATGCGTGGGGGTTCGCGGGGGGGCGCGTGTACGCAACCTCGATCCTGACGCTCGCGCTCCTGACGCCGAGCCGCTACCCGCGGGGTTGGGGAGTTGACGGTCCCCTTCCCGAGCCCTACGCGCAGGCCGCCCAAGCGCTCAGGTCCGTGGCCGGCAGCGGCCCGCCCCGCCTGAAGGCCGCCGCACTCGGGACGCGGCCGAAGTGACGGCCGCGCCGCGCGGCGTGCTCGTCGACCTCGGGGGGACGCTCCTCGCCGAGGAGCCCATGGACCGGCGCGCATCCGCGGAGGCGCTCGTTGCAGACCCGCGGTTCGCGCCGCACCTCCCTGACGCCCGCGTGCTCGAGGAGGCGCACGCCGCGGGGCCGGGGCATCCCGAGAGGTGGACGGTGCTCGGTTGGCTTCGCGGGATGCTGCCCGAGAAGCTTGCGGAGGAGGCGGAGATCCTCGTCTGGGATCGCGGCGTGAAGATGACGCCGATGCCGCTCGCGAAGGATGCGCTCGCGGCGCTGCGCAAGGCCCGGATCCCGGTTGGCGTCGTGAGCAACACCCTCTTTTCCGCACGGGCGTGGCGCCACGGCCTCGCATGCCACGGCCTCGCCGTGGACTTCGTCGTATCGAGCGCGGACGTGGGCGCGCGCAAGCCCGACCCCGCGATCTTCCGCGTGGCGCTCGACCGGCTCGGGTTGCCGCCGGGCGACGTCTGGTTCGTCGGGGACTCCTACGAGAAGGACGTCCGCGGCGCGGCGGCCGTCGGGATGCGGCCGATCTGGTTCAACGGCCCCCGAGACCCCCTCACCTCCTGCGCCGATTGGGCCGCGTTCCTCGAACTGTGGAAGGGTTCGCTCCCACCCCGCGTCTCATGAAGCAAGGAGGTTCCTGATGCGGTTCACGGTTGCAGTTCTCGCGGTGGCGCTCCTCGGTTGCCTTCGCCCGGCGGCGGCGCAGGAGGAGCAGGTCACGATCACGATCACGAAGGACATGCCGCTCGCGGACTTCATCGATGGGGCGGCGGTGACGGTCGGCAAGCCGATCCTCTACGACCCGGGCGGCCAGCGGTTCCAGAAGAACCAGACGATGGGCGTGGACGTCACGAAGAACGTACCGAAGGGGAAGGAGCTCGATCTCATCCGCGCGATCCTCGCGTTCTACGAGATCACGCTGATCCCGGTGGGGCCGCAGGGCTACGACGTCTTCCTCGCGATCGACTCGCGCTCGACGAACAACCTCGTGAAGAACAAGGCGCTCTTCGTCCCGTGGGAGTCGCTCCGCGAGTACGCCGACCGGGACGGCCTCTACCTCATGACGTCGGTGCCGGTGAAGCACATCGAGAACCTGACGATGCTGCGGACGGCTCTCTCGACGATGGTCACGCCCGCCGGGATCGGCCGGGTGCACGAGGTTCCGGGCGCGAACCGGATCATCCTCATGGACTACGCGCCGACGGTCGCCGCGATGGCGCGCGTGATCCAGGAGATGGACGTGGATCCGAAGCCGATCGTCACCGCGACGATCCTGCTCAAGCACGCGGAAGCGATTGCGCTCGCGAACACGCTCAAGGAGCTCTTCGTCGCCGCGGACCAGCAGCAGGCCGCGCCGCGGGGGCAGGGGGCGTACATGGCCGTCGCGCCCGCGCCGCGGATCGCCGCGTACGAGCCGGGCAACGCCGTGGTCGTCGTCGCGACGGAGGCAGATCTCGCCCGCATCCGCGAGGTCGTGAAGCAGCTCGACGTCCCGCCGACGGAGTAGCGCCAACGGCCTCCGAAGTGGGGGGGCTTGGGGGGCCGCGGTCGTGCCACGAACAGGATCGCGACGCCCCCCGTCGAACATCGACCCTCGGTCGGCCAGTCGTTGCCGTGGTCCCGCGGGTGCCGGACGGATGGCACGGACGTCGGATCCACATCGTAGAATGCCACCAGATGCGGCAACGCGGCGTGACCCACGACCGGAGCGAGGAGTCGCCGCTCGCGAAGGCGCGCTGGTTCCAGTCGCTCTCGCTCGAGGAGCGGCTTGCGCTCTTCTGCGAGATCACCGAGCTGGCGATCGCGCAGAACCCCGACCTCCTGAAAGGGAACGATGCTCGGCCGGTTGAAGGACGTATTCAGGTCCTTTCACGAACATGATGTCCGGTATGTCGTGATCGGGGGCATCGCCTCCGTCGCCCACGGAGTGCCTCGTGCCACATTCGATCTGGACATCCTGATCGAGGCCACGCCCGGAAACGCGCAGCGGCTGTTGGATGCGCTCCTCGCCGCGGGCCTCGTCACCGCGCAAATGACCGACGCGGTGACGTTGCTCGCGAAAGAGATCACGATCTTCAAGGACAAGGTGCGCATCGACGTGCAGACAAAGACACCGGGGATCGACTTCGCTAGCGTCTGGAAGCGACGCGTGACGATGCGCCACGAGGGCCAGGAGTTCCACGTTCTCTCGAAGCCCGACCTGATCGCGTCGAAGCGCACATCGGGCCGACCTCGAGGACGTTCGAATGCTCGAGAGCGGCGGAGCATAGGCCGCCGCCTCCGCCGCGTGAAGCCAACAGGCTGAGGAGCGCGCGCCGGTGTTTTGCGCTCCCCCGAGCCCCCCCGTCCCGTGGATTGGACGGACGCGCGTGAGGCCTGGAAGGCAGCCGTCGCGGCCCCCCAAGCCCCCTCTTTTCGGCCCCTTGACAGGGCGGCTGTAATCTACAACCATGTAGTTGTGGGATCGCTGGACCTGACGCTCGCCGCCGTGGCCGACCCGACGCGGCGGTCCATCCTTCGCCGGCTCGCCGCGGGACCGCGGGCGGTCGGCGACCTCGCCCGGCGGTACCGCATGTCGCAGCAGGCGGTCTCGAAGCACGTCGCGTGCCTCGCGCGCGCGCGGCTCATCTCGAAGCGGCGGCGGGGGCGCCTCCACATCTGCTCGCTCAACCCGGCGCCCCTGAAGGAGGTCGCCCGCTGGACCGAGGGGTACCGCCGGTTCTGGGAGGCGAGCTTCGATCGCCTCGACGACCTGCTGGTCGAGATGAAGGCCCGCGAAAGACGGAAGAAAGGAGATCGATAGATGTCCGGAACCCTGAAGGTCGTCGCGCAAGGCGACCGCGAGATCGTGATGACGCGCGTCCTCGACGCGCCGAGGAAGCTCGTCTTCGACGCGTTCACGAAGCCCGAGCTGCTGAAGAAATGGTTCTACGGGCCGGACGGCTGGACGCTCGCGGTCTGCGAGATCGACCTGCGCGTGGGCGGCAAGTACCGCTACGTGTGGAAGAAGGGCGATACCGAGATGGGGATGGGGGGCGTCTACAAGGAAATCAAGGCGCCGGAGAAGATCGTCTCCACCGGGAAGTTCGACCAGCCGTGGTACCCGGGCGAGGAGGTCGGCACGATGGTCTTCTCCGAAAAGGGCGGGAAGACGACGCTCACGCAGACGGTACAGTACGAGTCGCGCGAGGCGCGCGACGCCGTCCTCGCGAGCGGCGCGATGGCGGGCGTGGAGCTGGGCTACGAGCGGCTCGAAAGGATGCTCAAACGGGGGTAGCGATGGCGACCGTGATCGACGCGTACCTCACGGGCGTCCTGCCCGACCAGCGGACCGCGCTCAAGAAGCTCCGGAAGACCATCCGCGCGGCGGCGCCGGAGGCCGAGGAGTACATCGGCTACGGGCTCGCGGCCTTCCGGCTCGACGGGAAGCCGCTCGTCGCGTTCGGCGCGAGCGCCAAGCACTGCGCGTTCTACCCGATGAACGGCACCTCGGTGGACGCACACAAGGGGGAGCTCGAGGGCCGGGAGACGAGCAAGGGCACGATCCGGTTCCAGCCGAAGGACCCGCTCCCGGCGGCGCTCGTGAAAAAGATCGTGAAGGAGCGGATCGCGGAGAACGCGGCGAGCGGCGGCGACGAGATCGCCGCGTACTCGAAGGCGCGGCCCCCGGCGCTCCGGGCCGTCTGCGATCACCTGCGCGAGCGGATCCGCGCGGCGCTCCCGAAGGCGACGTCCAGGGTGTGGCACGGGAGCCCGGTGTGGTTCATCGGGGAGAACCCGGTCGTCGGCTACAGCGCGAGCGCGAAGGGCGTCCATCTCCTGTTCTGGAACGGACGGGCGATCGACCGGAAGGGACTCAAACCCGTGGGCAAGCACGGGACCGCGGCGCAGGCGACGTTCGCCGATGTGAGGGAGATCCACACCGCGACCCTCCGTCGTTGGCTCAAGAAGGCCGGGTCGGATGTCCTCGACTCGAAGGAGTTCTTCAGGAAACTCCGCGCACGGGCCGGCGGCCCCCGAAGCCCCCTCCGATGAACGTCCAGGAGGTGGTCGCTAAGCTCAAGCGGCTCGGCAGCAAGCGCGCCCGCGACGGGATGGCGCGGTTCGCCATCCCCTCCGACCGCGCGTTCGGCATGTCGATGGCCACGATCCACAAGGTGGCGAAGGGCCTCGGGCGCGATCACGCGCTCGCGGAGGCGCTCTGGCGGACGGGCTGGTACGAGGCGCGGACGCTGGCCGCGTTCGTGGACGAGCCTTCGCGCGTGACGCCCGCGCAGATGGACCGCTGGTGTCGGGACTTCGACAGCTGGGCGATCTGCGACACGGTGTGCTTCAAGCTCTTCGACCGGACGCCGCACGCGTTCCGGAAGGTGAAGCAGTGGGCGCGGCTCGAGGGCGAGTTCCAGAAGCGGGCGGCGTTCGCGCTTCTCGCGTCGCTCGCGGGGCATGATCGGAAGTCAAAGGACGCGCCGTTCGCGCGGTGCCTGCCGCTCGTGGAGCGTGCGGCGTCGGACGAGAGGAACTTCGTGAAGAAGGGCGTGAGCTGGGCGCTGCGCGGGGTGGGGCACCGGAGCCTCGCGCTGCACAAGGCCTCGGTCGCGCTCGCGAAGCGGCTTAAAGCGTCGGAGAAGGCTGCGTCGCGGTGGGTGGGGAAGGACGCGCTGCGGGACCTCTTGAGGCCGATGGTGCTCCGCCGGCTCAAGTCGCGACGAGCGTGAACTGGATGACGTCGATGTGGCCGCTGCGGAAGAGGTCCGCGCAGCCGGTCAGGTAGCGCATGTAGGTGCCGTGGGTGTCCGCGGACGTGAGCGCGGTCGCCCGCTCGTGTGCCGCCCGGAGGTTTCGGGCCCAGTGGTCGAGCGTGCGCGCGTAGTGGGGCTGGAGGGAGTGGATCCGGTCCACGCGGAAGCCGTTCGCCGTCGCATGGCGGACGATCGCCCGGGGCGCGCAGAGCTGGCCGCCGGGGAAGATGTGCTTCCGGATGAACTTCGCGAAGAGCACGTGCTCGTGCTCGACGCGGATGCCCTTGCTGGTGAGCGTCTCGAGGTCGGGCCGGACGATCGTGTGGAGGAGCATGCGGCCGCCGCGGGGCAGGATCTTCTTGCAGCGCGCGAAGAACGCGGCGTGGCGCTCGACGCGGAAGTGCTCGAACGCGCCGATGCTCACGATCCGGTCCACCGGCTCGTCGAACTCCTCCCATCCGGCGAGGCGGAACTCGGGGCCCCCCGGGCCCCCCTCGATCGCCTCCGCGAGGCGCGTCGCATACGCGTGCTGGTTCCTGCTGAGCGTGAGGCCGACGACGCGGACGTGGTGCCTCGTCGCCGCGCGTCGCGCGAGCGAGCCCCAGCCGCAGCCGATGTCGAGCAGGCGGAGGCCGGGCCGGAGGTCGAGTTTCGCGAGCGCGAGGTCGATCTTCGCGGTCTGCGCTTCTTCGAGCGACATTCCCTCGCGCTCGAAGTAGGCGCAGCTGTAGGTGCGGGACGGGTCGAGGAAGAGCGCGAAGAAGTCGTCCGAGAGGTCGTAGTGCGCCTGGACCTGCTCGAAGAACGGCCGCAGTTCGTCAGCCACGGCAGTTGAACCCCGGGTTTCGCGGCACGAGGGTGATTCTAAGCCCGCGGCCGCGCGGTCGTCAGTGGAACCCGCCGCCGAAGAAGCCGCCGCCCCCGGACGGAGGGGGCGGGACGGGCACGCGCACGCCGAAGCCGCCCGCGTCGTAGCGGCCCAGACCGAGGATCGCGAGGGCGCGGTACCAGATGTGGCGGTAGCGGAACGGGCGCGGGACATCAATCTTCCGCGGCGGGCCCGGACTGCCCGCCACCTGCTCCTCGATCCTGAGACCGTCCTCCTGCCAGCGACGCAGGATGTGCGCGAGGTCGTGCATGAGCTCCGCCTCGCGCAGCACGACCACGCGGTCGAGGCCGCGCGAGAGCAGCAGCTTGCCCGACGGCAGGTCCTGCGGGAAGACCATCCACCGGTTGTCGAGCTTGCCGGGCTCCGCCGTACGGCCCCGCGGGAAACGCCGGGAGTCGAGGAGGAACACGGGCGGCGCCGACGGCGGGAGCGGCGCCGCGGACAACGCCTCGGCGCTCGACACGAGCGCCGAGATCAGCGGGTCCTGATCGATCACCTCGGCGGGGCCATGGGCCGCGTTGAAGAGCGGTACCGGGCGGAAGCCCCTCCCGGCGAGGGCGACGCCTGCTTCGATCGAGGCGGCGCCGGGGAGGTCCGCGACGACGACCGCGGGTCCACTTGCCCAGTCCACATCCACGCGGGGGAACCGAGCGGTCGCCACCGCGCGGTCGATGCACGTGAAGAGCACCGGCTTCGCCCAGCTCGACCAGATCCCGCCCGTCGGCGCCCAGATGCCGAAGAGCCGCTCGCCTTCAGACCCCACGACAGGCCTCCTGCTCGCGCGCGACGAGCACCGCCGCGTCCTGCGCGCGCCAGTCGATCAGGGGGCGGCGTGCGACGCGGCCGTACGCGCCCGCCGCGCGGCCGTCCACGGTGAAGACGCCGACGCACGCGTGGAACGCGCCCCCGGTTGTCGCCACGGGCAGCGACTCGAACCGCCGCTGCGCGACCCAGTGGCGCGGGTGCCAGCGAGCGTGCCGCGTTGCGAACCGCAGCGTTTTCGGCTCCGCGACGCCCGCGAGCCCGATCGCCTCGCCCACGCGCCCGAACGCGGGCTTCAGGACCCACGCCGGGTCGCGAGCCGGCGCGTCGCGCGGGGAGCGCGTCTCGGGGAGCAGCGCGCGCCAGGCGTCGAGCGGTGTCTTGAGCTCGTCCCACACGAGCGGCAGCCGCTTGCTCTGCGTCAGCAGCGCGTGCGCGGGGTTCGCGACGGGCGTCCGGCCGCCCCGGAAGAACGCGGGCCAGCCGCAGGCCGCGGGCGTCTCCGGCAGCCACTCCGCGGGGAAGAAGCGCAGGAGGAGATCGACCGGGGCGTCGAGCCAGTCGCACACGAGCCGGGCGCGGCCGTCCGTCCAGCGGAGGTGGGCGGGGCTCGCGAGGCACGCGCGGAGCCCCCGGCCCTCGAGCTCCCTCCCGATATAGGCCATGACCTGCCGGTCGTCCGTGTACGCCGTCGCGTGCACGAGGCAGACGAGGCCGCCCGGGGGCGCTTCGCGGGCCGCCGCGTCCGCGAGCGCCCTCGCGGGGTCGCCCGGCGGCTCGAAGCCCTCGTAGTGCGACGACACGAGGCGCGCGACGCCCGCGGCCTCGATGAAGCCGCCGGGCACGTCGCTGTTCACCTCCGAGACGCGCCAGCCCTCCGCCGTCGGGTGGAAGTCGAAGCGCATCACGCGCGCGACGCCCGCGGTCGCGCCGAGGCGGGGGATCTCCTGGAGGCGCCGGCGGACGGCGCCGGGGAGACCGAGGCGGCGGTGGAGGTCCGGCCTCTGGACCAGCTCCTCCTCGGTCGCGAGCGTCTCGCGCGCGAGGGCCTCGGCCGCGCCGGCGAGCCGGCTCCATGCGTCCGCCTCGAGGACGAGCGGGAAGGGCGCGAGCGACGGCGTGTCCTCGACCTGCGGGTCCCACTTGCAGCAGTCGAAGATGGCGCGGCGCCGCAGCGCTTCGCACTGGGCGGCGTCGAGCGAGGGGAGGCTCGCGAGGCCGTTCATTCGAACCGCCCGAGGTGCGCGACCCACCCGGCCGCGGTCGCGAGGAGGAGGAGGGCCGGGGGGAACCCGGCGGTTGCCGCGCCGCGCTGCGGCCGCTCGGCGGTCGGCGCGAGCGCGCGCTGGAAGCAGACCGTGAGGAGCGCCAGCGCGGCCGCCGGCCAGCCGTGGTGCACGAAGTCGGCAATGGTCTCGCCCGCGGAGTGCCAGTCGCCCGCGACCGCGCGGCCGAGGACGAGCCCCTCGGCGGCGAGGAACGCGCCGAGGCGGATGCCGGAGGCGGGGTCGCGGTCCACGGTGACCGCGTCCGAGACCCCCACGAGCAGATCGACGACCCACAGGAGGGCGAAGAGCGCGCCGGTCGAGAGGAGGCCGCAGAAGACGACGACCCACCAGCCCGGGCCGTCGCCGATGTTGCCGCCGGCGAAGCAGAGCGTGATCCCGACGAGCGCGCCGAGGACGGTACAGAGCGCCGCCGGGTTCCCGCGCTCGAGGACGTCGTCCCGCGCGCTGATGGCGAACCACGGCAGTAAGCGCGTGGCGACGCCGAGCCAGGCCGCGCCCATGAGCATGTAGAAGACGACGTAGCCCGTGGCGTTGCGGACGTCGAAGGAGGACCAGAGCTTCAGGATGACGAAGAGGACCAGGAGGCACCCGAAGGGCGCCACGCCGAGCGGCACGCGAAGGTTCGGGCCCGACGCGAGGGGGGTGATGGTCTGGAGGTTGCGGAACCAGGGCACCCACATGGCGCCCGCCGTGATCGCCGAGACCAGGAGGACGAGGACTTCGCTTCTGAACAACCTGCGGATTCTAGCGAGCGAGCGGTGCCGTTATTCGCCGAAATGCGGCCGCGGCTGCGAGCGTCCAAGGTACGGTGCACGCAACCTCCCGCCTGCTCGCGCACATGGCGCCCGGCATCTTGGCCTGGATCTACATCGCGTGGATCGCGTGGGCGTGCTCGTCAGAGTGGAGCGGGCGCGGGATCTTCAGAGGCCTCGTTCCCATCCAGCTTGCGGTCTGCGCGCTGGCGGCGATCGGCGGAGTGTGCGCGTTCCGGCTGCCGTCGCGAAGACAGAGGCTGGGCGTCGCGGTGGGGAGCCTGTCCGGGGCGATCGTGCTGCTCGAGGCCATCGCGGAGATCTTCTTCTTCTAGCCCAACTTCGGCAGTTGAAGAGAGAAACGGGCCGTTTTCGCGGGTCGCTCGTGCGAGAAACGCAGCGATTCGGCGGATCTCCGCGTTCGGCGTTCCGGCAGGCGATGTAGTGCCAACCT
>Ga0187894_10007071_pt1 | contig 10740 bp, 15 predicted proteins | sample GBC1701081metaG_FD_136650 | JGI IMG/M metagenome (GOLD analysis project Ga0187894, IMG submission 136650) | White microbial mat communities from a lava cave in the Kipuka Kanohina Cave System on the Island of Hawaii, USA - GBC170108-1 metaG ... | reverse complement strand
CATGTCGTGATTCTGCAAGAACCACAACGTCTGGTCGGCGTGCACCGATGCGCGCAGCTCGCTGGAGACGACTTTGAGTATGGTGCGGTCGGTGTCGATGACGAATGTGGTCCGTCTGACCGGCAGCAGCCGGGCCAGCAGGCCACGGCGCCGAGTGTGCCGGCCACGCCGGGCCGCCTTACGCGCCACGACGGATTTATGTAGCTTGGCGAGCCGGCCTCGGCGCACCCCGAACAGCTCGGACACCACGCCGTCCGCGTCGGAGAGCAGCGGATAGTCGAACGAGCGCTGTTGGGCGAAGTGGGCCTGCCTGTCCACGGTGTCGGTGCTGATGCCAATCCGCTGGGCGCCCACCGTGGCGAATTCGCTGCTCAGGTCCCGAAAATGACACGCCTGGGCTGTACAGATCGGTGAGGACGCGAGTGGGAAGAAGAACAGCACAACCGGCCCATGGGTAACGAGCGCGGACAATGTCCGAGGCCGACCGGTGTGATCGTACAAAGTGAAGTCAGGCGCCCTCTCGCCCGCAATCATCGGCAAAGACTAACGCGGGGAAGCTGGACGCGACGCACGACTCGGATAATTTGATTTCGCCGAATAGCTAACAGATGGGGACCGCCAATATTTTGGGAAAAATCACTAGATATATCGAGTCAGGACAGTTCGTTTGCTGAGGGGCCTACGCGAAACCTCTGAGCGGGTGGGCGTGACCCACTCGCAGAAGTTATCGGAGTTCCGACAAACACTGAAAAGTGTTGCTGCACAGGCATTGAGCGGCGTGAGTATGTTCCATTAACTCTATGGCCGCAGGATGTCGGCCGGGGAAACGGTTTCGACGAACGCGCGCGCCGCGGCGGCGAGTTTCCTGTCCGCAGTAGCCAGCGCGTCCGCCTGCAGCTGGGTCAGTGCGATGTACTCGGCCTGGTAGGTATCGGGCCAGTTCAGCTTGGCGGCTATTCGCCATGCGTGGTCCTGCAGTGATCGGTCGCCGAGGAGCCGGATCCGCAGCCCGCGAATACCGTCGAGAATCTTCCGGCCTGCGCGCTCATCGATCTCGCCGCGGTGCACCAATTCGTAGACGAGGGCGAGGGCCTGCGAGCGCAGCAGTGTGGGCGCGGCCAGGCTGTGGCCCGATGGAATTGTCGCTCCGCCAGTGGCTAGGTCGATAGCCACCTGTGCGTCAATGACGAATGTTGTGATGCCCGTACCTTCGCATGGGACCGCAGTGTTCCGCGGCCGCGATTGTCCGTGGTTGTCGGCGATATCGCGGGGGTGCCGTTACTGAGCGGAACGCCGCTGATACAGATCTAGAGACTGTCTTACAAAACGTCGTACACAATTGCTATGGCTGACACGATTACCTTCCGGCCGGACGAAGACACATCGAAGGCGCTCGAGGTCTTGACCAAAGATGGCACAGCTGTGTCCGCAGCCGTTCGATCTGCCATCATCGATGCCGCGCGACGGAAGGCCAGCGCGGCGATTCGCGCCGAGGCCGAAAGGCTTGCCGAAGACGAGTCCGACCGCGCCGAGGCCATGCAAGTGCTGCGCGATATGGAGACCTTGCGTGCGTGGTGAAGTCTTTCAATTGCATGCCCCGCGGGGGAGTCGCGGTCACGAGAAGTCCGGCTCCCGCTACGCCGTAGTGGTCCAGTCGGATCAACTGCCGCTGTCGACCTGGCTGGTTGCGCCAACGTCGACGTCTGCTCGTGCCGCCAGCTTTCGTCCCGAGGTTGAAATCGGCGGCGCGAACACCCGGGTCCTTGCCGAGCAGTCCGCAGCCGTTGACCCAGGCCGGCTCGGCAAGAGCGTCGGGTTCCTCAGTTTCGACGAGATGCGCCGCGTTGATGCGGCACTGCGCATCGTCCTCGATCTCTGAGCACTGCGCCGTCGCAGGGCGGGGGACGGCCGCCTTACCACCACGAACACGGCGACCTTTACTGGTAACCCGCCATATTCGATTCCGCCGTATTCCTCCCCGGTCGAAGCGGCGTACCACCATCGGAACAGCCTCACGAGGCTTGTGCCGATCGTCATGCTCAAGTAGGCCATGCGAACCGTCGAGCGAAAGTCGTACTTGGGATATTTGTTTGCTGGCCTGGCAGGTCAGATTATCCGACTCCCGAGATGGTGCGTTACATGTAACATTGTTGCATGGCAGTGAGGGAAAGGGTCGGGGAGTACCGACGGCGGATGCGGGAGCGTGGCCTCCGGCCCCTGCAAGTCTGGGTGCCTGATGTGCGAACCGAGACTTTTGCGGCCGAGGCGCATCGCCAGGCTTCGTTGGTCGCACGAACGGACGAGAGCGGCGACGACCAAGAGTTTGTTGAGGCGATCTCGACACCGTGGGACGAGGAGTGAACCGAGGGGAGATTTGGACCGTAGCGGGGGGCGTCTATGTGGGGAAGCCGCGTCCGGCAGTGATCGTTCAGGATGACCTCTTTGATGCCACCAGTTCAGTGACTGTTGCTCCGATGACCAGCACCCTGTTGGATGCGCCACTAATGCGCATTCGTATAGCCGGCGGAGACGGTCGGCTATCCGGACTTGACCACGATAGCGACGTGATGATCGATAAGCTCACTACCGTCAGAAGGTTGAACGTCCACGCCCGGGTTGGCCGGCTGACAGCGGAACAAGTCGTCGAGGTCGAGCGGGCAATGATGGCGTTTCTTGGCCTTGCCCGGTAAATGAAACCCGCTGGGCGACAGCGCGAGACGGCGTACTTTCGCTTTGCAGCCTGAAGGCCGCGCCGGGTGTCCAGCCCTCCCCGTAGAACGGCAAGTATTTGACGCCACCGGGAAGCGAAGTCAGGACGCATCGACCGCCTGGGTGCGCCCGTTGTGAGAGCAGAATCGTGCGCCTTCGACCTCCCGACCGGCGTGTGGCGGTCAATCACGTTGCAAGACAACATCGTTCCAGCGACGGGCGGGGAGTATCAGGTTTGGCGCTATTCGCATGACATGCGAATAACCAACGTGATACTGGTAACCCGCCGTATTCGATTTCGCCGTATTCCTCCCGTGCGCGGAGCGCAGAGCGCAGACCTGGCCTGCACCGGCCGGAGAGACACCGGAGCCCTAGCCACGATCGAAGCAGGGGTTGAGCGCATCGTCGCCATGTCTACAATTCGTCTACACTGGCTTCATGGCAGCAGAAACCACAACTGTCCGAGTCCGCCGGCCAGATTCCGAGCGGCTCCAATCGCTGGCCAAGGCTCGTCAAACCGCCGTTGTCGACGTCGTGCACGCAGCCATCGACGCCTTGGAACGGCAGGAGTTCCTCCGGGGACTAAACGGCGATTACCAGCGCCTGCGCGGTAATCCCGAACTGTGGGAGCAGTACCTGGCCGAGCGTCACGAGTGGGACGCCCTGGCTTGATCTGGCGAGGGGAGGTCTACTACGTCGATCTCGGCCAGCCGGTCGGCCACGAGCCGGCTTTTCGACGCCCAGCGGTAGTGGTGTCGGTCGACACTCTCAACAACGGACCGGGAGGGCTGGTGGTCGTCGTCCCGATTGCGACCGCTGGCTACGGGCTGCGAAGCCATGTCGAGCTGGAGCCAGAGAGCAGCGGGCTCGACCACACCTCATACGCACGCTGCGATCAACTGCGAGTGGTCTCCGTCGAAGGACTGTCATCTCGGCAGACAATAATCGGCCCAGACCAGATGCAGGCCATTGACCAAGCGCTGCGCTTTGTCCTCGATCTGTGACACCCAGCCACCCGACGCAGAAGAACCAAAAGTAGATTTTCAACCCTGTTGGGCCACAACCGGAAACGCGGATCGGCGGCTCATCATCGGTGCCGGGTCGCTCGTGGGCGCACTGCTCGTAGACTTCGGGGTAATCGTGCCATTCACCATGCTGGCCCGGATGTGCTCCCTGCCGTCGCCCCAAAATTGCTGCACGGAAGCACTGTGTCGGCGACTTATCTTTGGATCATGGGTGAAGGGACAGCCGACGGATCATTGCAACGGGCTTACGAAGCTATGGTTTCCGCCGATGTGGGCCCCTTCCTGCGAGCGCGCGGCTTCGACGTATCCGGCTCCAGATTCGAGCGGGAACGGGGACCGCTCTACGATGTGATCAACTTTCAGGCCGACTGGAATAACGGCGCCATGTCGTGGCATGGATTCTTCGTCAATGTGGGCATCGGATCGGCTGAGGTTGACACCGCGTGCCCTGGATACGAGCGAGTGAGACATCCCCTCAAAGGTTCGCTACTGCAACATCGTTGGGAAGATTTGGTCCCCGATCTGCCGTACGAGGTGCGGTTCGACTATCGCACCGACATGCGGCAGCTCGCCGCCGCGCTCTGCGACGACTTTGAACTGGCACTCGCTGAGATGGAACGGATAAGCACTACTAAGCAGTTGGTGCGATACGCAGTCGACAACAACTTGTTGATCGAATACGACAAGACCTGCCGATACCTGGCTGCAATCGACGACATCGACACGCTGACGGAATACGTCACGACTTTGCACAATCGCTTCGGGCGTCAAGACCGTTGGTCGATCTTCGACCGTAACATCAGCACGGCTGTTGGGCGCTGGGCGCGAGCGCTGCGGGAGCGAGGAGTTCTTGACCCGATTATTGCCAGTTCTGTGTTCAAAAATGTTGGGCAACAATAGAACCCAGCCAAGCCCAATGGTAAACTGGCGTGTTCGATTCTGTTGTGTTGCCCAGTGACTTTGGCCTCGATGATCCGTGAGGGCTGACTCACAGCGACTGGATACCGCACGGCGTCGCGCCCCGGTTAGCTTCAACGCAGGGCGATCGCGTTCACAGATCCCGTTTGCCGGACGCCTCGATCAAGGTGGAACGGAGGCCGCCTGGAGACATCTAGGTCCCGCCTTACTCGTCGGATCGAACGGGAGCTGAGATTGCACATCCGGCGTATATACTGCTTTGACATCAGATATATACAGACGGGAGGCTGGCGGGATGACAAAACGATTGATCGATCTCGATGACGACCTCTTGGCCGCCGCGCAGAAGGAGCTCAACACATCCGGCGTCTCCGATACTGTCCGGATCGCTCTCCAACAGGCGGCAGCATCGTCAGCTCGCGCGAGGCAGGTTGCGTGGCTAACGGCTGGTGGGCTAGGGGAGATGGCCGATCCTGATCAACGTGGTGACGTGTGGCGCTGATCGCTCGCCACTTAATTGACACGAGCGCCGCGGCTCGAATGGTGCACCCCGAAGTCGCCGCCCGTCTGGCTCCACTGATCGAGGCCGGCACAGTAGCAACCACTGCGCAGCTCGATGCCGAGGCCCTCTACAGTGCCCGAGACTCAGCCGACTACGAACGGCTCTGGTCGGATCGTCACCTGGCGTACGAGTATCTGCCGACTGACGATGGCCACTGGCAGACCGCCTTGGCCGCACAACGGCAATTAGCGAGTACCGGCCGCCATCGCGCTGTTGGGATGGCGGATCTCCTGATCGCCGCCCTGGCGAGCGCCCATGACGTAACCCTGATCCACTACGACGCCGACTTCGAGATCGCCGCTGAAGTCCTGCCCGTCCGTCACCAATGGGTGCTACGGCGGGGCAGTGTCTAGACTGAAATCTTTTGTGCCATAGTGCAAAACGAATACCTAAACTTGACATAATGTGGCTTATCGGCATTTAAAGGGTGCGAGTTGCATCAGATGAAAGCGCTCGCACAACTTGGTGATTGGACTGTCCCTTCTCAACGTATCTTCGCTTTTCTCGGTCTTTCTGCGCCGGCCGATCATTTTTCTCACTGAATCTGCGCCGAATCGGCCTTCTCGTCGCCGCGCCGAGACTTGCTCGCAATGACGACTTCGGCGCGCCGCTCGTGCCGCCCTGGCCTTCGGTTTCCACGTCTGGCGCCTAGGTGTCGCCCTTCTCCGATGCGTCATTACATCACAGTGACGTAATGACCATGACTGGGTAGGACGGCCCGCCGGAAGCTTAGCAAGATGAATTCCCTTCCCATGTAACGATTTCTGCGTCATGGAGTGGGTCATCGGTGGCGTCGGGAACGGCGAGACTCCGAGTTGACCGTACCTTCGGGGATGCTTCATCGTCGGCGCCGTCTCGTGCATCGAGTCGGCCGCACACACCTTCACTGGTGTCATGCGCCCCGGCCGGTCAAGGGAGATGATGTCGGCGCCGCATTGTCGGGCGGCCATGTCGATAACTTTGGCGTCTAGACCGCAAATGAGTCCCCCATGGTGCCATACCAAGGGCCAGCCGCCATCGGTGCCGAATCGCCACACCGCCGACGCGATGCTCATCGACGATCATCATCGAACCCTGGGCCTCACCATCGGCTGGTTGCCTGCGCTTCATTGATTGCCCCTGCGCCGTGCCAATAACAGCTCGGTTGACCAGCCGAACCTCTGGTCGGCGGCGATCATGCAGTCCATCCGACCGTTCGCGCCATTGAAACAAATAACTGGTCCGCAGTAAAGTGACCCGGTGCGAATGGAGCGCGACGTTGTCTTCGCGGCGGTCGCCAACGAGCGGCGCCAAATCGCAAGCCTCGTTGAGGACCTGGACGATGCCCAGTTGGCGACCCCAAGCCTGTGCGTGGGTTGGGACGTCAAGACCGTGGCCGCACACGTCGTGAGTGTCTTCGCGGACAGTTTTTGGGTATTCATGCGGACGGCTGTCCGCCGCACCAGCATGGCTGGTGCGATCGATGAGCTGGCGCGGCGTCGCGCCCAGGCGCCGGCCGCCGACATCGTTGCCACCCTGCGTGCGTGCGCCGATAACCCGTTGAGTCCCCCGCTGTTCGGACCGCTTGACCCCCTCGCCGATATCTTGGTTCATGCCGGCGACATCAGAATTCCTCTTGGAATGCCTTTTGAGCCTGACCCGGAGCTCGCCGCATTGGCGCTGGATTTTCTGACGCGACCGTGGCCATTCGGCTTCGTACCGCTGCGCAGACTTTCGGGTATCTCCCTGCATGCCAGCGACATTGACCGGTCCTGGCATAACGGAGCGGAGATCGTTGGACCTGTGTCCGCGTTAATAATGGCCGTCACCGGCCGCACCGCACTGCTCCACCTTCTTGACGGACCTGGACTACCCCTACTACTTCACCGGCTCCCGCCCGCGCGCTAAATCGGACGCGACGAGCGCTGGGATCACGCGTGCGCGACCCGGGAATCCACCCCCGTTGGCGCCCGACGAATACGACGGACTCGAATATGCGGCTTTGCCGGTAGAAGACCGCATATTCCATCTGGGACAATAGGTTTCATTCCTCCGCGGGTCATATTCCCACTATGGCGCGAGCTGCTCGAGGATCTTGTCGGCTACGACAAGCGGGAGAGCGTGACTGGCGCCGGCAACCACCTCGAGCGTGTTGTCGGGGAGCAGGCTTGTCAGACGGCCAGCGTGATTCATCGGTAGCCACGTGTCGAGGTCTTCGCCGCTGTCGCCAACGAGCGGTGAGCGGCGCCAAATCGCTCCATGACGTCAAAGTCGCTCGAAGAACACGCGCAGAACTGGGATCTACGCCACGAGGATTTCAAGGACAACGACTTCCTGTACGACGTCTATTCAGTCTTCACGTGGCGAGCAGACGGTTCACCTCCTCGGTGAAGCGGACATTCAAGTTGTGCCAGCGCGGCAATCCGTTGTCACCGGGCTCGAGCTGTTCAGGGAAGAGCACGGTGCCGAAGCTCCCCTGGATCAGCGGCACGACCGAGAAGCCGGCACTGCGATACCAGGGCGCCGCCCGAGACGCGACCTCCTCGGGCGTGCCCACATACATCAGGTGCTGAACGTCCTCGTCGCTCATCATGGCGCAGACACTGAGCAGCTCATCGCGGGAAAACTTGGTCGAACGGTGGGTCAGGCTCAGCGCCCAGTCGTCGCCCAGTGGGTGCTTGCCACCCCATTTGGACCAGTGGTGACCGACGGGGGTCAGATTGAGCACAAAACTGCGGACGAACGGACTCTCCAGAGCTTGCGAGATCTGGCGGTCGTTCTCACACAGGATCATGGTCATGCCCGGTGCGATGACCAACGACTTGGGGGCGCGGTCGCGGCGCTCGGCTTCGCTCCACATCTCCGCGAGGTCGGCTTCCCAACTCGGAACTTGGTCGGCGTATCCGCCGGGCAGATAGGTCAGGATGCCGTCTGCGACGCGCCCGGCGATCCGCATCGGGCGCGGGCCGCCGCCGGCGAGCAAAACGAGCGGCGGGTGTTCGGGGTTGTAGGGCGGCAGCGCGACGAGTGCCTCGTCCAGTTTCCAGAACCGGTTGTCGGGTTCGGTCACCGGTTGCGTTGTGCGCATGAGGGTCTTGATGATTCGAGTGGCCTCTTCGAGATGCGCGTTGCGCGGCTCAGTGCGTTCCAGTCCATAGGGCAGGAACTGTTTGTTCTCCCCGGTACCGATGGCGATCATCACCCGACCGTGTGAGATGTGGTCGAGGGTTAACAGCTCCTGAGCGAGGATCGACGGACTGCGGCGATAGCAGTCCACGATGGTGCTGAGGAGGATCTTCTCCGTGTGTGACGCGACGGCGGCCAGCAGCGGGATGGTGTTGTAGCACGCCTCGTAGTCCGGCACCTGTGCTGCGGTTGGGATGAGCTCTGGCGACCAGATCGAACGGAAGATCCACGACTGCATTTGGTCGGAGTAGCCGGTGGCGACGTAGCCGAGCTGTTCGTAGAGTCGCGCGGCACGGATCGCATCGCGAACCCCTCCTGGTCGGTGCATCTCCATCCCCGCAGTGCCGGCGAAGGGGATGTTCCAGTCGAGCTCGTCCGTCATTGTTTACCTCTCCGGTCAGTCGTTGTCATTCAGTTTCCCCAGCAAATGCGCACAGCACCGGTGGCCGATCAGCGGCGTTGTAGAGGTGCACCGCCGACGCGCAGCCCCCAAGCCCTCGTGATGCGCCAGTGATGACAGCAGTGCGCGGCTCACTCACTGTCGGGCCTGCATCGTCCGCCGTCGGCCGGCGGCTGCACGTCGGGCCGACCGCGCGGCTGCCCCGTCATCCAGGTTGACCATATTCCGACTGCATACGGGCCGGGTTGGCCGTTCTTCTCGTAGAAGCCTTGTGGGTCATAAACTTTGGCTTCCGGGTAGGGCCACGGGCAGGCCACCGACGTGGCCGTCCGTGTCCATTTGATCGCCATGAACCATCCGCCGTAGGCGAAGTAGGCGGCGTTGATGATGATGAACATCACCACGAACACGCCCAGCACGGGACGGCCGACGAAGATGCGGGCCCGCTGGGCCAGTTTCTCGGCGACGGTGCGGCCGGTGTCGTCGCGGTAGAGCAGCACACCCGCCGGAATCATCACGAACGTGACCGACAGCGATTCCCACAGCAGCGGGAACTGAAACGGTGTGCCGGTGAAGAGCGAGCCGAACGGGATCACCTGGTCATAGATGTAGAGTCCGGTGCGGATCCCCCAGATTTCGAGGAACGCGTCGAAGACGAACCCGCACACCAGGATTAGCCCTGCCAGGCTAATGAGAGGGTGGCGCCACGCGAACGAGTCGACAGGTGTGCGGACCTGTATTTTGCGCAGGATCCAGACGGCCGGGAAGTACGGGCCCAGATAGAACATCACATAGCCGAAGACAATGAACGGTTCGACGGTGGGCGACAGTGACACCAGCGGCCAGTCCTCGGGCCAGTGCCATAGCTGCGGGTTGTACACGGCGTAGGGAGCCCAGTTCATGATTGGGTCCTGCCACACGATCAACGTGGTCACGATTGCCATCAGCAACACCGGACGGGCCGGATGCCGGCGCCAGGCGATCACGAAGGCCGCGATGACCAGCAGCATCGCGACCACGGTGCCGATCTGGATGATGGTGAGCCACGTTGAGCTGCTCAACCCGAACAGGTACTGCACTGGTCGGGGCGCGCCGCTGATCTGCGGATTGCGGATCCGGTCGGATACCGCGCCGGTGCGCGCGTTGTAGGCCACCACTGCCAGGACAGCAAGGGCGACGATCACCCATACGGCGCTGCCCAGGGGGCGGGTGGGTCGTTGCGCGGCGACGGTGTCGGCCGAGGGCTCTGTGCGTTCATTAGTCATGTGGCGATACCTCACTGAAGCGGTCGACGAGATGGGAGTTGATACCTTCACGATGTGCCAGATGCGGGACGGTCCGTCATGCCCCGCGCCCGTTCGATGCCAACACCCTCAACCACCCGTGATGGGGGTGAACTCTGGTCTGATCTGGTCTGTGACCGTCGCCCATGGCACCGTGACCACCTTCAGTGCGCCGCCGAACTGGAATTCGGGAAAGTGCAGCTCGATTCCCGCAGCGGTGGGAATCCAGGCCTTGAAGTTGATATCGACGGGCGCGAACTGGCCTTGGCGGCGCCAGTCACGGACGTGATCGGGCGGCGCCACGTCTGCCAGCGCAGCTGCGGTGCCATCGCCGAGTCGTGTCAGACCCGCCTGCTTGTCGACGAACAGGTTGTCCCAGGTGATGGGAACACCGCTGCGGCTGTCGCACACGATGCTGGCCACCGACTGCATCGGCATGTGCTGCTCGTCGGTATTGTATTGTCCAACAAAGACTTCCGATACCGTCGCGGGGCCCATGTGCAACGTCGCGTCGGCGTCGAATGTCCAGGGACGCTTGGTCGATCCGTCCCAGGTGGCCTGCTGGACTTCGCTGTTGGCTTGCGCGTCGAGGCGATCGTTGATCTGGTCGGCCACCACTGGGTCGCCACCGTCGATCCGTTGATAGTGAACCGTCCAGCTGCCCAATTGATCTGGACT
>Ga0187894_10007070_pt1 | contig 10740 bp, 9 predicted proteins | sample GBC1701081metaG_FD_136650 | JGI IMG/M metagenome (GOLD analysis project Ga0187894, IMG submission 136650) | White microbial mat communities from a lava cave in the Kipuka Kanohina Cave System on the Island of Hawaii, USA - GBC170108-1 metaG ... | reverse complement strand
TGGACGTTTTCGCTCGCTTCAGTGGGATCGGCGGATCCTACCAGCCGCCCATGGTACGGATCGCCAGGGTGTTCAAGAGCCAGGCGGACGCAGCCGCTGCTGAGCGGGAAGACTACCTCAACCTCCCGCCGGATGAACAGTGGTTCTTTCGCTGGAAGTACTCGGACATTGAGGATTGAAAGATTGGGTGCTCAACCTCCCCCGATGCCGGTCCCGCCAAGCACCTGGTTCTGGCCGGACATCTCCACGACTGAGCAGGCCCAGCGGGTTTCGCGGCGCGGTTTTTACGCATTCATCGTCATCGGACTGGTCACGCTGTTTGGCGCTCCACCGCAGTCTTTGCTACTGGGAGCGGCGTTCCTCCTAATCGCGCTTGGGATTCGCATGGGGCACGCGACCGCTGCGGCGGCGGGGATGTTGATCGCGGCTGGGCCGTTGGCGATGCTGTTTCTGAATCGGGGGCCGCATTGGCTGACGTTTCTCTTTAGCGGCGTGATTCAGTGCATCCTGGTTGCGTACTTTCCTTTCTTGAGCTTTCGTGCCATACGCCGTGGCGAGCGGCTACGCGATGAAGCGGGTGAGCGGCGCGCGACTTCAATTGTTCCGGGCCTCCTGCTGTGGATTCCCGTGAGCTTGCTGGTGCTCGCCTACTTTGTGTTTGTGGCGCCGAATCTGTACTTGATCCAAGAGGACGCCCCCGCCCGTGGTCTGTTGAGCGGAGACCTGGTGTTGCTGACGCCCAGTTCGGAGCCATTGCCAAAGGAAGAGACCGCCGCGCGGACCGTGTTGGCGGGCCGGGCGCGCCGCATTGTCTGGTCGTTCGAAGCTACTTCCGAAGACATCAAGACGGCGCGGTTCGGCACCCTCGATATGTACCGGCGCGCGCGGTGGCCACGAATTCTTGCGCCGGTTAGCGAGCTTCAAACACGCTGATGCGGTTATAGTAGCCGCCCATGCCTTCACAAGTGCGGCAGAGGGCATCGACGCGCTTTCTGGAGCGTTCCAGCCCATCCAACAACACCGCCTCTTTCTGGGGCCGGAATCCGTGGAAGACGATCACGCGGCCGGGCGAATCGAGAATGGCCGCCGCTTCGGAGTCCAGTTGCGGTTGCGGCACCGGCCCGTCAAAGCCGGGGTGCGCGTCGTTTTCGGCGGGAAAGCTTCTAGCGGTGATCTCGCCGTTCCGCCAATAATGATCGACGGCCGGGCGGCTGATGTTGGTGAAGACGATGAGATCGCCGGGACGGGCCGCTTCGGTGAGGAATCGCGCGCCGGATCGGCTGTCGCACCGGGTCGCATAGAAGCCCGTGACGATGAACGCGACTGCGCAAATAATCGCAATAAAGGCGGGCTCCAGGCGGACACGCGGCGTATTCGGAGCGAGCGATCCGATCGCCAACGCGAGGGCAGGCAAAGCGACGATCGTGAACCGCGGCCAGAAGATGGGTCGCCAAAAAGACAGTGCAATCGGCGTCGCCAGCGCCACGATAGCCATGATCGCGCAGGCAAGACCAATGTTCGACGTATGCCGCGGGCGGTTTCGCCAAAGTATGGGGATGGCCAGCCACCACAGCCAGCCGAGCAGCATGAGCGCCCCAATGACGTCGCCGGCTCCAGGGGTAGTTGCCCAAGCTAGAGCGGTTTCGGTCTTGCGCACCTGGCGTAACAGCACGGGCAGCCAGTAGAAGGCGTAGGGCGCCAACGAGAATAGTGCGGCCGCCGCCATCCAGCCCAGGCGTGAGAATCGCCGCAAGGCGAGGTGGGCCACGCCCTGCCCGAACAGCAGGAAAAAGAACCAGACATGCGTGAGCGTTCCGGCGATGTTCGCGAGCACGTAGAGCGCGAAGTCCGTAGGATGAACCTGTTCGGCGCGACTTACGCGAAGGTACAAGACGGTGGAGATCGCCGACGCAAACGCCAGCAACCCATACATGCGCGTGAACTGTTCGGCAATGATCAGCAGCGGGCATGTCGCGAAAACCGCCGCCGAAAGCAGCGCCCCGCGCGCCCCGAACCATTCTCTGCCGGATCGATAAATGGCGGCGCTCGCCAGCAAAGCGAGCAGCAGAGACAGCAGACGCGTGCCAATCTCGCTTGTTCCCGCCACTTTCGTCCAGCCTCGCAGCAACCAGTAATAGAGCGGTGGATGAACGTCATCGCGAAGCTCGTCCATCATCGCGTCCCACGGCATCGCCACGGCGCGCAAGCTCCACACTTCGTCCGAGCGATACGCCTGGCCCATTCCCCACAGCCCCAGGAACAACGCGGCGGCGGCAAGCAACCACAACGCTCGCGATCTATCCAAGCAGCCTCCGGAATAGCGCGCTATACTCGGCGGCGCTCGCATCCCAGGAATAATCGCGGCGCATGCCTTCGGCTTGCATCTTTTTAAACTTGGCTGGCTCCTTGCGAAAAGCCGCGAGCGCCGCATGAAGGGCGTCGAGCATTTCCGCGCCGGTGTAGCCCCAAAACTTGAAACCAGTGGCGTCGTCGACGGTGTCTTCCAGACCGCCGGTCGCACGCACAACCGGCACCGTGCCGTATCGCAGCGAGTAGATCTGATTCAACCCGCAGGGTTCGTACCGGCTTGGCATCAGAAAAAGATCGGCGCCCGCTTCCACTTTGTGGGCCAGCTTGTTCGAATACTCGACGCGGACGGCGATGTTTGCCGGCTTGCTCCAGGCCATCCAGCGAAAGAGCTCCTCGTACTCGCGCTCGCCCGTACCAAGGATGACGAATTGAGCGTCTTCCGCCATGAGGGGCCCGGCCACCTGAGCGATCAGATCGAAGCCTTTCTGACGAGCGAACCGCGAGACGATGCCGATCAGCGGGCGGCTCGCATCGGCATTCGGAAGCCCAAATTCCTTTAACACGTCGCGTTTGCAGGCCAACTTGCCATCGAGGTCGTCCGCCGAATAATTCCGCGCAAGAAAGCGGTCGGTGGCGGGATCCCATTCACCGTAATCCACACCGTTCAGAATTCCGCTAAGAGTCTGGGATCGGGCGAGCAGCAACCCGTCGAGCCCTTCGCCGTATTCAGGCGTCTGAATCTCCTTGGCATAAGTCGGACTCACCGTGGTAATCCAATCGGCGAAAACCAGCCCACCCTTTAAGAGATTCACGTCGCCGAAGAATTCCAACAGGTCGGGGCGCATGAGATCCGGGGAAATGCCCATGTCGCCCATGAGGTGCCGCCCGAAGCGGCCCTGGTAGCCGAGGTTGTGAATGGTGGTGACGAGTTTCACTCCATAAAACGTAGGATCGTTCGCGTAATAGGTTCGCAGGTAGGGCGCAACAAGGGCAGACTGCCAATCGTGCAAGTGCAGAATCTGAGCGGGGAAGACGTGACGCACCAGCGCCAGGGCGGCGTGGGCGAGCAGGCTGAAGCGAATGTGATTGTCGCCGAAGTCCTTGCCCGCCGCGCCATAAATGCCGTCGCGGTCGAACAACTCCGGGCAATCGACGAAGTAAAAGGGCACCCCTCCCTGTTGCTTCACCCAGATGCCAACGTTGAACTTCATCCAGCCCGGGCTCAGCGTAAGATTCGAAGCCGCGCGTGAAGCGCCTTCGAGCGAGATGCCGCGATAACGCGGAAGGAGGACGGCCACCTCCTCGCCGCGCGCGTGCAAGGCTTGGGGAAGCGCTCCCAGAACGTCGCCGAGCCCGCCCGTCTTTGCGAAAGGCACGGCTTCGCTCGAGACCATCAGGATTCGCGGCATGATTCGGTCGGCACCATGATAGATTCTCTCGCATGAAGCGCCGGGACTTCGTAGGCGGATTGGCGGCGGCGGCATCGGCGCAGGCGGTGCGCAGGCCGAATGTGCTCGTGCTGATGCCCGATCAGTGGCGCGGGCAGGATCTTGGCTCGATGGGCAATCAGCAGGTCCGCACGCCGGTGCTGGACCGTTTGGCATCGGAGGGCACGCAGTTCACCAACGCTGTGGCGAATTGCCCCGTATGCACGCCCGCGCGGGCTTGCCTGCTGACGGGCAAGTATCCGCACCAGGTGAAGATGGCGGTGAACGACGTTCCTCTCGGCGTGCAGGAAGTAACCATCGCGGAGCTGCTGAAGCGGGCGGGTTACTACACCGGCTTCATCGGCAAGTGGCATTTGCACGGGGGACTGCGGGAGCCTGGGTATGTTCCACCCGGCCCTTGGCGGCAGGGATTCGATTTCTGGGCGGCCAATATTTGCAATCACCAATACTTAAAGACTTCGTATTTTCGCGACGATCCGAAACCGATTCCGATTGACGGCTACGAAGTATTCACCTGGACGGATCTTGCGATCGAGTTTCTCGGGGAAGCGAAGAAGCGGGCGCAGCCTTTCTACCTGAATGTCTGGTACGGACCGCCGCACGATCCTTACATCACGCCGAAGGGTTTTGAGGGTTTGTACGACGCGGCGAAGCTAAAGATGCGCCCGAACTGGCGCGAGGGCGCAAAACGGTTCGGGAGCGCCAAGGACATCGAGGGCTATTATGCGGCCATCACATGCCTGGATAGCGAAATCGGGAGATTGCTGGCGAAACTTCGCGAGTTGGGGATGGAAGGCGACACGGTCGTTTACTTTATGAGCGACCACGGCGACATGCTGGGGAGTCAGGGAACATTTTTGAAGCGCAAGCCCTGGGAGGAATCGGCTGTGGTACCGGGGATTTTCCGCTGGCCGGGCCAGATCAAAGCGGGCAGGCGTTCCGATGCGCTACTTTCGCATATCGACGCGGTGCCCACGATTCTCGGGTTGTGCGGAGTAGAGAAGTTACGCTCGATGCCGGGGCAGGACTTGTCGGGCTATTTGACGGGCAAGCAGGACAAGGCGCCCGACGAGGCGCACCTGATGATCTACACGTCTACCGAAATGGACGAACACGGACCCTGGCGCGGAATCCGGACGCGGAAGTGGAAGTATGCACGGCACGAGGATAAGCCTTGGGTGCTCTACGACCTGGAGAAAGACCCGTTTGAGTTGAAAAATCTGGCGGAAGAGCGGTCGATGCGCACCCTGGTTGCGGACATGGACAAGCGCATCGCAGCGAACATGGGCGAGATGGATGACGATTGGGTGCGGCGCTACGACAGGCCGTTCAGGTGAGCGGCTTGAAGAGTTCTCGAAGGGGAACCGAGAAGCCCGGAAGTATCGCCGGCTCCTCTAAAGTATCGGCGAGGTGTAGTCGCCGCGCGAATCCGTCACGATAATGCGCGGTTACGGACTGGTGCTCCGGATAGACAACCCAGACGGCTTCAGCGCCACGTTGTAGAAAAACTTCCACCTTATAGTCGATGCGTTCAGCGGTTTCCGATGAAACGATTTCAACAGCTAGCAAAGGAGTGCCGCGTTGGCGTTGAAATGGATCCTTCCGGGCAACCTCAGCCGTTCGCGCCAGCGACAGATCCGGCTGAAAAGCGTCCGACTCCGAAACCAAATAGATCGTTTCCGGGATCAAGAAGAATTCAGGATGCCGCACGGTATACACGGCAAGCAGCTTGTTCAAGATGCCCTTAACAATCTCATGAAATAGTCGCGCGTTGACCATTTCCACAATTTCCCCGCGAATCAACTCGCGGCGAAAGGCCTCTTCCTCGGGCAGCGCCAGGAACTGTTCCACCCTCATCTGCGCCCCCATGGCAGCCATAATTTCCTCATACCCTTACAGCAGCGTCTTCAACTCGCGATATTCACGGCCTTGGCTTTCGGCCACGCCGGAATAAGTGATATGGCCGTGATAAGTATTGACACCCTCATAAATGGCCGGACTGTCGAGGAAGGCTTTCTCCAAACCCTTTTGGGCCAGGGCCATGACGTAGGGAAAAGTGGCGTTGGTTAGCGCAAGCGTCGAGGTGTGCGGAACGGCGGCGGGCATGTTAGAAACACAGTAGTGCAGAATGTGATCGACGACGTACACAGGGTCGGTGTGCGTGGTGGGGCGAGAGGTCTCGAAGCAGCCGCCCTGGTCGATGGCGACGTCGACGAGCACAGAACCCTTCTTCATATCCTTCAGCCAATCTTTGCGGACCAGGCGGGGCGCCGAAGCTCCTGGGATGAGCACGCCGCCTACGACCATATCGGCGTGCTTCAGCGCTTCGTGAATCGTCCAGGTGTTGGAAGCGAGCGTCACCACCCCCGAATTGAAAATGTCGTCGAGCTCGCGCAGGCGGTTGAGGTTCCTATCGATGATGGTGACGTGCGCACCCAGGCCATGGGCCATTTTCGCGGCGTTCAGGCCGACAATGCCGCCGCCCAGAATCACGACATTGGCGGGAGCGACGCCCGGCACGCCGCCGAGCAGAATGCCGCGTCCACCGTTCGGTTTTTCCAGATATTGGGCGCCTACCTGAACGCTCATGCGTCCGGCGACTTCGCTCATGGGAACAAGAAGCGGGAGGGAGCCATCGCGTTCCCGAATCGTTTCATAGGCGACGGCGTTCACTTTCCCGGAAACAAGTTTTTTTGTCAGCTCCGGCAGGGGGGCCAAGTGCAGATAGGTGAATAGGAGAAGGCTCGGGCGAAGAAAAGGGTATTCCGCTTCCTGTGGCTCTTTCACCTTAACGATGAGCTCGGCGACCTTCCAAACGTCAGCCGCGCTGGACGCGATTTGGGCGCCGGCGCGCGTGTAAACGGAGTCGGGTATCGAGCTCCCCACGCCAGCGCCGGTTTCGACGATTACCGTGTGACCGGCTTCGGTTAAAGCGATAACGCCGCTGGGCACGAGGCCGACACGGGCTTCATGATCCTTGATTTCTTTTGGAACACCGACGATCATCGCGGCGCGGGATTTTCCGGTGACGCGGGAGCGCCGCCCCGGCGAGGTCCTAAGCCAAGTGCGATCAAACTGAGTGAGCCGATCTTGCCGTCCGGCTTCAAGTTTTGCTCTTCCTGAAAGCGTTTCAACGCGGCCACGGAAGACTCGCCCCACTTGCCGCTGGCTTCATCGTTCAAATATCCGCGTTCGCGGAGTGCCGCTTGGATTTCGCGAATACGGTCTTCGGCGGGTGCGGCTTGGCCTCGACGAACGGGCGCGCGCCGAGTCCGTGCGCTCTTCGACGTGTAACGGCGCTTGGCGGGGCGTTTAGCCGTCTTTTTCGCGATGGTGGATTTGGCGGGACTGGCTTTCTTGATCGAAGACTTTGGTTTGGAGGACTTGATGGGTTTCGGCGCGATTTTCTTAGGAACAACCTTCTTGGCTTGGGCGGCCGGAAGAATCAAGCCGCCCAAAACCAACGATAACGATACCCAGCAAACGAGCAAGACCCGCATGCGCTAGTGTTTCGGCAATGTGCCCGCCAGGAAGAACACGGTGTACTCCGGATTCGTCCCGCGGCGCGAGAGTGGATTGGCGCGAGCGATGCGGAAAGCCACCGGGTCGCCGGGCTTCAACGAAGCCTGAAGTTTGCGTATGTCGTCGACGCTGTTCACCGATTGGCGGTTGATCGAAAGGATCGTGTCGCCCACCTGTATGCCGGTTTCCTCGGCGAAGCTATCCTCCGCCACTTGCGTCACGCGAACACCCGCACCTTCGCCGCCCTTGATCAGGTCGCGCTCGGCTTGAGTGAGGTTCTTCACATAGATGCCGAATTTGGCTTCGGCCGGTTCGCCGGGTTCTTCGGGTGCGGGCGGCCGGTTGCGAGCAAAGCGCGGATCGTCTTTAAATACTTCCGCGCGATCCTGCACGGTGACAGGTAAGTCAACCTTCTTGCCCTTCCGATCTACCGTCAAGGTCACCTGCGTGCCGACTGGTGTGTCGGCTACGCGGCCAACCAGATCTTCGCCGTTCTTGACGGACTTGCCGTTCATCGCGATGATGATGTCTTCCGCCTTCACGCCCGCCTTATCGGCCGGGCCGTCCTTGGTGACCTGTTCCACGATCACGCCGTTCGAAACGCCGAGAGCCTTCAGAAGCTCCGGCTTTTCCTGACCGCGAGTCCAGGAGATTCCAATGGACCCGCGCGTCACCCGCCCGTACCGGGTGACTTGGTTATAGACGTTGACCGCCATATTGACGGGCAGCGCGAAGCCGATTCCTTGGTTACCGCCGCTACGCGTGGCGATGGCTGTGTTGACGCCGATCACTTCGCCCTTGATGTTCAGCAGCGGGCCCCCGGAGTTGCCCGGATTGATGGCGGCGTCCGTTTGGATGAACTTCTGGAACTGCTGGGCCACGTCGCGGCCCTGGGCGCTGATGATGCCGACGGTGACGCTGGCTTCAAGACCAAACGGAGAACCGATGGCGATGGCCCAATCGCCCACCTGAACGGCTTCGGAATTACCCACCGCCAGGTAGGGCAGCGCACGGCCGGTGTCAATCTTGATTACGGCGAGATCGGTTTCCGTATCGACACCGATCAGCTTGGCCTTGTAGTCCACCGGGTCGCCGTGAAGCTTCACTTTGATCGTGGTCGCTTCGTCGACGACGTGGTTGTTGGTGATGATGTAGCCCTTGGGGTCGACGATAAAGCCCGACCCTTCACCGCCCCCGCGCGGCCCGCGCGGAGCTTCCGGCATGTTCGGATTCTGGCCGAGGGGTCCGCGGAAGAAGCGCCGGAACAGGTCCATGCCTTCTTCAGACTCTTCCTCTTCGTCTTCCTGCGACGCTGGCGGACGCACACCGCGTTTCCGCTCGCTCACTTCCTTCTTCGGGCTGTACTCGGTGGAAATATTGACGACGGCGGGCTCCACCTTGTTCACGATGGCCGTGAACTCGTTCTGAAGTTTCACCGGGCTCGGCACCTTGAGGGGCACGGCGTCGGTTACGGCCTTATCGCTTCCCTTGTCGGCGCTGACCTCCGTGTGGATCAACGTGCCGATAACGATCCCGGTAGACAGCGTGGCCAGGATCAATCCAAGCGACAGAAATTTCTGATCGCGCAATTTCGTTTTCCAATTCATGGGACTCTCATTGCCTCCCCAAGGCGACTTTCTTCATTATAATTCGGCGGCGGGTCCGGATTTCGCCAGGGGCTTCCATTCCACCGCTACCACACCAGCCAGGATCAGACCGGCCCCCGCGGCCGGCCAAACTCCCAGCCGCTCGCCCAACACTAAATATGACGTAAGCCAAGCCGAAATGGGTTCAAGAGCGAAAATCAGCGCCACCCGCGTCGGCGACGTATGCTGTTGCGCCCAAGCCATCACCGTAAACGCGAGCGCTGTGCAAAGCAGGCCCGTCACCAGCACGCCCATCCAGACGGCAGCCGACGGACGCAAAAACAGCGGTTCCAAGCCTGCCGCCGCGGCCAGACCGCAGAGGACCGCCGTCACCACAACTTGCGTTACGCTCAACGCAGCAAACCCTCCCGCCTTGACGTATTCACTCACCACGAGAATGTGTACCGCATACGCAATGGCGCAACCGATGGTAAGGATGTCCCCGCGATTGACAGGGTTTCCGAATCCGCTGGCGCCGCTCAGGGTCATCAAGGACATGCCCGCCAACGCCAGTAGGATTCCGAGCGCCTCCATCCAACGAGGCACAATTTTATAGACGAGGGCCGCGAAAAAAGGTACCAACACCACGTTCAGCGCGGTCAAGAAGCCGCTGCGTGCGGGAGTCGTGTAGCGCTGGCCGAAGGTTTGGAGAAGATAGGCCGCCGTCAGCAGAAGCCCGCACCAAATTCCGCCGCGAATCGCCCGCGAGTCGCTCCAGCAATCGCGGCGGTAAACCAGGATTAAAGCCACGGCCGCCACGCTAAACCGCAACGCAAGGAACAGGACAACGCTCACGTCCTCGATGGCGCTCTTCACCAAGGTGAAAGAAGAGCCCCACAGCAGAGTCACCGCGGCGAGCGCTAACTCCGGGCGGAGGCGCGCAAGGGCGTCTTTCATCTATCGCAGGGATTCCCGCAGTTGCGGATCGAGATCGCCCATCAGCAGCAACAGCAACAACAGGACGCGCCGCAGCCCGTTTTCGCGGCCTTCGGGATGAAACCATTCGGCCGGCGTATGCGCGCCGCCGCCGTGGCCGCCCGCGCCAATGGAGATTGCCGGAATGCCAATGGAAAGCGGGATGTTCGCGTCGGTGGAAGCCGTGTCCAGTTGCGCGCGGATGCCCAGGTGTTTATCCACCGCCGTAATGTGCCCGAGCAGCGGAGAATCCGACGCGATCGCGCCCCCCGGCCGCGAGCCGATTTCGCGAACCTTTGCGCTGACCCGAACGGGCGCGTTCCGTTCCACCACCACCGCGTTCTCCCATTCGAGCGCGCGCTCGAGCGATTCGGTCAGAAGTGCCGCCATTTCATCGATGCGCGCCGGGCTCTCCGACCGCAAGTCCAACTTCGCGCGCGCCTGGACGGGAATCGAGTTGATCGACGTGCCGCCCTCGATCAGTCCGAAATTGAAGGCGCTGCGCGGCTCCGGCGAAAACTCGACCGCCGAATTGCAGAAAAGTGTGATCGCCCGGCTCAGCGTATGGACCGGGTTGCCCGTGCCGAAATCGCTCCACGAATGCCCGCCAGGGCCGGACACCGTCACTTCGTAGCGGCGGCTCGCTAATGCGCGGCAGGTAATGTGATCCGTCGAAGGCCCATCCAGCACCACGAACGACGATACGCGCCCGCCCAGCCCGGAATTCCGGCAGAGATAGCGCATGCCGCTCAAATTGCCTTCGCCCTCTTCGCCGACGTTGGCAACCAGGACAAGCGGCAACGGCACGCCGCCGAGCGCCGTCGAATCGTCTATGCAGCGCGCGATGGCAAGTAAAGCGGCCAAACCGGCGCCATTGTCCGCCGATCCGGGGCCAGTCA
>Ga0187894_10007069_pt1 | contig 10740 bp, 8 predicted proteins | sample GBC1701081metaG_FD_136650 | JGI IMG/M metagenome (GOLD analysis project Ga0187894, IMG submission 136650) | White microbial mat communities from a lava cave in the Kipuka Kanohina Cave System on the Island of Hawaii, USA - GBC170108-1 metaG ... | reverse complement strand
GTTGCCTTCGCCCCTCTGGTCGGCGCCGTCGTGGCGATGGATCCCGAACCGGAGATGCTGGCAATTGCCGGCCAGGCCGCCGCGGCGGCGGGCGTGGAGATCGCGTTCGTCAACGGCAGTTCCTATGACCTTGCGCCGTCGCAGGGGCGCTTTCGATTGGTCACGATCGGCCGCGCCTTTCACTGGATGGATCGTATCGACACGCTGCGGCGGCTGGACGCCATGATCGAGGTCGATGGCGCGGTCGCGCTGTTCGGTCACGAGCATCCGAGGGTACCCGACAATGCCTGGATTGACGGCTATCGCGCGCTCATCGATCGCTACGCCGGCGATGACCACAATCGCAACCTGCATCGCTCGCCGGACTGGATCCGGCACGAGGCTGTCCTGCTCGACTCGCCGTTCAACCAGCTCGAAACCATCGGCGTGATCGAGCGCCGGCAGACTGCTGTCGAGACTCTGGTCGAGCGTGCATTGTCGATGTCGACCACGTCGCGCGGCAAGATCGGGGACAAGGCGGACGAGATGGCGCAGGCAATCCGCGAAGCCATGACCGTGCACGCCCGCAACGGCGCGGTGATCGAAATCATTCAATCGAACGCGCTGATCGCCTGGCGCAGCGTCAGCTAACGAAGAGGTGTCGTTCAGTCCAGGCGGCGGCGGAGCAGGGCCAGGGCGGTGGCCAGTGCTGCGGCGCGCACCGCGTCACGGTCACCGTCAAATACATGCCGCTCGGCCAGTGTGTCGTGCCCGCGGCGGGAGAGCCCGAAATGCACGAGGCCGACGGGCTTGTCGGCGGTGGCGCCGCCGGGACCGGCGATGCCGGTCACCGACACCGCGACGTCGGCCAGCGATTCGCGGACCGCGCCCTCGGCCATGGCGCGCGCCACGGGTTCGCTCACCGCGCCATAGGAGAGCAGGGCCAGGCGCGGCACGCCCAGCTGCTGCTCCTTGGCCTCGTTGGTGTAGGTCACGAAACCACGCTCGACGACATCGGAGGAGCCCGCGATCGACGTCAGCGCCGCGGCCACCAGGCCGCCCGTGCATGATTCGGCGGTAGCGATCTTGAGGCCGGCGCGGCGGTAGCGTTCCAGCAGCTCGGTTGAGGCAAGACGAATGGAGTCGGAAAACATGACATCACCTGTCCGATATCGTGTGTAAGGCTTTGCGGTAGGTTTGTCGAACCCAGGGGAGGGATGCATGATTCTGGTTGGCCAATACGACTCGCCTTATGTGCGCCGCGTTGCCATCTCGTTGCACCTGCTGGGGCTGCCCTTTGAGCGTGACACGCGCAGCGTGTTCGCCGATGCCGAGGCGATGCGCCGGATCAACCCGCTGGGGCGTATTCCGTCGCTGGTGCTCGATGACGGCGAGGTGCTGATCGACTCCGCCACCATCCTCGATCATATCGACCAGACCGTCGGGCCGGAGCGCGCGCTGGTGCCGCCGTCGGGCGCGGCACGACGCCAGGCGCTGCGGTTGATCGCACTGGGCAGTGGCGCCGTCGACAAGGCGGGCGCCATCGTTTACGAGCGACTCCTGCGGCCGGCGGATAAGATCCACCAGCCGTGGCTTGACCGCTGCGCAGAGCAGCTGGCCAGCGCCCTGCAGGCGCTGGAGGGAATGAAGGCATCGCCCTGGTTTCTCGGTGACCGCCTCATGCAGCCCGATATCATGATCGGCGTGATGCTGTTCTATCTCCAGATGCGGGCGCCAGACGCCATGCCGCCGGGACGCTATCCGGCGCTGGTGCGGTTCGCTGACCGCTGCGAGCGCGAGCCTGCGTTCCAGCAGATGCGTCCAGCACCCGACGAAGTGATGCCCGGCAGCGTTTAGGATCGGTGCCCATGACACGTGCGCTGCTGGTGGATGTCGATGGCGTCCTGATCCGGGGCCGGCCGACCGACGGCCGGCCCTGGTCTGCCGAACTGGAAGCTGACCTCGGCCTGCGGAGCGAGGACCTGCAACGCGCGTTCTTCCAGCCGCACTGGGACGAGATCGTCATCGGTCGCGCCGCGCTCGCCGAGCGATTGGTGCCGGTCCTGGCGGCCATCGCGCCCCACCTGACGCCGCAGCGGCTGATCGACTACTGGTTCAGCCACGACGCCCGCATCGACGGGGCGCTGCTCGCCGATCTGGGCCTGCTGCGCCAACGTGGGCTGCCTGTCCACCTGGCGACCAATCAGGATCACCTGCGGGCCGATTACCTGATGCGCGTCATCGGTCTGTCAGACCATGTCGATGGCATTCACTATTCGGCCGACCTGGGGTGCCGAAAGCCCGACGCCGCGTTCTTTCGTCAGGTCGCCGCCCGGTTGCACATGGCGCCACAGGACCTGCTGCTGATCGACGATGCCATGGAGAACATTCAAGGTGCCCAGGCCGCGGGCTGGTCGACCATCCACTGGACCGGCCAGCGATCGCTGGCTGAATGCCTGGGCGCCGATGTCAGGCCGTAGGCTCGTCGTCCGGCACCGGCAGCTCGACCGCCGCGGCCGCTTGCACGGCGATGCCCTCGCCGCGGCCGGTGAAGCCGAGCTTCTCGGTCGTGGTGGCCTTGACGCCGACCCGGTGGACGGCAATGCCGAGGATGTCGGCGATACGGGCGCGCATCTGATCGCGGTAGGGGCCGATCCGCGGCCGCTCGCAGATCAGGGTGATGTCGACGTTGACGATGCGGCCGCCCTGGCGCGTTACCAGGTCGGCGGCATGCTTCAGGAAGCGCGCCGAGGCGGCGCCGCGCCATTGCGGATCGGAGGGTGGGAAGTACTGGCCGATATCGCCGGCGGCCACGGCGCCCAGCAGGGCGTCGGTGAGCGCGTGCAGTGCCACATCGGCGTCGGAGTGGCCGACCAGGCCCTGGGTAAAGGGCACCTCGATGCCGCACAAGGTGACGGCGGTACCGGGGCCGAAGGCATGAACGTCGAAGCCGGTGCCGGTGCGGGTTTCCAACCGCGGTGCCAGTTCGCGCCGGGCGCGGGCCATGTCCTCCTCGGTGGTGATCTTGAAGTTGCGCTCCTCACCCTCGACCATTGCGATCTCCAGCCCGGCGCGCTCGGCCACGGCAACATCGTCGGTTAGTGCCGTATCGTCGCTGTCGCCCAAGGCGGCCACGGCCCGATGGGCCGCCAGCAGCGGCGCGAAGCGGAAGGTTTGCGGCGTCTGGGCGCGCCACAGGCCCTGGCGGTCGACCGTACCGGCAACGCGATCGCCGTCCAGGCGCTTGAGTGTGTCGGTGACGCGCACGCCGGCCACCGCGCCGGCGACGTCGCTGCCGGCGAGCGCATCGATCGTGCGGCCGATGGTCTCGGCCGACACCATCGGCCGCGCGGCATCATGGATGGCGACGATGTCGGGTGGATCGTCGGTCAGTGCCTCGAGCCCATTCAGTACCGAGCGCTGGCGCGAAGGCCCGCCGATGGCGGCACGGCGCAGCACCAGCCCGACTGTCTGGGCGTCGTACAGCACGCGGTCGGCTGCGGCGATCACGACCTGGATCGCTTCCACCGCCGGATGGCCCGAGAATTGCTCCAGGGTATGGCGCAGGACCGATCGGGCGCCGATCGTCTGATATTGCTTGGGCAGGGGGCCGCCGATCCGGTGGCCACGGCCAGCGGCGACGATCAAGGCAACGGTGCGCGGCATTCGGGCGGAATACTACCGGGCGGAAGCCATGTCGACGGTGTTGCGTCTGCGGATCAGTGGGAGTAGAAAGGGCGCACAAATTTTGTGCAAAATGAGATGTGCACAAAATTTAACCAATATGATCGAAGCATCCGCACCCGTTCCGATGACCATACCCTGCCCATCCAACGATGCCGCGCCGGCCGGCGCTACGCGTGTCGGCCCCATCCAGGTGGGGCCCGTGCGGATCGATGATCCCGTGATCCTGGCACCGATGTCCGGTGTCACTGACCTGCCATTCCGTGCCCTGGTGAAGCACGAGGGCGCCGGGCTGGTCGTGTCCGAGATGATCGCCAGCCAGGCCATGATCCGGGAGAACCGCAAGACCTTGCTGATGGCCTCGCGCAGCGCCGAGGAGGGCACCATGTCGGTGCAGCTCGCGGGCTGCGAGCCGCAGGTGATGGCCGAGGCGGCCAAGCTCAACGAGGACCGCGGCGCCGATATCATCGACATCAACTTCGGCTGCCCGGTGAAGAAGGTCGTGAACGGCCATGCCGGCTCGTCACTGATGCGCGACGAAGTACAGGCAGCGCGCATTCTCGAGGCCACGGTCAAGGCCGTGAAGCTGCCGGTGACCCTGAAGATGCGCAAGGGCTGGGACGAGCGCAGCCAGAACGCGCCGAACCTGGCGCGCATTGCCGAGCAGTGCGGCATCCGCATGATCACCGTGCATGGCCGCACGCGCTGCCAGTTCTACGAAGGGCAGGCCGACTGGGCCTTCGTGCGCGAGGTCAAGGCGGCGACCGCGCTGCCGGTGATCGTCAACGGCGATATCGTGACGCTCGATGATGCCGCAGCCGCGCTGGCGCAGTCGGGCGCCGACGGCGTGATGATCGGGCGCGGCGCCTATGGGCGGCCGTGGTTCCTCAATCAGACCATCCGGTTCCTGCGCACCGGCGAGCGTCCGCCCGAGCCGCCGTTGGCCGAGCAGTACGCGATCCTCGTGCGCCATTTCGAGGCCATGCTGGCGCACTATGGCGAACAGACGGGCGCGCGCATGGCCCGCAAGCATATCGGCTGGTATTCCAAGGGCCTGCCGGGATCGGCGGAGTTCCGCTCTGCCGTCAACCGGGCCGCCGATGTCGCCACGGTGCGCAGCCTGCTGGCCGCGTTCTACGAGCCGCTGATCGCGCGCGGAGTCACGCGTGTTGTTGTCGCCGAACTGGAACCGGTAAGGGAGGCCGCTTGATGGCGAATGCGGCTGTCCGCTCCAGCGACCGCGATCCGCAGGGCACGCCGTCGGCAGCCGCAATCCTCGACGCGCTGGTCGAGGCCGTCGTCGTGGTCGACCGCAGTGCGCGGATCGTGCATGCCAATGCGGCGGCAGAGCAGTTCTTCGATCTCAGCGCCGCCATGCTTCTGGGCCGCATGCTCAACGATTTCCTGCCGTCGGACTCGCCGCTCTTCTCGCTGCTCGACCAGGTCCTGAAGAGCGGTGCCGCGGTGTCGGAGAACGGCGTCACCCTGTCGTCGTCCCGCCTGGGCAACCGCTTTGTCGCGCTGCTCATGGCGCCCCTTAATGACGACGGCGGCGGTGGCGTGGCGATCTCGATTCTGGAGCAGTCGATCGCGCGCAAGATCGACAATCAGATGCTGCACCGCGGTGCCGCACGCTCGGTCGGCGCCATGGGATCGATGCTGGCACATGAAGTGAAGAACCCCCTGTCCGGCATCCGCGGCGCGGCGCAGCTTCTCGAGCAGAACGTCGGCGACGCCGAGCGCGAGCTGACGCAGCTGATCTGCGAGGAGACCGACCGAATCGTGGCGCTGGTCGACCGCATGGAAGCCTTCGCCGACGGCCGGCCGGTGGAGCGTACAGCAGTCAACATCCACCAGGTGCTGGGGCACGTGCGCAAGGTCGCCGAGCACGGCTTCGGCCGCGGCGTGCGCTTTGTCGAGGTCTACGATCCGTCGCTGCCCGATGTCTGGGGTAACCGCGACCAGCTCATTCAGGTCTTCCTCAATCTGGCGAAGAACGCGTGCGAGGCGGCGCCGGGAGAGGGAGCTGAGGTCATCCTGTCGACTGCCTATCGCCAGGGCGTGCGTCTGGCCGTACCGGGCACACAGACCCGCGTGCACCTGCCGCTGGTCGTGTCGGTGCAGGACAACGGCCCCGGTATTTCCGAAGAGCTGCGCGAACATCTGTTCGACGCGTTCGTCACCAACAAGGTCAACGGCACCGGTCTCGGACTCGCGCTGGTCGCCAAAATCGTCAATGACCACGGAGGGGTAGTCGAGTTTCAAAGCGAGCCGCGGCGAACCGTCTTCAACGTCATGCTGCCGATGCGGCCGCGCATGACGCCGGCGGACGTCGTGGCACGGTCCCGGAGCCCCTCATCATGACCCGTCCACCCGCCACTATTCTTATCGCCGACGATGATCGCGCGATCCGCACCGTTCTGCAGCAGGCGCTTGGCCGTCTCGGTCATGACGTCCGCGCGACGGGTACCGCGACGACTCTGTGGGAGTGGGTCAAGGACGGCGACGGCGATCTGATCATCACCGACGTCGTCATGCCTGACGAGAACGGTCTCGATCTCGTGCCGCGCATCAAGAAGCTGCGGCCCGAGATGCGCATCATCGTGATGAGCGCGCAGACCACCCTGCTGACGGCGGTAAAAGCGACCGAGCGGGGCGCGTTTGAGTACTTGCCCAAGCCGTTCGATTTGAAAGAGCTGGTGGCGGTGGTGAACCGCGCGCTCGCCGTGCAGTCGGAACGGCCGCGCAACACCGCCGAGCAGGTCAACGGCGAGGAGCGATTGCCGCTGATCGGCCGTTCGCCCTCGATGCAGGACATCTACCGCACCCTGGCGCGCCTGATGGCGACCGATCTGTCGGTGATGATCAACGGCGAGTCGGGCACCGGCAAGGAGCTGGTGGCGCGGGCGCTGCACGATTACGGCAAGCGCCGCAACGGCCCGTTCGTCGCCGTCAACATGGCCGCGATCCCGCGCGAGCTGATCGAGAGCGAGCTGTTCGGCCATGAGCGTGGCGCGTTTACCGGCGCCACACAACGCTCGCCCGGCAAGTTCGAGCTGGCGGCCGGTGGCACACTGTTCCTCGACGAGATCGGCGACATGCCGCTGGAGGCGCAGACCCGATTGCTGCGCGTGCTGCAGGAAGGCGAGTACACCACCGTCGGTGGCCGCACACCGATTCGCGCCAACGTGCGCATCGTGGCGGCGACGCACCAGGACCTGCGCCGCGCCATCGGGCAAGGCCTGTTCCGCGAGGATCTGTTCTATCGCCTCAACGTCGTGCCGATCCGCCTGCCGCCTCTGCGCGAGCGGCTCGACGATATCCCCGAGCTGGTCAACCACTTTCTCGCCAAGGCGACCGCCGACGGCTTGCCCGACAAGGTGCTCGACCCCGGCGCGATCGCGCGGCTGAAGGACTACCGTTGGCCGGGCAATGTGCGCGAGCTGGAAAATCTCGTGCGCCGTCTGGCGGCGCTGTACGCCCAAGAGGTGATCACCGCCGAGGTGGTGTCGACCGAACTGGCCGACATGCCGCCCAGCGATGTAGTTGACGCGGCACCGGTGACGGTGGCCGGAGAGAACATGGCCGACGCCGTCGAGCGGCATTTGCGTGACTATTTCGGTACGTTCAAGGGCACGCTGCCACCGCCGGGCCTCTACGATCGTATCCTGGCCGAAGTCGAACGTCCGTTGCTGTCGCTGACGCTGGCCGCGACCCGCGGCAACCAGGTCAAGGCGGCGCAGCTGCTGGGCCTCAACCGCAATACGTTGCGTAAGAAAATCCGTGATCTCGACGTGCAGGTCGTACGCGGATTGCGCTGAATTTCCCATCCCCAGGCCGCGGCAAGAAGGCCTGACGGTGCCGAGCGGCATGCGCTAGACTACCGGCATCGGTGTTCCACCCCCGGAGCACCGACTAGGTGTAGTTTGGATGAGCGCCAGTATTCCTCTTTCCGTTCGGCTTTATCGTTGGTTTGGCCGGCTCATTTCGAGTCGCGTCACAGCCTATGGCCTGGCCGTGCTGGCGATCGTGGCGGGCGCCCTGACATACGCCGCAATGGCCGGCATGCTGCCGCGGCGATTCATGTCGAGCCGGATCTTGCTCGCGTTGTGGACGATCGATCTTGCCATTGTCATAGGGTTAATGGCCGTCCTGGTCGCCCGCCTCACGCGTTCCTTCATCGAACGGCGTCGTGGTGTCGCCGGCGCACGCCTTCATCTGAGACTCGTGCTTCTGTTCGGCCTGTTCGCCGTTGCGCCGACGTTCATTGTCGCCATGGTGTCGGGATATTGGCTGTCCGTCAGCTTGCGCGAGTATGTCAGCGATCAGCTCGATCAGGGCCTCAAGAGCGCGGCAACGGTGGCGAACGCCATCATTGACCCGAAGCGCACCGAGGTGATGGAAGACGTCGATGAGATATCCAAAACCTTGCAGACGGTCAGCCCGGAGACGCTGAGCACCCCTGAACTTGCGGCGCCGATTCTTGCGCAGGTCGCGCAGGGCCGCAATCTGCTGGAAATATCGATTGTCGATATCGACGGTAAAGTCGTGGCGTCGGTCGGTGCGAGCGATAACGTCGAGAAGACGATCCCACCACAGTCCATGCTGAGCCGTGCGGAAGCCGACGCACAGCCGGTGATCGGACTCCTCCCGTCGGGTGTCTACGTCGCGCTGCACCTGTTTACCGGTTCCAACCTCTTCCTGGTGACACGCCACAATGTGAATCCCGAGCCGTGGGTTCACAGTGTTCGCATTGAAAGCGCTCGTGCCTTCTATACAGAACTCGACGGCAACTTCAGCAGAAACCAGATCAGGGTGTTTGCCATCTATGGCATGATCGCCTTGCTGATGTTGCTGTCGGCCGTATGGCTGGCGGTCACCTTTGCGTCCCGTCTGACGGGCCCGATCACGTCTCTCATGTCGGCGGCGGAGAGCGTTCGCAAGGGCGACTTGTCGGCGCGCGTGGCGGAAACGCCGACCGATGACGAACTCGGGCGACTGGTGCGCGCCTTCAATCGCATGGCTGCCCAGATCGACGAGCAGCGTCGCGAGTTGATCGACGCCAACAAGCAGCTCGATGAGCGTCGGCAGCTGACCGAGGCGATCTTGGGTGGTGTCTCGGCCGGCGTGCTCAGCGTCGATATCGATGGCCGCATCGAGCGCGCCAATCGCTCGGCGGTCGAGCTGTTGGCAATGGCGGCCGAGGAAATCGAGGGCAACGCCATTGCCGACGTGCTGCCTGAACTGGGCAGCATGCTGGAGCAGGTACGCTCGCGGCCGGATCGACAGGCGCAGGAGCAGATCGAGATCGTTCGCGACGGCCAGATGCGGACTCTGCATGTACGCATCGCGGCCGAGCAATCGGGCACGACATCGCGTGGCTTTGTCGTGACGTTCGACGACGTCAGCGACCTGATGTCGGCACAGCGCATGGCGGCGTGGGCCGACGTGGCGCGCCGGATCGCGCATGAGATCAAGAACCCGCTGACGCCGATCCAGCTGTCGGCCGAGCGCCTGAAGCGGCGTTACCTGAAGCAAATCGCTGAGGATCCCGAAACTTTTACCACGTGCACTGACACCATCATCCGCCAGGTCGGGGACATCGGTCGCATGGTCGATGAGTTCTCATCCTTCGCCCGCATGCCGCGCGCCATCCTGAGCGATGAGGACCTCAAGGAGATCTGCCAGCAAGCCCTCTTCCTGCAGCGCAATGCCCAGCCCCAGATCGCCTTCGAATCGACGCTACCGGAGACGCCGATATCCTGGCGTGTCGATCGTCGGCAGATCGGCCAGGCGCTGACCAACCTGCTGAAAAACGCCGGCGAGGCGATCGAGGGCCGCGACGCACCGCCCGATGGTGGCAAACTGCCGCCTGGCAGGATTGCGCTGTCGCTACAGCAGGACGCGCGCGCGGTGCGGATTGTCATCGAGGACAATGGGCGTGGGCTACCCAAGAGCGAACGTGCTCGTCTGACCGAGCCCTATGTCACCACGCGCATCAAGGGAACCGGCCTGGGCCTGGCGATCGTCAAGAAGATCATGGAAGAGCATGGCGGCCTGTTGATCCTGGAGGATCGTGAGGGTGGCGGGGCCCGCATCTCTCTGGTATTCCATCGGCCGGAGAGGAAAGCCGCATCCGGCACGCGCGACACCGCGGCCGCAGTTTCGCCCGCGGCTGGAGACTGAGTCGGACGGAGCAATCCGGATGACCAATAAGACGGGTCCATGGCGCACGATATCCTGATCGTCGACGATGAACGCGACATCTGTACGCTGATCGCAGGCATCCTGGAGGACGAAGGCTATGCCGCGCGCCGCGCTCACAGCAGCGCCGAGGCGCTGGAGGCGGTCGGGCATCGTCGTCCGTCGCTTGTCATCCTGGATGTCTGGCTGCAGGGCAGCGAACTCGACGGCGTCGAGCTCCTGAAGATCATCAAGCGAGACGATACGCACGTGCCCGTGGTCATGATCAGCGGTCACGGCACCATCGACACCGCCGTCGCGGCCATCAAGGCCGGCGCCTATGACTTCATCGAAAAGCCGTTCAAGGCCGACCGGTTGCTTCTGGTCGTGCAGAGGGCCATCGAGACCGCCGCGCTGCGGCGCGAGAACGCCATGCTGCTGCGACGCGCCGGCGGCGAGGAGATCCTGGTCGGCGAGTCGCCATCGATCGCACAACTATCCACAGCCATCGAGCGCTTCGCCCCCACGGGCGGGCGGGTGCTGATCTCCGGTCCACCCGGATCCGGCAAGGAACTGGTCGCACGGCTGATGCACCGAGGTTCCAAGCGAAGCCAGGGGCCGTTCGTGGCGGTCAACTGCGCCGCCCACGCCGAAGACCGGCTGGAACTGGAGTTGTTCGGCACCGAGGCTGGCGATGGCGGCGACGGCTTGCGCGTGTTCGGCGCCTTCGAGCAAGCGCATGGCGGCACGCTGCTGCTGGAGGAGGTCGGCGACCTTCCGGTCGGGACGCAAGCCAAAGTGGTGCGCGTGCTGCTCGAGCAGGCCTTTCTCCGCGACGGCGGCAAGACGCGAGTCGAAGTCGACGTCCGTGTCATGGCGTCGACGTCGCGTGAT
>Ga0187894_10007068_pt1 | contig 10741 bp, 10 predicted proteins | sample GBC1701081metaG_FD_136650 | JGI IMG/M metagenome (GOLD analysis project Ga0187894, IMG submission 136650) | White microbial mat communities from a lava cave in the Kipuka Kanohina Cave System on the Island of Hawaii, USA - GBC170108-1 metaG ... | reverse complement strand
GGCGCTTAAGGGCCCGAATCGCCCGCATGCCGCTGCTAAGGTTCGGACTCCTCTGCGGGGCTGTAGCTCAATTGGTAGAGCGCCACCATGGCATGGTGGAGGTCAGGGGTTCGATTCCCCTCAGCTCCACTACAGGTGTCATTGTACGAACACTGCCGCTGCCGGCGACGCCCACGTAGCGCCGCTGGCAGCGAGAGCAGCGGACCAATCCGGTCAGCAGGTACTCGGGAGGGGCCACCGTGAAGCGCTGGCGGTAGCTCTCGCCCGATTGTCCAACAGTGCCTGCGCGGCACCGACCTCGCCCGACGCATACAGGGCGAAGATGCGCTCCACCACGGCCATCCCTTCGGCCGAACAAAGCTTTGCCGGCGTCGTCGAGGGCCGAGGCGAAGCGGTCCACCCGGTAGACGAGAATCTACGTGGCGTCCGGCCCGTCGCATGCGGGCGGCCCGGCAGGGCCACGCCGCCACCGCTCTGCTGAAGGGTGAGGTGTACGTGGCCGGCGGTGACGAGAAGGGCACGGCCGAGGTCTATGACGCCTTCTCCGACGAGTGGCGCCCAGCCGGGACATTGACTCCGAATCGCATGAACGCAACCGCCAGTCGCCTGCACGGCCCGGGGTGTCGAGCGTCGAAGTCCCCGCGCTCGTGCGGTACGGCCCTGGTGGTCGGCGGGGTGCGCCACAGAGACCAGCTGGGCTGGCAGACGACGGCCAGCTCTCCCCAATCGTCGGGCGTCGTCCGAATGGATGCGTTGGTAGCCGGCGGCGTCGGCATCGCTCACGGCTTTGTCGGTCTCAGTACACGCGCTCGACGCCGGGGAAAGCGTCGAGCCCGCGGTCGAAGCTCATGATCCTCTTTACGTTGCGATGCCGCATGACGGCCAAATGAAGCGCATCGCGGGCCGAAAGGGAGCTATAGCCGAGCAGGATGTCCTTGGCCGACTCGACGTCGGCTTGTTCGACAGGAACCACCTCGTCCACCACGCCGAGGATGGCGTCGAATGCCGGCTGGATGGCGCCTCTCCTACCGATGGCTACGTAGCGGTGGCAGATCTCCTGCAGCACCTCTACGTCGGTGATGACGCGTTCGCCGGCCGCGAGAGCGGACTCCAACAGCCGCTGGGCGTCGAGCTTGTGAGGATGGGGCGCTCCGATCAGGTACATGGGGATGTTGGAGTCGACGAGGATCACTGGGGCGGCCGCCGCCGGTACCCCTGGTCGATCTCCTCCAGCATCTGGTCGATGTCGGACGTGGGAAAGGCGTGACCGGCCGCCGCCCGGATGGCGGCCACCTTGCTGGCCAGGTCCGCGCCCGGCTCTCGCGCCCTGGCCGCGTCGAGCGAGCGCCGTACCCACGCCGACAGCGACAGCCCGTTGCGCTTGGCCGTCTCCTGCAAGAGTCGCAATTCCTGCTCGTCGAGCAGTACCTGTAGGCGCTTACTCATCCCATGAGTATAAGAAGCGCATCCATGAGTACGTTGCCAGCCGGTTCCGTGGACGGCCTTGTACGGCCACCGCGGACAACCCGACGGCCACTCTTGAAGAAATCAGCGCGTTCCTCGTCCAATGGTCGGCAGTCCAGGGTCCGGTCGGCGCCGCCATTGCCCGGTCCCCGTTCCGCTACTGGACGGGCGACAGCGGGGGCGCCCGTTACACGATCTGTGCCTCGGATCGAGACACTCGTCCGTAACCTTGTTCTCCGAAGCGACCGAGGCATCTATCGCCTTCACAACGAGCAGAAGCCGGGGCAGTACCCAGGTATCGGGAACCTCCTCGAGATTCTTCAGGAGGAGTACGCCCTCCCAGAATCCGTCATTCGCTTCCTAGCGGTGGTCCTCCGTCATCTTGCGGGTCTCAACCTCCGCAACCTGATGCTCCATGGATTCGTCCGGAGCGGCACCGTTGGCTCGCCGAGCCGGTGGGTCAGCTTGGCTTAGTACGCGTTCTTTGGATCGCTGTGCCGACGACGACGCTCGACAGTGTGTTCGTACAACGGCACCCCAGGTCCACGACACCCACCCACCGGATCCGATGTCGGCTTGGACGGCCGTCGGCACACGGACCGGTTCGGTCCCGGCGCCTACGATCCGCAAATGGCCGGGGCATACGACGCAGTCGAGATCGAAGCGCGCTGGCAGGCTCGTTGGCGCCTCAGCGGTGCGTATCAGGTCGACAACGACGACCCTCGCCCCTCCTTCTACAGCCTGTGCATGTATCCCTATCCCAGTGGTCCGGCTCACATGGGCCACGTGCGCAACTACACCTTCGGCGACCTGATCGTGCGCTACCGCACCATGCGCGGCTTCGCGGTGTTGTCGCCCATCGGCTTTGACTCCTTCGGGTTGCCCGCCGAGAACGCCGCCATCCGCAGCGGCATCCACCCCCGCACCTTCACCGATGAACGCATCGGGGATCTGACCAATTCACTCCGCCGCCTCGGGGCCGTTTACGACTGGCGCCGAGAGGTGCGCAGCCACGATCCGGCCTACATGGCTGCCTCGCAGTGGATTTTCCTGCGGCTGTGGGAGGCGGGCCTGGCCTACCGGGCGACAGCCCCGGTGAACTGGTGTCCGGGGTGCGCGACCGTGTTGGCCAACGAACAGGTGACCGCCGAGGGAACCTGCGACCGAAGCGGCGACGTGGTGTCCAAGCGCAACCTGGAGCAGTGGTTCTTTCGCATCACCGCCTACGCCGAGGAACTGCTGGCCGGGCTGGACACCTTGGACTGGCCGGCCCGGGTGAAGACCATGCAGCGCAATTGGATCGGCCGTTCCGAGGGGGCGGAGTTCGACCTCGCTGTTGTGCCCCCGAGCGACGAGCACCCCCCGAGCGATATGGCGCTGCGGGTGTTCACTACCCGGCCCGACACCAGTTTCGGCATGACTTACGCTGTCATGGCCCCTGAGCATCCCATGGTCGAACGGGTGGTCACGGCTGATCGCCGGCCCGACGTGGACGCCTTCGTTATCCAGGCCGGCCTCACCAGCGAGGTGGAACGCCAGTCGGGGGAGGGGCCGCTGGAAAAGCGGGGGGTCTTCACCGGCGCCTTCGTCATCAACCCGTTCAACGGGCAGGCCGTTCCTCTCTATCTGGCCGACTACGTGCTGGCCACTTATGGCACCGGCGCCATCATGGCTGTGCCCGGTGAGGACCAGCGGGACTGGGACTTCGCCGTGGCACACGGCCTGCCCATCGTTCGCACGGTCGCGCCCCCCGAGGGTTGGGAGGGCGAGGCGTGGGTCGGCGACGGGCCCGTCATCAACAGCGACTGGCTCAACGGAATGACCAAGGGCGAGGCGGTTACCGCCGCCATCGACTGGCTGGAGACCCAGGGCATCGGCCGTCGGGTGGTGAACTACCGCCTGCGGGACTGGCTGGTGAGCCGCCAACGCTTCTGGGGCTGCCCCATCCCGGTGGTCTATTGCCCCGACCACGGTCCGGTGGCCGTGCCCGACGAGGCGTTGCCGGTGTTGGCTCCCGACGACGTGGAGTTCCGCCCCACCGGTGAGTCGCCGCTGCGCTTCCACTCCGGCTTTCTTCAAACGACCTGCCCCATCTGTGGGGGGCCAGCCACCCGTGAGACCGACACCATGGACACCTTTGTCGATTCGTCCTGGTACTTCCTTCGTTTCGCCACGGGGGGGACCCGGCCTGATCCGAAGGAGGCCGATATGTCCGCCGGGGTCGAAGGGACGGAGGTGTCAGCGGAGTCGGGCGAGGCGCCGGCCTGGGTGGCTTTTGATTCAGCGGCCGCTGCCCGCTGGCTGCCGGTCGACCAGTACATAGGCGGCATCGAGCACGCCATTTTGCATCTGCTCTATGCCCGCTTCTTCACCAAGGCACTCTCGGACCTGGGTGTGGCGCCGCCCGGCCTGCGGGAGCCCTTCGCCCGTCTTTTCACCCAGGGCATGATCCGCATGGACGGATCCAAGATGTCCAAGTCCAAGGGCAACCTGGTGGCTCCGGAGCGCTACCTGGACACCGTCGGCGCCGATGCGCTGCGGCTGTTTCATCTCTTCGTCGGGCCGCCGGCCGACGACGTGGACTGGACGGCCCAGACCGATTCCGTCATCGAGGGTTGCCGGCGCTTCTTAGACCGGGTATGGCGCTTGGCCACCCAGTCAGTGGAGGGGGCGGTGGGTGGTGAAACCACCCATTTGGTTCGGGTCACCCATCGCCTCATAGCGCGGGTGACCGACGACTACGAGCGCTGGTCCTACAACACCGCGGTGGCGGCATGCATGGAGTTCGTCAACCTGTTGACTCGGGAGGCGGCTGGGGGCGCAGCGGGAGCGACATTCGACGCGGCGGTCGACACCTTGCTTTTGGTGATGGTGCCCATGACGCCACACCTCACAGCCGAGCTGTGGCAACGCCGCCACGGTCGCGACTCCGACGTCCATGGCCAGCCTTGGCCCACCTTCGATCCATCGTTGGTCGCGGCGGAGACTGCGGTGATGGTGGTGCAGGTGAACGGCAAGATGCGTGACCGCATCGATGTGCCCGCCGACGTCGACGAGGTGACCATGGCGACTCTCGGTCGGGCGTCGGCCAAAGTGGTCGCAGCGCTCGGAGGCGCCGAACCACGGCGTGTCATCGCTCGGCCGCCCCGCCTGTTGAACTTCGTCGTTGGGTGATCGGAGCTCTGTTACCAGGCGCCTCCGTCATCGCTGGTTGGCTTGCCTGGCGCTGGCAGCCCTACTAACGGGCTCGGCCGCTGCGGTGGCGGCTGGCGCCCCCCGATCGGTGGAGGTGCCTGCGACGGTCGCCGCCGACTGCTCGGTGGATGTGTCGGGGCCCTTGGCGAAGCTGATTGCCGCCGCGCCCGACGGTCGCCGTGGTCATCCGACGGTCATCCGGCTGCGCCGCCGTGGCTGCTACCGGATAGACCAAACCCTGTCCCTGCGCAACCGGAACCACCTGGTCTTCGAGGGGCGAGGCGCGACATTGCGCTGGGTTGCCAAGGGGCTTCGGGGACGCCGGCTTTGGCGCTTGGTCGGTGGTTCGGGATTGGAGTTTCGCAATCTGAACCTGGTCGGTCCTTCACCCGCTCCGGGGCTTTACATTCCGGAACTGGACAATCAACACGGCTTCATGGTGCTGGGAGTGGCCGGATTCTCGTTGAACGAAGTGACGGTGTCCGATGTCTACGGCGACTTCGTATATCTGGGATCGACCAAGGGTCCGGAGAAAGATCGTCGGGGAAGCTCGAACGTGGTAATCACCAATTCCCACTTCTCGGGGGCCGGCCGCCAGGGAATAACCCTGAGCTGGGTCGACCGGGTAACCATACGGGGCAATCGGCTGGAGAACGTCGCCCGTACCATGATCGACGACGAGGCCACCAGCCGCGCCGGCGGCGGCCGTGACGTGCTAGTGGCCGACAATGACCTGGGTTACTTCGGCCATCATGGCTATCTGATTCATGGCAAAGGCAAGCAGAGAAATGTCCGAATTATTAATAATCGATTCCGAGGCGAAGTGATCAATGTGTGGGTTAAGTCACTTAATGCTCGGGGCAAAGTCAAAGACCGGATCCGCCGCCGTGGTATCGAGGTATCGGGCAATGTGTCCGACGTCGTAGGATACGCACCTGTTATCGATATAGACCGGACCGACGGTGTGATCGTCCGGGGAAATCATCAGGCGGGTATCGACTCCACGCAATGGGCGGTTCGGGTTACTCGCTCGACGGGCGTGCGGGTGAGCGGTAACGACTTTCCCGGCTACCGCCACTGAGTCCCTGGCGGCACTGGGGACCGGCGCCGCCGCGCCCGAGGGGCGCCGCCCTTCTTCGCTCTACCCCTTGTTACTTCTCTTCGTCGCGTAGGAACTGCTCGAGCTCGGCGGCCAACTCGTCTCCGGTGGGCAGGTCGGCGCCCCATCCCGCCGCCGCGGCGGCGGCGTTGACCTGGTCCTCGTCATCTTCGGCATCGGCCTGCGCTTCCAACTGTGCGATGAGTGCCTGATGTTGGGGGCTGTTGGCGGTGAGTTCGTCGAGGCGCTGGCGGGACGCGGTGGCTGCTTCGGTCAACGGGGTCATATCGATCGATATTGCCGCCACCTTGATCAGGCCTTCGAGCAGGAGGCGACTGGCCTCGGGGTAGGGGGCGCTGGCGGCGTAGTGGGGCACCCGGGCCCATATGCCGATAGCGGGAATGTCGGCGGCGGCGAAGTCGCGCCCCACGGCGGCGAGAATCCCGGCCGGGACCCTCACCTCCGCCTTGACGATTCCGATCTGCTCGGCCAGCGCCGCGGTGGTGGCCGACGCTGCCAACTCCCCCGGGCGGGTGTGGGGCACCGGGGCCGGGAACGCGCCCAAACCGACCAGGAGGCGTACCCCGAAGCGGGTGGCCAGCCCGGTGAGGGCCGCCGAAAAAGCCTGCCAGCGCTGGTCGGGTTCGGGGCCGGTGAGGATCAGGAGAGCGCGCCCGTCGGCGTCGTGACCGGCCCGCAATTCGATGATCGGCCACTCCAGGTCGCCGTAAACGCCGCTGCTGATGATGGACATGGGGCGCCGGGCCCGGTAGTCGATCAGCTCCTCGGAGTCGAAGGTGGCAATCACCTGTGTTTCGACCCCTTCGAGAAGCGCCGCCAGGGCGCCGCCTCCCCCCAGCCCGGCATCGATCCAACCCTCGGGGGCCATGATCAACACGGGCTGGTCGAGGTCGTCGGGTCCGAGCCCGTCGAGATGATGAAGCGTGTAAAGCGAGGATGGTTCCACTGGCGTTCAACCGTAGTTGGGCTGGTCGCCGACGCGGGCCGGGTCCCGCCTGCGCCCGCCTCATAAGCCGGTGTTGTGCAAAAAACCGCCTGGGAGACGGATTTCTGCACGACCGCCTCATTCCGGAGGGTCTTCGTCGGCCGCCTCATAAAGCCGGTGTTGTGCAAAAAACCGCCTGGGAGACGGATTTCTGCACTACAGCACTTACACGGTCGTCGGTGGCCGGTTCGGAGAGGAAGCGTCGGAGCCGGTGAGGCGCAGGTGGCCTTGTCGTACCTGCCTGCGAGAGTAAACCCATGAAATCTGACGGCGGGAAGGCAGACAGAGGCGGGGGCGGTGAGGCGCCGATCCTGAGGCCGGATGGCGGCGGTGATCGGGTGATGGCCCGGAAGGCGTGTGGCCAGCACGGCCTCATCACTCGGCGCCAAGCGGTGAGCGCAGGGTTTTCGCCGGAACGGATAGAGCAGCGGGTTACCTCGGGCCGTTGGATACGGATGGGTCCCGGCGTGTACCGGCTGGCCGGTGCTCCGGTCACTTGGCTTCAGAGAGCGTTGGCGTCTTGCCTGATGGCAGGCCCGGCGGCCATGGTCTCCCACCGATCAGCGGCTTTCCTGCACTCGATCGCCGGGTTCCGTGCGGGACGGATCGAGATCACCGTGCCGGTAGGGCGAAGTGGGCGCCATTGCCTGGCGGTGATCCACCGCACCCGTCTGGACCCTGGTCCCTGCCAGAAGATCCAGGGAGTACCGGTGACCCGACTTCCCCGGACAATGCTCGACCTGGCGACGTCTGTATCTTTGGCGGCGCTGGCCGAGGCGGTCGATGACGTCTTGTGTCGCCGACGGGTGACCCGGAGCGAACTTAGCAACCAGGCGGCACTGTGCAGTCACCGCGGGTCGGCCCGGTTGCGCGCTTCGCTGACGCCGTGGATCGAGGGACCGATCCCGGAGTCCGTGAGCGAAATGCAGCTAATTCGACAATTGGTGGCGGCCGGGCTTGGTCAACCACAGCGCCAGTACGAGATTCGTGTCGACGATCAGGCTCGGCTCGTCGTGGGGCAGGGGCCCCACGACTTGGGGGGAGGCCGGGGGTGGGGCACCGGCCGGGTGAGTGGCCTCGAGGCCGCCCCGGGAACGTTGGTGGCTCGGGTGGATTTGGCGTACCCGGAGGCGCTACTGGCCATCGAGTTCGACGGGTTCCAATGGCACGCCGGGCGACGGCAGTTCGCGGCCGACCGGCAGCGCCAAAACCGGATCGAGGCGGCGGGGTGGCGGGTTCTGCGGGCAACGTCGGAGGCGCTGTCGGATGGCGGCGAGCTGTGCGCGATCGTGCGACGAATGATGCTTGAGGCGGCGTGATGGAACTGCGACGGAGGGGCGACTGCTGGATCTGGGTGGGGGGACTTGTGCCCCCGGGGGCCGACGCCATCACCATTTGGTCGATGATCTCGATGAGGCGCCGGGCGGCCGACGACCGGCGCCTCTTGGCCCATGAGCTTGAACACGTCGCCCAGTGGCGGCGCCTCGGCGTGGTTGGGTTTCTTCGGGACTACCTGGGCGCCTACCTGCGGGAGCGGCGAAAAGGCTACGGCCATTTGGCCGCCTACCGGCTGATTCCACTGGAGATCGAAGCCGAGGCGGCGGCGAGGCGCTTCATGGCCGCGACCGAGGCGGAGGGCCCGGCGTAATTGGAAGGTCGCTGAAGGGTTCGCGCCGGCGCCGGGTCGGAGGTTCCGCTGGCTTGGGATCGACGGGCGGGCTCAATAAGTCGTAGTCTCAGGGCGCCTCGGTCACTTCCCCCTGCTCCGTTCCCCACGTCGGGATGACGCATGGACGACCCTGCTCGGATTGCACCTGCGCCGGACTGGCGCGCCTCGATAGCTAATCGTTGGCCACAACGTTGGGGCTGGCCACCTCGGCCAGCGATCGTTGCTGGCCTGGCAGCGATCGCTGTGGTCATAGGGGCCTTGGCGGCGGTGTTTCTGGTGGAGGGGCCCAACGCCCCGGTAGCGTTGTCTCTGCCAAAAGCGGTTACCGATGAGGCGGCGCCGGACGCTGCGGTTGCCGGCCTGCCCGGGGCCGCCTCGGTGGGTTCTGGGACTTCGGCAACTGGCAGTGTCGCGCCGCCTGCGGGCGGAGCTGCGCCCACGGGTGGCGCCTCGGACGTCGCATCGCAGCCGCTGGTGGTCGTGCATGTGGCCGGGGGAGTGGCCAGTCCCGGTGTTTACTCCCTCGCTGAGGGCGCTCGGGTGGCCGACGCCATCGCCGCCGCCGGTGGCGGTCACCCCGAGGCCGACCTGGACGTGCTCAACCTGGCCACCAGGCTGGCGGACGGGGATCGAGTCTACGTGCCTCGTCGGGGCGAATCGGCCGCCGCAGGTTTAACGCCTGGAGTGGCCTCTTCTCAGCCCGACCGGTCCGGATCGGCGCCCCCGGTCCCGTCAAAAGTCAACCTCAACGCCGCCTCGGCGGCCGACCTCGATCTGCTCCCCGGCATCGGCCCCGCCACCGCCCAGGCCATTGTCGATTACCGCGACGGCAACGGCCCCTTCGGCTCGGTGGATGAACTCCTGGAGGTTCGGGGCATCGGGCCGGCGAAGCTGGAGGCGCTGCGCAACCGGGTGGCGGTATGAATCAGTCGGATTCAGCTGTTCAGTCGGCGTCGAGGCCGCTGACGGCCGAGGCGCCCGACGGGCGGAGGAGCCGCTCCATGAGCGACGCCACCGCAGTGGTGATGGCCGTCGGCGCCGCTCTTGGGGCGTGGGCGGCATTGCCCCTCCCAAGGTGGGCGGCCGTGCTCTTGGGCGCCGTCGCTCTGGGCTGGCGCCGCCCCACCCTGTTGGTTGGTGCAGTGATCCTTGGCGCCAGTGCATTGGGCGCCCGGGCCGAAGCGGGATTGGTATGGGTGGACCCACCATCGGCCGAAACGCTCGCCCTCCCGGGAACAGACCCCCCGGGCCGGTTGGCTCACCGAGGTTCAGGCGGTCCTGGGCCCTACACCGTCACTCTCGTAAACGATCCGGCCTGGACGGCGGGGTCGGTTAGGGGGGAGGCCCGCCTGGGGGAGCGCCGGTTGGAGCTGTGGGCCCGGGGTCCGGCGGCGATGCGGCTGGCAACCCGATCGAGTGGTGAGCGGGTTGAACTGCGGGGGCCGATTCGGCCGGTTCCTTCGCAAGTGGCTCCGCGCCTGGCTTCTCGCCATATCGCCGGTCGCATGTCGGTAACGGAGGTCGGTCGGTGGACCCCGGGAGATCCGCTGAGTCGAGCCGCAAACTCGTGGCGCCGCCTCATCATGGGCGGAACCAAGAACCTGTCGGATTCCCAGCGCGGTCTGTTCGGCGGCTTCGTCCTCGGCGACGACAGGTGGCTGCCCGTCGACGAGGTAGAGGACTTCCGCGCGGCCGGTCTTTCCCATGTGTTGGTGGTGTCCGGTCAGAACGTGGTCTTTGTGCTGCTGTTGGCCGGGCCGCTTCTTCGACGCTTCGACTTGCGGGGTCAGCTCGTACTTGGCATCGGTGTACTCGTACTTTTCGGGGCTTTGACCCGATGGGAACCGTCAGTTCTGCGAGCCGTGTCCATGGGGGTAGTTGTTCTGTTCGCAGCCGCGCTGGGTCGTCTTGTGTCGCGCTTGCGAGTGTTGGCCTTGGCGGTTGCGGGCCTGATTCTGCTTGACCCTCTGTTGGTGCGCTCGCTGTCGTTCGGGCTTTCAGTGGGTGCGTGCGGCGGAATCGCCCTGCTGGGCGGTCCGATCGCGAGACGACTCCGAGGCCCCCGATGGCTGACCGAAGCCGTCGCCATGACCCTGGCGGCGCAGGTGGGCGTGGCCCCGTTCATCCTGCCGCTGTTCGGCGGGATGCCGCTTGCTTCGTTGCCGGCGAATGTGGCCGCAGTTCCGGCCTCGGGGCTGCTGATGATGTGGGGCATGGCCGGCGGAACCGTGGCCGGGATGGTCGGCGAGCCGTGGGCCACGGTTATCCATTGGCCGACTCGGGCGCTGATCGCATGGGTCTCGGGCGT
>Ga0187894_10007067_pt1 | contig 10743 bp, 5 predicted proteins | sample GBC1701081metaG_FD_136650 | JGI IMG/M metagenome (GOLD analysis project Ga0187894, IMG submission 136650) | White microbial mat communities from a lava cave in the Kipuka Kanohina Cave System on the Island of Hawaii, USA - GBC170108-1 metaG ... | reverse complement strand
ACCCAGCGGAAGCTCGACCAACGCCCCGGTATCACGCCAAAGCGATTGACATTGAAAGGCCGCAGCGGCGCGGGGCCGAGCCACATTTCCCAATCCAGATCGGCGGGCGGATCGGAATCCGCCGGAGCGCCTATCCCCGCTGGAGCGCCGTTGCCGATATTCCACGACTGCACGCGCGTGATTTTGCCGAGCGCGCCGCCTTGAATCAGTTTCGCGGCCTGTTGGTAGTGGTCGCCGGAGCGTTGTTGCATGCCGACCTGCGCCACACGGTTGTATTTCCGCGCCGCCTGCGTCATCGCGCGCCCTTCGGCGATGGAAGTCGCGAGCGGTTTTTCAACGTAGACATCCTTGCCCGCCTGGCAGGCGTAGATCGTGTGCAACGCGTGCCAATGATCGGGCGAGGCGACAATCACCGCATCAACATCTTTGCGGTCGAGCAGCTTGCGAAAGTCCTTGAAGGTCTCCGCGTCAGGCGCTTTGGTTTTGGTCTCGTTGAGATTGGCGCCGTAAACATCGGCCAGCGCGACGACCTGAGCTTCGGGGTGGCGCATGAAACTCTCAATGACGCTACGCGCTTGCCGGCCACAGCCGATCACGCCAAGGCGCACGCGCTCATTGGCGCCGAGTACGTGGGCGCTGGCCAGCGTTGCGCCGGTTCCGGCGGCGATACCTTGCTTGATGAAATTTCTGCGTTGATTGTTCTGTGTCATGTTTTCTCCGGCATTTGAATCAGTACCGCGACCGGTAGGGAGCGAGGGTTGAAAGCTGCGCTCCCTACCGGTCGCGGTACTGACTTTTACTCAATCCTGATCCGATTCCGCCAGGATTCTGCGGTAGACGCGCCGGGCGTGTTCATAAGCGGCGGCGGCTTCCGCGCGTTCTTTTTCGGCGATCAGCGAAACCTTCTGGCTCCAGCATTGATCCACGCCTTGCAGCAACCATTCGACGCTCTTGCGCGAGGCGCGGATCGGCTTGCCGCCGACCGTGACGAAGATCGGATTGGTGTGCGCTGAAGGATAAATCCGCAGCGCCACCCAACTACTGCGCTCGACAGGCAATTCAAAAGTCAGCTCCCGGACGGAGCCGTCGGCGAGGAGATTTTTCTTCGCCACGGGTTGTCCGTTGACGACGACCTCCACCGGGACCTCGCGCGTATTGCCGATGCGGGCGCGTTCGACATCCCAGTACGGCTGTTGATCCAAACGGCGCCCGCGAATGAATTCGTTCGGCTGTTCATCGAGCCGGGCGGCGACTTTGGCCGTCACCCGCACGGTCTCCGGCTTGTCCAGTTTGATCTCGCTGCCACGCGTTCCGACCGGCAGGCCGTTGACGCGAAAATCCATCAGGTGGCTTTTGCCTTCCGAAACGTAAGCGCGCCCGTCTTTCAACCCTTGCAGCCATGCGTCGAAATCGAGGCGCCCGTCCAATTGAACGTAGCTGCGTCCCATTCCCAGGCGCTGGCCGAAAATACAGGGGAAATCCGTCTCGCCCGCGATGCGCGTGCGGAAACCGGCGTTGAGCGTGTGATACCACATGTTGAGTTCCCACACGGCGGGCGTATCCACGGTCGAAAACAGGTCTATCGCGTCGTGCGTCACATCCACCACGTATTCATTCGCGCCGATCCCGTCGTAACGCGGCATTTCGTAATTCGGCAACCTGGTGGTCGTCACGATCAAACCCCCGCCGGAGTGTGTGTAGCCGGCGACCGCGCCCTGCGCCCTGGCCCATTTGAGAATCGGCAGGTTCCAGGATGGCCACTCCTCAATATCTTTCGCGCCGGGATAGTTCTGATCCCTGAGGCCCAGCAACATCAGGTGGCCGTTGTGGCTCGACGGGAAACCTGAAACCTCTATGTCATAGCGCATGAGATGAGCGGGCGTTGAGAGTTGATTGACCTTGCCCTCGAAGAATTGTTTTTGATGGTAGTAACACGGCCCCCATGTGAGCACGCTGCCGACGTTGAGCGCCTCGCCGAGGATGTGGCGGATCATATCTTCCGGCCGCACGCCCTGCGTTGGGGTCTCGTAATGCTGACAGCCCGCCGCGTGAATGTGATGATCGCCCGAATACCAGCCGAGCCTGGCCGCGTCAATCCAGCGCTCCAGGCGGAAGGTCGCCGTTTGCGGCTTGCCCGCGATCACTTTGAGCGGCTGCCGCTTGATCAGATATTCCGGCCCGCGCGTGAACTCGACCGTGTAATCGCCCGCCGGAAGCTTGAGCTTCTCGCCGTCGGAGCGATAGATCTGCGGCTGAAAGGCGAAGTCGGGCGCGAGGCGCTTGGCCTGCGAAGGATAGATATGACCTTGCGCGTCACGAATGATGAAGGATGCGGTGGTCGGCTTCCCCTGCTCATCCAGGACTTGCAGCGTCACATCCGTTGAAGGCAGGCAGGTGAAGAGGATGTCCACCTCGTTGCGCAAGCTGAGGTCCTGCGTCCCCTGGCCGACGTAGAAGCGCAAGCGCGCTTCGCGCTTGCCCTCATCGCGGCTGTAAAGTTGCACGATGAAGTATTCGAATACCAGGCCCGAAAGCCGCCGCCTCATCGGCGGCTTGGTATACAGGCTGATCTCGAGCCAGCGATCGGCCACATCGCTCTCGGTGATGCTCGGTCTGGGTCTGCTGGCGAGCGGACTTTGGGAGTCGGCCTTTGAGCGGGCGTGAACGGGCAGGGCGTTCAGGCTCTCGATTTCGAGTGGCGCGGTCACGTCCGCTTCGTTGCGGACTTTGACGATAAACGTCCGCCATCCGTGCTCCACGAGTTCGGGATTGACTCCGCCTTGCGTCACCCTCACGCGGCCTTCCGAGCTGATGTGGATGTCAACCAGGCGGTGTTTGTCCAGCACGTCTTGAACCGCGCGATTGGCCCACCCCACGTCGGTTCCATTGACGGCTCGCTCCAACGCCTGTTTGTCCACGGGATCGAGCGGCGCGCCAAGGTAATCGAGCGTCTCGATCAAACGTTTGACCTGCGCTGCCAACGGTTGCATCTCTATCGGCGCAAGTTGGGCTGGTTGCTGCGCCGCGGCTGGGGCGGACAGCAGGACGAACACGATCCAGCGCGCGGTTATCACGGAAGCAAGCTTAAGGTGGTTTCTCATTATTTCTCTTGCAGCAACAAAGCGAGCGAGACTCCCAGAGTAGACCGCGAGACGGAGCCACGCTCGCTACCGCTCGCGGTACTGATACGGCAACAAATCAGTACCGCGAGCGGTAGCGAGCGAGACCCCCCAAGTAGACCGCGAGACGGAGCCACGCTCGCTACCGCTCGCGGTACTGATACGGCGCAGATTTCAGAAATTGAGCTTCAGCGCGAACTGCACGAAGCGCGGCAAATTGGTTTGAGCCCGGACGCCGCCGCCCATCTTCCCGAAATTGCCCGACCCCGGATTGGTCTCCGGGCCGTTGAAGAACTGCGGCGTGTTCATCGCGTTGATCAGCTCCGCGCGGAACTGCAGTGCGACCCGCTCGGTGAAGTTGAAGGTCTTGAAGGCCGAGAGATCGAAGTTGCGGATCGGCGGATTGCGCAAGTGGCCATAACGGTTCGAGAACCGCCGCAGTGTGAAGGCCGCCAGCCCGCGAAACGACCCCGGCGTGTACCATTGGTCAATCGTCTGATTCGACGGAATCGGATCGATGCCGGTCGGTTCGGCGTTGTTCGGGAAGGTAGTCGGCATGCCGCTCTGCAACCGGATCAGCCCGTTGACCGCCCATCCGCCGAGCAGCGCGTTAGTGACGCCACTGCTTGACGCCAGATATTTTCTGCCGCGTCCGAAGGGCAGCTCATAGCTGCCGTTGACGCCGATGTTGTGCGTGACATCGAATTCGGAAATCTGTTTTTCCAGCTCGGTGTCCTGCGGGTTCTGGAAATTGATCTGGTCTATGACCTTCGCCCAGGTGTGCGAAACGCTGAAAGTAGCGCCCGCCGAAAAGCGCTTCTGCAACGACGATTGCCATCCGAAATACTGGCTCTTGCCGCCGGTGAAGCCCTGCATTGTGATGTTGGCGAATTGCGGGAACGGGCGCAGCAGTTGCTGGCGCTGCACCGTCGAGGGGTTCAGCAACGTGCCCGGCGCCAGCCCCGCGAACGGATTCGGAACCTGCGCCGTCAGGAACGCCGCGCCTTGCGCCAGGTTCGCCGCCGAAATCTCGTTGATGGATTGGCTGACCAGCAGGTCGCGACCACTGCTGCCGACCGCCGCCGTCGAAAAGAGCAAATCGCCTGGCAACTGGCGTTGGATTTCAAACGCATAGTGCCAGACCTTCGGAATCGCGCGGCTCGGATTGAAGACCGAGAAGCCCTGTCCGATGGTGTTGGTACGTTCGCGCGCGGCGGGGATCAGGCCGTTCGGAAACGGATCGCGGATGTCGGCGTCCGGGATGCCCTCGCGCGTGCCCGTTACCAGATTGGTCGTACTCGTGTAACCGGAGCTGCCGCCGTCGTCCCACACCTGCGCATGGAAAAGCCCCACGCCGCCGCGCAGCACGGTTTTGTCGTTCAACTGATAGGCGAGGCCGAAACGCGGCATGAGGTTGTTTTTGTCCGTCTCGAAGATTTCGCGCGCCGCGCCGTTGACTCCGGCGTAAACGATGTTGCCTTTGCCGCTGAAGTTCGGAACGCTGACCGGCAACGCCGCATTCGGATCGAAACCTCGGTTGATATTGTTGAAGCGGTCGGTCATCGGGCTGATGATTTCATAGCGCAGGCCGAGGTTGAGTTTCAGCTTGCTGGTCAGACGCCAATCGTCCTGCACGAATCCGGCGTAAGAAACTTGCTGCCGCGCGGGAAAAGTGCGCACATCGATGTTGCCCGAGAACGGATAGCCCAGCAGGAACGACGCGATCGGATTGCCCGAATTGCGCGTCGCCCCGCCCCTCGGATCGGCTTGAGTGAACTGTGAATTGAAATTGAACAGCCCATTGGCGTTGCCGGGATTGCGCTCGTTGACGCGGTTGTTGCGCGCCTCGAAGCCGGTCTTGAGCGAATGAGCGCCGAGCAGCTTCGAATAGCTGGCGACGAAATGATAGACCGTCGAAGCCGGAGTCACGCGGGCAGCCTGGGAACCGAGGCCCTCATAATCCTGAAAACGGAACTGCGGAAAGTGATTGAGCGCCTGACTGATGAAGCGCGGCGAAAAATTCAGCTTCGACAGGTCGAAGTCCGCTCCCAGCCTGTTGTTCTGCGGCGAAGTGAAGCGCGCCACGCCGAAGCGGGCGTCAACCACGCTGGTCGGGCTGAGCGTGCGCGTGACGGCGAAAACTCCGTTGTAATTCTGCCGCCGGAATGGAATGTTGCCCCCCGGATCAGCCGCGTTGCCGTAACGGAACCCGCGCTCTTCGTCCAGACGATTGAAGGCCATGCGCCCGAACAGCTTGGTATTTTCGGAGAGGTTGTAATCCATGCGCCCCGAATGCGCTTCGAACTTGCCGATGAAGCGCGGAGTGGCCGAGCTGTTGACGAAGTTGTTCAGGCCCTGCGCGTCGCCCGGCGCGTTCGGCGCGGGCAGAAACGCCAGCGCGGCTTTCGCCACCGGGTTGATGCGGTTTTCAGGAATCTTGTTGTCGGGGAACGGATCGCGCACCAGGCGGCCCCCTTCGCTGCGGGTGGTGAGCGGATCGTAGATCACTTGCAATTGGCCGTTCGGCAGGCGCGTTTGCGAAAAATCGCCCGCGCGTTGCAACGCGGTCGGGATCGAGGTCGTGAACGGATCGGGGATGCTCTGGCGAATGCCTTCGTAAGAGTAAGCGAAGAAGAGTTTGTCCTTGAAGATCGGGCCGTTGAAATTCGCGCCGAAGGTATTGATGTTCGAACGCTGGCGCGGAATGCCCGCGCGGTTCGAGTTGAATTCGTTGGCGTTGAAAAGCGTGTTCTGCAGAAACTCGAAGCCGCCGCCGTGAAACTGATTTGCGCCCGAGCGGGTGACCGAAGTGACCACGCCGCCGGTCGTGAAGCCGTGCTGGCTATCAAACGCATTCGTCACGACTTTGAATTCGGCGACTGAATCAATAGAAGGGACGAAGGAAATCTGCCCGGCCTGGAAGGTGGCGCTGACCCCGTCCACCTGCACGTCGTTCTGGCCGCGCCGCCCGCCGTTGATCTGCATGCCCGTGCTGCCGGCGATGTCGAAAGGACGCAGCCGCGTCACTGAGGCGACGATTTGTACGCCGGGCACGGACCAGGCAATGGCGAACATATTCCGCCCCTGCAGCGGCGTGTTGAGCACGCGCGTCTGGTCAATCACCAGACCCCGCGCGGCGTTCTCGGTTTGCAGTTGCGCGACGTCCTCGCGGACGGTCATGGCTTCGGCGACGTCGCCGATCTCCACGACCAGGTTGAGCGTCGCCTGAGCGGACACCTGCAATGTGACGCCTTCGCGCGCCAGTTTGCGAAAGCCCGTTTTTTCCACCGTGATCGTGTAGCCGCCGGGATCGAGATTGCGCAGCGCGTATTCGCCGTCAGGGCCCGATTCGGTTTTGTAAACGGCGTTCGTCGCTACGTTCCGGGCGGTGATGGTCGCGCCCGGCATCGCCGCGCCACTTGCGTCCGTGACTTGGCCGGAAAGGCTGGCGCGAAAATCCTGGGCCTGCGCAGACAGCGCCAGGATCAGCAGCATTCCAACCTTGAGACAAAAAAGCGTTGTTCTAAGTTTCATGATTCCCCTTTTGTTTGTAATGACCCGTCTGACAACCTAAATCAAAACAGACGAGCTTCAGAACACACGGATCAACCGCGGGATCACCGGGAGGAATCCGTGTTGTCTTTCCCCGTGATCCCCGTGGTTGGTTCCGTACCGATGTCTATTGGTTCGATTTAGGCGCTTGTTACTCGGGGCCTACTTTACACCTCGATGACGCGATTTTCACGCATTGCCGTGTTGGCCAGGTGCGCCGTCCGCGCGGACGCGACCCCGGCGCGAACATTAGCGTTGGGCGTTTTCCGGCTGCGGATGCAATCCAGCCAGTTGGCCAGGTTGCTGATGGTTCCATCGCCGGTTTTCTTCACCGCGATTTCAGGCGGCGCTTCCCGCGTCTCCTTGTCCAACGTGCCTTCACGGTAAAAATTGAAGCCCTCGCGCGTCAACTCCAGCATGCCTTTGGTCCCGCGAAACACGATCCCGCCGTCTTCCAGCGTACCGACCATCGAGCCGTAGTAGATCGCCGTGTAGTTCTGGGGAAATTCCATGGTGACCGAAACCGTGTCGGGCGTCTCGACTCCTTTGACCGCGTGCGTGACGCCGCTGGCCCTGACCGATCTGAGTGACGGGCTGTCCAGGAACCATTGCACGACATCGATCCAATGCACCATGAGGTCAGTTAATACGCCGCCGCCGAAATCCCAAAACAAGCGCCAGCGGCGGAAGCGGGTCAGTTCGAATGGTTGTTTGGGCGCGGGCCCGCGCCATTGCTCCCAATCAAGCTTGCTCTGGTCAATCGGGGAAAGTTTGCTGGTGCGCACGTAGTCCTGATACCACCAGGTGCGCACGAAGGTGATTTGGCCCAGCCGCCCGGAATCAACGATCTGCTTGGCCAGGATGTAATGATCCCAACTGCGCTGTTGTGTGCCGGTCGCCACCACTCGGCCTGAACGCTCGACTCCGGCGATGAGTTTGTCGCCTTCGGCAAGGTCGTGCGTGACCGGTTTTTCGCAATAGACATCTTTGCCCGCGGCCACCGCCTCCAGCGTCATGGTCGTATGCCAGTGGTCGGGAGTGGCGATGATCACGGCGTCAATGTCCTTCCTATCCAGGACTCTTCGGTAATCTTTTATCGTCTCGGCCTGGCTGCCCATGATTTGGGTGGCTTCCAGATACCTGGGCTCAAAAACATCGCAAGCCGCGACCATCTCTACATTCGGCAGGTTCTTGATGAACCCAACCAGGTCTTTTCCCCGTCCGCCGGAACCGATCAAGGCCGCGCGGATGCGATTGTTTGCGCCAAGTACGCGCCCGGCGGCAAAGGGCGCGACTGCGGCGGCTTTAAGAAAACCTCGACGATGCATAGCTTTGGCCTCCTGCATGTTTAGAAATGCGACAACCAATCTGTCTTTTGAATTCTTTCTTGACGAGAGAAGCGTCCCGATGATAAACAATCATCGTTGATCTATCAACAGAAATTTCCATTCCAGAGACCCAAAATGAAATCAATCGTTCAAATCTCTCTCGACCTAACTGATATAAACGAAGCAATTGACACCGCGCGCATCGCATTGGAAGCAGGCGTGGATTGGCTCGAAGCAGGTACGCCACTGATTCTGGCGGAGGGCTTGCACGGCGTGTGCGCATTGCGCGAAGAATTTCCCGCCACGCCGATTGTCGCCGACCTGAAGACGATGGACGGCGGGTATCTGGAAGCCATAATGATGGCCAAGGCCGGAGCCACACACGTCGTTGTGATGGCGCGCGCGCATGCCGAGACGATCAAATGTGTTGTCAAAGCCGGGCGCGAGTATGGCGTCAAGGTCATGGGTGACAATATGGCATGCGACGACAAAGTCGCCGCAAGTAGATGGCTGGAAGACTTGGGCGTGGATTACATCGTGCATCACACAGGCTTTGACGAGCGCACCGGCGTCTTCGCCGAAACGGGCAAGCGGTTGAGTCCGTTGGATGACCTGAAAGCTGTCGTCGAGGCAGTGGACATTCCGGTGCAAGCAGTCGGCGGGCTGAGCATTGAAGAAGCCATCAGTACGCCGCAATATGGCGCGCCGCTCGTCGTCATTGGCGCGCCACTCGCTATTGATTCACATGCGTTCAGCGTGGCGAGCGCCGACCTAAAAGCCATCCTCGGCGAAATCGTTCGAAGGATTCAGCAATGAGTTCCACGATTGTATATGCGTCAGCGGCGGCGCCAGGAAGCGTTCAGGCCAGTAAATCTTTCACTACCACGCCATGCACATCGGTCAAACGGAAATCGCGTCCGGCATAACGATAGGTGAAGCGTTCGTGATCGAAGCCCAGCAACTGCAGGATTGTCGCGTGAAGATCATGCACATGAATTTTCTTTTCCACCGCCGCAAAGCCGAATTCATCCGTCGCGCCGTGGATATAGCCTTTCTTCACGCCGCCGCCCGCCAACCACATCGAGAATCCGTGATTGTTGTGATCGCGTCCCCACGTGGCTTTATCGCCGCCGCCGGAATCACCCGTTAATTCGACGACCGGCGTGCGCCCGAATTCACCGCCCCAAATCACCAGCGTATCATCCAACATTCCGCGCTGTTTCAAATCGGTCAACAGCGCCGCGATGGCTTGATCCGTGGCCTGCGCTAATTGCTTATGTTTGATCTGCAAATATTCGTGATTGTCCCAAGGCTGATCTTTACCTTGCCATATCTGCACGAAACGCACGCCGCGTTCCATTAAGCGTCGCGCCATCAAACATTCCCGTCCGGCCATGGTAGCTCCGTACATGTTGCGGATGCGCTCAGGCTCCTGGCTGATGTCGAAGGCGTCAGTCGCCTCCATCTGCATGCGATAGGCCAGTTCGTAGGATTGTATCTGCGCTTCGATCAACGGGTCTTCCTGCCGGTTCTTTTGATAGCGGCGATTGAGTTGCGACAGCAGATCGAGCTGTTGTCGTTGTTGCGGGCGGGAAGTATGCGAATTTTTGATGTGTTCGATCAGGCGTTCGATCTCAGTTTCTTTGGTGTCGATGTACGTGCCTTGATACACCGAAGGTAAAAAACCGGCAGTCCAGTTTTGTGTGCCACTAACCGGATAACCGGAAGGGCATAGCACAACGAAGCCCGGCAAATTTTGATTCTCCGCGCCCAAGCCATAGGTCAACCAGGCGCCGAGGCTCGGACGAATTTGGCGCGCATCGCCACAATTCATCAGCATCAACGAAGGTTCGTGATTCGGCAAATCGGTGTGCATGGAACGTATGACGCAGAGATCGTCTACGTGCCGTGCGACGTGCGGGAAGAGTTCGCTGACCTCGATGCCACTGTCGCCATACTTTTGAAACTTATACGGCGAGCCAAATCCGACGCCGGTTTTGCGCTCTGTTTTGAGATGAATCGGCAACGCTTTGCCGTCATATTTCGTGAGAGTCGGTTTGGGGTCGAAGGTGTCCACCTGTGAAGGCCCGCCGTTCATAAACAAGTGGATCACGCGCTTCGCTTTCGGCGCAAAGTGCGGCTGTTTTGGCGCGAGCGGATTCGCAAGGCCGTTGTCCTGCATTGGCGCCGCGCTGCCAGTGATGCTCGCCAGGGCAATGGCTCCCAATCCAAAACCGCAACGGTCCAGCATTTCCCGCCTGGTTAGGAATTTGTCTTTGAATTGATTTGTCATGCGGCCCTCAATCAATAACCAAAAACTCTACAGTCGCTAGCAGCGCTTGCGCATACCGATCCCACACATTCAACAGCCCGGCGGAAGGCTCGCGAAAATCGCGCGCGAAATCCCATTCTTCCGCACCGCGCCCCAGACGACGAATAGCCACGGCCCATTTGAATTCTCCGCCGGCCGTGCCCTTACCGGCCTCGGCGACGAAATCAAGAATCTCTCCGCGCCTGACTTCCATCGTCGCAAGATTGGTTTCGATTTTGCTTTGCGCCGTGTCCCATTTGCCGATCGTACCGGAACGGCCGGACACCACACGGGCATAGACGCCTTTGCAACTGTTGCAACCGTTCTCGAAACTGTGTTCGAGTCGGCCGGTGATGGAAATCTCTCCATCGAATGGCGCAACCCAGCGTCTCAACGCGGAATTCGCTTTTGAATCGCCCAAACTGCCGCCTTT
>Ga0187894_10007066_pt1 | contig 10743 bp, 6 predicted proteins | sample GBC1701081metaG_FD_136650 | JGI IMG/M metagenome (GOLD analysis project Ga0187894, IMG submission 136650) | White microbial mat communities from a lava cave in the Kipuka Kanohina Cave System on the Island of Hawaii, USA - GBC170108-1 metaG ... | reverse complement strand
TCGCAGCGTGCCGACGGGGTTCGTGCCGGACGAGGATCAGGGGTATCTGATTGCGCTCGTGCAGGGACCGGAGGGCGCGTCGCTCGACTACACGACGAACATCCTCGGCCAGGTCGAGAAGATTTTGACCACCGTGCCGGAAGTCGAGTCTGCGTTTGCGGTCGCCGGGTTCAGCTTTGCCGGCAGCGGGCCGAATCGCGGCATTCTCTTCATCAAGCTGAAGGACTACGACAAGCGCGAAGGCGAAGAGCACGCGGCGGCCGCGATCGTCGGACAGCTCTTCGGCAAGTTCAGCCAGATCAGCGGCGCGCTCGTGATCCCGTTCCTGCCGCCGGCCATTCCCGGCCTCTCGCAGTTCGGCGGGTTCACGTTCCAGGCGCTCGACATGAGCGGCGGCGACATCAACACCTTCGCGAACGCCGTCAATCAGCTTGCCGCGCAAGGCAATCAGACACCTGGCCTGACGGGGCTCTTTTCCAGCTTCACCGTCAACGACCCGCAGCTCGTCGTCACGATCGATCGCGAGAAGGCGAAGGCGATGGGCGTCGGCCTGAACGACCTGACGGACACGCTGCAGATCCTGATCGGCTCGCGCTACGTGAACGACTTCGACTTCAACAACCGGTCGTATCGCGTCTACGTCCAGGCGGATCAGGGCTTCCGCGGACAGCCGAGGGACATCGGCAGCTATTACGTGCGCTCGCCGAACGGCAGCATGGTGCGCATGACCGACCTCGTGCGCGTCACCGAGTCGACGTCGCCGCAGGTGATTAATCACTACAACCTGTTCCGCTCGGCGGAAATCAACGGCAGCGCCGCGCCGGGCTTCAGCTCCGGTCAGGCGCTCCAGACGATGGAGCAGCTCGCGGGCCGGGTCCTGCCGCAGGGCATGGGGTTCGAGTGGTCGGGGCTGTCGCGTGAGGAAATCATCGCGGGCGGACAGGCGGGCCTGATCTTCGGCCTCGGCCTGCTGCTCGTCTACCTGACGCTGGCCGCGCAGTACGAGAGCCTGACGCTGCCCTTCATCATCCTGCTGTCCGTGCCGCTGGCGATTCTCGGCGCGCTCGGCGCGCAGTGGGCGCGCGGCCTGATCAACGACGTCTACTGTCAGATCGGGCTCGTCATGCTGATCGGCCTCTCGGCGAAGAACGGCATTCTGATCGTCGAATTCGCGGAGCAGTTGCGCGAGCAGGGGCTCAGCGTCGTCGAAGCGGCCGTGGAAGCGGCGCGCATCCGCCTGCGGCCGATTCTGATGACGTCGCTGGCGTTCATCCTCGGCGTCATGCCGCTGGTCTTCGCGTCCGGCGCGGGTCGCGCCGCGCGCCACTCGGTGGGCACGGCGGTCGCGGGCGGCATGCTCGTGTCGACGTTCCTGAATCTGGTGTTCATCCCGGTGCTCTACGTCCTGATGAAGACGCTGACGCGGGATGAAAAACGGCACCAGCGAGCCGAGCCCGTGGCGGAGGGAGCCGATGTGTAAGCGTCCGATCGTGCTCGCGCTGCTCGCGTTCTGCGGCGCGGCCAGCGTCAGCGTCGCGCCCGCGTGGGCGCGTCAGGTGCCACCGCCGCCGCCCGCTCCCACGGTGCCGCCGGCCGCGAGCGTGCCGCAGACGTCCGCTCCCGAAACGCCCGCGCCACAGCCTGCGCAGCAGACTTCGATTCCGCCGCCGGCCGATCGGACGGTCGTGACGGCGAGCGTCGGCTTCCGCGCCGCGATCGATGAAGCGCTCCAGCGGAACCCGTCCGTCGAACAGGCCGCCGCGGACATCCTCGCGGCCGACGCGCTGCTGCGCCAGGCGCGCGCGGCGACGCTGCCCGCGCTGAACGGACAACTGCTGCACACGACGATTCACCCCGTCGTCGAATTCGAAGGCGTCGCGGCGACGCCGCGCAATCAGTTGACCGCCAGCCTCGACCTCTCGGCGCCGCTCTACGCGCCCGCGACGTGGGCGCGCAGGACGCAGGCGCAGGACAACAAGCGCGTCGCGGAACTGTCGTCCGCCGAGACGCGGCGCCAGGTGGCGCTGGCCACGGCGCAGGCGTATCTCGCGATCATCACGCAGAAGCGGCTCGCGGCCGCGAACCTGATCGCGCGCGATACCTCCCGGCACCATTTCGATCTCGCGACGCAGTTGTTCGACAAGGGCGCGGGCAGCAAGTTGAACCAGCTGCGCGCGCAGCAGGATCTCTCGTCCAACGAGGTGACGCTGGAAGATTCGCTGCAGGCCGTGTACACGGCGCAGGAGGCGCTCGGCGTCCTGCTCGCGCGCGACGGTCCGGTGGACGCGAGCGAAGAGCCCGTGCTCGACGCCCCGCCCACGGCGGCCGATACGATCGCGACCTTCGTGCGCCAGCGCGCCGATCTGCAGTTCCTCGCCGCACGCGAGCAGGCGGCCGATCGCGTCTTCAAGGACAGTTGGAAGGATCGGATGCCCGTCGTCACGGCGAGTTTCCTGCCGCAGTATCTGACGCCGACGGGACTCTTTTCCGAGAACGGGAGCTGGCGTCTGCAGGCGCTGATGACCGTGCCGATCTTCGACGCCGGCCAGCGGGCCGGCCTGAAGGCCGGCCGCGAAGCGCAGTTGCGCATCGCGCGATCCGAGACCACCGCGGCCGCGCGTCAGGCCGCGTCCGAGATCCGCGTCGCGGACGAAGGCATCCGCAGCGCGCAGCGCTCCGTCGCCGCGGCGCGTGCCGCCGCGCAGCAGGCGCATCAGGTCGTCCAGATCGTCAACGTCAGCTTCCGCACGGGCGCCACGACGAACATCGAAGTCATCGACGCGCAGCGTGCCGCGCAGGATGCGGACACGGCGACGGAAGTCTCCGAAGACCGCCTGCGCCGCGCCAAGCTCGATCTCCTCGTGTCCTCCGGCCGCTTCCCCTGACGCGGTCCGCCGCGCGCGCGATCGACCCCGCCGGTTGTACAGGCCGGCCGCGACCGCGACGGACGTGCGCCCGCGGGCTGCTGCTGCGGGCTGCCTGGGGCACGGTTTTCTGCTAGACTGTAGGTTCGTCCACGGGCCCGAATCGGCGTCCGTGGACCCAGGTCCCACCTACCCGCCGGCGTAGCTCAGTTGGTTAGAGCACGGGTCTCATAAGCCCGGGGTCCGCAGTTCAAGTCTGCGCGCCGGCACCACTTAGTCTAGGAAACTTAGCGTCACCGGCCAATCCGCGTCTGGCTGATTCTTTCGATCTCCCCTACGGCGCTCACGTCAGAGGTCTTCTTCGCCCTGCGCAGAATCGGAGGATGGGACGGGGACCGGTATCACCTCGAGCTCGTCGATACCTGCGAAATCACCAGGGTTGCATGTGTAAATCGGAAGAGAATTGGCGAGGGCCGTAGCAGCAATCATCGCGTCATACGCGCGAGCGCTAGACTTCCGACCCGCGCGACGCAGTGAAGCTGCCACTCGGCCGAATGTCCGTGCGGCCTGTGCATCGAAGGGAAGCGGGTCGAAGTCGGCTTCGGCTTGTTGCACATGCGCTTGACGGGCGGCGCGCTCCGCATCGGTAGACGCGACAAGGGGCCCCACCGACAGCTCCGCTAGTGTGACTGCCGTGATGAGCGGTTCCTCAGGCAGGAGCGTGGCATCTGCCAACCGAGGCAGCATAATGACGGTGCTGGTGTCGAGCACTCCACGCAGGTGTCGGGTAGCGGGCGTCGTCACAGAGCACCCTCCAGGACTCCATCGATCTCTTTCCGGAGTTTGGCCGCATCCACTGCGGGTAGTCGACGCCAGCGATTCACGAGGGCTGTTGCTCGGAGAGGCCGGCGACGCAGCGGGCGCAGTTCCGCGATCGCCTCGCCGTCTCGTGTAACGGTGAGCGCCTCCCCTCGGGCAACTCGTTCGAGGACTTCTCCGCCGTGGTTCCGCAACTCCCGTACTGTGACTTCACTCATGTTTTAGTTGTATCACCGGTGAGACAGCAGATCAAGCAGTCGTGGCAATCGGCCCTGAAACCGTCCTAAGCCCGCGGAGGTGGTGCGTGCGTAGCTGGTCGACCGAGCGCAGTCCCAGCAGCCAGCAGGCGAGGCCGGTGTCATAGGAGTGCAGCTTCGGCATCTTGACGAGGCGCTTACGGACGCTCCCGCTCCACCGGGGCAGGAGAAACACGATAAAGCTCGCCTGCAGAATCGAGAGCCAGACCTTCGCGGTCGGCTGGGAGATGCCGGTGTCAGCGGCGAGCCCCGCATCATGAAGATAGTATGAAATGCAATTTGTATCGTCTTATGATGTCGAGCTCGGTTGGGAGGCGTTGCGGCCTGTTCGAGCGCCGGGAGGGAATGAAAAGGCGGCGCGCGTCAGTCCGTGCGGCGCGACGTTGGCGCGGGCGCGGCGATCAGGCCGATGCCGCGTGCGGACGCCGAGAGGACCTGCGTGACCGTGAAACGCGCGTCTTCGAGGAACGCCGTGCAGGTGTCGATGAGACGTTTCCGCTGCGAGGGGGACGGAGGCTCGTAGAACAGATACAGCCGGCCGCGGCGCGCGAGGACGCCGCGGATGACGGCGAGCTCGCGGGCGGGCTTCAGCCAGAACACGTTGACGTTGATCGCGAAGACCTTGTCGAATGGGCCCTCCAGCGTCGCGTCGGCCAGCGCGGACGTGTGCAGGTGGACGCGGCCCGCGCGCACGAGCGCGCGCGTTCGCGCCGTCGCCGCGGCAATCGCGACGCGCGAGCGATCGACGCCGGTAATCCGTCCGCTGCGCAGGCGCTCGCCGATCAGCGCGAGCGCGACGCCGCGCGCGCAGCCGATCTCCAGGATCCGGTCGCCGGGGTCGACCGCCAGCATCTCGATCGCCCACCGCACGCGTTCAGGCACCGCCGTCGTCGTCATAGCGACGCATCGTAGCGCGAACGGCACGCGATCCCCCAGCCGCGCGTCCGTCCGCTCTACTGAAGAGCTAAATTCCTGTCAGGACACAAGGCAATATTTGGCCTAACATATTGATAATAAACAACTTGCTGGCTGTGATCGCGTCGAATAGGATTCGCATGGACGCGGGCTAGGCGAGGCGAGGTTGCGCGCGTCCCGACGAGGGCGCGGCATGGCGTACGATTCCGACGGACTGGCTCGCAGCGTGGTCATGCTGCTGCGGGCGACCCCGCAGCTATCCCTTCATGAAATCGCGATACGGCAAGGCATCGAGCGGCACACGCTGAATCGTGCGTTGAAGCGCGTGCTCGGGAAGTCGTTCCGCACCTTGAAGCGGGAACAGCAGACGCGCCGGCTGACGGAGATCGCGCGTCAGACGACGACCGCCGCGGTCCTTCGGTGAACGGCACGACGTGCATCGCGTCGAGCGCGCGGGCCGGCGTGCGATCGATGGATGGTCCGAACGTCGCGCGCGTGACACGTGCCTTGACAAGCAGCCGATGGTGAGTTCTCATCGTGGCACACCGACTCTTCTCGCCGTGACCCGGTCGTCCGCCGGCATGTGCGTCGAACAGAAGCGCCGCGCTCACGTCCCCTGAGCGTGGCGAGCGCTGGGACCGATCGTCCGCACCGTCTCTCAGCGCGGCTGCGACGTGACCCGCGTCATCGTCCAGCCGTCCCTCTTCCCATCGTTGACTCAGGGCACGCGGCGCCGCGCGTGGCGACGTGTCCGTGAAAGGTGAGGCCGGGATGTCGACGTCGATCTATCTGATCAACCCGCGGTCGGACTTTCCCACCTACTTCGGCGCGGAGGTCTACGCGGCCAGCGGCCTGGAGCCCGCGACGCTGATTGCGGACCTCGCGCTGCCGACATTCGCGGCGCTGGCGCCGGCCTCCGTCGACGTGCGCCTCTGTGACGAGAACATCACGCCCGTCGACTTCACCATGAAGCCGGACTTCGTCGGCCTCACGGGCAAGATCACGCAGCACGGACGCATGATTGCCATCGCGCGGGAATTCCGGCGGCGCGGTGTGCCGGTGCTGATTGGCGGCCCCTACGCGTCGCTCTCGCCGGAGGCATTGCGCCCGCATGCCGACGTCCTCGTGTGCGGCGAGATCGAGGAGATTGCCGCGGACCTCTTCGCGGACCTCGCGAACGGCACGTGGAAGCACGAATATATCGGCGGCCGCCCTGATCTCGCCTTGTCGCCCGCCGCGAAGTGGGACGGGTATCCCAATCACCGCGCGCGGACCGGCACCATTCAGACCTCGCGCGGCTGCCCGTTCGAATGCGAGTTCTGCGACGTCATCCAGTACCTCGGACGCAAGCAGCGGCACAAGCCGATCGCGAACGTGCTGCGCGAGCTCGAAGAGCTCTACCGCCGCGGCTATCGCAACATCTTCCTCGCGGACGATAACTTCACCGCGTCGCGCTCGCGCGCGAAGGAGCTGCTGCTCGCGCTGCGGGCGTGGAACGCCGCGCGCGACCGCGGGCACGTGTCCTTTGTCACGCAGGTCTCGATCGACGCCGCGAAGGACGAAGAGCTGCTGCAGATGTGCGCGGACGCGGGGCTCGACCTCGTCTTCATCGGCATCGAGACGCCGAATGAATCTGCGTTGAAGGAAACGAAAAAGCGTCAGAACGTCGGCATCGATCTGTCCGATCGCATCGGACGCTTCCTCGATCACGGCATTGGCGTGACGGGCGGGATGATCGTCGGCTTCGACAGCGACGGGCCGGACATCTTCGAGCGCCAGTATCACTTCGGCATGGCGGCGCCGGTGCCGATCTTCAGCCTCGGCGCGCTGGTCGCGCCGGCCGCGACGCCGCTCCACGCCCGCATGGAGCGCGAAGGCCGTCTGGTGGACAACGGCGCCGAAGTTGCCGCCGTCCCGTGGACCACGAACATCGTTCCCAAGCAGATGTCCAACGAGGACCTGCTGTGGGGCCTGAAAGGACTCTGCAACCGGCTCTATCATCCCGACGCGTTCGGCGAGCGCGTGTGTCACTTCATCGGGCGCTACAGCAAGGGGCAGGCGCGCAAGGCCGCGGTGACGCGGACGGCGCCCGCGCCGGCGCGGCGGATCGACGATGACGCGCTGAAGTTGATCGGACGGCTGTGGCAGATGGGACCGGCGGAGGCGCGGATGTGCGCGCGGATTCAGAAGGAAATCGCGGCGCATCCGGTCAGTAAGCCGTTCGTGATGTCGGTGCTCGCGCAATACATGCAGATCCGCCACATGTATCAGTACGGCCGCGTGTGGGCGCCGCATCTTGCCGCGTGACGTGGGCCGGCATGACGGTGGCGGCGCGACGTGGCGGGGCGGACCATGACGCGGTCGGCGGCGTGACACACTGCGCCGGCGCGCCGCGGGTGAACGTGCGTATCATGAAGGCATGCCTCCGGCCATCGTCAATCTGACACGGGCGTTCGCGTCGTTCTCGGACCGGTGGAGTCCGAAAGTCGCGGGCGAGATCAACGACATGCAGGTGAAGCTCGTCAAACTGCAGGGCGAGTTCGTCTGGCATCAGCACGAGCACGAAGACGAGTTGTTCCTCGTGTCCAAGGGGGTGCTGACGCTGAAGTTCCGGGACGGGGACGTCCATCTGCGGGCGGGCGAGATGATCGTCGTGCCGCACGGCGTCGAGCACTGTCCCGTCGCGGACGAGGAGTGCGAGATCCTGCTGTTCGAGGCGCGGACGACGCTCAACACGGGTGACGTCGAGAACGAGCGGACGGTGCGGGACCTGGACCGCCTCGCCTGACGCAGGTCCGCCCGGCGCGGAGACGGGCGGGTGAGTGCCGAAAACAGCGGGAAATTCCCGCCCGGTGGCGGCTTCCCTGCTAGACTGAAAGGCAGCGACGCGGTCCGCGGCGGGATCTTTCGAGGCTGGGACGATCCGGACGGGCCGCCTGCGGTGTAGTTCTCCAATCGCGGCGGGGCACCTGCCCATCGTGTGCGCCCATCTTGCAGACCGGCTCCGTGAAACCGTGCGCAAGCACGGCCTGTTCGGTCCGGGGGACCGGTTGATTATCGGTCTATCCGGCGGGGCCGATTCCGTGGCGCTGACGCACCTGCTGCCGGACGTCGCCCGCGCGTTCGACGCGGCCGTGGTCGGCCTCGCGCATCTCAATCACCAGTTGCGCCCGTCCGCCGGCGAGGACGAAGCCTTCTGCCGCGAACTGGCGGGGGAAGTCGGGCTGCCGATCGACATCGATCGCGTGGACGTCGCCTCTGCCGCGCGGCGCGCGCGGACGTCGCTGGAGGACGCCGCCCGCGTCGAGCGCTATCGCTTCCTGCGCGTCGCGGCGGTCCGCGCGGACGCCACGCGCGTCGCGGTCGCGCACACGCGCAACGATCAGGCGGAGACCGTGCTGCTGCGGCTGCTGCGCGGCGCGGGTCCCGGCGGTCTTGCCGGCATCCTGCCGCGCGTCGACGTCGTCATCCGGCCGCTGCTGGACGTGACGCGGGCCGAGGTCGAGGCGTACCTGGCCGCCGCGCACGCGCCGTTCCGCGAGGATCCGACGAACCGCGACGTCTCGATCCCGCGCAACTGGGTGCGCCACGACGTCCTGCCCGCCATGGCGGAGCGCTGCGGGGCTGGCATTGTTGACGTCCTCGCCCGGCACGCGGCGCTCGCGCGGGAAGATGCGGCCTGGATTGAAGACCTTGCGACCGAAACGACCCGTTCGCTCGTCTTAGAAGAAGACGGCCGCATCACGATCGAACGCCGTCCGCTGCTGGACCTGCCCGTGGCGTTGGCCCGGCGAGTGGTCAGAGCCGCCGCCCAGCGCGCGGCCGGCGGACGGTTCGTCGGGTTCGACCACGTGGAGACCATCCTGGATCTGGCCAGGAACACGCAGCCATCGCAGGTCGTCGACCTGCCCGGACAGCGGGTCCGGAGCGACGGGACATGGCTCGTTTTCATACACACCGTTCCGGATGCCGGCCGGGACGGACGCCGTCGGGGGCGGCCGCACATGTCCGAAATCGCCCCTCCCGGCGTTACTGCCAAGACGAACCCGGCACCGGCCACGAAGTGAGACGGCTCGAGACCCCGGCGGGGTGTCCTCGTGATAACCTAAAAGGCTCTACGCCGGCAGGAGGCACAGTTGAACTCGACGCTTAAGAGCTTGCTGTTCTGGATTGTGCTCGCAATCGTCGTCGCCCTGATCTGGAACTTCACCACGTCGTTCCAGACGCGGGACAATAAGATTGCGTTCAGCAAGTTCATCGAACATCTCGACAAGGGCGAGGTGGCGAAAGTCACCATCGTCGGCAATCACGTCAACGGCGAGATGAAGCAGGGGACGAAGTTCCGCACGTACGCGCCCCCGCAGTACGAAGGGCTTGGCAACAAGCTCATCGAACGGAACGTCGAGGTCGGTGGTGACGATCCTGCCGCCAGTCCCTGGGCCAGTCTCATCTACGCCTGGGCCCCGCTGATCATCATGATCGGCTTCTGGATCTTCATCATGCGCCAGATGCAGAGCGGCGGGAACAAGGCGCTCTCGTTCGGCAAGAGCCGCGCGAAGCTCTCGTCCAGCTCGCAGAAAAAGGTCACGTTCAAGGACGTGGCCGGCGTCGATGAAGCGAAGGAAGAGCTCCAGGAGATTATCGAGTTCCTGAAGGAGCCGCAGAAGTTCCAGAAGCTCGGGGGACGCATTCCCAAGGGCGTCCTGCTCATGGGCTCGCCGGGCACCGGCAAGACGCTGCTCGCCCGCGCGGTCGCCGGCGAGGCCAACGTCCCGTTCTTCTCGATCAGCGGGTCCGACTTCGTCGAGATGTTCGTCGGCGTCGGCGCCTCGCGCGTCCGCGATCTCTTCGAGCAGGGCAAGAAGAACGCGCCCTGCATCATCTTCATCGATGAAATCGACGCGGTCGGCCGTCACCGCGGCGCCGGTCTCGGCGGCGGACACGACGAGCGCGAGCAGACGCTGAACCAGCTCCTCGTCGAAATGGACGGCTTCGAGTCCAGCGAAGGGGTCATCCTCGTCGCGGCCACCAACCGGCCCGACGTGCTCGACCCCGCGCTGCTCCGGCCCGGCCGCTTCGACCGCCGCATCGTCGTCAACCGGCCTGACGTCAAGGGCCGCGAGGGCATCCTCGCCGTCCACACGAAGAAGATCCCGCTCTCGGACGACGTGGACATCAACGTGCTCGCGCGCGGCACGTCCGGTTTCTCCGGCGCCGACCTCGCGAACCTCGTGAACGAAGCGGCGCTCAACGCCGCGCGTTACAACCTGAAGACCGTCCGGATGCTCGACTTCGAGTTCGCGAAGGACAAGGTCCTCATGGGCTCTGAGCGTCGCTCGATGATCATCAGCGACGACGAGAAGAAGATCACGGCCATCCACGAAGCGGGCCACGCGCTTGTCGCGGCGCTGCTGCCGTACGCGGACCCGGTCCACAAGGTGACGATCATCCCGCGCGGCATGGCGCTCGGCCTCACCCAGCAACTTCCGCTGGACGACCGCCACAACTACTCGCGCAAGTATCTGGACGACTGGGTGGCGATTCTCCTCGGCGGACGCATCGCGGAGGAAATCACGCGCGGCGACATCACGACCGGCGCCTGCAACGACCTCGAACGCGCCACGGAAACCGCGCGCAAGATGGTCTGCGAGTGGGGCATGAGCGAAGCCCTCGGGCCGCTCACCTTCGGCAAGAAGGAAGAGCAGATCTTCCTCGGTCGCGAGATCGCCCAGCACCAGGACTACAGCGAGGATACGGCCCTCCGCATCGACCAGGAGATCCGCCGCATCGTCACGGACAACTACTCCCGGTCGAAGGAAGTCCTGGAAACGCATCGCAGCGCGCTGCAGAAGATCGCCGACGAGCTGCTGGTCCGGGAGACGCTCGAC
>Ga0187894_10007065_pt1 | contig 10745 bp, 4 predicted proteins | sample GBC1701081metaG_FD_136650 | JGI IMG/M metagenome (GOLD analysis project Ga0187894, IMG submission 136650) | White microbial mat communities from a lava cave in the Kipuka Kanohina Cave System on the Island of Hawaii, USA - GBC170108-1 metaG ... | reverse complement strand
GGTTTCAGGTTTCAGGTTTCAGGTTTCAGGTTTCAGGTTTCAGGTTTCAGGTTTCAGGTTTCAGGTTTCAGGTTTCAGATAGGGACCGCTGGCGTTACTCTTCTACTGACACCTGACACCTGACACCTGACACCTATTCGTGGCGTAGCGCCACCATCGGATCGACTTTTGTCGCTCGCCGCGCCGGCAGGTAACAGGCCGCGAGCGCCACGGCGACCAGGGCGAAAGTGATGCCGCCCATCGCCACCGGATCGCGTGTGGGCAATGTGGGAATCGCCGACGCCAGGAAGCGGGCCACGGCGTAAGCGCCGCCGAATCCGAGCAGTGCGCCCAACAGGATCAGGCGCGCTCCATTGCCCAACACCAGCCGGAGCACGTCGAGCGTTTGCGCGCCGAGCGCCATGCGAATGCCGATTTCGCCGGTGCGTTGAACGACGGAGTAGGAGATCACGCCGTAAATCCCGATGGCCGCCAATGCGAGTCCGAGCGCGGCGAACGCGCCGAGCAGGGAGCCGAGGAGCGAGATGTTCCCCAGGCCCTGATTCACCAGACTGCGCGCGGTTCGGATCTGATGCGCTGGCAGAGTGGGATCGAGTTCGGCGACGGCGCCACGCAAAACATTCGCGAACGTTTCCGGCGCCGCTGAGGTTCGTAATGAAACGCTGCCTCCCCAGGGCAATTGCGCCAGTGGCCTGAATGATTGGAGGCGCGTGTACGGTTCGCCCAGATCCGCGGGGAATCTCACGTCGTTTACCACGCCGACGACTTCCTGCCAGTTCGGGTTTTGACCTGGCCTGCCGATGCGTTTGCCAATCGCGCTTTGGTTTGGCCAGAAGCGCCGCGCCATCGTTTCGTTGATGATCACGACCGCCGGTCGGTCGGCTGTGTCGGCGGCGGTGAAGACGCGGCCTTCCAGCAGCCGAATCCCGAGGGTCTCGAAATATCGCGGGCTCACCGGCTCCATGATGACTTCAGGCCACTGCCCCGGCTGTGATTCAGGTTGGCCTTCGATTCTGAAGGATCCGCTGCTGTTAAACCCCCAAACCGGTTGTGAGCTGGAGAGCGCGACCTGCTGAACGCCGGGCAGCGCGGCCAGCCGTTCCTCGAGCCGCTGGTAGAAGGCTCTTTGTTGGGGCTCGGTCGCGTAGTTGGCGCCTTGCAGACCGATTTCCGCCGTCAGCAGCCCATCTACGCGCCAGCCGGGATCGAGATTGGTGAAGCGTTGCAGCCCGCGCAGGAACAGACCAGCCCCGGTGAGCAACACCAGCGCAAACGCGACTTCACCAACGATCAGCGCGCTTCGCAAACGTTGGCTCGAACGACCCGCGCTCGATCCGCGCACGTTTTCCCTCAGCGCCTGATTGACGTCCGCGCGCGCGGCCAGCCAGGCCGGGACCGCGCCGAAGATCAAACCGGTCAGCACGGAACAGAGCAGCGCGAAACCGAAGACGCTGAAATCGAGCGATACTTTCGCGCCGGGCAACTCGCCGAAGAGACGATTGCTGATGAACCCGACGCCCCACAGCGCGAGCAAGAGGCTGAGCGCGCCGCCGATGAGCGAGATGAGCAGGCTTTCGGTGAGCGATTGCCGGAGCAGACGCCAGCGCCCGGCGCCGAGCGCGGCTCGGACGGCGTGTTCGCGGGCGCGCGCCGCCGTGCGGACAAGTTGGAGATTGGCGAGGTTGGCGCAGGCGATGAGCAGCACGAAACCGGCCAGTCCGAACGTGAACCACATGACCTTCCGCCCGATCTCATCTGACATCGAGCGCTGCAATGGCTCGAGGCGCAGACTCTCATTGTCGCTCTGCCCACCACGCTCTTTCGCGATGTTCGCGACGAGCGCCTTCATCGCCTGGTCGGCCTGCGCGAGCGAGACGCCCGGTTTCAGACGCGCGAAGGATCGCAAATAGTTTCTGCCGCGCTGCCGCCGCCCCTCCGCGTTAAACGCCAGGGGCCGCCACACATCGACCGTGCCCCACAGCAGCGGATGATCGAATCCCGGAGGCGTCACGCCGACGACCTTCACATCCTGCCCGTCCAGCCGCAACGTGCGACCTAGGATGTTCGGATCGCCGCCGAAACGCTTCATCCAGAAACGGTCGCTCAGGACGACCACGCGGTCGGCGCCGGTCTCATGCTCTTCGGGAGTGAAGACCCGCCCAAGAGCCGGCTGAACGCCCAGCGACGGGAAGAAATCAGCCGTGGTGGCGAGGCCCCGCAATCGCTCGGCCGGCTCTCCCGGCTCGGCGAGATTGGGGCTTATTCCGTCGTAGGCGACCATTTTCTCGAAGACGTTGTTCTTCTCGCGGAACTCGAAGAAGTTCCCTGACGAGTGCGGCCAACTCTGCGAATGTATCGAAGTGCGAAAAACACGCACAAGCTGGTCCGATTGCGGATAGGGAAGCGCGCGAAACAGATAGGTGTTGAGCACGCTGAACATCGCAGTGTTGGCTCCGATCCCGAGCGCCAGCGTCAGCGCGGCCACGACGGTGAAGCCTTTATCCTTGAGCAGCATTCGCAGGCCAATACGCAGGTCTTGAAACATTTTGCGCTCCAGTCTTTATGGTTGTAATGGCGCCGTCAGGCCGGTGAAAGCGATTGGCCCGCGGGCGCGGTTTCGAGAAGCATTGTCGGTTAGTGATCGAATGTCAGTTTTGGTTTCATTCAATGCGCCCATACCGGTTGTTTCGATTTAGACAGAAAAATGTCGGACAGAAAAATTTCGGCATTTGAATTCGTCTATGTAGACACGGAATACGCAATTTGGTTGACGCGAGAGCGCAAAAATTTCGACCTGTGCAAGTGGGATTAGCGCTTGGTTAGTAGAGGCCACCGCATTGGCAACATTCTTGAATCCCCCCGATGGCAATCGGGGGATGGTTAAAGTCCAGCCTACACGAAAGGCTGCAACTCACCGCAATCCCCCCGATGGCAATCGGGGGATGGTTAAGGTCCGACCTTTGGACCCCGTGAGCATGCGCATCATCGGGGCCAAGAAGGCTGGACTTTAACCATCCCCCGATTGCCATCGGGGGGATTCAAGGAGGGCTTTTGCTTGCTGCTGTAGGTCGGACTTTAACCATCCCCCGATTGCCATCGGGGGGATTCAAGGAGGGCTTTTGCTTCCTGTCCAGCGCTATCAGAATTGCAGCTTCGCCGCCAACTGAAGCGAGCGTGGCCCGCCGATCTGGTAGAGTGGGCTTAACCCTCCGTTGACCCCGCCGCTGCCCAGGCTGCGCCCCAACATCTCTATCGCCTGCCCGAAGAATCGGCTGTTGAGATCATTGACAGGATCGCCGAAATTGGAATGGTTGAACAGATTGAAGCACTCGGCGCGCAGCCGAAGCCGGAGTCGCTCGGTCAACGCGAATTGACGATGCAGCGCCATATCCACCTGCGAAAATCCGAAACCGCGTAGCGCATTGCGCCCCAGCGTCCCTTGCCGCCCTTGCTCCCCTTCTTGGCGAACCGGAATTCGGAAGGCCTCGCGGTTGATCCGCCATCCGCCCGGCGCCGCCGCGTCCTTGATATAGATCGGGACGCCCGGTACCAGGTCCGGTCGCAGCAAATTCGGCAGATCTAGGTCCGGCAGGATGACGCCAACCGTAACGTTGACCGGGGCGCCTGAGCGCGCCCGAAAGATCGCGTCCACCGACCAATCACGCAGCGCCGCATTGTCGAAGACGCCTCCGCCGGCCGGCGGCAGATCGTAGCTGACGACGACCATCGCCGCGTGGCGCACATCGAAGTCCGACGGCCCGCGCCCTTGATCCAAATCAATCCGTTGCTGGTTCCGGCGCGCGCGCAGGCCGCCAACGGAATCGCTCGAAGCGGTGTCGAACGAGCGCGACCAGGTGTATGACGCTTGCGCTTGCAGACCCCGCGCGAGCCGGCGCTGAAATTGTATTTGTAAAGCGTGGTAATCGGAGCTGGCCGCGTTGCTCGTCGCATAGATGGTCGTAAATGGGCTCTTGCCGCTTCCGGTTTCGGGCAGCGTCACGGGAGAATCAAGGACCAGCGCCTTTTCATGCAGCAGGCGACGGCCCAGCGCCGCGACGTATGAAGCGGTGAGAGTCTGATGTTTGCCGAGCGCCTGCTCCAACGTGAGGTTCCATTGAATGGTGTAGGGCAGTTTGAGCCCGGGATCGAACGCATAGAACGTTCCGTAATGTGGCGTCAGAGGCGCGGGTCGAGGCGGCGCCGCATCCTCAGGGCTCAATGGAAAGGGGACATTGTAGAGCCGCTTGGCCGAGACGTAAGGAAGGACGCTGCCGAAGGCCTGCGCCGCATGATCGTGGCCGAGATCGTAGAAGAGGCCGGCCCCCGCGCGCAGCGTCGCGCCTAATTCCGGCGCGAGCTGATAGGCCACGCCGATCCGTGGCGCGAAATCGCGATAGGTAGTCCGCCACAATGGCGTCCCTCTCGGCGCGAGCCTTATCTCCGCGCCGGATTCCGTTGAATCATCCAGACCCAGCGCGACCAACGGGTAACGTCCGCGCCGCTCAGTCGGCGGAGGATTGAATTCCCAACGCAGACCGTAGGTGAGCGTCAATCGCGGCCCGGCGCGCCAGGTGTCTTGAGCGAAAGCCGAGACATTGGTGAAGAGTGGCGCCCGTGGATCGTCGCCGGCGGCGACCGTCACCCTGTAAGCCGTCGCGGTCTTCGCGGCGGAGAGCACACCATCGAGTTGATCATCTCCGAAGATCACCGACTGGTAGTAAGCGAGCGGGCCGTAGATGGGCGCGAGCCGGCGATAGTCCAGCCCCAATTTCACCTGATGCGCGTCCCGCGTCAGCGATAGATGATCCACCAGGTTCACCTGTTGCTGTAGATTGTCCACATTCTTCCCAACAGCCAAATTGGAACCGGTCCTGCCGCGAAAGAGGACGCGAAAGCCGGCCTCGTCGCGGGAGACGAAGGGCGGGAAGATCATCGCGTCAGGCAGTGGCGCCGCGCCGCCGAAATCATCCATGGTGAAGGAGGTCGCCCCTCCGGCCCAACTTACATTGGCGCGCAATTCATTGATGAGATTGGGCGCAAGCGTGAAGGTCGCGCCCAGGGTCAGGTTGCGGGTGTGGAACGAAGCCTGACTGATCGTGTTCAAGCTCAGGCGGTCATAACCGTGGACGCCGCCGCCGCCGCGCTGCCGCGTATGAGAAGGCGCGTCATTGAAACGGCCAAACAGGACGAGTTTGCTGTTTACGGTGTGATCCAGGCGGAGGCTGGCGGCGCGCAAACTGGCCGGATCGGAATAGTGAGCGGCGAATTCCGCCAAACCGCCGCCCAGCTCGGCGCCGTTCGGAAGCGGGAACGCCCGCAAGAGCGGCTGAACCTGCGCGAGCGCCGTCTCTCGCACGTCCAGCGTCGGAACATCGGTCACGGCCACTTGCGGCTGGCGCAGCCGCAAGGTTTCGTAAGAGAGAAAGAAGAATGCGCGTTCCCGGACGAGCGGGCCGCCGAAGACGCCGCCCACATCCTGGTGGCGCAGCGGCGCGCGCCCGAAGCCGCGCTGATTGGCGAACCAATCGTTGGCCGCCAACGTTTCGTGGCGCAGCCCACTGAACAAGGCGCCTCGATACTCCTTTGCGCCGGAGCGGGTGACGAGCGCGACCTGGCCGCCGCCGGCGCGGCCGAACTCCGGCGCGAATGAGGCCGATTGCAGGCGGACCTCTTCAACCGCTTCCCGCGAGACAAGATTGTGCGAACTGCCGAAGGCGGTGAGCGCGGGCAACGAACCGCCTGCCGCCTGCCCCGGGGCCGGGCCGGCGCTCACGCCGATATTGGCGCTCACGCCGTCCACCGTGAAGTAGTTGGCGTTGGCGCGTTGCCCGTTGACACTGAATTGTCCTTGTTGTTGGAAGCGCGCCCTGGTCGGCACGGTCCCCGGCAGCAGTTCCAGCAACGATAGCGCGCTCCCGCCGTTGAACGGCAAACGTTCGACGAGACGGCGCTCCACTACCGCGCCGAATATGGCTGAGGGCTGCAGGCCCAGGCCGCTCTCGACAATCGTGACGTACTCGCCGATGCCGCCCACCTTCAGGCGCACGCGCAGCGCCAGTTGTTCGTTTGGCTCGAGCCGCAGATCGCGGATCTCCAGCGTCGTGAATCCGTCGCGCTCGGCGATCAGGTGATATTGTCCTGGCGGAAGCAGCGGGATCGCGAAACAGCCATTGTCGTTGGTGACGGCGTGGCGCTGCACGGCGCTGCCCAGGTTGAGCGCCGTGATGTTGACGCCCATAACCACCGCCTGGTTCTCATCGAGCACTATGCCGCTCAGGCTGGCCGCCGCTGGCTGCGCCCAGGCTACAGACGTGGCGCAAGCGATCAGGAGGCATAGAAGCGCCTTCGTTAAAGTGAGCGGACGGTACGGCGAGGCGCTGTCTCGGCGCATGAGCATAATCGTTACCTCTCGGTTGATACCTGAATCCACTTACCCGTGGGTTCATGGTTGATATAGCATTCAAGAAAATGTTTGTTCGTAGTCCCGCCTTTTCTTAAAGTCTATATAACCCCTCAATCGCGCCGGCGAGCTTCTCGGCGGCCAGCAGCGAGCGGCGGGATTGTGGAGCCTTGAGCGAATCGCTCGTCCGGCTCTCGTTGGAGATGGCGAACGCGGCGCGCATCATCTCGTCGTGGGCGTAGCTCACCTGGAGCAATCGTCGAGCGGCCTGGGCGGGGTTCAGGTCGTCGGACGTCTTCGCCTCTTCATTGCCGGCGGGGGACGCGGCGGGAAAGAAGACCGGTTGCAGCTCCTGGCCGAGCAGCCGGACCTCGCGCTGATAGGCCTGCGCGTGCTCGGCGATCATCGCGCGCCATTTCGCCTGCGCCACCGGCTCGAGCGCGCGCATCGCTTCCGGCGAAAAACGCTCGACCAGACCTTTGAGCGCCGAGGCGTGCAGCAGCGCCTGGCGCGAATGGTTCATCATCCGTCTCGCGAACCGGTTGACTTCCTCGTCAATGCGCTCGCGGTCTGTCAGCCGAGCTGAAAAGTAACGGCGCAGGTCGGCGTCCGCGGGGATCGTCCCGCCGGCGACTTCGACCTCGCGAACGACGCCGCCGGCGCTGGTCGTCGGCTTCCGGCCGCGGAGCGCTTCGGCCACTGTGTTCACTTCGACCTTAACGGCCGAATGATTGAGGACAGGCGCGAGGACGCGCAGGATTTCCTGCTTGCGCTCGGCGGTCTCGACCAGCGCTTCGACGCGCAACGCGCCCGCGGCCGTCCGCGCCAGCGTGACCTGCTCACCGAGATTGGCCTTGATTTGATTGAGCAGATAAGTCACTTCGACTTCCAGCTCAGCCGGCGCGACGGCCTGCGCCGGAGCAGCCAGAGCCTGCGCCACTTCGTCTCCCTTGCGCCGCTTCTCCGCGGCGCCAAGCAGCGGCGGATCGGGTTGGAACACAGCCGGATCTACCGTCTGTGTCTGAATCCGGGCAAAGCCGCTTTCGCTGAACCTGTACTGGCGGACTTCGCCGCCGCGCGCGACGAGCAGCGTCTGGGCGACCGCGCGCAGATCGGATTTGGCGAGCGTGAGCGTGGCTTTCAACAATCCATAGCCGTTGGGGCCATTGGCGCCGTTGACCGATTCATTCGCGTAGTTGATCAGATAGGCTTCGCCATTCTCTTCGACAGTGGCGGCGGACCCGACCAGCGCGGCGAAGTCCCGCGCGGCAAGCTCCAGCCGCCAAACCTCGCCCCCGTCAAGTAGCAATTGCGTGGGCGCCGCGCCGGAGGCCGATGGCGTCAGGACTTGCGGCCTGGCGTCACGCCGATAGAGTGTGCGCGAACCGTCGCCACGCGTCCATTCCCCGGCGATCAACAGATCCTTTTCATCATAGACGCGGCGCGCCTTGATCTTCCGCTCCGCGCTTTGCCAGATCTCGATGCGGCGGCGCGAGAGTAGTTCGTCGCCAGGCGCGCGCCGCTCTTCCAGCGTGAGCTGACGATACAGCGTTACCTCCGTCCGGCTCGCCATCGCCACCTCCGCCGCCACGGAACGGCGCAGTAATTCGGCGGCTGACACGGCCGGCGTATGTGTCCGCAGCAGCGCGAACACCACGACCAGGGCAGCCACTATGAGCGCGGTCGCCGCGCCCATAGTGGGGAGTGGGGAGTGGGGAATGGGGAATGGGGAGCGCAGAATGCGGAATGCGGAAAACAGACTGCGGAGTCTGTTTGAGAAAGCGCTCTTTGTATCCGCCTCACCCATTCCCCGTTCCCCATTCCCCACTCCCCATTCCCTATTCCCCACTCCCCACTCCCCCACTCCCCACTCCCCTTGCAGCAGCGGATTGGTGTAGACCACGCGCAGCGTCGGCCAGAGACTGCTGAAGCTCAAGGCGGCTTCTAGGGCGCGCCCATCGCTCAACATGACGCGAGCCTCTTGCTGATGGGCGCCTTGCGGCGGCGGCGCGACGCTGAACATTAAAAGACGAACGTCCTGCTCGCTGAAGAGTTCGACGAAGCCGATCGGCTCGTTCACATTGAGGCGCAAGGTTTGCTCGTTAACCTCTGCGCCGAGTTTCTGCGTGGCGACGAAATAGCCGTTGATCGAGATCGCGATCTGTCGCGGCTGATGCTCGAAGACCTCCTGGGCGCGGCGTCGCATCGTGTTGATTTCGTTTGGAGGCGGGCCCTGTTGCGGCGGGCCTCCTCCGTGACCGGCCGCGCCCGGCGTATTGGGGCCGATCATATCCGTCGGGTAACGCTCGGCCAGTGGCGGCAGGCCGAGCAAATGATTGACCTCATCAAGGCAGACCCGACAACTGACCAGATGCGCGAGCCGCTCACAAGTGAGCGATGACCCATCCACTTTGTCCGGGGGCCTATACAGTTCGCGAAGCTGCGCGGGCGTAAAGCAATCGCCCGTCCGCGCTCGAAAGATGGCGCGGCGCAAATCCTGTAACAGATCGCCTGTCGCCGGCGCGCCGGCGCCTGGACCAGCGCCTAGGCCAGCGCCGGATTGGATAATTGTCGGGTCGTTCTCTTTCATAAAAGCCAGCCGGTTTGGATTCTCGATGTACAACTTCGCTTCGGCGCGCGCGATCCGGAGGCGCTCATCAACGACCTGGCGCGAACCGAGGATGATCCGGGCGATCTCGCTCGGATAGTAACCGTGGAAGAAGCGCAGAATGAGAATGGCGCCGGCTTTTGATGTCTCCTTGCGCGCACAGGCGTACGAGCAGACCTGCCACAGGGCGGCGTGAATTTGCATCTGCCCCGCCACGTCGAGCGCGCGCAGCCCTGTGGCGGCGGAGTCGTACTCGATGATGGAGAGCGGTTGAAAAACATGGCGCGTCGCCCGGCGCAAGTGCGACAGATGGAGGTGCCGCAACACGCCGTAAAGATAGCCGTCGAGATTGTCAATCGCCTGAAGATCGGGGCGCGCGAAAGTGAATTGGATGAACGCGTCGTGAACCAGATCCCTGGCCAGCCCGCGATCCTGCCCGCTCAACTGCAAAGCCCAAACCAGCAGTCGCTCGTAGCGCTCCAGAAATAGATCTTCGTGACCGGCGGCAATCATCTTCCAAGGCTTCAGCATAGTTACAAACTCAGGGCAGTCATCTTGACAATCCGGGATTTACCGGATATTGGCCTCCACCGTGTTGGCGATCTTGCCGTCGACCGTGAGCATGATCTCCACGACGCCTCTTCCGATCAGGATCCGTGGTACCAATAGATTGACCTGATCCAGACTGACCGGACCGCCTTGCGCGCCGGCAAAGGTGACCTGCGCGTCCGCGCCGCCAATTCTGGCCATGACCGCCGTGAGGCTGGTGAATCGTCCATTCACCGTATCTGGCGGGATTTGATAATTAACCTGTCTGGGTGAGACAAAGAAGAGCGGGGCATCGCGCCCTGTTCCAGCGATGCCTCCGATCTTTACCCTCGTCCCCGCCAACACGGTCGGCAGCATGGCGCCGGTCGCCCCCCCAGTTGTAGTCGCCAGGCCGGAGCCAAAAGCCGTGGCGATGGAATCAAATGAACCATCCGGCTCCACTGACCCAGGCCCGCCCGGTTCAAACACAACTCGGCCTTCAGTTTCTTTCCACAGTACGGTCCACAGAGCGCCGTTTCCGTGATGTTCCGGGCCTGGATTCTCACCGGGCGGCGTATTCCCGTTGGGAAGAGTCGCCGCGCACGGGGATGGAGCCTGTATGGACGTTGTTGATGACGGAAACGGCGCGGAACCCGATGGATTGGTTGGCGCCAAAAGTCGGGGTGATTTAGTCGCGATTACGGCGCTCGCTGGCGCCATCAGCGTGATTGGCGCCAGCGTCAGAGCAAACAGATAAGCTGACAGTCTCATATGCGTGACCTCCATGTGGAGTTTCTCTTTCAATGACAAATGACAAACATCACTCACATGTCGCTTGAGACCGGCCCCGTCTCACGTCAGCCCTCGCAAAAAATTTTGTGGCCCCAAGCGCGGCGAGGCGGCGTGTGATCTCGCCCATCGTAAGCGACATGTGGATGCGAATCGAAAACTGTTCTTGGAGGGAACGTATGTTAGAAAAGAAATTGCTTTTGACCATCGCGGCGGTCGCATTGTTCGCCGCGACGCATGCTCAGCCGGCGCGCGCGCAAGCGGAGACGCCGCGTGTCGAACTGGGCGCCCATTTCACATTAATCCGGCTTCCACGATTGGATTCCACGGCCCCGGGCGTGGGCGGACGAATCACCATCAATCTCAATGACCATGTGGCGGTCGAGAGCGAGATCAATTTCTTTCCCAAAGACCAGCCCG
>Ga0187894_10007064_pt1 | contig 10746 bp, 4 predicted proteins | sample GBC1701081metaG_FD_136650 | JGI IMG/M metagenome (GOLD analysis project Ga0187894, IMG submission 136650) | White microbial mat communities from a lava cave in the Kipuka Kanohina Cave System on the Island of Hawaii, USA - GBC170108-1 metaG ... | reverse complement strand
GTCCGTCGGGAAAGGCCAGCGGAAGCGGCAAGGAGAACATGCCCTGCGCCAGCGCCTCGGGTCCGAAGGTCTGCGTGGCCAGGCTGCCGATGAGACTGGCCCGACCCGGTGCCGCCAGGGTGTCGGGTTGGACGAGCTCGTCTTGAAACGCGTGAGCCGCCGGGCCCAGGGCCAGAACCGAGGCGGCCAGAAAGCCGAAACCGCACAAGAGATGCGCGCGCGCGGGAGTCATCGGAAGTCCACCTTTCGTCGAACCGATGCGAGTCGAGCCAAAGGGGAGAGGCAGGAGGGGCAGCCCGCGGGAGGGGAGGCCGCCCCTCCTGCCGTCTCGTCGATCAGTTGCAGTGCGAGACGCTGGCGGTGTACGAGCTCACGTGCAGGACGAGAGCCAGCCCCGACGCGGACGTCAGCATCGGGTTGAGCTCGCCCGCCCCCTCGAGCTGGATGTCGAGAAACGGCGACAGGCCCTGGAGCGAGGTCTCGCCGGGGCTCGAGGGGGTGGCGGGAAGAAACGCGTTGGCCACCGTCGCGCGGTTACCGAAGGTGCCGCGCGCGACCCGGAGCTCGCCCGTGTTGCCGGCGACGAGGTCGTACTCTCGTGTCCCGATGTCGGTGACGAAGAGCGGATTGGCCAGGGTCGCCTCGACGGAGAACCGGTTGACGTTCATCGGGTCCTGGAGCGGATTGCTTTCCCACTCGCTGTTTTCGTCGACCGCGTAGAGCATCATGCCTCGGATGATCGGGGCCGTCCGGCGGCAGGCGAGCCGATCGACCACGGCGGCACTTCCAGAGTAGAGCTCGCGCGTGGCGACGCGGATCTGCGCGTTGTCGGCCAGCTCGATGGTCCCGTTCGGGGCCGCTTGCCACACGTTGGCGATGTCGTCGGCGTCCGCGACCAGGACGCGCACGGTGCCGTTCTCGAACGTGCGCGGCGCCCCTGGCTTCGGGATCCACAAGAAAACCGGCGTGGTCTGCTCGCGAGTGGGGCCGGTCTCGGCTAGGTCGAGCTGGCCGTCGAGCCAGATGGCGAATCGATGGAAGTCGGCGGCCAGCCGGTCCATGCTCAGATCTAGATCGGTGACCGAGTCGACGGTGGGTTTGTTGGGGGCGATCAGGACCTCGGGGTAGCGGACCTGGAGGACCGGCAGGATGCGCTGGTCCAGGAATTCGGCGGCGGACTCGAGCGCATTCTCGAGCCGCTCGAGAGAGTCATCGGCCAGCTCGGTAAAGGCGAGCTGCTTGACATATTCGGTCCACCGGCCGGCCTCGGCTTCGAGCGCCACCTGCCCGGAGAGGCCTTCGATCGCGAGGCTCTGCAGGCGCACCTCGAACTCCAACCGCCGGAGATCCACTTTGCGCTGCATCTGGGCGACCTCGTAGGAGACCCACTCGTCGAACATGCCCAGGACGGCGGGCGGATAGACGGTTTCGATGGGGCAGCTGCCGCAGCTCTCGCGCAGCCGCTGTCGCGCCTCGGTCCGGAAATGGTCGGCGTGCGCCGTCGTGAAGAGACCCAGGTCGGCGACCTGATCGATCTGCCCCTGCGCATCCGTCGCGATCTGCGTCATCGCGCCGGCGAGGTCGCCGGCCCGGTCCGACAGGCTCTCGCCGCGCACCCAGTCGATCCGGAGGAGGCCGCTCGAGTCGGCGCAGTGGATGTCATTGACGACTAGATAAGCCTGACCGGTGACGGGCATCTGCATGGCCGAGTTCTCCCGCATGACGTACGCCTCCACGATCTCGTCCCCGGCCACGACGGCCAGCACCAAGCTCCCGGTTGGCAGGGTCGGAAACGGCGTGTTCTCCAGGCGAAGGCCGGCCGAGAACGCCGCATTCCACCGCGACTCGTTGCCGCGCGTTTTTGTCTCGCCTCCGCTCATGCCGCCGCCGAAGACCTGTTCGACGCAATCATTCATGAATCCCGGCAAGCCGCCGAGGATGTTCCCCACGGGCCCCAGGAAGGCGGGCGCGATCGGAGCGGTCGATTTGGCGTCGGCTGCAGAGCGCCCGCCCACCATGCTGCCCAACATGCCCTTGGCGATGCCACACGAGCTCTTGACCGCGGGCCGTTGGTGGTGCACCGAGGCCGATCGGGCTTCGAATCTCGACTCGGAGAACTGCAAATAATAGCCCTCCGGCCCCGTCTCGACGTAGTTCGTGCCCATGCCTTGGAATAGCGGATTGTCGCGATAGTGGGCCGTGCGAAGGGCGCAGGTCGGCGACCATTGATTGTCGCGGAAGCTGAAGCGCAGCGTGTCGCCCTGCGCCAGGTTCCATGAATGAACGCTCCTGTCGGCGATGTTGTCGGGCGTGGCCGGGCCATCGTCCGCGGTGAACTTGGCCGAGGTCGGCAGCGGAATGGAAACCAGCTCGGCTGGCGAGAGAACCACCTCGCCCCGCAGCCCCAGGTTATCGACGCGGGTCGTGAAGTCACCCAGAGCCTCCCACCGGGTCTTGGCGTCGTCGTAGAGCGCCCTCAGCCCATCGGCCCTGTCCTGGGCATCCACCAATACCTCGGTGGCTCGAAGCAGCTCATTGCCCATGCCGAGCTCCGATGCCTCCTGCCCCAGCGCGGCGATTTGACTCCGCGCATAGTCCAAGCGGGCTTGATTGAACAGCCTGACCGAGTCGTCGAGCTCGCGTTTCGCGGTCGCGAAGGCGGTGCGGATGGCCTGGCGGTTCTCGTCATGGAGCCGGGTCGCGAGCGGAAATCGGTTGCCCGGGTCCGACGCCAGCTCCTGCAGCTTGAGCCGGAGCCCGTCGATCCAGACGTGAATGATCCTGGACTGCGCGTCGTCGGCCAGCTCCTCGAGCGCCGAGCGAAGCCGATCGCGTTGCTCGTGCGCCGTCCCGAGTGTCGCTACCCAGGCCCGTGCGCGGTCGCCCAGCGCGGTCCCGGCCGGCGGGGATAGGTCGTCGTCGCGGAGCGCCACAATCGCCTGGGCCACCTCCACGACGGCGATGTTCGTGCCGCAATCGCCGAGGTGGCAGAGGACGCGCACCACATCCGCGCGCGTCTCGACCTCCCGGGCGATGCGCGCCAGGGCGATGGCTTCGATATGGAGCCGCATGAGCGGCACGTAGTCCGGATCCGAGAGCCCCTCCACGACGAGGAACTGATCCATCTGGTCGAGGAACGCGAGCACATCGCCGGGCACATGCCCATCGGGTGAGCCCGCCGGCGGCACCGCATAGGCGTCGCGCCAGAGCTCGCTCAGCTCGCTGGGCAAATCGTCGATCGGGAATCCCAGATCCAGCGAGAAATCGAGCCACTCGTTGAGGATGCCGAGCCGCCGGCGGATATCGGCAAACCGCGGGTCGTCCTCGGGAAGGAGCTGCGCGGGGACCTCCGCCGAGCTGCCCGACGGCCGCGCCTCGCCGAGCGGCGCAGACGTCGCCGCGTCGTCGTGCCGGGCCGCATTCGCCTGGCGCAGGACGCGGGCGGCCACCTCGCTGACCTGGCGACCCGCGCCCACCCCACAGTCGCCGTGGGCGATCGGCTCGTAGGCTGCCCGGAGCTCGTCGAGGCATTCGCCAAAGCGCTCATCCACCCCATCGGAGGTGACCACGAACGCGAGCCGCTCCTCGCATACGCGGACCGCGACCTCGAGCGACGCCGTCTCCTCCGCGCAACGGGCCGCGAGGGCCTCGTCGGATGCGCTCGTAAACTCGGTACTGCAGGCCGCGGCGGCGACGACGAGAGCGCCGCACGCGCCCACCCGACCACGGAAGCCGGGCCGGCGATCTGGTGCCGTTTTCATCTGTCTCCTCGCTTTCGATTCGGTCGTAGATCCCTGTCGATGACGACCCCGGCGCCGCTACGGCGCCAGGTCGCCGCCTCCCATGCCCTCGCCGCCGTCACCAGGCTGGTCATTCGCCTCGCCCTCGATCGGCACCTCGCAGTCCGGAAGATCCGGCGGGCAAGGGTTGGGAGGAGGCTCCTCCGGTGGGTTGAACGAGACCCGGATCTCGTCGTTGGTGAAGCACCCCTCCGCCGCCTCGTAGACCGACCTTCCCTGCCGGCGCGCATCGAAGTAGCAACTCTGCAGGCTGCCCGATGAGCTGGGCAGGATGACCTCCTGGTTTTGACTGTCCCGCGCGACGAACCGAACCCACACCGTGAGGGAGGGCTCTTGCCGGAGACTCGCGAGCTGGCCGAGCGTGTACCGAACGAACCAGTGGTACCCCCGGACCGGCCCCGTCGGGCCATCCGCGTAGGTCGGCGACGACGTGGCGTGGACGGTCTGGATCGTGGTCCAGGATCGGTTGGTCGCGCCTCGGGCCTGCATTCGAACCTGCCCGCCCGCCGACGGCACGTAGCCGAGAAACGTCAGGCTGCCGTCTTCGTCCCGGGGCAGGTTGTTTTCCGTGTACGACGACGAAGCGGTCACGAACCCGGAGCAGCCCGCCCCGAAAAGGACGAGTCCGACGAGAGAAGCGCCGAGGACAACGCGCACGAGTCGGGTCACGGGCCCACCTCCCGGCGACGCGGCGAGGCGAGAGCCGGCGCGAGAGAACCCGCCGACGCCGAGCTATTCGCCTTGCTGCGCAGCGCCCGCGCGAGCTGAGCGACGTCTTCTTGAACTTCGCTCCGGCACGTCGCGTCCGCGTAGGGAGCCTGCGCGATCGCACGCAACGCGTCGGTGCACAGCCGATAGACGTCCTCGGTGATCGTCGGCGCGACCACGTGGCTGGCCAGAAGCCGGGCGCAGTTGTTGGCCGCCACGAACGGTTCGAAGGGCAGCTCATCCGCACAGGTGCCCGACGACGTGGTCAGCCAGGTCGATACGCCGCAGCCTGGGCTCGCGAGCGCGCTGTGCACGAGCTCCTCGGCCGTCGGTCTCACCATGTCGAGCTCGTGCATGAGCCGCTTGGTCTTTTGAAAGGCGAGGCGCGACCCCAAATCGGCGGCCGCGCTGCCGCTGGTCATCGCGGTGTACCGCGCCGACACCGATAGATTGCCCTCGTCCTGCCGCGTCTCGCAGTCCAGGGACGACTCATCGATCTGGTCCTCCTGATCATTCTGGTCCTCCAGCTGGGTGGCCGCCTCGGGCCGGGTGAGCCCCACCGCGGACGCGACCGCTTCCGTGCGGCATGGCGCCTCGCACATCGTCGCGGTTTGACACCCGCAGTCGGGCACGCGCGCGCTGCGCAGCGGCGTCACCGCGTATTGCGCTTCGCACACGAAATTGAAGCTGGCGTTGGAGCCGACCCGCCACCAGAACCGGTACACCCCGCCGCCCGAGCGACTACTCGCCCGATCGCGCGCTTGCTGCGCGCACAGCGCCCGCTCGGCCGGCCGCTGGGATTCGGTGACCCGCTTCTGGAAGATCACCTCGGCACAACTGCTGCTCTGCTCGCACACATCCGCGGCCCAGCGGATCGAGCACTGCCGGAACTGATCGCAGCCACATCGCGTGTCCCGGCAATAGTCCGCGTTCGAGCCTCGCCAGCGGCCGAGACAGACCTGCTGGTCGGCGGGCGGAAGCGGGTCGCTGGATCCGTCCGACCACACCACCCAGTCCTTCGAGCAATTCTCCGGCAGGAGCTCGGGTGCCCAGCTGGCCGCCTGCGGTGGCGGCACACCGAGATAGGTGTACAGCTCGGCCAGCGTGGCGTTCTTGCCGATGCCAACTGTCGGCGAGACCGCCCCGGATGGCGATGCCGCGACCAAGAGGCATCCGACCGCCGTCGCGGCCGCGCCCCCGGTATAGAGGAAACCTCTTCTGGTCCCTTTCACCTCGTCCTCCTTCTCGTTCCACAGCCCAACAGACGAATCTCGGTCTTGGCGAGCGACGCTCCTGTGCACGAGGCGTGCCCTCGGTATGCGCAGCCTAAGAGGTCGAAAGGAGTCAATCCGCCAAGCGGAATCAAGCGACCAAGCGCGCGTTGTACCGGGACGCGATCGATGTCGACGGTGCCCGTCGGAAGGGTTCCGCTCTTTCAAGGCTACGAGTTCATCGTCGGATCGAGCCGTCGGACAGACGGCAATCTCGACCAGCGGGACTGTCCCGGGAAACCGGTCTCGTGTTCCCCGGGCCTCGATGCCGCCACCTCCGTTCACTGGCGATCCCTGCTTCAGCCCGGCGCGCGTTTCCGCCGCCGTAGTACCAGCTCGACGTGGTCGCGGGGATCGTCGGCATCCGTCGGACGAGGGGCACGATGCTGTCCGGCCGCCGTGCGACTCTTCATCTCAATCGAGGAGCGTAAGGAGACTGCCAATTCTGTCGCGTGAAAACTACATCTGCACACAGAAATGAGCGTCGAACGCGTGAGATCCGAAAGCTTTGTGGATTGCCGGCTGGCACGTATTGACGTCGTCGGTGTAGATGGAAGCTCTCTACTTCACGTGGGGGGGAGCCGAGTGGAACGGAACGGCGATGGCTGGGACGCGGCAACCCGGAGCAGAAACACTGATCAGGAACGCGGAGGCCAGCGCGCTCACTCCGATGAGGCGCGGCTCGTGTTATCGCTGGACTGTCGGGATCCCTTCGCCGAAGGAGAGGTCATCCCGCTCGCCCACGTCGATGAGGTCGTCATCGGCCGCGGAGGGCCACCTCGGGCGATTTCCCGCACCGATCGAACACTCGCCGTGGTCGTCCCCGACGAGGAGATGTCCCGGCGCCATGTTGTGCTCCGTCGGGCGCTGGGAGCGTTGCGTCTCGTGGACGAGAACTCCAAAAATGGCACGTTTGTCAACGGGAAGCGGACCAAGCATACGGTGCTGAACGACGGCGATGTGATCGAGGCTGGCACGACCATCTTCGTCTTGCGCAAGTCGGATCCCGCCGGCGTCCGCGATGCGATCGCTCCTGACGCGAACACGGCGAACGACCCGAGCGAACCGCCCATCCTACGCACCTTCTCGCCGCACCTGGAGCGCGAACTGCGACGACTGAGCCAAGTCGCTCGATCGCTCACGCCCGTGCTCTTGTGGGGCGAGAGTGGAGCTGGCAAAGAGCTCGTCGCCAACGAGGTTCACCGAAGGTCTCGCCGCAAAGGGGAGAGCGTCGCGGTCAACTGCGCTGGCATTCCTTCATCGCTGCTCGAGAGCGAGCTCTTCGGGTGGGTGCGCGGTGCCTTCACGGGCGCTCACCAAGATCGTCTGGGGCATATACGCAGCGCGGACGGCGGCACGCTCTTTCTCGACGAAGTGGCCGATCTTCCCCGGTTGGCCCAGGGGTCGCTCCTGCGGGCTCTCCAAGAGCGCGTCGTTCTCCCGCTCGGGGCCAGCCGCCCGGTCCCCGTCGACCTCCGCGTGGTGGCCGCCACGCACCGTCCGCTCAGGGCAATGGTCGAGCGAGACGAGTTCCGCCGAGACCTGTACGCGCGGCTCGTGGGATTTGAGTTCATCTTGCCTCCCGTTCGCGAGCGCCGCGAAGACCTCGGCCTTCTTATTGCGGCGATTCTGCGCAAGCACGGTCCACAGGCCGCGCATGTGACGCTTCATCCCAAGGCTGCTCGAGCACTGTTTCTCTACGACTATCAAGTGAGTAACGTTCGCGAACTGGAGCAGGCGCTCGGAGCGGCCCTGCCTCAAGCGCATGACGGCCAGATCCAGCTCGACCACCTACCGGTGGCGTTCCGGGACGATCGAACGCCCATTCGGCCGCCTCGCGAGAAGATGACCCGCGAGCGACTGGAGAAGCTCCTACGCCAAGCCAAGGGGACCGTGGCGGAGGCAGCGCGCCTTCTGGATAAGGAACCCAGTCAAATCCGCCGATGGTGCAGAGATTTTAGCGTCGACCTCAAGGCGCTTCGGGCTGCGGTGCGGGCGACGACGCACGAGCCGACCGACGATACCGACGTCGATGATGATGACTGAGTGTCTATATGGCAGTTCCCATCCGCCATTGACCGACGAACTCCCACCTGAACGCATCGTCGATTCGCTCGCACTACCCGGCGCGGCGAACAACCGGCCCGTGGAAAGAACGGGGCGCCACACTTTTTGCTTCACCTGTTCATCGACGCAGACAGCAGGACATCCGACGCCGTGTCCCGGGACATTTCCGCGACGTACCCTCAATTCTTACCAATACTTGGGGCGAGGACCGGTACATCACCAAGCAATGTCCCGGTACATGGGCGATCTGGACTCGCTCACCGCCGTGACAAATCACCATCTTCGAGAGTGTCCGGAGCGGGCACGCTCGTTGCGTAAGGTCGCCGCCATGCTGCGCCGTCTTGAGACCGCCGCCGACGGGATGTGGTCTCGAGTTCCGAAGGGAGGGAAAGGTAGTGCCAGAGGATAGATCCCGTCCTGCTGGGGCGGGCCCAAATCAAACCTGGACTAGACCGACTGGGCCGTCGGGTCGCCTGTTCGACATCGCGCGTGGCGCTCGCGATGGCGGTCTTCCGCCCGACGAGCCGCAGGACGACACCGTCCCCGGCGGCGGTGGCGACTCGAGTGTGGAGCCCGTGTCGGTTGATCCACCCGACCCCCTCCAGTATCGCGACCATCGCCGCTACGCCCTGCTCGGCCAAGAGGGTCGCGGCGGCGTTGGCCGCGTGTATCGAGCGCATGATAACGAGCTATGTCGCGACGTCGCCTTGAAGGAGCCCCTCAAGCCGGGAGACATTACCGAGGCTCGCTTCCTTCGCGAAGCCATGATAACCGCGCGTCTCGAGCATCCCGGCATCATGCCGCTTCACGACGCCGGCCGCTGGTGGGACGGGACCCCCTTCTACAGCATGAAGCTCATGGTGGGGTCCACCCTCGCGGAGCTTCTCAATGCGGCGGAGACGGCCGATCAACGCATTACCTATTTGCCCCACCTGATCGTCGTTGCGGATGCGACCGCCTACGCCCACGACAAAAACGTGATCCACCGCGATCTCAAGCCATCCAATATCATGGTGGGGGAGCGCGGTGAGTGCATGGTCGGCGACTGGGGCCTGGCGAAGGACCTGTCGAACACCGATGAAGCGGACGTGGAGGGTGAACCGGAAGACGCGCAGAGCCCGTCCCGGTCCCCCGCCTCGCACGGCCTCACCCGTGCTGGCCAAGTACTGGGAACACCAGCCTACATGGCACCAGAGCAGGCTGCCGGGGAAAAAGTCGACAAGCGCGCGGACGTCTACTCCCTGGGCGCCATGCTCTTCGAGCTTTGTACGGGAGGGCCTCCGGAGACCGAGGCGCCGATCGACGACCTCCGTCGCGCACTGCGCGGCGTTTCCGAGGATCTAGCCGCGATCGCGCTCAAGGCGCTCGCGAAGTCGCCCGACGACCGCTACCCCGACGCCGGCGCGTTCGCGGCCGACCTGAAGGCATTCGACACGGGTGCCCGGATCGCCGCGCGAAACTACTCGCTGGCCGCCATCCTGGGGCATTGGATCCGCCACCACAAGAAACTCGCGCTCGCCGTCGCCATTCCGTCGGTCATCGCCGTCGTCATCGGCTTTCTCTCGCTACGCGCAGTCGTTCTGCATGGCCAGCGCGAGGCGGCGGCGAAGCGCGAAGCGGACAAGGCGCGGGTGGTAGCCGAAAAGGAGCGTGACCTGGCTGTCCGCTCACAAGCAGCCATGCTGCTCGAGAAGGATCCGACTAAGGCGCGCGACCTTCTCGCGTCGCGCCCTATGCGAGGCCCAGATGAAGCGTTGCTCATGGCCCGAGTACTAGGAACACCGACAGCCGACCACGTAATCACATTCGCTCCATACAATACGTGGGATGCCGTACCCAATAAGGAACTTGAGTCCCTGGCAATCTCGGCGACTGACAAGACCCTCCGGATCATCGATCTCGCTACCGGCCGTATGAAGATAGTCGACCGGAAGCTCCTTACGCCCACACTGCTCTTTCAAGAAGACCGTGGATTTTCGTACGCCCGTCACGGACAGAGCGGCCGCGAACTCGTTCGCGCGGGCCAGCCAACGAATCCTATTCCCCTTCTGAGCTCTTGGGAGCTGCCGAATAACGCCGCCGTATCGCGGGACGGCCTGTATATGCTCGGAGCAAGCGGTGATGTAGCTCTGCTTTCGGCAAGCGGCAAGTATCGACACGTTGTCCGTGGCGTTCGCGGAATAGTCGCCTATAAGGACGGCATTCTCGCCTGCACCAAGGATGACCTCCTGCGAATCGCCAGCGGCAGTGCAGCGCGGATCGGCAGTTGTCGTCATAGCGGTGGATGGCGAGACTTCGGCACGAACGGGCTTGACTACGTCGTTCAAGCCAGCCCGACGACAGTGGTCATGGAACGGGGTGGAGTTCGCAGCACCTTATCTATTCATGAGCCTAATCAATTTGTCGCTGGAGCTGGCGGGCTCGTGGTCGGCGCGGATGTGACGGCCAAGAGATCCTGGTACGTCCCGCCAGGGATGAATGAGAAAGCCGAAGGTCCTCCTTCAGAGTCGACCCCCACCGCTTTGGGCGCAGATGGGGGGCTCGCTGCTTGGGGATACATGGATGGCACGGCACGCGTTCGCGACACACGTACTGGAGCCACTTGGACCTTCGTCGGCCACACGACATCGATCTATTGGGTCTTCGTTTCCGAACGGTTACGGAGACTCGTGACGGTCGGTGGACCCGAGGTCCGTGTTTGGCCTATCCCTTTATTCTCACTTCGACCGATAGGCAAACTTCCTAGAGGCGCCCTTAATGCTGCGTCTTCGCCAGACGGCAGGTGGACTGTTTTCGACGATACCAGCGGAACCGTTGCTCTTGTGGATCATCGTGAACCTGCATCCGGCTTGCAGGTACTGCATCGGCATACCGATATGGCCTACGGTGTCACTTGGCGG
>Ga0187894_10007063_pt1 | contig 10746 bp, 4 predicted proteins | sample GBC1701081metaG_FD_136650 | JGI IMG/M metagenome (GOLD analysis project Ga0187894, IMG submission 136650) | White microbial mat communities from a lava cave in the Kipuka Kanohina Cave System on the Island of Hawaii, USA - GBC170108-1 metaG ... | reverse complement strand
TCCGACGGCCCGTAGTCTATGTCTGGGTCGAAGCTGCTCGAAAATTGGGGACCTTGATTCTGTATTGTGCCGAGTTGATCGAGCGATCTCGACAGCGTGTAGTTGAAATCGAACGTCAGCCCGTGAGAAGTCCGTTTGCGTAGGCTGATGAACGCGGCGTTGTAATTCGACCGCCCCAGAGTCGTCCGCACGTGCAGTTCGACCGACTGCCGGTTGTTGTATGGGCTAGGAGCTATACCGTCCAAGATGACGTTCCACAACGTATTCACTTCGCCGTTGATGAAGGCGGACGCTGCGTTCGTCGCCAAAAATCTTGTAGCTTGCGGTGTCCCCGCGAGCTGATTCTCGAACCAGGGCTGGAGAACGACCGCATTCGCCGCGACACCGCTGCGCAGTTGCGCCGCCACCGCATCGAAAGCCTGAGCAAAGGTTTGCCCCGACCCTTTGTCCTTAAAGAAATACGGCGCCGAGTTGAGATTGACGCTCTGGAAAAGACCTCGCCCGAAGCGACCCACATAGCCAACCTCGATCACCAGGTTGCCGGGCAGTTCGCGCTGGACGGTGAAGTCGAGTGTGTGATTGCGGGGATTGCCGATCTTCGGATCAATCGTGAGCGAGATGGTCTCGCCAAACGCCGTTGTTATTCCAACCCCCTTGGCCGGCACGACCGGAGAGCTTACCGCGAAGTTGGGCGGCACGGGTATTGGCCCGTCTATCCCGGCGCGCAGCGGCTGATTGCCAGTGGGCGTGTTGACCGTGGGCGCCACGCTGAGCGATTGCGCGAAGCCCACTCCGAGCATCGGCAACACGACGCTCTGCGTGGTGTTCAGGCGGTCGTAAAGCAGCGAGTAGCCGCCGCGTATGACCGTCTTTCTGCCGCCGAACAGCTTGCCGAGCAGCCCGTTGTCGAAGGTGGGCTGCCAGGCCGCCGAAATGCGCGGCGCGAAGCCATTGCGGTTGATGTCAAACCCGCCGTCGCGTCCGGCGTCTTTGAGCGTCAGATAGGCTATATCCGGATTGAAGATGTCGCCCGCTTCCGCCGCCGCCTTCTTCCGGCGCAGGTAATCCAGCGGGTCTATCAACTCCCTGGAGTCCTTGTAAGCCAGGACCGTCTGGCGTCCCAACGCGTCCACGGGCGGCGTGCTCCACTGGTACTGCAGCCCGTAAGCGAGCGTGAACGAAGGCTTCATCCGCCAGACATCGGAGAAGTAGAACTCCCAATGACGCAATACCACGTCGTTTGTGAGACCTGTGCCGATAGGAAGCGGTTGCAGGTTGGCGTCGCGCACCGCCATATAAGACACATTATTGACCAGCCCGAGCAGGGAAGCGTAAAGCTGGTTGTAGCGGGTCACGTCCGCGGTCTGTATACAGTTCTGAGTAACGGCGCCGCTGCACGTAGGCGGGCGTTGAGCAGCAGGTATCGTGACGGCGCCGGCGGCTCCAATATCGGCGACGGGAACGCTCAAGGGGCCGGTCTTGTCGTCGCGGAAATGGAAGGTGGAGATGTGGCGCAGGCTACCCCCGAACTGAAAGGTGTGCGCCTCCTTGGACCAGGTGGCGTTGTCCGTGAACTGTGTCGTGCTGGCCCCCAGTATCTGATCGCCCGCCCGATTCCGATCAACGTCAATCGCCTCATCAAGCAGGCCCGCGGCCACGTTCACCGGAACATTGAATCCGGCGATCGTGGTCGGCGCAATCTGTTCTCTAACCTCGTTGTCAAAGCCGTGTCCGATGCGGACCTCATTTACCAGGTTGGGCCGTAGCGTTCCGGTCACGGCGAGAGTCAGGTTCTTGGGCCGTGAGGAGGTATTGTCAACGGCCTTGAGATTCACCAGGTCAACCTGGCTCCCCGCCCGCTGAATGTTGCGGTATAACGAGCCTCGGGCGTCCACCGACCAGTTCTGGTTAATTTGATAATCGAAGCGGAGCGCGCCGAGATCATCGCGCAACGTCGTCGGCAGGTTGGTGAGGAACACGCCGGTGTTCAGCCCGTCGCCGCCCGGCGTGTTCGGCAGCGGCAGCGTTTTGAGATACGCCAGTATCTGCGGATTCGAGCCGAGTCTGCGCGGGTCGAACGTCAACGGATTGATGGCGAATTCGTTGCCCGCCGTGTCGCGGAACCGCAGTTGGCCTTCGCGCAGGCTCTGGGTCGGCACGGCTCGCGCGATCTGCCGCGTGCCCGGCGCCCGCCGGCCTTCGTAGTTGCCGAAGAAGAACAGCTTATTTTTCCAAACGGGGCCGCCCAGTGAGAACCCGAACCGGTTGTCTATCAGCGGCGGCTTGCTCAGCCTCTGCCGGTTGTTGCTCCAAGAGTTGGCGTTGAGATTGTCGTTCTGGTGGTACTCGTAGATCGAGCCGTGAAAAGCGTTCGTACCGCGTTTACTTACCAGCGCCACCTGCCCGCCCGCCGAACGCCCGAAGGAGACGTTCGGGTTGGCGACCGTGACGCGAAACTGTTCCACCGTCTCGGCCGGGATCGGAACGACGGTTCCGACCGAGCCTCGGAAGCCGACCTGATCGGATACGTCCAGGCCGTCGAGGGTGAAGGTGTTTTGGTCGGCGCGCGAGCCGGATACCTCGCCGTTTGGCGACACTGTTGGTTGCAGCGCAATGAGAGAAGTTACGCGACGATTGATACTGGGCAGGCGCTTGATGCGGTCCGCCTCGATGATGTTGCCGACCGCGGCGTCGTCCTTCTGCAACTCGACTTCACCGGTGGCCTTCACCGTCACCTCTTCGGCGCCTATGCCAGCCTGCAACGTCAGGTCAACAGTGGCGCCTTTCGCCACCTCGGCCTTGACCTCGGCGACGACCGTGGTGCGGAACCCCTGCGCGGAGGCCGTGATTTCATAGAGACCCGGTTCAACGGACGCGAAGACGTAACGTCCTTCACCGTTGGTGACGCTGGCCTTTTCCAGCCTGGTTGTCCTGTCAATCAATTTGACAGTCGCCCCTGTAACTACGGCTCCCTGAGCGTCCGTCACGACTCCTGAGATTCTCGCCGTCGCCGCCGTCTGTCCAAAAATATTCGCGGGCAACCCGGAGATGACGAGAAGAAAGAATAAGAAGCGAATGGCTTTCATATGTTTCTCCTTTTTCCTCCAACAGGTGATTGGTGGAAGTGAAAGATTCGTTCGATTGCAATGCGGGCATCTATGGCGGCAGTCCTGTTGCAGCCGCCGTGGGGAAAGATGCCCGCATTGCAAGGGGGCAAGTGGGGATTTTAGGGTTTGGGCTTCTTCTCCCCGCCGCCACTCTCCGCAGGAAGCCGATGTAAGACATTGCCCTTCTCGTCCAGAAATTCGAGCTTGGCTGCGCCCTGGGCGTCCACCATCAATAACAGGCGCGGGCGTCCCTGCGGATCAGAAAGCGTCAAGGCGGCGGCCTTCTCCCTGGTCTTACCCACAAACACGCGCTGCGCGACGCCCGCGCCCGACGTTTCACGGAGCTTCTGCATGGCCTGCGTCTTCTCCGCTCCGTCTGGCATCTTCTGAATGGCTTGAAGTTTGTCTATCACCTCGCCGAGCGACGTATCGGGTCTGTCCCACACTCGCAGACCGGCGGAATACTGCCCGTTGTTTTCCCCATACTGAATAGCGACAGTCTGATCTTGCCGGAACCTATCGAAAGCCAGGAGCGCGCCCGCGTTTGCGGCGCCGTCTTTCTGATCGCCATTAAAACTCAAGCCACCGCATTCATCGCCCTTATCATTGAAGAAAAGCAGTCCCGGCGGCCTCGTTCTTGACAGAGTCTTTCCGTCAATAACGCCAGGGTGCTGGCGTTCGCTATTGGAAATGACCATCTTTAACTTGCCGTCCTTTTCGACGATGTTGATGCGCTCGACATCTATCTCGGTGAATTTGGTTTTCTGATTGGCCTGGCTGAACCCTGCGAAAGCAAGCGCGCCCAGGAGCAACGTGACGGCAGAGGCGTAAGCCTTCAGCAACCGCACGTCTCTTTGCAGCTTCTCCATGATGGTGGTCTCCGTTGATGTGTTGAAAAAATCCGAATGTTCCCGTTTGTTCCGTTCTCTCTTCGGAAAATCAACCACGAAGAAACGGATTCGCATCGATCTTTTCTGTTCCTTCTTCGTGTTCTTCGTTTCTTCGTGGTTGATTTTCATTGTTTCTGGGAGTCGCCCACTGCGACATGAACGACTCTTCTGATTTCTCCCTCCTACAACCTGCGTAACCTGCGTGGACTGCGATCAATATTCCGCCCAGACGCGACTGTCGCCCGGCGGCGTGTTCTTTTTGACCTGCTCGGCCATCTCGCGCAGCATTTCGGCGAAATTCTTCTCGTGCCACGAATGGCCTTTCATCGGGCGGCCGTATTCGAACGTCGCGTCGCTTGGCGGATTGGTTGTTTTCTTCGCGAAATCCTCGAACAGATAGACCGCCAGGTTGAGATAGAAATTATCCATATCGCCGGCGATGAAATGCAGTTTGCCGGCGAGCTTCGGCCCGAGCGACGGCCAGTTCTTTTCGGCGTAGTGGCGCAGATCGTAACCGTGATCGCGCATATAGATCGCCACCTCGCGATCGATCTTGCCGGTGCGTTTATCCCAGAGCGGGCGAGGGTAGCCGTCTTCGCCGACCGGCCCGTAGACCGCTTCCCACGCGCCGAACTGATAACCGGACCTCCCTTTGCTTCCCAACACGGCCTCGAATTGGCTCACCTGTTTGACGGTCAGGTTGACCTGTCCTTCCACCGAGCGTCTCATCGGCCTCTCCGCCAGCGTCCAGGATCGGCCTGGCGCAAAGAAAGCGTTCTCGTCCTCGTAGATGTTGATCAACAGATAGCGGCGAAAATCGATCGGGTCGGGGTTGTAGACCCAAGCGCCGCCGAAGAAATCGGGATATTTCAATTGAAGCCCCAGCGATTCCCAACCGCCCGTCGAGGCGCCTTCCAGCAGTCTGGCGTAAGGCTTTCCGATCGCGCGGAATTGTTTTTCGACGAACGGGATCAACTCCTGCGTGAGCGCATCGCCATACGGCCCGTTGTTGGCCGAGTTCACGCCGTAGCCGTCGGGAAAGAACGGGCATGGTTCGGTGAAGGTGACGGCTAGGAAACGCGGAAACCTGTCGGAAGTCCACGACTGGAAGAACTCATGGCCCGGCTGAACATTGTTCGCTCTCAAGCCTTCCTGCTGTTTCAGCGTGTTCGGATCGTCGGTGAAATAGAAGGCCGGTCTGCCGACATACCCTTGCGCATAGACTACCGGGTAACGAACCTCCGGGTTCTCGTCATAGCCTTTCGGCAGGATCACCGTCGCGCCGAGATAGACCGGATGGCCCCAGAACCTGCTCAGTAACTCGCTCTTCATCTGCGTGTACTTGACCCACTTCGTATCCTTCGGCGGATCGACCGGCGGAATGACGCGGTTGAGCAGGAGATTGACTTTGTATCCCCCCGCCGGGTCCAGGCGAACTTTTTGCACATCGCTGTAGATATTGCCGGGCGAGACGTTGAAGAACCGGCCGCCCATATCCCAATGTACCCAGACGGCGCCGCCATCGCTGCGTTGACACTTCGTATAAACGTTGAGCATCGCCTGAACGTAGTAATCGCCCGCCGGCAGTTGCGACAGACTGTCAACAGGATGCCCGAAAGTGGATTGATCTATGATGACAGGTTGTCCCGGCGAGAGATTCTCGGCGTCCACGCCGAAGATCGGCGTCGCGTTCGGCCCGATTTGAAGTCGCGGCTCAGGAAGGTCCGACCGGGCAATGACCAGAATGACGCGGCCAGTGAGAGGTTCAGCCTGAACCGCCCGATCGAAAGCAACCTCGAACTTTACTTCCGCCCGGGCAAACACACAGAGCAGCGCCTGAAAGAGAATGATGGTTGCAATCTGAAGGGACTTTCTCATTGCGGTATCCTTAGATGGTTCTCAATGGCTGCAAGTGTTCATACGGAGAGCCGCATGTAAAGAACGAAAAGCTGAATGACGGGAAAATTCGGGGGAATGCGGGAAACAATCGGCTCAGCTAATGATGAATTGCGACACGTTCAATCGGGCGTCGCTCAAGCATGCAAAGAAAGTTGCAGAAATATGATCTCGCATATTTCCTTGACAGTGAGCGGCGGGGGACATAGGATAAGAACCCTTAACCTTTTTGCTAAATTTCTGAAAAGCTGCGTGGGTGAGCGGCGTGGGTAAGATGACCTCGAACGCGAAAACCCACATCAATTTATCTTATGGAGCGGTCAAGTCAAGATTCTAACTTCCGAGAGCGTGTAGAGGCTCTCTATCCGAAGCTCGGGAAACAGCGGCAGCGGGTGGTGAAATATGTCAACGATAATCTAAAGACCGCGGTCTTTTTGACGGTCAATCAGCTTGCCGAGCAGGTTGGAGTGGATGCGGCGACGGTGGTGCGGACCGCGCAGGATTTAGGGTTTCGTGGGTATGGAGAGTTCATTGAGAGCGCGCGTGGGCATTTTCTTGAGACGCTCACGCCTTATGAGATCGCGCGACGAGAGATTCAGAAGTCGCCGGGCCCCGAACAAGCGGTTCTCGATTCAGTGCGCCAGGAAACTGAAAACCTCCAGCGTCTCGCCGCCGGGATTGATCCCAAGCAACTCGTGAGCGTGGCCCGGCGGATCCGCAAAGCAAACCGGATTTTGGTGGTGGGGATCGATCTGGCGAGCACGCTTTCAGACCATCTGTTCTACACGCTTCAATCCCTAGGCCTGAACGCTCACGCGGCGACCTCAGGCGGCGGGCGACTGCGCAATCACCTCACTTCGATTGGCAAGGGAGATCTGGTGATCGCGATCACATTCCGACGCGGTTTGCGCGAGACCGTAGGCGCAGCGCAAGCCGCGCGCGAATCCGGCGCCTATACCGTAGCGCTTACCGATAGCGAGCTTTCCCCGCTTGTCAAAATTTGCCACGAATACATTCTGGCGTCGATAAATAGTCCTTCTTTCACCGGTTCATACGTGGCGCCGCTGGCGGTAATCAACGCCTTGATCGTCGCGCTGCTTAACTGTGATCCATCTCATACCCTGAAGGCGCTGGGCAAAATCAACAAAGAGTTCGAGACCGGCCAGCGCTGGTGCTAAGCGAGAATCGTCCGAACGCGCCGAAAGCTTTTCCAGAAGGGCTTTGCGGCGTGTTCAGGCGAAGTCTACAGCAGTTTTCGAATGAGTATGCAGGAAGAATCAACCACGGGGGACACGGGGATCACGGGGGTAAAACCTGTTGCCTATCCCCGTGATCCCCGTGTCCCCCGTGGTTGATTCTTCCTGCCCATGCAAGTGAAAACCGCTGTAATGACCCCGATTAACTTGAAGTTCGTGAGGACGCATATGAAAGGCAAACCATTCCTAGCTGTCTTGGCGCTGGCGCTTTCACTTATCAGTATAGGCCAGGCGCAAACCACATTCGCCACGCTAACCGGAAGAGTAACGGATACGGCGGGCGCCGCGACGCCAAGAACGACCGTTACCGTCAGAAACGTGGAGACCGGCGTCGAAACCACGGCCGAACCGAACGCGGAAGGCATCTACACGCTCTCGCAACTCAAGGAAGGTCTATACATATTGAGCGCGCGCAGCGACGGTTTCAAGGAGTTCGTCGTTCGCGACATCCAGTTGGTCGCCCGTGATTACCGGCGTGTGGATATCACACTCGAGGTCGGCCAGGTGGAGGCGAAGGTGGAGGTCTCGGCGGGCGCTACGTTGATTGAGACGGAAACCCCGCGCGTCTCCGACACGCGAGACGTCGCCCAATTGCGCGATATGCCCCTGAATTCGCGAGCCATCTGGGCGCAACTATCACTGGCGCCGAACGTGCTGCAGGCCTCGGCCGGTTCGACGATTCGCTTCTCGGGCAGCCGGACCAATCAATCTCATTGGAGCATCGACGGCACGACGATGAGCGACGGCGTAACCGAGACGCAGATCGGTCCACTGGCCCAATACGTCGAGTCGTTTCAGGAAGTCCGCATCGATTCGGCCAATAATTCGGCGGAGTTCGGGACGATCGGCCAAGTCACGATGATCTCGAAGGCCGGCACGAATTCGTTTCACGGCAGCCTGTTCGATTACTACGTCACGCCGTGGTTCCGCGCGCGAAATCCTTTCGCCCTGGCGCGTGACACCGGGATATCGCATTTGCCAGGTGGAAGCGCCGGGGGGCCTGTCTATATTCCGAAGCTTTATGACGGCCGTAACAAGACCTTTATCTTCGGCTCGTTCGAAAACTTTCTGGGCAGCCAGGCGACCAACAACTTCACTCCGACCGTTCCGCTGGAAGCCTGGCGGTCGGGGGATTTCTCCGGGCTTTCAACGCCGGTGATCGATCCGCTGACCGGTCAGGCTTTCCCCGGCAATCGGATCCCTTCAAATCGTCTGAACCCGATGGCGGTCGCTCTCCAGAACCGCTTTTACCCTCTCCCCAACTTTGGGAACACTTCGACGCTGCAGGCTCAGAACCATCGACAGAGTCTAAGCAGGAAGGCCAACACGCAGACCTACTGGACGCTCAGGGGCGACCACCGGTTCTCGGATAAAGATTCGATCATGGGGCGGTACACAAAACAAGACTTCGCCATCGACGACTTTATGAACACGGCGCTCCCGACCGTCCCGCAGGGCCACGTGACACGCAAGAACCACGCGGCGACGATCTCCTACACTCACGTCTTTACGCCCACCATCCTCAACGAATTTCGCTGGGGGATCGCCACCAACAATCTGCCGATCTTCCCGTCGATTATGGGGAAGGATTTGGTCAACGAACTGGGGATCGTCGGACTCGCCCCTGACCTGCCGGATTTGCCTGGCATCCCGAACATCTCTTTCCAGGGGCTGGGGCTGACAACCATCAGCCAGAACGCTTTTCGGAGTCCGGGCGCCGCCAACTACCTTCAGACTTTCCAGGATCATGTCAGCGTCTCTCACGGCCGGCACACAATACGGAGCGGCGTACTCTTTACGCGGATCCTCTTCGAGCATTATGCGGCGGACGCCAATTTATTCGGCGCCATGAGCTTCTCGAATCGCTATACCGGTTTCCCTTACGCCGACTTTCTGCTCGGTCTTCCTTCGTCCGCGGCGCGATCGTTCGCGCCGCTCAGACAAGACCGGTTTCGCCGGCAATACGATTTCTTTTTCACTGATGATTTCAAAGTGAGCCCGAAGCTCACTTTGAATTTCGGGCTGCGCTACGAGTATCACCCCGGTTGGACCGAGAAAAACGGCTATTTATCGATGTTCGACATCAAGAGCGGCAAGATTGTAGTGAAGGACGGCTCGCTCGGCAAAGTTAGCCCACGGTTCCCCAACAACTATGTGAGTGTGGTCGAAGCGAGCAGTCTGGGGCTTCCGGGCGACACGATTATCAGGACCGACAAGAACAATTTCGCGCCGCGAGTCGGGCTGGCGTATCGGCCCTGGGGAAACAATACTGTGATTCGGGGCGGCTTCGGCGTTTATTTCGATGTCGTGCCCAGGGAAGCCGCCATATCCACCGTTCCTTTCGTCGTGAATGAGGTTGCCTTCAACAACCCGAACCCGAATCCCGTGGTGATTCTTCCAAGGGTGTTTCCGGCTGCGGGCGGCGCCGGACCTGCTTCGGTATCGTTGCCGGCGGCGATCAATCCGGACCTGCAGATCCCCTACAGCATGCAATACAGCCTGACCGTCGAGCATTCGCGTTGGGACATGGGATTTCGCGCTTCCTATATCGGGACCAATACACGGAAGGGCGAATACGGGTATGACTTCAACGCGCCTTTGCCCGACGGCCAGCTCTACATCAACAAACCTCGCGCCTTTCCGCAGTATCCGGCCATCATCTATTTCACCAACGGCGCCGGTCACCAGTTTCACAGCTTGACGCTGGAGGTCGAGCGGCGGCTGGCCAGGGGGCTTCAGTTCCAAAGCTCCTGGGTGTGGGCGCGTGATATCGGCGACCTGGAGAAGGGGCAAACGCTCGAAAACCCCTACGATCGTGGGCGGGAGCGCAGCGTGGCGCCCGACATCCCCAGGCATCGGTTCACGACGAACTGGATCTATCAACTCCCCTTCGGAAAGGGCCGTCCTTTCCTGAGCAGCGTCCATCCCGCGCTGAACACCATTATCGGCGGGTGGGACATCAGCGGGATTTACAGCTACTATTCCGGACAGTTCCTGACGCCGTTCTGGACCGGACCTGACCCGACGGGCACGTTCAATACGAGCAGCTCGACCCGCCCGATTGTGACGATCCGACCGGATCAACTGCGAGACCCCAACCTGCCCGGCGACCAGCGAATGATCAGTCGCTGGTTCGACCAGACCGCGTTCGGGGCGCCGCCGGTGGGGCGTTTCGGGACCTCGGCCAAGGGCGTGATCAAAGGGCCCAATGTGAACGTCTGGCACATGGGCTTGTTCAAGTCGTTCTCTTTGACGGAGTCGGTCCGGCTGCGCTGGGAGCTGACGGCGACGAACTTTTTCAATCATCCGAACTACAGCAACCCCGCGGCCAATATTTCACAGGCGGGAGCTGTCGGCGTCATCTCAGGCGTCGGCGGCGTCAACGGCGCCTCGACCGGCGACTTGCCCGGCGCGCGAAATTTCCGCATGGGCTTGCGCCTGGAGTGGTAATTCCGGTCGATCGGCATGCATTGACTGGTTGATCATTTGTCACTAGTCATTTGTCCATTGGGTATTGGGTATCGGGTATTGGGTATTGATTGCAGGGAGAAAAACGCCTGTCTCCCCGCAATCAATACCCAATACCCGATACCCAAT
>Ga0187894_10007062_pt1 | contig 10747 bp, 8 predicted proteins | sample GBC1701081metaG_FD_136650 | JGI IMG/M metagenome (GOLD analysis project Ga0187894, IMG submission 136650) | White microbial mat communities from a lava cave in the Kipuka Kanohina Cave System on the Island of Hawaii, USA - GBC170108-1 metaG ... | reverse complement strand
GACACGTTTAAGGATTACGGCCTCACTGTATTTCTCTGCGGGAATGAGGCGGAGAGAGGGAAGATCGAGGAGGGCTTCCGGGGGCTCGAGGAAAGGGCAGCGGCTGATTTCATCGGCTCCGGAATAAAATTCGAACGGTTCCTCGACGCGCGCTACAGGAGGCAGGCACACGAGATCACGATTCCGTTCAGGAAGGATTTCGTAAGGGAATTCCACCGCGCCCATGAGAAAATGTACGGATACAAAAAGCCCGGGAGCGAAATCGAGATCGTTACGCTCAGGGTAAGGGCTATCGCACGGCGGAGGAGCCTTAAGCTCCCTCCGCTGGAAAAAAGCAAATCTGCGGTCAAGCCCGTTAAGCGGGATGTCATATTAGGCGGAAAGGGGATCAGCGTCTCCGCGTTCGAGAGGGGGAGCTTTTATCCGGGGTTCAAACTCCCGGGGCCGGCGCTGGTGTTCGAGGATACGTCCACGCTTTTTATTGCGCCGGGTTACAGGTGCGAGGTTGACGACTGGGGCAGCATAATCGCAAAATGCTGACGGACTATTCCGGCAGAGCATTGAATTTCACGGCTGATGTGTAACTATAAAGGGTTCATTAAAATAAAAGGAGCGGCCTTATTAACGTGAAAAATTCCAGGAACTTGATACTCGGGGGAGGAATTACGGGGTTGGCGGCGGGCATGGTGTCCGGCCTTCCCGTTTATGAGTCTGAAACCGTACCGGGGGGTATATGCTCGTCTTATTATCTCGCCCCCGGGAGCGGAGGACGTCAGTTCAAATCTCCCGAAGACGGAGAAGCCTACCGCTTCGAGATCGGAGGAGGGCACTGGATTTTCGGCGGCGACCCGGCAGTCCTTCATTTTATCAGGTCTCTGGGCCCGGTGAAATCGTACAAGAGGAAGTCGTCGGTGTATTTCAGCAAACAGGATCTCTACGTCCCTTACCCCATACAGAACCATTTGAGCTTCCTCGGGAAGGATATCGCGACGAAAGCGATAAACGAGATAATAAACGCACCCGAAGGCACGCCTAAGACCATGGCAGACTGGCTCGAAATGAGCTTCGGAAAGACCCTCCTCGAGCTTTTTTTCGCCCCTTTCCACGAGCTCTACACGGCGGGCTTGTGGACCAGGATCGCCCCCCAGGATTCCTATAAATCGCCCGTCAACCTCTCCGTCGCCCTACAAGGCGCGATCGATAAAGCGCCTCCCCCGGTCGGATATAACGTCACGTACGTTTATCCCAGGGAGGGGCTCAATACGCTCGCGCAGAGGATGGCGAAAAAGAGCGACGTCCGTTACGAAAAGCACGTTGCGAGAATAAACGTCAGGAATAAAGAGGTCCTGTTTTCGGACGGCTCGGGCGCGAAGTACGAGAATCTGGTCTCTACGCTCCCGCTCAACAAGGCCCTTCAGATGTCGGGCTTAAAGGTAGACGAAAAGCCCGCGAGCTATACCTCGGTACTCGTGCTCAATATCGGTGCGACGCGCGGGAAGAAATGCCCCGGAGACCACTGGCTCTACGTACCGGACAGCGAATCCCGATTCCACAGGGTCGGGTTTTACAGCAACGTGGACGTCTCGTTCATGCCGAAATCCTCACGCAAGGAGAACGAGCGCGTGAGCATATACGTGGAAAAGGCCTATCAAAACGGCAGGAAGCCTCCGGATAAGGAAATCCGGCGTTATTCGGACTCTGTCGTGAAAGAGCTCAGGTCGTGGGGGTTCATCTCGAAGGCGGAGACAGTAGATCCGACATGGATCGACGTCGCGTACACGTGGTCAATGCCTGGGTCGAAATGGAGGGAGCGGGCCATAAGCGAGCTCGAGAAGCACGGGGTTTACCAGATAGGGCGTTACGGGCGCTGGGTCTTCCAGGGAATAGCCGAATCCATAAAAGACGGTTTCTTTATCGGCGGGGCGTTGGGTGACAGGCGGTGAGCAGGCTTCCCGTTGGTTAAAGAGTCGGTATTCTTAAAAAACAATGCCTGAAAGAATCGGAAAATTGTTCAAATCCGCCATCATGCGAATTTTCGGTCTATCCCGATTGGAGGCTGACAACTATTGTAAATCTGCGGAATTTTCATTGATAGCAGGCAAGTACCTGCCAGTTTATATTGACAAGGAATTATGCCCGCGGTATAAACTCGACCGGTCATCTGTCCCACACCGTATCTTTATTCTTACTATTCCTAAATCCGGCACGTATTTGATCACAAGGATTCTGACGAATTTGGGGATCGTTGACTGCGGGGTGCATATTGCCACCGATCATATCCAGGACAACAGGTTTGCGGATGAAAAGGTTCTTCGACTACAGGCTTGGAAATATATAGTGTGGATACCATTCGATATTTCCACCCGCCTGGTCGATAGAGGACAATTCGCTTTCGGTCATATGCCATATTATTCGGATGGGGATAAACTTCTTTCTGATTTTAAAAAAGTCTTCTCATTCAGAGAACTGCGGGACGTGATAATATCTCTTGTAAGGTATTATGATTCCCGTGAACAGAACTATGCTAAACCGGAAAGAAGAAGACTCTATGAGCAATTCAAAGCAGCTCCGATGGGGAATGAGAAATTCAAGGCTTGGTATGCGATGTGGGGTAAGGAATATGCCGACCTGATAAGGAATATGTTTCCCTGGAAGGCCCGGGATGATGTATTTCAGGTAAAGTTCGAGACACTTTTGGGTGACGAGGGGAAGGAGGCGCAGTTCTCGCTTCTGAGAGGATTGGGAGGATTCCTCGGGTTGAACGTTACGGACGAAGATATAGATAAAGCCTTGAATGACTCTCTGGGAGCCGAGACACTGACCTATTCCGGGAAACGCAGCTCATATGCCGAATGGTGGAACGATGAGCTGGAGGATTTATTCACACATTACGGATTCAAAGAGCTTAACAGGCTGTACGGTTACGAATAGCAATTCGCGACAACCATTATTCGTTATCGATTAGTGATTTAACTAAGCCAGCCGGATAGATCCCGGTCTATCAAATCCGCTAAATTCAGGATGTCGCTCCTGTAAATTTCGATTAATCGCTTTCTCGTTTTAGGTTTTATATTGAACGTATTCCTATTTAAAAAATAGTTGACGAGGGATTCGGTATATCGTTTGCCAATTGTATTTAGTAAAATAGGGCGAAACACCTTCTTTACCGGATGGTCGTATTTAACGAGGAATTCTTCAATCGATTCATTACGCACAATCGGCCCGACATTATACTTGACGTCGGTATTTGGGGTGAAGCCCGCATCTACTTCAAGGAACCTATAGATATCTCTAATTATCTTTATCGAATTCTCAACAAAATCATCGTAAATGACCACTTTAGCGTTCTCCCCGCCGAACGAATTGATATAATGTTTTACCTGCTCATAATAAAATCCCACATCTTTGTAATACCATATGAATTCGTAGTTCTCTCTCATTCTAGCGCCCTCGGATTTGAGAGCTTTCTCGAACGAGATATTCTCTCTTTCGTCCATCAGCATATGCCGGTATGCCGAATACGCCCTGTCGACTGGGTTTCTCAGTATCATTAAAATTTTTGCGTTGGGACTAATTGTTTTAATCAACGGAATTACAGAATTATGAAAATATAGGTAATCTGCGGAAGATTCTCCAATAACTTTCTCATTTTCCGCGTTTTTAAACAGGTTCAAGTATTCTTCTCGGGACTTGATTATCCCGTCGTCAACTTTTTTATCTCCCGGGCCGTTATGTGGAAATTTATTTGCGGATATAGACAAATACTTGGGTTCCTTTAAATAGCTCAAATAAATTTCGGGATGTTGAAAAAGATAGACATGAACTGCTGTAGATCCCGATTTAGCAGCCCCTACTAAGAAGAAATTCGGAAGTTTCAAATCACAGTCTCCGTCTATGTATACTGGAACGGCTTATAAACCAAAACATTGTTTAAATTGCGCCTAATGAATTTTAGTATAACAGCGGCTTTAATTGATGTGTAATCCTCTGGTCAGCTAGAGGGGGGAGAGAGATACATAATCGCAACGGGAGGCCTGTTTTTAACTATCCACAGGGATGATTCTGGGGAGGGATTAGCTGTAGAGTCTGAAAAACCCTACACCGTCTATATGCGCGCCGAGCGGTTTAAATACTGCCCTATCGGTCGAACCGTAGATATCTACTTCCGCCCTGTCACGATAGTTCACCTTTATCTCTTTGATCGCCTTATTTACACCCGTCCAGCTGAGCGCATCGTGGAAGCCGATGGATCCCCCGTCGTTCAGCATTCCGCTTGCCAGTTCGAAATTATTCATCGCGGAGTCATATGAATGGTCGCCGTCTATAAAAATAAAATCGAATTTCCTTTCCCACGATTTGTCTATTATAACCCGGTCTTTTATGAGTTCGTCCACATAATCTCGACTCCGTCCCGGCTCATAGTGCTCATAATCGTAGTAAATACTGTTATCATAGTGTCCGAAAAATCCTTTTATAATCTCGAGTCTCTTCGGATAGAATCGCAAGTTAAATTTCACGAGGATCGAGCGCGGGTCGTCGAATACCCTGTGTCGAATATTGGGGTCTACTGCCGTAACTTTGGCGTTCCAGCTTTTTGTGATCTCCAGTAGCCAGCGTGTTGAGAATCCCACGAAGCTTCCGACTTCCAGTATAGTGCCCGGTTTATATTTGTGGAGGATTTGTTTCAATATATACGCGTCCGTGAATTTTATACTCCTCGCCGTCGCATGACCCAATCTAATGTCGAGGGGGTATTTGTTCTCGGTCCGGGCGATTACATCGCGGAGTTCTTTTTTTAATCCGTTGAATAACCCGTAATGCCTATATACGTCCAGGGGGTTGAAAGAAGTAATAAGATCCAATGATATAAAACCTCGGAAAGGGCCCCACGATTAGTGCAGGGTTTAATTATACTATCATGTCCTATGGTGTTTCAAGCTCGACGCCCACAGAACAGGCAGCAAAATTATGCTCATCATTTCGCCGATCAATAGGGACAGGATAAGCTTCCAGACGTTGTGGAAATTGCTGTCTATTTCGTTGAAGTTCCTTGTGTTGAGATGAAAACTATAGCTCTTCACAGCTGCGTATGAAAACGGGGAGCTGTTCTTAAAACTTACGGCTATATCGAATTTTTTGAAAAGCATTTTCATGAATATCGGAATTAAGTAGATGAGACTGTAAGGTTTCGTCGTGTTGATCGTTATTAGATTCTCGAATCCTTTATCGAAAAAGTCGGTTCTGTCGTCGGTAATGAACAGAGTGAAGCTGGCATTGGGGTATGTGCCGGATAAAAAATTGTACGCGTTGTAAATTTCGTCTTTATCTCCATCGTTCAAAATCAAAACATTCTTCACAGATTTGGGAAAATCTGTTGACTTATATAGCGCCTCGTTGGTTTTACCGGCATTAATCTTCTTGCCCCATCTGCCGACCACGAAATCCAGGATGCCCTCAAAACCGAGCTTCATCGTGTCTTCCCTTCCATTGAGACCAAGAAAAATGAGGGAAGTGCATTTGTGTCTTAGGTATCTGTAAAAGATCGAAATCCTGTTGCTTAAGCTCATGTGTTTTGTATACGTTAGTAGGGAATTCCTGTTCCCGTAATAATAATCCGCCATTATCCCTCTCTTCTCTGTAAAAGCGGGATGATACACTATCGAGCTCAGGACCGAAACAACCTTGAACCCGTTTTCCTTGAATTGAAGCCCCCAGTCCATATCGTCCCAGAAGAAAAAGTACCTTTCGTCCATTAGTCCGACTCTTTCAAGCGCGCTCGTTCTTGCCAGGGCCGAGCAAATGGCGACATAATCGACCTCCATGATTCTGGTCGCAATATTTAAATTCCTGATATTCCGGTAGAGCGGCTGTACGCCTATCGAGTCCCGTTTTAGAAAAGCCCCGGCTTCAACCGTGATGTCCCTTCTGTCGGAGTCGATAATCCTTGAGCCGGCGATTCCGATCGTCTCGTCTTGTTCCATTGCGTCAACTAATTCTCTAAGGGTGCTCGGTTCGACTTCCGCGTCATTATCCAGTAGCCAGACATATTCATAATTCCGGTTTGTCAGTGCATGCCGCATACCGGAATTGAAACCGCCCGTGCCGCCGAGGTTGTCAGTATTTATTACGAGCTCTATACCGGGGAACTGCTCCCTTATGGCTTCCGCCGATCCGTCTGTCGATGCATTATCGACGACCACAATATCGTGATTGTCGTAATCTATGCCCTCGAGCGACCTCAACAGTTTCAGGGTGTCGTCCTTTTTGTTCCAATTGAGGATGATTATTGCAACCTTTGGGTTGTCGCTCGCCTGCTCGCGTTTCAACTCGTTCATCCGAAGCTCCAGCATATATGTAATAATTATACCCCCTATTTAAAAAAATATCCACGCGTGTAATATTCAATAAGTAAGGAATTACGGGGGGTTAGCTGCCTCAATGGTATTATTCAAAACGTTTCTGGTATAATGCGTCTCGGTCAGACGGAATTGCGTAGAAGCGTTTTGTATAGTGATTTCACCGGATATGTAAATAAAACCCCGATTGACTTCTGTATCGCATATCGGGATTCGAATAAGCTTGATACATGGGATATTCATTTATGAATGTTAATAACCACCGCGTCTCGGTGATAATTCCCTTCTACAACGACGCTGAGAATTTGGTAAATTGTCTGGAAGCCATCAATAGACAAACACTCGATAGTTCAAGATTCGAAATTATAGTAGTGGATAATGGGTCCTCTCAGGATATCTCGTCCATAGTGAAGATCTATCCGGCGGTCCATACTTTCCATGAGCCTAAAGAAGGCTCTTACGCGGCCAGGAACAAAGGTATTCTGAATTCCACAGGGGACATACTTGCATTTACGGATTCCGACTGTATACCCGCACCGGATTGGCTTGAGAAAGGGTTATCGTCCCTGGTCAATAAAACGAATGCTGGATTTGTCGCCGGTAAAGTCAGCTTTTTTGCGAGAGACGAGGAAAACATGACAGCCATAGAGATATGGGAGCTCTTATATAATTATGATCAGGAGTCTTTTATCAGGGACAGGCATTTCGGATTAACTGCGAACCTTATCACGAAACGTAGCGTAATGGATGAAGTGGGCTTATTCAATTCCGAGCTCAAGTCTGCGGGCGATTACGAGTGGGGCAACAGGGTTTACGAGAAAGGTTTTAACATCTTTTATGATGAAGATTTGGTAGTCAAGCATCCTGCGCGGAGGACTTTCTCCCAGCTCGCCAGGAAAGTAAGAAGGCTGATCGGGGGTCAGCTGGATGTCGGGATAATAAATAAGGGGGAATGCATAAGGAAAATATTCATCGACGCAATCCCACCCGTCGTCAGCTTGTTCAGGTTTTTAAAAAGCGATGAATTCAAATCCCTGGATCGTCTCGATTATAAAATCAAGGCGCTCACCGTTTTCTTGTACTTGAGATACGCCACGGTCTATGAAATGACGAGAATGATGCTTGGCGGTAAATCCAAGCGCTAGTGATTGATATATCTTTTGATAGTCGCTTTTGTCATATGCCATAATCCAGTCTCATTAATCTGATCCTGAGAGGTTTTACTTTTTTTCCTATGAATTAGCTCATTCAGAAGATTCTCTATTTCTCCGACGGCTCTTTCCCAATTATACTTTTTAACTACTGCTTCTCTACTTCTCATGCCCATTTCTGAGGCGATGACTTTATTGTTTTTAAGATATTTTATTTTGTCGGCAATATCATCGATTACCCCATTTGTTAAAAGGCCATTTCTATTCTCTTCTAGTATATATTTTATTTGACCAACATCATTTCCGATAATAGGCAATCCACTAGCCATGTAATCGTAAAGTTTTAACGGTGAGAAGTAGAATTTTGGGTAAAAATCTATTTTATTATAGATGCACAAGCCTACATCTGCGGAAGCTATATATACGGGCATTGCTTGATATGATACGCGCCCCAGATAAGCAATATTGTTTGTGGATTTTCCCTCAGCGGTTAGTACAAGAAGTATCTCCTTATCGATTTCACTCAGTCTCATTGCTACCGCTTCAACAATATTATAACCTTGCCATGCATATTCGGTTGAACCGGACCATATAACATGAAACTTCTGCTTGTCGAACATATCTGGATCATCACATTGAGGTTTGAACATATCTGGATCTGAGCCGTTCGGGATTATGATAGTTTTGTCTATGCCTAAAAAATTTCTTGCATACTCTTCCATTTCGGAAGATACGCATATAGCCGCATCAACCATTTTGGCTAGTTTCTTACGCCTTATATTTAATTTATAAAGTTCGGTTTCTGAAATGCCTCGAGTTCTAAGCTCTTCCAGGGGGGCGTTGATTTCCCAGATGCAGGGGGCAGCTGAATTAGCTTTCCTAAGTTTGGTGAGTTCATCATTCCATGCTGAGCCATGAATTCGTATATAAAAAGCATCTAATTCGTTTCCTCTATTAAAAAAATCACCTTCATTGAGTCGAATGAATTTCTCCGATTCGTTTGATAGGTTGGTGTAAAGTGTATGACCGTGTTTGAGGAGGTTATTTGCAACTTGTGTAACATGAACGTGCCCCCCGGGTTTTGAAGCATCTGTCACGATACTGTTAAGATAGGCTATGTTCATATATCGACTCCAACGGATCTCAATTTCTTCATACTAGTGATCTGTTTGATACTGGGGCTCTTTTATAAAAAAAATATCCTCATCGTTAAAAGATGGAATTAAGTTTACTCCCCGTCGTTTTAAGGCACTATTAATAATACTTGCGAGATCATTTTTTCTGACGCATGTATGCGTTTCAAGTTTCAAACGAGATTTATATACAATCGCGTCCAACATTTTTACACCGCGAAGCTCTTCTAATTTCAGCGCAATGTCATATTCTAAGTAACTCGAGATATCCCGATCGAAACCTTCAGTTAAATAGAAATACCCTCTTTTCCACATCATGGGCAGTGTAACTCTGTTTACAAGGAAAGACCCTGGTTGATACACTTTGGGACATACGGGTAATTCCTGTCCATCCTTCACCACATAGTAACCCGCATAGACAAGACCTAGTTTGTCGCTTTCCTCTAATGCTTTTGAGAGTATATCCAGCGTATCCCTCATTAATAGATCGTTCTGATCTAAAGGGCATACGTACTCTCCACGGGAATACAATAAGGCAAGATTTGATGCGGCTCCTTTTCCTTTATGAGTCTGGTTGTATATCCTGATTTTAGGGTGGTACTTATATTTTTCCAAAATCGATCCCGTGAGATCTGTAGAACCGTCATCTACTATTACTATTTCATAGTCTTCAAATGTTTGATTTAAGATACTGTGAATAGCTTCCTCTATACTAGTTTCCGAATTGTAGGCAGCTATATAAACCGTCACTTTTGGTCCTTTGGTCTTCTCTTTAAGAATTTCGATGTTTTTTGGATTGATTATATGTGGGTTGATTGGGTGTTCTAAATGGTAAATACGTGCTTTCGGATTAGAAATCAAAAATTGTACCTTTGAGAGTAGTCTGTAGCCGAATTCAGTGTCTTCTTGACCATAAGCAGTGAAACTTTCATCGTAACCTCCCACACCGATGTAATCTTCCCTGCGGCATGAAGTCAAAGTTCCGTGAAAACCACCCCACGCATTCCAGATCCTTCTGAATGTTATATTATTAAACAGAACATCTCTTCTCCATTTTTTCATATGTTTTGGGGTGTACGGATCCGCTATCATTGGAAGCTCTCTGAGCAAATCAAGTTTATTTCTATCGATGATGTCTTCCTGGGATATATTGTTTTGAATTCTGTGTCTCATTCCGACAACCGCTACCCTGTTTGATACATGATAATACTTCATATGCTCCCAGATATATTCACGACTTGGAATCGTATCCGCATCTACAAAAAGAACTACATCGCCATTGCTAAGAGCCACACCGCCATTTCTGACCTTCGCCAATCTAAACCCTTCGTCCGCTTGAGTATAAAGCTTTAAGGTATAAGGGAGATGGGTGCTTAGCGTATTTACCAGGTCTTCTGTCCCATCGCTCGATCCATCATCTGCTACTACGACTTCGATCAGGTCTATAGGGTATGTCTGTTGAGCCCATGCTAAAAGGTTCAGTTTTAGGGTTTGTTTTTGGTTGTATGAAGCGACTATAACACTTGCCCGTAAGCATGGCTTTCCAGCCCAAGAAGATGCTACTTCTTCCACTTGTGAGTAGTCGTTTGCAAAAAAACAATTTTTAAATTGTCTGTTGCGTGGGGGTGTCTTGCGTTTGTGTTTATAATGCATGTACTCAATATCCATATTCGATATCTGATTATGAAACGGGATATTCAAAATTCTATTTTTTCGAAACTCTTCATAGAAATTGTTCACTAAAAGATCGTGGAATCTAAGTCCTAGTGGGTTTAAAAGATCTTGCAGAAAAATCGGCAACTTGTTGTATAGATGGCTAAAGTAGCTGAGCATTGTTATATCTCAATTTAATGATGAGTTGCTTATATTCCTCCATATTTGTAATAGCTTATTTCCTTGCACCGTTATATTGAATTCCTTCAATATTTTCTCTCTTCCTTTCTTTCCCATCTCCCGCCCAAGCGAAGGGTTATCGATAAGTTTTATTATGGCATGAGCCAACGCCGATTCATCTCTTTCCGGCACCAATAGCCCCTCTTTCCCGTCTTCGATTAATTCCGGTATGCTCCCTATAATAGTGGATATGACTGGAATTTCCATAGCCATT
>Ga0187894_10007061_pt1 | contig 10747 bp, 8 predicted proteins | sample GBC1701081metaG_FD_136650 | JGI IMG/M metagenome (GOLD analysis project Ga0187894, IMG submission 136650) | White microbial mat communities from a lava cave in the Kipuka Kanohina Cave System on the Island of Hawaii, USA - GBC170108-1 metaG ... | reverse complement strand
CTAGCAGTCTCATGTCAAAGAGCAAAGCATTATCAATAGAGCAAACGCAGGCGCTATGGCGTTGCGGTCAAAGTGTGCAAAAAAACTTCTTGACAACGGAGACCGCTTCATAGATGGGCTGAAATTAGTGAACGCCTTTGGCGTTCAAATCCTGGGCTGAAATTGGTGAACGCCTTTGGCGTTCAAATTAGGACACCTACCCCTGGGTCTTGAGCCACAAAGAGACACAAAAGCCACAAACGAAAAGAGATGTTGAGTTACGCGTTTGTGCTGGTTGTCCTGGTCTTAAAAAGGAGGCGAAGCGGGCGCATCAGGTAGTAAGCGAAACCGAAACCCGGCGGTAGCGAACGACTGCCGAAGTCGCTGTCTGTCGGGCGCAGCATGTAGGCGAAATAACGCGCGCGCGCGGCGAGACTTTTTCGCACGCCGATGTTGTATTTGAAGATCTCGCTTGACGTGGCCGGAATGTGTGTTGGACCACTGAAGAGGTGTTGGATCACGTTGACGGCGAGTGATTGGAGGCGCGTGTCGGAGTCGCAACGCTGCTGAACTTCGGGCGGCAGGTTAGTTCCCAGAAGTTTCTGCGCGAGATACAGACCGAGTAGAAACATCCTTTCGCTGTCGGTCTCGGCGGCTCTTTGCAGAAGTGCGGGCCAGTTTAACTGGTGACGCGCGATCAGTTCGGCGACGTCGCAAATCCAGCCGAGTCGTTCCCACAAATGCCGCGAGCCATGAACGCAAAGGGAAAACAACAGGTCGTCCGCCGCGAGGCTTTTCAGTTCCGTGCCGTTGAGATTGATCGTGGTCAGGTTTTGCCAGAGTTCGTTTTCCTGGACCGAGGAGGCGAACAGGTGGGGCGCGACTTCCCAATGTAGTTCGAGCAGTAAGCGGCGATTCTCGCGCGCAAACTGCAAGTTGTGCTGCGTGCGCAGCAACAGCTCTTGTTGCGCCAGCGTGAGGGACTTGCTCGGAACATAACCGTCGGCGAGCAGCAGATCGCGCGCACGCAGCACCTCTGCCTTTTTGACGATGACATCGAGATCGACGAATCGTCGCAACGCCAGATCGTCGTACGCAAATAGCGCGAGCGCCGGACCTTTGTAAGGAATCGACTCAATGCCGGCGTCGTTAAAGAGGTTGATTAACCGGCAGAGCTCGTCGGTGAGAACAATGTTTCGCGCGTGGTTCTCTTGATACTGGAGTTTTAGTTTTGCGAAATCCGCCGAAGGAACTAACTCTGATGCGTGGCGCTCGAGTTGGCGGTAAAGAAGGGGGATGATTGAGTGCCGCCGGGCGAGGAGTACTAAATAATTCCAGTCGACGTCCGAGGCTGCCAGCGCGCGGATTCTTGCAGCAAGGTCCGGCGACGCTTCGGTGCGCGCGCAACAAAGCAATAACTCATCTTCCGCTCGGTCCATGCTCTCTGCTTCTTTGCCGGCCTTAGGACCATCCACAGATTACGCAGAAAAGTCTGTGGAATCTGTGGATGGTTTTCTGGCTCTACTCATTAACCTTCAAAACAGCCAGAAACGCCTCCTGCGGAATCTCTACACGCCCGACTTTCTTCATCCGCTTCTTGCCTTCCTTCTGCTTCTCGAGCAACTTCCGTTTACGTGTGATGTCGCCGCCGTAACACTTGGCAATCACGTTCTTGCCGAGCGCCTTTACGGTCTCGCGTGCGATCACCTTGTTGCCAATCGCCGCCTGAATCGGTACTTCAAACAGTTGCCGCGGGATCAACTGTTTCATCTTTTCCGCCAGCGCGCGCCCTTTCGGCTGCGCCGTACTGCGATGCAGGATCAGCGACAACGCATCAACCGGCTCGCCCGCCACCAACACATCCAGTTTCACCAGATCACTCTCCCAATATCCCGCGAGGTTGTAATCAAGCGAAGCGTACCCGCGCGAAACGGATTTCAGCCGATCGTAAAAGTCGAGCACGATCTCATTCAGCGGCAGTTCGTACGTCAGCATCACGCGATTGGACGCGATGTACTCAAAACCTTTTTGAATCCCGCGCTTTTCTTCGAGCAACGGCAGGATGCCGCCGAGATGTTCGTCAGGCGTCAGAATCACAGCGCGAATCACCGGCTCCTCGATCTTCGCAATCCGGCCGGGGTCAGGCATCTTAGCTGGGGAGTCGATCTCGGTAACTTGTCCGTCGGTGGTCGTCACGATGTAACGCACGCCCGGTGCGGTCGTGATCAGGTCGAGATTAAACTCGCGTTCCAAACGCTCCTGCACGATCTCCATGTGCAGTAAACCGAGAAAGCCGCAACGAAAACCGAACCCCAGCGCCGCCGATGATTCCGGCTCGTAAAAGAACGACGCATCGTTCAAACGCAGCTTGTCGAGCGCGTCGCGCAACTCTTCGTACTGGTTCGTGTCTACCGGGTACAAACCGGCAAACACCATCGGCTTGATCTCCTGAAAACCGGGAAACGGTTCTTTTGTTGGCCGCGCGGCTTCGGTGATCGTGTCGCCAATCTGCACGTCGGCAACTGTCTTGATCGACGCCGTCAGAAATCCCACTTCGCCAACGCTCAACTGATCGATCGGCGTCGGCGCCGGACGATTCACGCCGAGTGTTTCCACCTGGTAGTCGCGATTAGCGTTGAAAAAACGGATCTTCATTCCCGGCCGAATCGTGCCGTCGATCACGCGAAACAGAACGATGACGCCGCGATAAGAGTCGTACCACGAGTCGAAGATCAGGGCTTTGAGCGGTGCGTCGGTATCGCCTTTGGGTGGCGGAGTATCGCGCACGATCGCTTCGAGCACTTCCGCAACGCCCTGGCCGGTTTTGGCACTCGTGAGAATCGCGTTGTGAGTTTCGAGACCGATGAAGTGTTCGATCTGTTCGATCGCCCTTTCCGGTTCCGCGCCGGGCAGGTCGATCTTGTTGATGACCGGGATCAGTTCGAGATTGTTTTCGATCGCCAGGTAAGTGTTCGCGAGTGTTTGCGCCTCGACGCCTTGCGAGGCATCGACAATCAGTAGCGCGCCTTCGCAAGCCGAAAGCGATCGCGATACTTCGTAGGAGAAATCGACGTGGCCGGGCGTATCGATCAGGTTCAGTTCGTACGTCTGACCGTCTTGCGCTTTGTAATCAAGCCTGACTGCATGGGCCTTGATCGTGATACCGCGTTCGCGCTCAAGGTCCATGTTGTCGAGCACCTGGTTTTCCATCTCGCGTTCGGACAACGCGCCCGTGAGCTCAAGCAGACGATCGGCGAGTGTCGACTTGCCGTGGTCGATGTGCGCGATGATTGAAAAATTGCGAATGCGAGATGGATGCATGCTGATCTACTACGGCAAGTGTTCGTCGACGTAAGCTCGACCCTTCTCGGCCGTGTTCACCTCTTGAATAAAATCTGTGTTTTGAAACACCCAGGCGACGTGGCTGGTGGCAAATTGCCGGTAGTTGTCGTTAGGAACGAAGTCGTCGTTCATTATTCCAATCGCCACATTGACGCGCCGGATTACATCCGTGTCGGCGGTGACACTGGCGGCGTGAAACAATTTGTGCTTGTCGTCGTCGGATAGTGACGAAGCCGACGCGCTCGAGCTGGAGTTTGAGTTGGACGAGTTGGTATTTGAGTTTGAATTACGGTTCAGGTTGAAGTTGAAGTTGTAATCGCGCCGGGCCGCTTCGTATCGCGACATCTGGCGATAGTAGAAGTAATAAAGCAAACACCCGGCGATTACGAGCACGATCAATCCCAAGCATCCCGCACCACCACAACCGAGGGCGATTTTTTGATTTCGAGTCATCGTTTTTGCCTCTTTAGGGGTTTATTTAGTTTTCATCCACGCCACACAACGTTCCAGCTCATCGTGCATGGTGCGAACATCGGCGTGGTGCATGTCTCCGTGCCCCGGGAGCACCCACTCAAACTCATAATCCAAAAGCTTTTCCATTGAGCGGATCTGTTCGGGCCAGGAATACCAGGCGACGCTGCGAAAAGCCGTCAATGTTTGCCGGTTTGGCGACCAGGCCAGGTGATCGCCGGTGAACAGAAACTTGTTACGGTAAAGAAAAACGACGTGCCCGCGCGTGTGCCCAGGCGTCGGGATTATGAGCAGATCGCTATCGAGCGCGACTGGCTTTGAACCTCGGATTATGTATTCCACGCCGAGGCGCTCAGCGCCATCATCCGCATGCATTGCGCGCTTGCAGTTGAACCTCTCTCGAAACAACCTGTGGTCTGCGACGTCGTCTTTGTGAGTCAACAGCATCGTACTGACGCCGCCGAGTGCTGCGATTCGTTTGAGCAGTTGCGTGGCAAACCGGGGCGAGTCGATCAGGATATTCCCGCCTTCGCTTTCGGGGCGAGTAATCAAATAACTCCACGCGCCAAAGCTCGATTCGGAAGTAAAACCGCAAAAGTAAACATTCTCGTCGAGCCAGAGCGGAAACGCGTCGATGCCGAGATGTGCGTTGTGCCGTTCGACGGAGCCGATGGATCCTGTCGGACACGAAACCAGCGCCATCATCGCGCTCTTTGTTTCAGCTTCGTTTTCTGGTTGGTGGTAAACGCTGCACTGATCGCCGTGATCGCGGAAGATCGCGGGCGCGAGCTGACTGCACGTGTCACAGTCGATGCAGGTGGAGTCGACGAAGAAGTCGCCGGGCACGTTCTCCGGTAAGCGTTGTTGCAGACTGGCCATTACGCATTGATTATACAGACTTGATGTCGAATTCATTGATGAGGCGGTGCAGGTAGGATCTACTGATGCCCAGTTTTTTCGCCGCCGCGACCTTATTTCCTTCTGTCTGCAATGCGTTAATGATTAGCCTTCGCTTCAAGGCGGCGACCGCGCCTTCAAGTGTCGATTCATCTGTCACACTCGTTCCCGGCAACGCGCGCAACATCTTTTCCGGCACAAATTCGACACCCAGCGACGTACCGCTGTTCAGGACTACGAGACGCTCGATCAGGTTCTCCAGTTCGCGCACGTTGCCCGGCCACTCATATTCCTGAAGCACCTCGATCAACTCGGGCGCGAGCTCCGGCGACGGTTGCCCGTGTTTCTCGGCCGCCTTCGCGGCAAAGTGCGCGGCGAGCAAAGGAATGTCTTCCGGACGGTCACGCAAAGGCGGCAACGCCAGCGGCACCACGTTCAAACGGAAGAAAAGATCCTGCCGAAAACGTCCTTCCTTCACTTCCTGCTCGAGGTCGCGATTGCTGGCCGCGATTAAGCGAATATCGACAGTCAGTGTTCTCGTTCCGCCGACTCGTTCAAACTCGCGTTCCTGCAAGACGCGCAGCAGTTTCACCTGCACCGCCGCACTCAGCTCACCGATTTCGTCGAGAAACAACGTCCCACCGTTTGCCAGTTCAAAACGGCCCTTGCGCGATTGAATTGCGGAGGTAAACGCGCCGCGCTCGTGTCCGAAGAGTTCCGACTCGATCAACGTTTCCGGCAATGCCGCGCAACTCACGGCCACAAACGGTCCGTTTGCACGCGGGCTCTCCTGATGAATCGCCCGCGCCAGCATTTCCTTGCCGGTGCCGTTTTCGCCCGTCAACAAAACGGTCGCACTCGTGGCCGCTACCGATCGCGCTTGTTTCAAGACGCGCTCTAAAGGTTGGCTGCTGCCGAGGAGGTGCGAAAAGCCGGGCGGACGAGACAACTCGTCACGCAACCGCCGGTTCTCGATCTCCAACTGCCGCATCCGCGACGCCTGATTGACGATGTGCAACAACTCGGCCGAGTCGAGCGGCTTTTCAAAGAACCCGTAAGCGCCATGCTTCACCGCTTCCAACGCCGCGCGCTTCGAATCACTACCCGTAATCACGACCACTTGCAGCGGCGGATCCTGCGCCCGGGCCACATCGATCAACGCCAGTCCTTCGACGATGTCGTTAACCAAGGGAGGCAAATGAAGATCGCTGACAACCACGTCGATCTCCTGGTCGTTGATAAACGCGCAAGCCTCTTCGCGCGACGCCGCCTGCAAGACGTGATAATCGGACGTTAGCGCCCAATACAACCCACTGCGCACTGACTCGTCGTCGTCAACGACGAGCACTTTACCTTTGGACTGTGTTTGCGTGCTCATTCTCGAATTCGCATTTTTTCAGACTACAGAGATTCACGGCACACGTCGGCAGCGAACTCCTGGGCAGGTACTTCAAAAGGATCCTGCGTAACGAGGTGCATGAAGAAGGTGTTGCCGCTTCCTTCTTGTGTTACGCCTGTCGTTGTGGAACGGATGGTAGCACGACGCGAAAAGTCGTTCCAGCGCCTTCGACTGATTGCACGTCAATCGAGCCGCCGGTGGCCCTAATCACCTCGCGGCAAGTGTAAAGTCCGAGTCCGATGCCGTTTTTCTTGGTGGTGGCGAACGGGCGGAACAGCCGGTTCTCAATAAAACTTCGACTCATGCCTGCTCCAGTGTCGCTGACGGAGAACGTCGGCGCACCGTTGACGTCCTCGCCAGCCTCAATTCTGAGCGTGCCGCTTTTGCCGTTCATGGCCTCAATCGCGTTGAGGAGCAGGTTTTCGATCACTTCCTCGATTCGGGCGGCATCGGCCATGGCGAAAAGACTGTCTGGCAGATTTGTTTGAATCGTGTGCTGGCCGCGAACGGGTTCCGCCGTCATCGCGATCGCGCGTTTGAGAATCGGCACGAGATCGGTTTTGGTGGGACGCTTATGTTCGCCGCTCAAGCTGCTGACCGGCCGGCTGAGACGCGCGACGATCGCTTTGAGTTTGTCGGTCGCGTTGGTCAGCCCTTTCATCGCGTCGATGCGAAACTGTTCGTTATCGAAGTGACGTTCCATGTTGCTGACCGTCAGCGACAGACCTTCGATAGCGTTTTTCAGGTCGTGAGTCAGCATGGCGGAGATTCTGACGAACGAGTCAAACTGCCGCGACTCCGCCTCGCGAGCGACTTGCGCGCGCATCTGTTCGGTCATGACGTTGATGTTGTCGGCGATGGCGCGAGCATCGTCACTCGACTGAAGGACGATGCGGCGGTCCAACTCACCTTTCGCGATCGCCGACAAGTCTTCGGTAACCCGGGCGATGCCACGCGTGCGTTTTCGTATGTGTCGATTCAGCAGCAACGCCGCGGGCAGCGCCAGCACCAGGGCGAGTACGACTCCGGCAATGCCCCAGCGGTGTGCGCTGGAGATGAATTCGCTCGTGCTCCGCGTCACCGCAACGTTGAGATTCAAACGTGGCATGGGCGCTGAAGCGGTTGCGCCCGACGCATGGGCCACCGGTGAATCCGACTGGTGGATCACGTTTCCCGAGCCGTCGCGGACGACAATCAACATTCCCGACGTGTTGCTCGTGGAAGTTATTTTCAACAGACGAGCGGACGTGGCGAACAGTCGCGGCAGATCCACGATGGCAACGATCGCGCCCTCGTTCCCAAGACCGTTTTCATTGTGAATCGGCACGGAAAGTTCCAGGCCTGCTTTATTCGAACTGCCCTCGACCATTCGTTCCAGCAGAACGTTGCCCTGAGTTGACCAGACGCGGTCGTCTGGAATCGGTAGCGGTGCGCCGGGCTCGGATCGAATCGACTGGTGGTTCCGATCGTAGATCGCGAGGTTCTTCAGATAACCGGGAGCAAGAACGGGTGCCAAACTAAAGTTGATCTTGGCGGACGAAGAGAGGATTGCTGCCTGCTGTATTTCCGGTGTCACCGCTAGTTTCAGCAGCGCGTTACCTTGCTCGTCAAGCAACTGGTTAATGCCGGCCGTAAACGACTGTAAATCGGCCTGCACGATCGGGTTGACCGTGATGTCGACGGAGCGTATGCCGTTCCAGTAGTTGAGCGCCGCGAGCAGTAAAAGAGGCACGGCACAGATCACAAAATAGGTGAGAAAGGGTTTCTGACGCATAGGCATTTTCGATTGCCGATTGCCAATTGCCGATTGTAGGAGTCGAGCTTACGCAACAGGTCGAAAATCGGCAATCAACAATCGGCATTCGGCAACGCCTTCCGCCCAAATTCCGCCAGCAGCGGCGCGAGCGTTTCGATAATCCGGTCGTGCGCCGCACCATTGCTCGCGACGAGACCATTGCGATTGTTAACGTCTCTGACGTTGTAGTTCAACGGCCGGCCGAAGAGATCTGTCAATCGTCCGCCTGCTTCCGTCAGGATTAACTGCGGCGCGCAGGTGTCCCATTGTTTCGTGCGCGGTGACAGGTGAATGTAGACGTCGCATTGCTGTTCGATCAGCAATCCGATCTTGATCCCGACCGAACCACGTTGCACTTCTTCGCGAAAACCAAGCCGCTGCACCACTTTGTTCATGCGTGGACTGCGATGCGATCTGCTGGCCGCGAGGCGCATCTCTGCAAACGTCTTGCGATCGGAAACGGCGGCTCGCTCGGTTTCACGTTGCGGGCGTTCGATCCAGGCGCCGTGGCGGGCAACGGCGCGATACAGCACGCGCGACAGCGGCTGGTAAACGACGGCGACCACCGGTTCGCCGTCTTCGACTAAACCGATCTGCACGGCGAAGTCGCCGTTACCGTCGATGAAACCGTTTGTGCCGTCGAGCGGATCGACCATCCAGACACGCGACTTGCTGAGACGGCGTTCAGTATCGACTGATTCTTCAGCTAGTATGCCGTCGCTCGGGAATTCGATTTTTAGACCGTTGACGATTAGTTCGTTCGCCATGCGATCCGCTTGCGTGACGGGTTCGATATCGTCGTCGTGGCTTTTTTGTTCCACGCGTAGCGGCTTTTCGTACTGCGCGAGGATCGTTTTGCCCGCCGCGCGTGCCAGTTTGATCGCAACCGCAAGCTCGCCCTCATACTTTTTTAAACTCACGTCCGTGTTCATCCGTGAAATCCGTGGCCCAACTGTTTCGCAGCGTCGCGAACCACTTCGATGGTCTGTTCGATGTCCGCCTTCGTCGTGCGGAAGTTTGTGATGCATGCGCGGAGGGCAAACTTTCCGTTGACGGTGGCATTCGACAAATACGCGCGCCCGCCTTTTTGTACCACGGCCATGATCTGTTCGTTCAGCCGGTTAAGTTCGTCGTCGTTGCCTTTAAACTTTTGCGGCACGTAACGAAAACAACAGATACTCAACTCTACCGGCGCCAGCGGTTCGAAATCGTCCGCGCTCGAAACGAGCTCGCCCAGATATGCGGCGAGCGCAATGTCCTTGCTGATTGCTTCAGCGATGCGTCGCGCGCCGTAGTAACCGAGCGTCAGCCACACTTTCAGCGCGCGAAAGCGCCGCGATAGTTCGACGCCGTAGTCCCAGTAGGCGAATGCCGCCTCGTCAGCGTGCCCGTGTAGTTTGATGTAATCAGCGTCCTCGGTGCTGAACGTGGCCGCAGCCGCCGCTGAATCACGAAACAACAAGCAACCGGCGTCCACGGGAACGTAAAGCCACTTGTGCGGATCGAGTGAAACCGAGTCTGCGCGTTCGAGACCGGCAAACGAAGCGGCCTTTCGTAGGTCTAATGCGCCCGGCGCGCCATAAGCGCCATCGACGTGAAACCAGAGCTCAAATTCGCGTGCTACTTCCGCGATCTCGGAAAGCGGATCAATCGCTCCGGTGTTTACCGTACCGGCACTTCCTACTACACAAACAGGCCTGAAGCCGTCGCGCTGGTCCTTTTGGATCGTTTGTCTTAGTTCATCCACACGCATGCGATGCCTTTCATCGCAGGAAACCACTCGCACCTGATCGCGCCCGAAACCAAGAACATCAGCCGCCTTCGGAATCGACATGTGCACGTCTTCCGAAGCATAGATCGTCATCGGTGGCCCGGCATTCCAAAGACCTTTACGCGACGCTTCCGCGCCCGACTTTCGACGGCTCGCGATCAGCAGCGCGATCAGGTTGGCCATCGAGCCGCCACTCGTCAGCAAACCCTTCGCATTGTCGTCATAACGAATCAACGACCCGAGCCAGCGCACAACCAGTTGCTCGACCTCCGTTCCCGCCGGTCCCGAACGCCAGCAAGTGATATTCGCATTCAGGGCAGAAGCGATCAGGTCGGCGTAGGCGCCTATCGGCGTCGAAGGCGACGCGACGTAACCAAAGAAACGCGGATGACCGTTGTGCCGGCTGAGATCCATCACCGTGCGGCACTCGGCCAGCAATTGATCGAGCGGCCGGCCTTCCAGCGGAAGTTCGATGTTGACGAGCGATTTTGTTTTGCCGGCGTAATTCGGCGCCATCACCGGACGCTCGGCAATGTGCGTGAAGTATTCGGCAACGAGCTTCGCTGCTTGCGACGAGATTTCGTCGAGTGCTTCGTTGGTGATGTCCAAAGCGATGTCCTGTGGCATGCCTGACAAGTTAACAACTACTAAGTGCCGATTACAAAGCCGTGCTACCATCCGCGTAAATGTCGCACGCAGGTCACGCCACAGCCGCAGGCACCTCAGGCTACGCTCAGCGTTTCGCGGGTCGCGCCGCGAGAGATCATTTCCGGGTGCGCGAAGGTTTGCACCTGTCGTCGATCGGCATCGGCACGTATCTCGGCAATCCTGATAAAGAGACGGACATTCACTATCACGACGCAGTCGTGCGTGCAGTCCAACTCGGAGCCAACGTGATCGACAGCGCGGCGAACTATCGCTTCCAACGCAGCGAACGCTCGATTGGCGACGCCCTGAAGACGCTCTTCAGCGATCACGGATTCACGCGCGACGAACTGGTGTTGTGCACAAAGGGCGGATACCTGCCGTTTGACGGCGCACCAGCGTGGGACGTGCGCGCCTACATCGAAGAAACCTTCGTCAAACCCGGCAT
>Ga0187894_10007060_pt1 | contig 10747 bp, 6 predicted proteins | sample GBC1701081metaG_FD_136650 | JGI IMG/M metagenome (GOLD analysis project Ga0187894, IMG submission 136650) | White microbial mat communities from a lava cave in the Kipuka Kanohina Cave System on the Island of Hawaii, USA - GBC170108-1 metaG ... | reverse complement strand
GATGTCGCAGACGGTCAGCACGAGCAGCAACCGCAGGCGCTCGGGCGACTGCACCAGCTGGGCAAAATCGGTGATGGTCTTGGGATCCAGCAGGTCGCGCTGGAACGCGGTGCCGGACATGGCGAGGTGATAGCGCACCAGCCAGGCGACGGTCTCCGTCTCGGCCGCATCAAGGCCCAGGCGTGGGCCGAGCTGGTTGGCGACCTCGGCACCCAGAACCGAATGATCACCGCCGCGGCCCTTGGCGATATCGTGCAGCAGGACCGACAGATAGAGCACCTCGCGCGACAGCACCTTGTGCACGACGTCCGAGGCAACCGGAAGATCCTCCTTCAGCGCGCCGGCCTCGATGCGCGAGAGGATACCGATGGCGCGGATCGTGTGCTCATCGACCGTGTACGTGTGGTACATGTCGTGCTGGGTCTGCGCCACAACCCGGCCGAAATCGGGAATGAAGCGGCCGAACACGCCGGCTTCGTTGAGCCGCCGCAAGGTCGTCTCGGGATCCTTGCGCGAGGCCAGCATCGCCATGAACAGGCGGTTGGCCTCGGGATTCTCGCGCAGCCTCGCATCCACCAGCTTGATGTTCTGGGTGATCAGCCGCAGCGTCGCGGGATGGATGTCGATGTCGTTTTCCTGCGCGACATGGAACAGGCGCAGGAAGCGCACCGGATCCTTGGCGAAGTCGTCGATGCCCGCCACCGCCAGCCGCTGGCCATCGATGCGGAAACCTTCCAGCTGCTTTGGTCGCAGCGTCTCCCACAGCACCCGCAGCCGTGGCTTGCGCCGGCGCGAATCCTCCAGCGCCGCCACGAAGATGCGCGTCAGGTCGCCCACCGTCTTGGCGTGCAGGTAGTAGTGCTTCATGAAGCGTTCAACGCCGCGCGAGCCGGGGCGGTCGGCATAACCCAGCAGCTGCGCGATCTCGCGCTGCAGATCGAACGGCAGGCGGTCGTCGGGCCGTCCGGTCAGGTAGTGGATGTGGCAGCGCACGGTGACCAGGAACTGTTCGGCGCGCCGGAACTGGCGTGCTTCGCCTGATGTCAGGACGTGCTTGTCGACCATGCCGGCGACGTCGTCGACGCGGTACAGGTACTTGGCGATCCAGTACAGCGTCTGCAGGTCACGCAGGCCGCCCTTGCCCTCCTTGACGTTGGGTTCCACGACATAGCGTGAATCGCCCATCCGTTGATGGCGCGCATCGCGTTCGGCCAGCTTGGCTTCGACGAAGTCGCGGCCATCACCGGTGAGGAACTTCTGCGTAAAATCACGCCGCAACGTCTCGAACAGCACCTGCTCGCCCCACAGGTAGCGCGCTTCCAGCAACGCAGTGCGGATCGTCACGTCCCTGTCAGCTTGGCGTATAGAGTCTTCGACCGAGCGCGTGGCATGCCCGACCTTCAGCCCCAGATCCCACAACAGGTAGAGGATGTACTCGACGATTTGCTCGCCGCGGGGCGTCTGCTTGTAGGGCAGCAGGAACAGCAGATCGATATCCGACTGCGGCGCCAGTTCGGCGCGGCCGTAGCCGCCGGTGGCGACCAGGGCGATCTGCTCGGCCATGCTGGGATTGGCGGCCGGGAAGGCGTGCTCGTTGGCGATGTCGAACAGTACGCGCAGCAGCTGGTCCATCAGGAACGACATCGCCGCCAGCACGCCGGGGCCGTCGTTGAGGCCGCGCGCGCCGGCTTTGGATTGGCCGTCGCCAGCGCCGCAGAACCGGCCGCGGATTTCGGCGCGGCCCTTGGCGAGGGCGTCCTTGAACAGCGCCAGCGTGGGCGCGCGTGGCGGCTCCGTGCCGGCCGGCGCATCCTCAAGCAGCGTCTCGATCGCCGCCATCAAGGCCTTGCGGTCGATGATGTCGCGGCGGCGCGGAATATGATCGTACTGGCCGGCAGCCATGGTGCTCCTTGTGCCCATCATACAGGCTGCGCGCAATCGGTGACAGGGGCGCCCGGGTGCCGCACTTTTGCCGTCTTGCCACGGCGATCTATCGCCCGGCAGCGCGGCGACGTACGGTGCGAACGCTCGCCTGTACGGTCTATGGCGTCGTCCGGCCCTCCCCCGGGCCGTTGTGGAGGAAGAAATATTATGGCTCGTGTAAGGTTTGTCCTGCCGGCGCTCATGGCCGGTACCATGCTCTTTGCCGCACCGCTGCTGGCGCAGGTCCAATCACAGCCGCTGCCGCCGCCGAGCGGAACGCCGTCGGCACCACCAGCGCCGTCGGCCACGCCCCCGGCAACCACGCCGGCGCCCTCGACGAAGACCGAACCCGCCCGGACACCGACACCCGGGACCAAGCCGGCAACGAAGCCGGCGCAGACCAGCGCGGCTTGCCCTGAGGAGAAGGTCGACGTCAACGCCGCGTCGACGGACAACCTGAAGAAACTGCCGCAGATTGGCGTGCAGCGCGCCAACGCCATCGTCAAGGCCCGCCCTTACGCGGCGCCCGAGGACCTGGTGAAGAAGAAGGTCCTGAAAAAGGCGGTGTACGACAAGATCAAGGCCTGCATCACGGCGTCGGGCGTTGCGCCTGGCACAACGGCGCCGGCGGCCAAGGGCCCTGCGCCTGCCGCCAAGACGCCGACGGCGGCTGCGCCCGTCCCCCTGCCGGCGCCGGCAGTCGCGGCGCCCAAGCCCCAGCAGTAAGGCAAGAAGGCCGGCGCAACCGGCCTTTTTCTGAGGGCCAGGGCGGCCCGCAACCCATAGTATCGCTCGCCCATGACCACCGCGGTGAGCGACACGATCTATGCCCTGGCGTCGGCGCTGCCGGCGCGCCGCGGTGGCGCCGGCGTGGCCGTAATCCGGTTGTCGGGTCCGCGCGCCGGGGACGCCCTGGTCTTTCTCACGGAACCGGGCGCCTTTGCCCGCGGTGGCTCGGCGCGGGATCCGGCGCTGCCGGCGCCACGACGGCCGGTCGTGCGCCCATTCCTCGATCCCACGACGGGCGAAGTGATCGATCGCGGACTGGTCATGCGGTTCGCGGCGCCGCAGTCCTACACCGGCGAGGATGTCGCCGAATTCCACCTCCATGGTGGGCGCGCGGTCATCGATGCGGCCCTGACGGCGATCGGCCGGCTGCCCTTCTGCCGGCTGGCCGAGCCGGGCGAGTTCACCCGCCGTGCCTTTGAGCACGGCAAGCTCGATCTGACCGCCGCGGAGGGCATCGCCGATCTGGTGGGCGCCGAAACGGCAGCCCAGCGGCGCCAGGCGTTGCGCCAGGTCGACGGCGCGCTGGGGCGGCTGTACGAGGACTGGCGGATCGGCCTGCTGCGGGCACTGGCCCATCTGGAAGCCGATATCGACTTTCCCGACGAGGATCTGCCGCAAGGCATGGCCGAGGCCGTACGGCCGGATCTGGTGGCGCTGCGGACCGCGATCGCCGCGCACCTGGATGATCGGCGCGGCGAGCGGCTGCGCGATGGCGTGTCGATCGCCATCATCGGGCCACCCAACGCCGGCAAATCGTCACTGCTCAATCTGATCGCGCGGCGCGAGGCGGCCATTGTCTCGACCATCGCCGGCACGACGCGCGATGTGGTCGAGGTCCATCTCGATCTCGAAGGCTATCCCGTGACCGTCGCCGACACGGCAGGCCTGCGCGAGACAGTCGATCCGATCGAGGTGGAAGGCGTGCGCCGCGCTCGCGCCCGCGCCGATGCCGCCGACTTGCGGCTGCTGGTGATCCCTGCGGCTGAACGCGATGGGCAGCCCGCCGATTGGCTGGCGCTGGCCGAAGCCGCGCGCGCCGCGCTCACGACGTGGCATTCCCGAACCGACCTGATCGTCATCAACAAGATCGACCTGCTGGCGGACCGCGGTGTGCTGAACAGCGAACCCGCTGCCGGCGGCCCTGTTGTTGTGTCGGCTCATACCGGTGAGGGGGTGTCGGCTCTGCTCAAACGGTTGGGCATCACGGTGGCGGCGCTCCTGGGCGATGCGCCGTCCGGCGAGGAAGCGATGGCTGGGGCGGCCCAGGATCGCGTGCTGGCGCCGCCACCGCTGACCCGCGCCCGCCATCGGGAGGCGCTGGGCCACTGCCTGGCAGCCCTTGATCGCGCGTTGGCGGCACCGGCGCAGGGCCTGCCGGCGGAGTTGATGGCCGAAGACGTGCGGCTGGCCGCGCGGGCGCTGGGTCGCATCACCGGCCGCGTCGGTGTCGAGGACCTGCTGGACGTGATCTTCCGCGATTTCTGCATCGGCAAGTAACCGGCATTATGTATCAATCACACCTGCATTCTGCCGATGAATATAACGAAAACCCAGGCGGCTTCGGCATTACCTATCGTGCGCGCGATACGCAGCTGGGCCGCGACGTCGCGATCAAGGAGTACCTGCCAGCCAGCTGTGCCAAGCGGCAGGGCGGACTCACGGTCCTGCCGCGTACGGCGAAAGCGGCCGAGGATTTTCAATGGGGCCGTGAGCGCTTTCTCGATGAAGCCAAGACATTGGCGCGGCTGGAGGACACGCCGGGAATCGTCGGCGTCCACGATTTCCTGGAGGCCAACGGGACCGCCTACATGGTCATGGGTCTGGTGCGCGGCGAGACGTTGGAGGCCCGTCTGCAGCGTGACCATCGCCTGGCACAACCGACAATCGAGCAGCTTCTCTACCCGCTGCTCGACGGCCTGGAGCTGGTCCACGCCGCCGGTTTTGTGCACCGCGACATCAAGCCGTCGAACATCTTGATCGATACCGACGGTTTGCCGACCTTGATCGATTTCGGCGCGTCGCGCTTGGCATTGCAGGGGCGCACGCAGGCGATGACGGCGATAGCGACGCCGGGCTACTCGGCGCCAGAGCAGGCGACTTCGGGTCGGCAGGGGCCGTGGACGGATATCTATGCCCTGGCGGCGACCGTCTACCATTGTATCGCCGGCCGGCCGCCGCCGACGGCATTGGAGCGCATGGCGGACGACATCTTGGTGCCGACCACAGCGGCTGGCCGTGGGCGCTACGCGCCGAGCCTGCTGGCGGTCGTCGATGCCGGCCTCAGAATGAAGGCAACAGATCGGCCGCAGACGATCGCCGCATGGCGTCGCTTCATGACCAGTCAGGTGTCGGCAGTGGCAACACCCGTCGACGCCGTAACCCGGCGGATTCACGAGCCACTGCTGCCGCGACGGGTAGAACCGGCTCGGTACCGCCGCCCTGTACTGACAGGCGTTGTCGCGACTCTTGTCGTCGCTGCCATCGGTGGTGGTGCCTGGGTGGCGTTGCGTTCACCGGTGGAGGCGCCGCGGCCAGAGGCGCCTGCCGTCCAGGCGCCGCAAGAAGACGCGCCGCGCCGGCCAGCCGAAGACAAGGCGAATGCCGATATCCGGCGGCAGGCGGAAGCGGCCGAGGCTGCTTTGCGGCTGTCGGAGCCGGACCGCCGTCGGGTGCAGATCGCCCTGACGTCGTTGGGACACGATACGCGCGGCAGCGACGGTTTTTTCGGCACCCGCACCCGGCAAATGATAGCGCAGTGGCAGAAAAGCCAGAATGCACCGGAGACCAGTTTTCTGATGGCCATACAGTTGACAACGCTGTACCGCCAAGCGGCACCGGCGCTCAGTCGCTATGACGAGGAGCAAAAGCGGTTGGACGACGCCCGTAGGGCCGACGTACGACGCATCGAGGAAGAGCAGCGACGTCCGCAAACCCCGGTGGCGACCGCAACGCCGCCGGTGGCCAGCACGCCTGCCTACGACGGGCGGTGGGTGGGAACCCTGCGGTGCGACGAGCTACTGTTCCGCAACGAGGCGATCGATCTCACGGTCAGTAACGGCCGGGGCACGTACCGCCGAAATCCATTGGAACTTGGTCTCGAGGTGCGTGGCGATCGGGTCAGGGTGTCGTTGCTGGGCGCGTCGGATCGGCGGCCGGGCGCCTCTGTGCAAGGGGAGCTGAGTGGACGCTTCGGCGGTATCAGCGTGGAGGCCACGGGTTCCGTTCGATCGCCAGGGTACACCGTGGACGGCCCTGCCAATTGCACCCTCAGTCTCACCAGGCAGTAGCGACTAGGGCGGGCATCTGTTGCGAACCGTTCTCACTCAGGCTAGCGTCGGTTGCCCAGTGGTCGGCAAGGCCGCAGCCATGGCGGAGCGGGGTCTGCGCGCAGGCGATGTCCGACCAATATCAGAAGCTTCTGGCTATTTTCACCGAGCAGCGCGACGCGTTGACCCGGTTCCTGGCGCGCCGGCTGGGCAACAGCGCCGCAGCCGAGGATCTGACGCAAGAAGCGTGGCTGCGCTTGGCCGGTGGCGGCAGTGTCGCCGCGATCGCCGACCCGCGGGCCTATCTGTTTCGCATCGCGGCCAATCTCGCGGTCGACCACCAGCGCAGCGAAGCGCGGCGGCCCCTGGCGGGGGCTGAGATCAACGCCCTGCTCGACGTGCCTGATGATGCTCCGGACGCGGCAGCCGTCGCCGTGGCGCGCGACGAGCTGGTGGCGCTGCAAAGAGCGCTGGACGAACTGCCGCTGCGCCGCCGCGCGATCTTCCTGGCCGCGCGCCTGGGTGCGCAAACCCACCGCGAGATCGCCGATCGTCACGGCATCTCCACGCGTGCCGTCGAGATCAATGTGCAGCGCGCCTTGGAGCACTGTGCCCAGCGCCTGGAAAAAAATCCCGTCCGTCGCTTCGGTCCGCGCCCGGCTGTATCGTCTTGATAGCAGGGAATTGCGAACGGTGCCGCTGCTGCAATCCATGCGCGCAGGTGCCGTCGACATGAGTTGTCATGGCCGATCATTCCGACGACAAGGCTGGCGCGGACTCTCTTCAGCGCGAGGCGCTCGCCTGGGTGGTTCGCCTGACGTCCGGCGCTGCGACACAGGAAGACGCTGACGCGCTGGGCGCGTGGCGACGGCGCAGCCCGGCACACGACGCGGCGTTCCGGGATGCAGCGAGGCTGTGGAAGCAAACCGGGTCGGCCGCGACCATATCAGCCGGTGCCCTGCCTCGCTCCATACCACGTGGGCGGCGTGCGCTGATGACGGGTGCCGCGCTTGCTGCCGGTACCGCCGGCGTGATGTTGGCCGGCGCGCAGTTGGGCTATCTGCCGGCGCCGGGCACATGGCTGGCGGAGCATCGCACGGGCACCGGCGAGCAGAAGCGCGTGGTGCTGCCCGATGGCAGCGTGGCGGAACTCAACACACGCACCAGTCTTTCCGTGCAATTCACATCGGATAAGCGCGCGGTTGAGCTGTTTGACGGCGAGGTGTCTTTCTCGGTGCAGAAAGACACGTCGCGACCCTTCGTGGTCATCGCCGGCCGTGGCACGACGACGGTCACGGGGACGCTTTTCTCGGTGCGTGACCGCGACGACACCGTGCGCGTGGTCTGCGTTGAAGGCGCGGTCGTCGTCAACGCCAGGGAAACGGCGCGGTTGGCGGCCGGCGACCTCGCGTCCTACGACGATCGCGGCATCCACACCGTGGCGCGTGTCGATGCGGCGGCGGAGACCGCGTGGCGCCGCGGGATGCTGGTCTTTCGCGGCCAGACGCTGCGCCAGGTGGTCGAGGAGATCAATCAGTACCGCCGCGGCCGGATCTGGCTGGCCAATGCGGCGGCTGCACAGCGCAAGCTCAGCGGTGCCTTCCATCTCGATCGGCTGGACGAGGTCATAACCCACGTCGAGCGCACGCTGGGCCTGCAGGCGACACATCTGCCTGCCGGTATCGTCATCCTGCGCTGAAATCAAAAAAATCGCCGGGTTGGATTCGGTCCCGTATTCCGTCGCACGTCAATGAAAGTAAGACCTATTCGCATTTCAGGATAGGCGTCAATCGTGCGCTTCTTGGGGGACCAATGCAGATCGTGACAAGCCGGCTGAGAGAATTCCGCAGAACGAGCTGCCGTAAGACTGCTGGCGGCTCTCGGCGTGTTGTCATGGCCATGCTGGCCGCCGTGATCCCGGCGGCTGGTGTGTACGCACAGTCTGCCCCGCCAGCGCCCGCGGCACGCCCCACCCTTGTGGCGCAAACCCGGCCGTTCAACATTCCGGCCCAGCCGCTCGACTCGGCTTTGGCGGCCTATGCCGCGGCCACCGGGGTGCAGGTGCTCTATGACAGCCGCATCACCAGCGGCCTGCAGTCGCCCGGCGTCTCCGGGCCGCTGGCGCCCGAGGAGGCGTTGCGCCGGCTGGTGGCCGGCTCCGGACTGCTGGTGCGGTTCACCGGCGCGCGCGCCGCCACGCTCGAGAAGGTGCAGGCCTCCACGCCCGACGTCACCACGCTGGCGCCGGTGACCGTTGCTGGCGAAAAGGTCCAGCGCTCCCTGCGCGACACAGCCAGCAGCGTTGCCGTCTTCGGGCCGGCGGATCTGGACCGCAAGCGGCCCGGCGTCGCCAGTACCAATGACGTGATGGCGCGGATCCCCAACGTCATATCAACCGAGTCCAACAACTTGGCGCCGGCGATCCGCGGCCTCGACGGCACCGGGCCGGCGCAAGGCGTCGATGCCTTCACCGGTGGCATCCGGCCTCGCGTCACCTACAACGTGGATGGCAGGCCGCTCAGCTTCAACGAGGCGATCTTCGGCGACCTGTCGCTATGGGACGTCGAGCGCGTCGAGGTGTTTCGTGGTCCGCAGAGCACGTTGCAGGGGCGTAACTCCATCGCTGGCGCCGTGGTGGTCAAGACCCGCGACCCCTCTCTGACCGAAACTGAGATCGGCGGCCGCTTGATTTTCGGCAACCAGAACCAACAGCAGTATTCCGCCGTCGCGTCGGCGCCCCTGATCAAGGACGAACTCGCGTTTCGCCTGGCCGTCGACTACAAGGCCTACGACAGCTTCGCTCACTTTCAAGGCTTCGGCGGCGTCAAGGATCCGGGCGACTACCGGTCGCTGACGGTGCGCGGCAAGGTGCTGATTCAGCCGGAAGCACTGCCGGGATTCTCGACGCTGATCACCGTGACGCACCAGGATTATCGTGGTCCGCAGACCGATATCGTGAGGCCGCCTTACCGCGACCATGTCGCGCAGACGCCCGACATGCCGGTGTTCGAGCCGACCGCGACCAGCGGTGTTATGGAAACGACGTGGAAGATTTCCGACACGTTGACCTTCCAAAACACGTTCTCGCTGGCCGACGTGAAGGTGAAGCGGCTGGTGCAGGACCTCATTGATGGGCCGGCCTACGTGCATACGCGTGAGATCCTGGCGGAACCGCGCCTGCAGTTCACCGGGCTGGAGGGGCGCCTGAAGGGTTTCGTCGGCCTCTACTTCTTTCGGGCCAATCAGGACGACTGGCTCGATTTTATCACCTTCAATCGGTGGGATGACCGGACGACGACGATGGCCGCCTATGGCGAGGCGACGCTGCGGGTGTTCGGCAACCTCGATCTGACGCTGGGCGGCCGTCTGGAGCGCGAGCACCGTCGGCGCGTCGGCGGCGTCGCCCCCGTATTCGATGTGGACTTCAAGCAAACCTACACCGAGTTTCTGCCTAAGGTCGGGATTGCCTGGCACGCGACCAACGAGCTGACGGTCGGCGCCACGGTATCGCGCGGCTACAACGGCGGCGGTGCCGGTGTGAGCTTTTCCGCTCCCTTCCCGACCTACACCTACAAGCCGGAATATGTCTGGAACTACGAGGCCTATACGCGAGCCGAACTGTTCGACAAGCGACTGCAGCTGACCGGCAACGTCTTCTACGCGCGGTACAAGGATATGCAGCTTCCTTTTGCGGTCAACGCGCTCTCGACCGTGATCCGCAATGCCAAGTCTGTCGAGACGTACGGTGCCGAGTTGGGCGCGCGCTGGCTGGCGTTGCCCGGGCTCGAACTGTTTGGTGAGATCGGTCTCCTGAGGACAAAGATCTTGAAGTATCCCGGCTCCGGGATCACGGGCGAGGCACTACCGCGGTCGCCGAAATTCACCGCCACGGCGGGCGCCAGCTACAAGCACAGCAGCGGTTTCGATATCAGTGTCGATGGCCGCTATTCGTCGTCGTACTATTCCAGCGCCAACGCAAACCCGGCGGCCCTCAGCAATGGGCGCGGCCGGATCGACCCCTATGTCGTGGTCAATGCGCAGGCGGGGTTCACCTATGGCAACGCCCGTGTCTTCGCCTTCGTGAACAACCTGTTCGATTCAGGAAAACCGGTGGCGATCTGGCCGTTCGGTCCGGAGCAACAGGCCAACATCCTGCGCCCGCGCTGGTTCGGTGTGGGCGTGCAGGCGACATTCTGATCGAGAGGCCATGTGATGAGCCCAGGTGCGATCCGCAAATGGTCTTGGGTGCACAAGTGGACGAGCCTGGTGTGCACGGCGTTCCTGTTGCTGCTGTGCCTCACCGGGTTGCCGCTGATCTTCCATGAGGAGATCGAGCATCTGCTGGGTGACAAGCCGGAGCCGCCGGCGATGGCGGCAGACACACCCAAGGCCAGCCTCGACAGGATCATCGCCGCCGGCCTGGCGCGACGGCCCGGTCAGGTCGTGCAGTTCGTGGTGTGGGACCAGGACGAGCCCAACGTCGTGATCGTCAACGTCGCCAAGACTCTGGTCGAGCCGTTCGACAAGAGCCAGGTGATGATCTTCGACGCCCGCACGGCCGAACTGCTGATGGAGCCCGGCGGGCGGATGGGTTTCATGGACGTTGTGCTGAGCCTGCACGTGGACCTGTTCGCGGGCCTGCCGGGCAAGCTGTTCCTCGGGTTCATGGGCCTGCTGTTCGTCGTCGCGATCATTTCGGGCGTGGTGCTCTACGCGCCGTTCATGCGCAAGCTGCCGTTCGGCACGGTGCGCAAGGAGAAGGCGACGCG
>Ga0187894_10007059_pt1 | contig 10748 bp, 8 predicted proteins | sample GBC1701081metaG_FD_136650 | JGI IMG/M metagenome (GOLD analysis project Ga0187894, IMG submission 136650) | White microbial mat communities from a lava cave in the Kipuka Kanohina Cave System on the Island of Hawaii, USA - GBC170108-1 metaG ... | reverse complement strand
TTCGCGATTTCGCTGAGTCTGATTGCCGCTCCGAAGCGTCAGCCGGTGCTGGTGTTCTGCGAGGGCCTCGCCGAAGTGATGTTCAAGTTCACCAAGCTGGTGATGTATTTCGCCCCCATCGGCGTGGGGGCGGCGATCGCCTACACGGTCGGGCATATGGGGCTCGGCATCCTCGTCAACCTGTTCAAGCTGCTCGCGACCCTGTACGTGGCGCTGATCCTGTTGCTGCTGTTCGTCCTCTTGCCGGTCGCGCTGTTCGCGCGGGTACCGCTGCGCCGCTTCGGCCGCGCCATCGCCGAGCCGGTGTCGATCGCTTTTGCGACCACCAGCTCGGAAGCGGCGCTGCCGCTGGCGATGCAGCGGATGCACGAGCTCGGCGTCCCCTGGCAGATCGTGGCGTTCGTAATGCCCACGGGCTACAGCTTCAACCTGGATGGCTCCACGCTGTATCTGTCCCTGGCGACGATCTTCGTGGCCCAGGCCGGCGGGATCCATCTCTCGTTCGCCCAGCAGCTGGGGATCGTCTTCACCTTGATGCTCACCAGCAAGGGCGTGGCCGGCGTGCCGCGGGCGACGCTGGTGATCCTGCTCGGCACCGCGGCGTCGTTCGGATTGCCGGAGTGGCCGATCCTCGCGATTCTCGGCATCGACGAGCTGATGGACATGGCGCGCACATCGGTGAACGTGATCGGCAACTGTCTCGCGACGGTCGTCATTGCGCGCTGGGAAGGGGAATTCCAGGACACACCGGCTCCGGAGGTTGCTGCCCGAACATAGCGACGGAGCGGGAGCGCCTTGCCTACGGGTAGCGCAACCGGTCCAGGACCGCCTGGAACCGCGGCTCCGGCCGCAGCGCGTCATAGTCCGGCCACACGCGGGCCAACATCGTGAGGAACGGGTCCCGCTCCTCCTCCGCCCGCTCCGCATAGGCAAGCGCTTTTTCCCGCTCCCCGGCAGCGTCGGCGGCGTACACGAGGATGCTCGGCTGGATGTATTCGCGAGTGCTCCGCTCCTCCGCCTCCTGGAACACGCGCCGCGCGTCCTCGAGCTTTCCCCAGTGCCCGTAGGTGGAGGCGAGCCCGCACAGCGCCCACGCATGGCGCCCCGACATCGCCAGCGCGCGCTCGGCACAGGTCACGGCCTCCGCGTATTGGCCGGCGTGCCTGAGCGCCTCCATCAGTCCCCAGGCGCAGAGGTAAGAGTTCGGATCGAGCTCGACGGCCCGCCGGCCGTGCGCCACCGCATCGGCATGCCGCCCGGCGACGGTCTCGGCGAAGGTGAGAATCACGGTGGCGTAGCCGGAGAGGGGGTCGTTCCGCTGCGATTCGACCAGCAGCGGGTACCCCTCGTCAAAGCGATCTGAGACCCAGGCCAGGTAGAAGAGGCCGTACCATGCTGGCGCCTGCGCGTAATTCGGATTCAACTCGATGGCGCGCTTGAACTCGCGCTTCGCCCGGGCGTAGTCTCGTTCCCACAGCAGGGCGGCGCAGGCCAGCGCATTGTGCGCCTCGGCAAGGTCAGGATCCAGCTCGAGCGCCCGCTGTGCCGCCGCAATGGCCTTGGGCATCACACTGGCGCCCGGCACGAATCCCGAATAGCCGGAGGTCGTGTACCCGTCCGCCATCCCTGCCCACGCCTGGGCATAGTCGGGATCGAGCGCCACGGCCTGCTCGAAGCACTCGAGCGCCTTGGGAATGCTGCGGCCGCGCTGGTACAGCAGCGCGCGTCCCTTGAGGTACAGCTCGTAGGCGCCGAGGTGCTGCGTTGGAGCCCGCGAACGACCCGCCTGGTCGCCGGCGAGGGTGAGCCGGAGGCGGCCGGCGATGGCGCCCGCGATTTCGTCCTGCACGGCAAACACGTCTTCCGCGACGCGGTCGTAGCGCTCCGACCAGAGTTGATAGCCGTCGCTGGCCTTGCTCAGCTGGGCGGTGACCCGGAGCCGGTTGCCGGCGCGCCGGATCGTCCCTTCCAGGATCGTGGCCACATTCAGCTTGGCGCCGACGGATCGCAGATCTTCGTTCTTTCCTTTGAATGAGAACGCCGACCCGCGACCCGCCACGCGCAGTCGGGGAATGTGCGCCAGCGCGTTGAGGATCTCCTCAGTCACCCCGTCGGCGAAGAACTCGTCCTCGGCGTCCTTGCTCAGGCTCGCGAACGGCAGCACCGCGATGGAGGCCTCGTCGGCCACGGGTGGCCGGGCGGCCACGCTCGTGGGTGCACTCACCAGCGCCGTGATGACCTGTGCCCCGGTGGCGAGGCGGTCCGCGGCGGCCTTGGCGAGCAACCGCGCGACGGTCTGACTGACCGCGAGAGGGACGCCGGGGCGTACGGCGGTGACCTCCGGGGGCGTGTGTATGAACCGGCTCGCGATGACGGCCTGAGCGGTCGCGCCCGTGAATGCGACGTCGCCCGTGAGCATTTCGTAGAGCACGCACCCCAGCGCGAAGAGGTCGCTGCGCCCGTCGAGCGTGTCCCCGGCCGCCTGCTCGGGGCTCATGTAGGCCGGGGTGCCGACGGTCGCGCCGACCTGCGTGAACGTGGTCGACTCGGTCGCCGCCGCCACGACGGCCTTGCCGATGCCGAAATCGGCCACCACGGCGTGCCCTTCGTGGAGCAGGATGTTCTCGGGTTTGATGTCGCGGTGGACGACCTCGTGGCGATGGGCGTAATCGAGGGCGTCGGCCACTTCACTGGCGATGCGGACGGCCGAGTCGACGGAGAGCTGGCCTTCCTGGCGGAGCCGGTCGCGCAGCGTCTGCCCTTCCATCAACGGCATCACGAAGAACAGGAAACTGTCAGCTTCGCCGGAATCGAACAGCGGCAGAATGTGGGGATGGGTGAGTCGCGCGGCGAGCTGGATTTCGCGCAGAAACCGTTGCCGCCCCAGCGACTCGGTGAGCTCGGGGCGCAGCACCTTGAGCGCGACGTCGCGGTCGTGCCGAAGGTCCTGGGCGAGGTAGACGATGGCCATCCCGCCGGCGCCGAGCTCGCGGCCGATGCGATAGCGGTCGGCGAGCGCGCTCTCAAGTCGCTCGCGGAGATCGCTCACCGGGCCCTCGGCGGCGCGGCGTGGTGTTCGCCCGTCGAGGCGGTGGGGGGAAGCGCCACGCTCATGAGGTGCAGAAGAAACTGCGTCTCCTAAGGAGGCTCCATATTAAGCGGGCGATCGGGCTACGGCGAGCGGGTGCGGGCCCGTGGAGCTAGCTTACCGCGTCGAGGATTGGTGCTCCTTCATCCAGAGGCGTCCGATGAGCGAGAAACAGGTGCTGCGAAATCAGCGCACGATCATGGCCAACCAGGCGGCCATCCTCAAGAACCAGAAGACCATCGTCGGCAACCAGAAGAAGATCCTGGCCAACCAACGCCGCATTCTGAAGCGCGTCTAAAGCGTGAGGATGTTGTCATGAAGCTCTTGACGATCGTCGCATTCCTGGCCGCTCCTCAGGTAGCGGGGCAGGCGCAAGCCGATACGGCCGGGCCGGTCACCCGGCTCACGCGTCAGGCCAACCGGTTGGACAGCGAAGGCGCCTCGACACAGGCCCGAATGATTTTCCAACAGCTGATCGACTCGGCGGTCGATCCCGCTGCCCGCGCGGCGGCGCAGCGAGCCATGGCGATGTCGTACGCGTTCGACGGCGATTGCGCCAACACGGTGACGTACGAGACGCAGGTGATCGCCTACTGGGTCACGCGCGAGTCGGCCGAGCCGCAGAACGCGTTCTACCAGCAGGGAGAAATGGCCAACGAGGCGGCGCGGGTGTGCCTCGACGCCGGCGTGCTCGACACGGCCGAACAGCTGTACCGGCGCGGCACCGAGCTTGGCTTGAAGGAACCGGAGCCCGCGACGCATCCGCGCGGTCTGTGGGAGTACCGGTTGGCGCACGCGCTCGGCCGTATTGCGGCCCGGCGCGGGAATGCGGAAGAGGCCCAGCGCCAGATCGTCGCAGCCCGACGGCTCCTCGATAGTGACACCGCGATGGCGTCAGGGCAGGAGCGCTTCTTCCCCTATCTCGTGGGATACGTCGCGCTGTACACAGGCGACCTCGCGGCGGCAGAACGGGAGCTCGGCAAGGCCATTGCGATCGAACAGAACCGGCGCGACTCCTTCATGCATTGTCTGCTGGCGATGACCTACGAGAAGCAGGGTCGGGCGGACGACGCCAGGGCGATGTACCAAAAGGCGTACGATCTGGCGTCCGGGCACAATCCGCCGGCGGCGTTCACGCGGCCGTTCACTCGGAAGAAACTCGGTCTGGCGGGAGGTACCGGCGGACGGTAGGCCCGTCGAGGTAGCACGTGTCCACCATCCGGGTCAGTATGGACCTCGCCCTCGACCCGGGAGCCGCGTTCGATGTTCTCGTCGAGGAGCTCGTCGCGGCGCTCGACAGGGTGGGCATCCGGTTCGAGCCCGGCACGGATGGGCGTGTGGTCGAGGGCGCGATTACCGTGGGCTCAGTCGTTTCCTGGAAGCCAGGTGAAGGCCTGTTGCTCGAGTGGCGGCCCGCCGACTGGGACGCCAGTGAGTCGACGAATGTCGAGCTGCGCTTCGAGCCCATCGATGGCGGCGCTCGGGTTGTATTGGAGCAGCGGGGATGGGGTCGGCTCATCGGGGACGGTGCGGAGCTGACCGGGTGGTTTGCCGGGGAAGTGCTCGGGCCGCTGTTGCGCGCGACGGCCCCCCGGGCCCTCGGCGACTGGGTGACCGACCGCCGGGCGCGCCGTCCCTCGGGCGCGCAGTCGCGCGCCGTCTATCGTGACCCGCTCTATCACTATCCCAACTTTCGCGTCATCCTGGCCGAGCTCGCGTTGACACCGCAGGACTATCTGGTCGAGGTGGGGTGCGGTGGCGGCGCGTTCCTCAAGGCGGCGCTGCGCTCCGGGTGTCGTGCGGCCGCCATCGACCACAGTCCCGACATGGTGCGGCTCGCCCAGGCGGAGAACCAGGAGGCCGTGCGCGACGGCCGGTTGGAGATCCGCGAGGCGAGCGCGGCTGCACTCCCGTTTCAGGACACCACCTTCACATGCGCCGCGATGACGGGCGTCTTCGGTTTTCTACCCGATCCCGTTGCCGCGCTCGCCGAGATTCACCGCGTGCTGAGGCCGGGCGGCCGACTTGTGGTGCTGGGCAGCGATCCCGAGCTCAAGGGAACGCCAGCCGCGCCGGAGCCAATGGCCTCACGCTTGCGATTCTATGATGAAAAGCAGCTGGCTGAGCTCGGGCGCAAGGGCGGGTTCGAGGAGGTCGAGGTGGCGCAGCGGGATCTGGAGCCGTTTGCGCGCGAGGCGGGTGTGCCCGCGGAGCACGTGCCGTTGTTTGCCGGAGCGACGCGATTTCTGCTGGCCCGACGGCGCTGAGTGGCTGAGGCAGAACTACTTCGGAGTCTCATGCCAGTCTTCCCGATAGCGGAGCACGTTGCGCTGAAACCGCGGCGACGACCCGTACGCCCGACCTCCGAGCGAATTCAATTGCGCCCTGAACCAGGCCGAACGCCAAACGGTTGTCCGCCTTGAGATACAGAATCCGATCGTGCGTGCGGTGCCCGTATAGCTCCTCGAGCTGGTGATACAACGCATTCGCTGCAATCGCCTGCGGCGCGCTTGTGCTCAGTGACGCGCCGCCGCTGGACGAAAGGAAGTACACGCCGCTCTGGTCGATCGTGAGGGTGATCTCATCCGGCTGCTCCGGCCGCGCGTCAGGATGGTCGCTGAGGGGCAGCGCTACCGGGGAGACGATGACTGGAGTCACGATCATGAAGATGATCAGAAGCACGAGCATCACATCGATCATCGGGGTAACGTTGATGGCGGCGCGACGCAGCATCGGTCAGCCTCCTGGAATGGCGTCCAGGTGGACGCTAGGACGCCGACCTGATCCCAGCCCCGCACGCGAATGACAGGACGGTTACATCGACGTGAGATCTCGAAGACGTGCGCAGCTCAGTCCGAGGCACCGCCGACGATCGCCGAGCTGGGCGCCTTGATGCGCTCGACCGACTGGTCCAAGACCAGGCTCGGCCCCGTCGAAACCTGGTTTCACGCTGGGAGCGCCAGGGGCGTAGACAGCACCCGTTCCACTTCAGCCAGACGCGCCTCGATCTCGATCGGCCGGTTGGCGCGCTGCGGCAGCGGTTCAGTCTCCTGGTGGTACCGGGTCACGACCCCCGGGTCCTTGAGGACGTGTCCGGTAAGGACCGCCACGACGCGGTCGCCGGTTCGAATGATGCCCTCCTGAATCAGACGTCGTGTCCCACCCACGCTCGCCGCGCTGGCCGGCTCGCAGCCCGTGCCGGATGCGTCGACCACCGCTTTGGCCTCGAGGATCTCGTCGTCCGTGACCGTGGTGACCACGCCGTCGGTGTCCCGGATCGCGCGCACGGCTCGCTCGTAGGATGCCGGGTTTCCAATGCGGATCGCGCTCGCCACGGTTTCCGGGCTCACCGTGTGGCGCCGCGTGAACCCGTCCCGAAAGCTCAGCGCGAACGGCGCCGCGCCGGCCGCCTGCACGGCCGCCAGGCGCGGGAGGCGGGTGATCAGGCCATAATCGCGAGCTTCGCGGAGCGCTTTCCCGAACGCGGCGGTGTTGCCGAGATTGCCGGCCGGCACGACGATCCAGTCGGGCGGGTCCCAATCGAGCTGCTGCAGCATCTCGAGCACGATGGTCTTCTGGCCCTCGAGGCGAAACGGGTTGAGCGAGTTGAGGAGGTACACCCCCAGCCGTTCGCTCGCCTCCCGCGCCAACGACAGGCAGGTGTCGAAGTCGCCGCGCACCAGGAGCGTCCGCGCGCCGTAGGCCAGGAGCTGTGCGAGCTTGGCCGTAGCGACCAGGCCGCGGGGGACAAACACGAGCGCCGGGATCCCGGCGAGCGCCGCGTAGGCGCCGAGCGAGGCCGCGGTGTTGCCGGTCGAGGCGCAGGCGACGGCGGAGGACTGGAGGCGCCGGGCCTGGGTCACTCCTACCGTCATGCCGCGGTCCTTGAACGATCCGGTGGGATTGAGGCCCTCGTGCTTGAGCAGCAGCTCGGCCGCGCCGATGTACGCCGATACCGAGGGACGGCGGAGCAACGGCGTGTTTCCTTCGGGATACGTGAGGACGTCGTCCGCCGAGGGAAGCACCATTTCGCGGAAACGCCACACGCCGGAGACGAGCGCGCGGCCGGGGCCGATGCGTGAATCGAAGTGCGCGCGCAGCGCGGCACCGCTCAGCGCGGGGGGAGCGTGCTGCAGCTCGAGCAGGCCGCCGCACGCGCAGCGCAAGCGGGTATCCGTTTCGGGGAACGACTCGCCGCAGTCGGCGCACACCTGCCGGCTCGCGGAGCGGGGCTGGCTCACTCGCCGGCGAGCTTCAGGACATCATTCAGGATACCGGCCGCGGTGACCGCCGGACCGGCGCCAGGTCCGGTGATCACGAGTGGGTTCTTCTTGTAGCGCATCGTGGTGAAGATAAACTGGTTGTCGGTGCCGCTCAGCGATGCCAGCGGGCTCCGGGCGTCCACCACCACGAGGCCAACCTTGATGCGGCGGCGCGTGGCGATGGCGCGGTAGCGTAGCACGCGGCCCCGCGCGGCGGCCGCGGCGACTCGGCGCCGCCAGGGTTCGTCCCACTCCTCGAGCCGTTTCAGAAACTCCGCCAGTGAAATGCGCCGCGCTTCGGTGGGAACGAGGGACTCGACGGCGATGGCGTCGAGCTCGCCCCGGAAGCCCAGCAATCGGCCGAGGATCAAGGCTTTGCGCGCGACATCCCGGCCCGAGAGATCATCCCGTGGGTCGGGCTCCGGGTAGCCTTTCGCGATCGCCCCCCGCAGCGCAGCGGAGAACGATTGCCCGCGTCCCAGCTCGCCGAACAGGTAGCCGAGCGTCCCCGAGGGACACGCCTCGACCCGGTCCACCCGGTCGCCGGACTCGATCAGCTTGTCCATGGTGTCGATGACGGGGAGCCCGGCGCCGACGGTCGCTTCGAGCCGCAGCTCGCGATCGTAGTCCAGCGCCGCGGCCCGGATCCGGTCGTATTCGCGTTGCGGTCCGGTAAGGGGGCGCTTGTTGGAGAGCACCACATGCATGCCGGCGGCGAATGCCGCCGCCACCACGTCGCCCGTGTCATCGGCCGTTACGTCCACCAGCACCGGGTTCGCGAGCGCGTGCCCCGCGATCAGGCTCACCGCTGCGGCGGCCGTCCCCCGGTGCCCACCGGGCGTCTTGGCGAGCGAGGCGCCGCTCGCCTTCGCCGCGGCGAGCATGGCCAGGCGGCGTGAGGCCAGGCCACGGGCATCGAACACGAATCCGGAGCGGTCGATCGCCCCCACGACCCTGAGTACGGATCCGTCGAGCTTCGTCCTCGCGATCAGGGCGCCCAGCGCGCGGCCGATCTTTCCGAAGCCGAGCAGGACGACGTCGGTGCGGCGCTGCCCACCCATCGCGCCGCCGCCGATCTTGCTGAGCTGGAAGGCGGCGTGGACCGCGCGCTGCGCCGCGGCCGCGTGGCGGCCGTCCACCACCAGCGAGAGGTTCAACTCCGAGGAGCCCTGCGCGATGGCGATCACGTCGATGCCGGCTTCGGTGAGCGCGGAAAAGGCCCGCGCGGCGACGCCCGGCGCGCCGGCCATCCCGAGTCCGACCAGCGCAAGCGTCGCCGCGCCCTTTCGGATCTCGACGCCGTCGATCTCTCCTCGGCCGATCTCCTTGTGGAACGTCGCCGCGAGGCTTGCCCGTGCCCGCGGCGCGCTCGCATCGGGCACGCTGAAGCAAATGGAGTGCTCGGATGACGCCTGACTGATCAGCGACACCGAGATCCCTTCGTGCTGTACCGCGGCGAATGTCCGGGCGGCGATCCCGGGCACGCCGAGCATGCCGTTCCCGGTTACGGTGATGAGCGCCTGTCCCGAAACGCCCGAGAGCGCCTTGACGGGATAGTCGGTCAGCGTATGACGCCGGGAGATCTCGGTGCCCGGCGAAGCGGGGTCGGCAAACGGCCGGATGCGGACCGCGATGTTCCGGTTCCCCAGCGGGATCAGCGCGCGCGGGTGCAGCACCTTCGCCCCGTAGTAGGCGAGCTCTGCTGCCTCGCGAACGTGCAGCTGCGGTACCACCCGCGCGTCGGGGACGACCTTGGGGTCCGCGGTGAGCACGCCCGGAACGTCTTTCCAGAGCGAGACCTCTCGGCTCCCGAGCGCGCGGGCGAGCAGGGTGGCCGTGAGGTCCGATCCGCCGCGCCCGAGCGTCGCGACATGACCATTGGGCGCGGCGCCCAGAAAGCCCGGCACGATCGGGACGATGCCCCGGGTGAGGAGTGGGGCCAGCGTCTTGCGGGCCGCTCGCTCGGTCCGCGCGAGGTGTGGCGCGGCTCCGCCGAACGTGCCGTCTGTCTTGACGACGTCGATGGCGTCGACGTACGCCGCGGGACAGCCAGCTGCCTCCAGGGCTGCTGCGAACAGGTGGGCGCTCAGCCGCTCACCGCGCGCCACGAGGTAGTCCAGCGTGCGCGGGGTGATCTCGCGCAGGATGCCGGTCGCCGCGACCAGCTGGTCGAGCTCGCCGAACGCCTGGTCCACGAGGGCGTTCATCTCGTTGCGCCTCGCGCTCGCCGCAAACAGGGCGCGGGCGACTTGCGCGTGTCGCCGGCGCAACGCGTTCGCCGCACCCCGGAGCGCGCCGCGCTCGCCCCGCGCCACTCTCGCGGCGATCTCGAGCAACGCGTCCGTCACACCTGCCAGGGCGGACACGACGACGACCATCGGAACCCGTCCCTGGGTCCGCACGATCGAGACGGCGTGCGCGATCGCGGGCGCGTTGGCGAGCGACGCACCACCGAACTTGTGGACGTGCGGGGGACTGGAGGGTCGCGGCATCAGCCGCCGGATATGGCGGGGACGATCGTGACTTCGTCGCCGTCCTGAAGCGGGGCCTGGAAGCCCCCGCGGAAGCGGCTGTCCTCGTCGTTGACGTAGAACACGACAAACTTGTACGGATTGCCGCGGTCGTCGCGGAGCCGGGGCGCGAGTTTCGGATATCGCGCGGCGACGTCGGCTACCGCCTCGCCGAGCGTGCCGCCGTGCGCCTCCATGCTGCGCTGCCCGTCAGCGAGCGCCGCGAGCACGGTCGGAATGTTGATGTGGATGGTCATCTGCGCTCCTCACGAATTGGGTTCGATGTCGTAGCCGCCAACGCGCCGACTGACCACGAAACGCTCCGTCACAACGTCCGAGTCCCGCCAGGCTCGTCCCATCGCGTCCGCCACCGCGCCGGCGCGGTGGGACGGAGCCAGGGCCACGATCGTCGGGCCCGATCCGCTCAACGTCGCTCCGTGCGCTCCCGCCGCTCGCGCCGCATTCGTCACGGCGTCGTACCCGCGCACGAGCGCGCGGCGGTGGGGGACGTGCAACACATCGTCGAGGGCGATGGCGAGCAAATCGGCATCGCCCGTGGCGAGTCCGCGCACCAGTGCCGCGCCGCGCGCCGCCGCCACGGCGGCCGTGGCGTGCGGCACAGATTCCGGGAGCGCGGCGCGGGCGCGCTTCGTTTCGAGCGGGAAGTCAGGCACCGCGAACACGCAGGCGATCGAGGGGTGGACGTCGAGCGGGGCGGCGAGGAAGCCGCCGGCGGGGCCGTGCAGGGCGAGCGTGGCTCCGCCGAACACGGCGGGCGCCACGTTGTCCGGATGTCCCTCGATCTCGGCGCAAAGCGCCAGGATGGCCTCGGGCTCGAGCTCGATCCCGAGCAGGGCGCTGGCGGCGGCCGCGCCGGCGACGATGGCC
>Ga0187894_10007058_pt1 | contig 10749 bp, 9 predicted proteins | sample GBC1701081metaG_FD_136650 | JGI IMG/M metagenome (GOLD analysis project Ga0187894, IMG submission 136650) | White microbial mat communities from a lava cave in the Kipuka Kanohina Cave System on the Island of Hawaii, USA - GBC170108-1 metaG ... | reverse complement strand
GTCGACTTCACCATCCCCTTCGCGACCGGCCTGCCTGGCACCGACATCTGGTCCGGCCTGCCGGCGAAGTTCAAGTTCGGCCCGGCCTACACCTATCGCAACCGCAACCTCACGTACCGCCGCTTCCGCTTTCAATTCCTCAACGACACTGGCGTCGTCACGGCGGCACCGGCCGAGACCTTCCTCACCCCGGAAAACGTCGGGCAGACCCCAGGCGATTCGCGCGAGTTCGACTTCCTCGAGGACACCCGGCCCTCCGACCAGTTCGACGCCAACCAAGAGATCGCCGCCTTCTACGGTTTGATCGACACGCCCATCATTCCCGATCAACTGCGCCTCATCGCGGGGGTACGCGTCGAGTATTCCTACATCGCCGTCAACGGCTTCGATATCTCCGACGGCCACCCCATCCACTCGCGCATCAACGATCTCGATCCACTTCCCGGCGTCAATCTCGTCTACAGCCCGCGGCCGGATATGAATATCCGCTTCGGCTACAGCATGACCGTGTCGCGTCCCGAGTTCCGCGAGCTCACGCCCACCGAGTTCGTCGAGCCTCTGGGCTTCCGCAGCACGATCGGCAACCCCAACCTCGTCGAGGCCACGGTCGACGCCTACGAGCTGCGCTGGGAGTGGTTCATGTCGCCGCTGGAGCTGCTGTCCTTCGGCGTCTTCTACAAGGGACTCGACAAGCCGATCGAGCAGACGGTCGTGCCGCGCAGCTCTTCGGTCGCCGACAGCTGGACCAATGCCACCGACGCGACGCTCTACGGCTTCGAGTTCGAGGCGCGCAAGAACTTCGACTTTCTCGTCGATCCGGGGCGGCAGTACGTCTCCGAAGGCTTCGGCAATCAGATGCGGAACTTCAGCCTGCTGACCAACGTCGCCTACGTGTACTCGAACGTAAACATCGACATCCAACCGGGCGACATCCAGGCGCAGAGCAATCGGCCACTGCAGGGCCAGGCGCCCTACGCCGTCAACGCGACGCTGGAGTACAACCTGCCCGACGTCTTCAACGCGCGTCTGCTCTACAACATCTCCGGCGCGTACATCCAAGCCGTCGGCACCAAGGTGGGGAACACCGACGTTCCCTTCCTGCCGAACATCGAACAGGAACCGCGTAGCGAGCTCGATTTCGTCGTCACCGGCAAGATCAATCCGTTTGGCGTTCCCCTCAACGCCAAATTCGCGATCGAGAACATTCTCAACGCCGCTTACGTGCAGACCCAGGGACCGGAGCTGACGGCACGCTATCGCAACGGCGTGCAGTTCGGCTTCTCGGTCTCGTACTCGTTCAATTGAGGGGCTTGAAGGAGATTCACATATGAAGCGTCGTCTGTCCTATTCCGCACTCGCCGTGGCTTTCGCGGCGACCCTGTCGTCGACTCGGGTCCTCGCGCAGTGCGTCGGCGACTGCAACAACGACGGCCTGGTCACCGTCGAGGAAGTCACGTTCGGCACGAACATCCTCTTCGACGCCGGTCTGTTGCTCCAATGCCCCTCGTTTGACGTCGACGAGAGCAACACCGTCTCGACCAATGAGCTGGTCGCCGGTCTGACGGACGCCATCGAAGGCTGTCCGATCATCCCCGGCTGCGGCAACGGCTGCACCGAGTTCGACAAGGGCGAGAATTGCGACAACGGCGGCATCTGTCGCGGCGGCGAACAGGACGGAGAGCGCTGCAACGAGAACACCACGCAGGGATGCGACAACAACCCCTGCCCCGACGGTGTCTGCGTGCCCGTCGAGGGCGATCGCGTTTCCGCCGATGCCTGCCCGTCGAATTGCCACATCAGCACGTGCAGCACCGTGAGCGACACCGTCGACGTCCGCGTCAATTTCACCGTGCCGCCGGGCAAGGACATCACCTCCACCACGGTCTATCTCCGCTACCCCGACGGCGTCGTCCGCATTCCCGGCAGCGGCAGCAGCGAGAGCATCCTCGACCGCATCTCAGTGCCGTCGGGTGCGCTCTTCACGCCGAACGACCTCGACTACGCGATCCAGATCGTTGTCTTCCAATTTGACGGAAGCGCGATTCCACCGCCCGAGTTGCTGACACTGCAGTTCGACCAGTGCCAAGGCGCGTCTCCGCCGTCGGCGACGCAGTTCCGCTGCGTGCTGCTCGACGCCACCGGCACAGATTTCTTCCCGGTCGAGGGCGCGGATTGCGGCGTCGAGGTGCTCTCGTGATCCGCACCGAGCCAGAGTCACGGTTTGGCTGCGATCGAATCTCCCAGTCGGAGTGAATCATGTACAAGTTGAACCTCATCCTGTCGCTCACGATCATTTCGATCCTGTCGCTCGGACGTCCAGCCGCGCACGCCGCCTGCTTCGGCGACTGCAACGGTAGCAACTCTCTGACCGCGAGCGACATCGGCCGCATCAACACGACGATCCTGCGCTGTGCACCCTGCCCGGGCGACGTCCCCGGCGGAGTCGCGAACGGTTGCGAGGCGTTCGCCAGCGGCTGCGCCGCGGCCGACTTCAACGCCGACGGCTGCCTGCGCGCCAGTGAGCTCGCGCGCGCGAACCAGAATATTCTCCGGTTCCAACCGAGCGGCTGCGCGCCGGAGACAACGCCGACGGGGGGAGCGGCCAACCCGACGCCGACGCCAACCGAGACGGCGGCACAGACGCCGACCGAGACCGTCGCGCTTCCCACGGAAACGCCGACGGAGAACGCCGCTCCGCCGACCGACACACCGGTGCAGCCGACTTCGACCGTTCCTCCCACTCGCACGCCGACGGTCAATCCTGCTGTCTGCGGAAACGGTCTGCTCGAGTCCGGAGAGACCTGCGCCAACTGCGCCGCCGACTGCGTCGTGGCGAATTGCACCCCGATGGCGACGCCGCCGCGCACGTTCCGCGTCGAGTGGGCGCCGCCGCCGGGCGAGCCGGTCTCCGTGATCAAGGTGCAACTAGGCTACCGCAGCAATCTCATGAGTCTGCCGGGAATCGGACCGACACCAGGCCCGCGCGTGAAGAACCGGCCTTCGAATTCCGCCACCGTCGTGAACGACAAGAACTACGCGGTCGAGGTGCAGGTGTCGCGCAGCGGCAGCCTACCCGAAGGAAGACTCTTCAACATCGACTTCGACGGATGTCAGAACGCAGCCGTGCCGACCACCGCCGACCTCGCGTGCGGCATTCTCGACTGTGCCAGCAGCTTCGGCTCGGTGACCGGATGCACGTGTGCCGTGACCACGCCCTGAGCGCCGTGCGCAACTCAAAACATAGAAAGCTCCCTGCATGAACTGCATCCGCCCGCGTCGCCTCGTCTTGGTCACCGCCCTCTGTGGACTCGTTTGTCTTCTGCAGGCATGCAGCAAGTCGCACGTCGACACCTTCGCCAATTGTCCCGACGGAATCATCGACAACCCGTTCGAGCAGTGTGACGACGGCAATCTCGAGGAACGCGACAATTGTCCAAGCGATTGCAAGTTGCCGTTCTGCGGCGACACGATCGCGCACGTCCTCGGCGACGGCACGGAGCAGTGCGACGCTCCCGATTTCGTCGGTCAGGACTGCCGCTCGCTCGGCTTCGCCGGCGGCGTGCTCAAATGTACGTCGAACTGCAGGCTCGACACGTCCGAGTGTGGCCCGACGTTCACGCCGACGTCGGTTCCAACGGAAACGCCGATGCCGACGAGCACTGCGACAGCTACTCCCTCGCCGGTCGGCGGCACGGCCACGCCGACATCTACATCCACGCCGACGCCGACCTTCGGTGAATGCGTGCCCAATGGCACGTTCCGCACCGTGCAGGTGGCCTACAGCGCACCCGCCGGATCGGCCGTGTCCGTGATCAAGGTTCTCGTCGCCTATCCGAATGGCGCCGTGAGCCTGCCGACACCTCCGGCACTGCGCGCGCGGATCAAGGATACCCCTTCGGCGACCGGCGTCGTCGCGGCGCTGCCGGCGACCGGTTTGACGGTGCAACTCAACCGGCCCGGAACTCTGCCGGAGGGCGATCTCTTCACCGTCGCCTTCGACGAATGCACCGGCGCGCCGCCGCCGCCGATCGATCAGTTCATGTGCAGCGTTCTCGACTGCGCCAGCTCGTTCGGTCCGGTCGATGGCTGCGAGTGCACCGTGACTGAGCCACAGTAGAGGCGAGCGGGGGTGGCGACTCCTCCGCTCCTTCACTCAAGCGTCACTGCGCCGCAACCATCCCGTAAGCGCGCGCATGCTAGTTCTGCCGCGCCTGCGACGGAGGTGCGAGAATTCGCTCCGTACAGGATCAGCGAATTCTCAATCCGAGCGAGGGGTGAGATGAGGCGATGCATCGTCGAGTTCGCGATCATCCTGGCCGCCGCATTCGTCGTCGCGGAAGCGGAGCCAGCGCAGAGCGGCCTCATCGGCACCTCGGTCGCATCCGGACAGTCGACGCTTCTCAAGATCAATCCGACGACAGGGCAAGCCGCGGTCGTCGGGCCGATCGGCCTTCCGCAGATCGTCGGACTGGCGACGCGCCCGAGCGACGGCGTCGTCTTCGGTGCCAGCGGACAACTGTCTCCCGTCGATCTCGGCACGGTGGTGACGATCGACACCGCGACCGGCGCCGGATCCGCCGTTGGCCCAACCGCATCCAATCCGAATGGTCCCCTGCGCTCGCTCGCTTTCGCGAGCAGCGGCACTCTGTACGCTGCCTGTGACTTCTTCACACTCGGCAGCGACACCGCCGACAGCCTCTGCACCGTCGACCAGTCGACCGGCGAGGTCACCTTCCTCTCGCGCATCCACCTCGCCGACAACAGCACCGTCCGCGGCATCGAGGCAATCGACTTCCGGAATGCGACCACGGTCATAGCCGCGCGCTCCCATCTCGGCACGATCGACCTGCTCAGCATCGCCGTCGCCAGCGGCCTGGCGGCGCCCATCGGTGTCATTCGCGATGGGTCCAACGTGCAGATCAGCTCCGCCGTCACCGGCCTGCAGTACGAATCCGGCACGCTCTACGGCACCACGGCGGACGCGCGACTGATCACTCTGGACCAGGCGACGGCGCACTACTCGTCGATCGGAGCATTGGGCGTCGCCGGCAGCGTGCAAGCGTTGGCTCACATCGACGTTCCGCCGACGCCGACGGCGACCGCAACGAATGTCCCAGCGACGGCGACCCCAGTTCCACCGACGGCCACCATCACCCCCACCCCGCGCCCAGCGCTCTGCTCCCTTCCGGCCCTGCAGAACCCTTGCATCCCCGGCGGCGGCTCACACAAGACGGACTGCTTCGTCGAGCTCGTCGCCACCCCGGTAGCGTCGCCGAAGGGCGGGCTTCCGCGCCGCCGCGCCGTCTGTTACGAAGGCGATCCGCTTTGCGACCTCGATGCCGATGTGAGCGACCAGCGCTGCGTCTTCGAGATCCAGCTCTGTGTCAACAACGCCGACCCGCGGCTGCCTCAGTGTGCGCCGCTCGATCTCGCGACGTTCGAGGTGCGAGTGCCGAATCCGTCGAAGCTGAAGGATGCGGCGGATAGCAGCAACCTTGCGGCCTTGGAGACCACCGCCGCGGCTCCGATCGCGTTGGGCGGCTTCGGTCTCACGGTGCTGCGCGGCGGCTCTGTCGTCGCCCTCGGAACGTCGAACAATCAAGCGAATCTCTGCAGCTCGCCGATCGACATCGCGGTGCCGCTGAAGCACAAACGCTCGGGGGCGCCGCGCAAAGGCGCCAAGAAGGTGAAGCTGCGCGGCGCTTCTTCCCTACAGCAACGCGACACCGACACCGTGACCTTCGAGTGTCGACCGAGCACCTGCGGCAACAGCATCGTCGAGAGCCACGAGCAGTGCGATGACGGCAATCGCCTCGACGGCGACGGTTGCAACCGCGGCTGCCGGATCGAGATCGGCACGCCGACTCCGGCCGCCAGCGCGACGCCGATCCCCACCGATACGGCGACAATCGCCGCGACCGCGACCAGCACCAACACCGCGACCGTCACGCCGACGCCGATCGAAGTCGGTACGCCGATCCCGACGCCGACCCCGTCGGTCACGGCGACGCCGACGGAGCCGGCGACCGCCACCGAGACGCCGACAATCACGGAAACGCCGACGATCACCGAGACACCCACCATCACCGAAACGCCGACCATCACCTCAACGCCCACCATCACCGAAACGCCGACGATCACCTTTACGCCGACGGTGACGGCGACCGCGACCGGGACGAACACCGCCACTCCGACACCCGTTTGCGGCGACGGCCTTCTGGTACAGGGCGAGGAGTGCGCCGCTTGCACCACCAGCAGTTGCAGTTGCGAGCCCTCCGACTGCCACCTCTGCGCCGGCGACTGTGTCGTCGCCGCGTGCACGGCGATGCCGACGCCGCCGCGCAGCTTCCGCGTCGATTGGGCTCCGCCGCCGGGCGAGCCGGTGTCGGTGATCAAGGTTCGCGTCGCCTATCGCAGCAACTTGCTCAGCCTCCCCGGAATCGGTCCTACGCCGGCACCACGGGTGAAGAATCGTCCGACCAACTCTTCGACCGTGGTGAGCGACAAGAACTACGCCGTCGAGGCGCAGGTCTCGCGCAGCGGCAGCCTGCCGGAGGGACGGCTGTTCACCATCGACTTCGACGGGTGCCAAGGCGCACCAGTTCCTTCGATTGCCGATCTCGCCTGCGCGGTGCTCGACTGCGCCAGCAGCTTTGGACCCGTGAGCGGCTGCAGCTGCAGCGTCACCACACCTTGACTCGCGGTGGTATGACATCGCGCGATCTTGACAGGTGAGGACCCGGCGGCTAGCCGATCACGACAATCCGAAACCCACTTCCATCCAACCGAGGCTTCTGCCGATGTACTCGTCGCCTTCGATCGTCCAACGTTTCGCCCTTGCCGCCGTGCTCGCGCTCGCGGGCGCGGTCCTCTCGCTTTCGCTGCAGTCGAGCGCGACGAGCGACACCGGCAACGCCGCCAAGAAGTGCTCCGCCGGCACCGCCACCTACCGCGTGGCATGGACAGCGCCCGCCGGCCCGCCGGTTTCCGTCGTCAAGCTTCGGCTCAGCTACGAAGCGGGAGCCCTCGGTATGCCAGACGCCGACGCAGACGCGCGCAAGCGGGTGAAGAAGACGCCGAAGGACGCGCTGGTGGTGGCGCACCTGACGCCGAACGCGTTCGATGTACTGGTGTCGAAGTCAGGGTCGCTTCCGGCACAGCCCTTCACCGTCGACTTCGACCGCTGCAGCAAGGACGCGAAGTCCGTTCCCGCCAAGCTCTCCTGCACCGTCCTCGATTGCGCCAGCTCCTACGGACCGGTGTCGGATTGCAAGTGCGAGGCGGAGCGACCCTGACGCCGACCGAGGGTGTCCCGTTCGCGGGGGCTCAGACACTGAGAAGCGCCGCCACCGCGAGGGCGAGGCCGGTCAGATAAGTGCCGAGCGCGCCGCTGAAGCGCAGCGGGTTCGGCCGCGCTAGAGTCGGAAAGAGGATCATGCCGCCGGCGTGCAGATAGCGGCACACTGTCGCCGCGACGAAGGTGATCACCACCCACGTCGCGGGCTCGCGCGCGCCGAGGAAGAGGATCAGGATCGCGAACATCGGCGCGTACTCGCAGGCATTGGCGTGCGCGCGGACCAATTTGTGGAGCCGATCCGCCGGATCGTCCTCGTGGCCGATCGCGACACCGGTATTCCCCCGCGTCAGCGAAACGGCGAGGCCGAGGCCGAAGACGAGAAGCGCGAGCAAGCCGGTGCAGATGATGGCGATGGTCATGGGTTCCTCCGCTTGGGCATCCAGGATGGATGAGGCCGCGCGTGCACGTGGTAGTGGTCAGGGATCTGGCGCATGGCGTCGTCGAAGAACCACCCGTGCGCGAACTTCGCGTCGGCAATGAGTGCGAGCGCGCGATGCAACACCTCGCGCTCTGTGTCCGTCGGCCGGGCGCGATGATCGCGCAGCACCGCCATCGGCAGGTCGCACGAGTCGCAGTCGAGGACGACAAAGCGGAACGGCTCCTCGTACTCGGCGTGCCATGCCGTGTGGCGCGAGAGCTGGCAGAGCTCGCAGGGCATGCTTGGTCTTACGCCACGTGCGCATCTGCGAGACAAGGGGCCGGGCTAGCCCCCTCGTCTTCTCACTGCTACAGGCCGCGCGTGCCGGTGACCGATGCAGAGTTGCTGCTCAGGGTCGAGGAAGCGACGGTGCGCTACGGCCCGACGGTCGCCCTCGATCGCGTCGACATCGACCTCCGCGCCGGTGAGGTCCATGCCATGATCGGCGAGAACGGCGCTGGCAAGTCGACCCTGCTGCGCCTGATGACGCGTGTGCTCGCACCGGACGCCGGTGGCGTCCGTCTCGCCGCGGGAGCGCGGCTCGCATGGGCACCGCAGGAAGCCGTGCTGCCCGCCGACCTCACAGCCACGGAGTGGATCTTTCTCGCGCGCGAGCGGCGCGGCCCCCTGCGCCTCCTCCGACGAGAAGAGATGCGCCGCGAAGCGGAAGCGGCGCTGCGCGAGATCGGCTGCCGCGCCGCCGCCCACGCTGCGCTCGGCAGCCTCTCCGCCGCCGAGCGCAAACAGGTGCAGTTGGCGCGCGCGCTGCACGGTGCTCCGACGGTGATCCTTCTCGACGAGCCCACCGCCGCGCTCGGCAAGGAAGAAAGCGACCGGTTGTTCGAGTTGCTGCGCGCGCGCCGCGACGCGGGTGCGGGCGTGCTCTACGTCACGCACCGCCTCGACGAGGTTCGCGCGCTGGCCGATCGGGTCACCGTCCTGCGCGACGGCCGACGCATCTCGACCGACGCCGCCGGCGCCGTCGACTCCGCGACTTTGGTGCGGCGCATGGTCGGACGAGATCTCGCACCGCACCGCCTCTCGGCGCGCGCCGCCGGCGAAACCGTGCTGCGCAGCGAAGCGCTGTCGTCCGCGCACGTCGAGGACGCGACGATCGAGGTGCACCGCGGCGAGATCGTCGGCCTCGCCGGCCTCGTCGGCGCCGGCCGCAGCGAGTTGCTCGAAGCCATCGCCGGCGTGCGCCCGCACCGCGCCGGCAGCGTTTGGTGCGCCGCGGCTCCGGCGTTCGTGCCGGAGGATCGCAACCGCCACGGACTGATCCCGACCTTCTGCTTGCGCGAGAATCTGTTCCTGCCGGCCGAGGCCTGGCGGCTCGACCTCGGCCGCGAGCGCCAACAGGCGGCGCAGTGGATCGAGAACCTCGGCATTCGCGCCCGCGGCGCGGAGACGCCGATCGGCTCCCTGTCGGGCGGGAACCAACAGAAGCTCTTGCTGGCGCGGGCCTTGCGCCGTGAGCCGGCGCTGCTGCTGCTCGATGAACCCACCGCCGGCGTCGACGTCGGCGCCAAGGCCGAGATTCACGACCTCATCCGGCGCCTCGCAGAGTCGGGCACCGCCATCCTGCTCGCATCGAGCGATCTGCCCGAGCTGCTCGCCCTCTGCGATCGGATCATCGCGCTGCGGGGCGGACGCATCGCCGGCGAAGTCACCGCCGCAGAGGCGAGTGATTCTGCCCTCGGCGGGTTGATCATGAATGATCATGATGCGGAGGAAATGAGGTGACCGTCTTCCGCCTTGGATACGCTGGAGGGTGGCGATGAGCCGGCGGCTGGTTTCGGGATGGAGCGCGGCGGTGATCCTGCTGCTCGAGTTTCTCTTCTTCACCCTCGTCCTCGCGCCGACGCACGGCGAGCCGCACACCTTCGCCAACGTCCAGAACCTGGCCCTGGTGCTCAAGTATTCGAGCATCTACGGCATCGGCGCGATCGGCGCCGCGATGATCATCGGATCGGGCGGCATCGATCTCGCGCCCGGGGCGGTGATCGCGCTGGCGTCGGTGATCACCGGGCAGCTCTTCGTCAGCCGCGGCTGGCCGCTGGCGCCGGCCGTGCTCGGCGGACTCGCCGTCGGCTTGCTCACCGGCGCGCTCGCCGCGTGGCTCATCGTCTTCGTCCGCATGCCGCCCTTCATCGCCACCCTCGGCGTGATGGGCATCGCGCGCGGCGCCGCGTTTCTGCTCACCGAAGGCCGCTTCTACGATCTCTCGCGGCGCATCCCGTCGCGCACGGCGCCGCTCGGCATTCCGCTCGCGCTCTGGCCCGGCATTCTGATGATCGTGCTCGCAGCGGTGTTCCAAATCGTGATGACGCGCACCGCGCTCGGGCGCCACGTGCTCGCGACCGGCGGCAACGAAGTCGCGGCGCGCTACGCCGGTGTGCACACTGGCCGGGTGAAGACCTTCGTCTACATCGCCGGCGGACTGCTCTCCGCCCTCGCCGGTGTCGTCCTCGCCGTAGTGCAAGGTCAAGGCAAGGCCGACCTCGCCACGGGCTATGAGCTCGACATCATCGCCGCCGCGGTCGTCGGCGGCGCCTCGCTCTCGGGCGGGCGCGCCTCCGTCGCCGGCGCCGTGATCGGCTCGCTCATCTTCGGTGTGCTTCGCAACGCCCTGTCGCAGATTCCGGGTGGAACTTTCGCCGACCGTCTCATCGTCGGCGTCGCAGTGCTCGTGATCGTCGTCATGGATCGGCTCGCGACGCGCGACGACGGCAGCGCGACTTGACGCCGCGCGGTTGCTTCCGTCGCCGGCGTGCGCCAAGGGGAGGCATGCGCTTGCGCCGGCTCTTGTGCGTCTCCGCCGCGATCCTGCTCGCCGGCTGCCAGCGCGGTGGAGAGCAGAGGACCACACTGCGCTTCGCGTTCATCCCCAAGGCGCTGCACATCCCGGTGTTCGCCTACGCGCGCACCGGCGCCGAGCGCGCGGCGAAGCGCATCGGCGGCATCGAGATCCTCT
>Ga0187894_10007056_pt1 | contig 10750 bp, 10 predicted proteins | sample GBC1701081metaG_FD_136650 | JGI IMG/M metagenome (GOLD analysis project Ga0187894, IMG submission 136650) | White microbial mat communities from a lava cave in the Kipuka Kanohina Cave System on the Island of Hawaii, USA - GBC170108-1 metaG ... | reverse complement strand
TGATCCAGTTGCGTGACAAGGACGCAAGCGCGCGAGAGATGCTGGATCATGCCCGGGTCTGTTTGAAGCTCACGCGAGAGGCGGGCGCGACGTTGATCATCAACGACCGCGTTGATGTTGCGCTGACAGTCGGAGCTGACGGCGTGCATTTGGGCCAAGACGATATGTCTGTCGAAGACGCGCGCGAAATGTTGGGAGAAGACAAGATCATCGGCGTTTCGACCCATTCAATTGACCAGTTCCGCGCCGCTTTGGGGACGACGGCCAACTACATCGTGGTAGGGCCGGTTTACCAAACGAACACGAAAGAGAATCCGGCCCCGGTCGTCGGACTGGAGTTGGTTCGCGAAGCGAAGAAGCTGACGGATCGTCCACTAGTCGCAATCGGCGGGATTACGCCGGAACGCGCGCCGGAAGTGATTGAGGCGGGCGCGGACTGCGTGGCCGCGATTTCGGCCTTGTATCCATGGCCGGAAGTTTTGGATTTGACGAGCAGGCCAGACATTGAGAGGGGGGTAAATAAGTTTCTCAATGCCTTGGATGGTTGATTGATGCGCAAAAGCTACATACAGCAGCGAGCCAAATGGTCACAACTGAAATCATTCAACTCCTGAAGTCCGTTGTCGGCGAAGATCACGTTTCAACTTCGCAGGACATTATCGTTTTACATTCGCAAGACGCGCTTAAACAGGTCTTCTGCGCCGAGGCTGTTGTCTTCCCGCGCACAGCCGAAGAGATCGCGGCAATTATGAAGCTTGCGAATGAACATCGCTTTTACGTGACGGCTCGCGGCGGTGGAGTTGGTTATACAGGCGGCGCTGTGCCGGTGCGCGGCGGGATCGTTTTGGCGACAGAGCGAATGAATCGGATTCTCGAAATCAACAAGGCCGATTTGGTCGCGGTCGTTGAACCTGCGGTGACGAATTATCAATTGCAGAAGGCCGTCGAAGCCGAAGGGTTGTTCTATCCGCCCGACCCGTCAAGCTGGAGAGAGTCGTTCATCGGCGGCAATATCGCGCTCAACGCCGGCGGGCCGCGATGTGTGAAGTACGGCAACACGAAGCAGTTTGTGCTGGGGCTGGATTTCGTGACTCCGACCGGCGAGATCATCAAATCGGGCGGGCGTGTGCCGAAAAACGCCACGGGTTTTCACTTGGAGAGTTTGATGGTCGGCAGCGAGGGGATGCTGGGCATCATTACGCGCGCAGTGTTGCGCCTGTTGCCGCTGCCTGAGGCTCGACGCACGGCGCTGGCGGTTTTTGAAACCGCCCAGGACGCGTGCAACTGCGTCGCCGATTTCACCAGTTCCGGGATTCTGCCGGTCGCGTTGGAGCTGCTCGACCGGACTTCAATCAACGCGATTGAGGATTACGAGCCGTCGGGGTTGCCGCGGAATGCGGGCGCGCTGCTGATCATTGAAGTTGACGGGCTGCGCGAAGCCGTCGTGCGCGAGGCCGAGATCGTCCGCGAAATGTGCCGTAACCATCGCGCTATTCGGTTCCGCGAAGCGGCGGACGACCGGGAGGCCGACGCGATCTGGGAAGTACGCCGCAAAATGTCTCCGGCCGTGGCTCGCACGGGCAAGATCAAGCTCAACCACGATGCGGTCGTTCCGCGGTCGCGCATCCCCGAAATGCTCGATTTCATTGAAGGCTTGAGCCGCCGCAGCGGCTTTCTTATCCCTACATTCGGGCACGCTGGTGACGGCAACCTGCACGTGAACGTGATGCTGCAGGACAATAATGAAGATACGCGCAGGCGCGGCGCGGCGGCGGTGCGGGAGATCTTCGAGAAAGCGGTCGAACTGGGCGGAACGATCTCAGGAGAACACGGCGTCGGTTACGCCAAGGCTCCTTTCTTCGACCTGGCCGTTACAAAGCCGACGATGGAATTGATGAAGACGATCAAGCGGGCAATGGACCCGAACGGCGTTCTCAATCCCGGAAAAGTCTTTGAGCATGCAATGGACGCGCATCAGGTCGGATTCGTCAACAGCGAACAAGCGTGCTGTTAATTGCGATTGTGGCAAAAACATTCCGAAGCTGGTTCCAAACGAACCCGGAGCGCCGCCGACTCGTATCCAATTTCGACCAGTCAATCAGAACTAGGAGGCCAGAATTAGGAAGCAGGATAGGAGGCCCGAAGATGTTTTGTCCAAACTGTGGAAATCAGGCGGCGAGCGATCAAAAATTTTGCCGTTCTTGCGGCATGAATTTGCAGAAGGTGACGCCCGCTCTGATTGAACACCTGGCCGAAACCGGCCCTGATCAATTACAGATGGAAACGTCCGCGGAAGTTCGACGCCGTATGCGAAGAAATGTGTTGTGGGGAACGGCGATAATGTTTATCGGGGTTGCATATGGGATTATCGGAAAGGTGATGATTCACGAAGATATAGTCAGTGGCGCGGGCGCGTTGATCTCGATCATAGGAATGTTCTGGCTGGTTTACTCGTTGATTTCCGTCGGCTTCGGATCGATGTCCGCGCCGCGCGATTTGTCGCGCCCTGGGAAATTGCCTGACGCTAAAACCACCGCGCAGCTAACACCAGAGAGGGCTCCAGAGAAGGCGCTAGGGGTTATGCCGAGTGTCGTTGAGCGAACGACGGATCTGCTTGCGAACGCGCCCGGCCAATCGGCGGGAGGCAAGCAGAGCGATGAATTGAGAGTCTGAAATACCTTCACTTCGGTCTTTCCTGTTTCTGCTATTCGCTAACTCTGGAATGTATCGTCGCCACCTTTCAAATTTGTGGCGATGGCGCGCAGAATATCCATCGTCGTCAGAATCCCCTTGATTTGAGTCCCTTCAGCCACGACCACACGATGAATACGGCGGTTGTACATCATCTCGCAGACGCGTTGCAAAGTTTCATTGGGCGCTACCGTGACCGCCGGCTTGGTCATTACCTGCCCCGCGGTGCTGGGCGACCAGGCGCCGATGTTGTTCGTCTTGCGGATGATGTCGGTTTCCGAGATCACGCCGACAAGCTCGCCCTCGGCATTGACCACGGGAGCGCCGGTGATTCTCCTTTCAATAAACATCTTGGCGACATCTTTAAGAGGCGTTGATTCGGTCACGGTGATCACGTCTTTAACCATTACGTTTGATGCGTAAAGTGTCATAAAAGGGAATTCTCCGTTCTCGATTGCGGATTGCGCATCAAAAAGGCGCGGCGTCACACCGCCGCAATTCGCAATCAGTGAATTGTTATCGGGAATGGCAGGAAAGACAGAACGAAAACCAGCAAACCGATGATCGCCACGAGTATGCGCGCCAATCCCAACGGCTCGTCCTCATCAACGACAGGCGGATGGCCTACGCGTATCACCAGCGTCAGCAGCGCGGCGAAAACCACCCAATTCCACATTCCGCTTTTAATGGAAAAAGCGGCCAGCGCAATCACACTAACGTAACTCATCCAGGCTGTTACGCGATGGCCTCGCCTCCCGAAGACCGCGTAAGTCACATGCCCACCGTCAAGCTGCCCGACCGGCAACAAATTCAGGCTGGTCATAAACACGCCGATCCAGGCGGCCCACATAATGGGATTCAATTCGACCAGCGGCGGCAGGTGAAGCGCACGCTCGAAGAATTGAAACAGCAGAGGGCTGTGAATGGTGATCGCGCCTTCAGTAACTTCGGACGCGCTTGCCGGCGCCGCGAAATAATGCGCGATGAACGCCGCCGGTATCGCAAAGACGAACCCGGCCAGCGGCCCGGCGATACCTATGTCAAATAACGCGCGCCGCGATGGGATCGGGGACTTGATCTTGATAAACGCTCCGAATGTCCCGACTGGCGGAAACGGAACCGGAATGAAATAGGGCAACGTCGCGCGCACGCCGTACCATCGGCAGGCGATGTAATGTCCCATCTCGTGCGCGCCGAGAATTGAAAGGACCGTGAATGAATAGACCACGCCTTCCAGGAAGCCTTTAAGCGGGAAGAATCCTGCGGCGAGCGTGGTCGTCAAGACCGTCAGCGCCAGCAGGAACAGGTGAAACAGCAATCGGCCAAAGGTGATTTCATCCGGCTCGGCAGGGGCCGCCTGCGGAGCCGGATGCAAAAAGAATTCCGGCAGATTGTGGACGACCGTAGGGCGATAGCCTTCCACCGTCCAATCTCCCTTCACACCTTCCGCCGCCTCTCGCGCCACATTGCTAGCTACATTACTAGTTGGATTGGCGCTCTGCGGTTTCACCCCTGAGTTGGGAAATAGAAAAGGTTGATCCATACGAAGAAATAAGAGCTTTGCAGGCGCTAACGCGCGCCGCCGAAACCACTCAGGCTATTTTTTAAATAAATTATCGAACGCCTTGCGCACGTCGCCGCGGTTGGAGCTTTGCGAACCGCCGCGGCTGGTGAGCGGCACGCGGTTGTTCGGCTCGAAAAAGTCGCAGAAGTTCGCCCGATCTTTTTCGCGCACGTATTCAGCCTGCGGCTCGCTACATTGATTATTTTTGCCCGGATCGAAGTGGCGGCAGTTTTTGCAGCAATGGACGTCGGCGTCGCAATGCGGGCATTCGTCTTTGCGCAGCACTTTACCGACAACTTTAATTTCGCGTCCACAGTTGTGACAAACCATAACTTTCCCTCCAAGCCCGCCAGTGGGTAATCGGGCAGGCATTATGGGAGCGTCTAACATCGATCAATCCACTGACAAATCATCAGCAGGCCATTAACAGGCCACCAACAGATCACTAACGGGCCACAAAAGGCCACTGACTGGTCTCGATTAACGCGACTTGCGCGAAACGCGCAGCGACTGGGAAGTCAGGGAAAGCCTTGTCGCGAGACAAATCGTGTCGGCTTCACTCATTTGTCAACTTAGGATGGATTGATCAAATCGAGAATGTGTAGAATGTCTACAAGCCGGCTACAGTTCGATGGTAGCACAGCGCGCAAACAGGCCACAAGAAGCGTTACAAAATGGCGGCGCCATCAACGACCATCAACGAATGGATTTTATCGGATTCGTCGTGAGTTGAACTTTTCATGACTACGTTGAGCGAAAATGAGGAAGTGGTAAACGCCAGATACGAGATCGAACGCGCGACGATTGACTGCGCGGAATTGAACCTTTTCATCGGCGACGCTCAGGTTGCGACGTTGGCGCGTGGCAATTTCGAGTTCAGCGTCGAATGGGGCAAATTGATTTTCGCGTGGTGGGGTGAAGGCGTTTCGCAGAGCTGGCGAGTGATCGCTTACGAAATTGATCACGGCGAATTGCGGATGCAGGCGGCGAGGGGGATGTCCCGCGAGGCAGCCGTTTTGACTTTGAGTAATCCCTCTATCTGGCAAGCCAGACGGCAGGCCAGACAGCGCCTGCCGTCTGGTGAGCGAAGGAAAATATACGCGCAGACGCTGGCGCGCCTAGTCACAAACAATTTCGACGGCGCGCGAGTTGAATGCGCGACCACCGGAGCCGTCCGGGCGCGTTCGGACGCAGGACGGTATGCGCGGCTTGTCCTGAGATTAAGCGGCGAAATGGTTTTGGCGGTTGGCGTCAACGAGGCCGAATCGCAGGCCGACATTGACGGTGTGATTGCCGCCGGGGTGATGTGGCTTGCGGCGTTCAACGAAAACCGGGACGAAAAGAGCCAGGCAAAACGTGTATGGTTCTGCTTGCCAAAAGGGCGTTCGCAAACAGCGCTGGAGCGGTTGACGCTTCTCGATATTTCGCATCTGGGCGCGCGCATCGAATGCTTGGAGATTGACGAATGCGGCGAAGAGATAATCAATGTGCGTCCAGCGACACAGGATGAGCTGCTAAATTCTCATCCGCGTGAAGTGATCTGGCCCGGGAGTTCAATCCCGGATGAAAGATGGCGCGAACGGATCGTCAACCTAGCGCCGGATTTGATCGAAACGCGGCGGAACCTAAGGAGCGGCGCCGAACATTTCGCGATCAACGGCCTGGAATTTGCCAGCCTGAGCGCCGGAGGGAAAGTGAAATTCGGAGTCGCCGGATTGCATTCCGAAGGCGAATCGAATCTGGTTGCGCTAACCGACTCGAATTTTGGTGAACTTGGCAATCTCGCGCGGGAGATTGCCCGGCATCGTTCAGCAGATTGTCTTGACCGCCGCCACCCGTTCTATCTTTTGCGCGCCGAAGCCTGGCTGGAATCATTGTTGCGCCGTGATATAAACAAGCTCGACGCCACGTTCGACGAACGGTTCGTCTACTCGCAAATCCCGGCCTGGCGCGCTGATGAACGTTCAGTAATTGACCTTTTGACTGTGAACTATGAAGGCCGCCTGGCCGTGATCGAAATCAAAGCGGCGGAAGACCCGCAACTGCCTTTGCAGGGGACAGATTACTGGTTGCGAGTCGAACAGGGTCGTTTGCGCAACGAGTTCAAAAAACGCGGATTGTTCGAAGGCGTCGTCATCGCCGATCAATCGCCGACGCTCTATCTGGTCGCTCCCCGCCTTCGATTTCACCGAACATTTGCGGCTGTGGCGCGTTGCCTCGCTCCACAGATCGAAGCGTATCAAATCGGGATCAACGCGAACTGGCGGGAGGGCGTAAAAGTTCACACGCGCGAACGGGTCAATTCAAAGTAGCTACTCGATAGTAAAATAATCGGCGCCGATTGGCCGATGCGCTTTATGACAAAATCAAATCCGCAACCTGCAACCACCGATGCGCAATCTCAGGACGGCGTTCTGGTTATTGATAAACCCGAAGGCCTGACTTCACACGACGTTGTGGCGCGCGTGCGAAAAATTCTTAAAACCCGCCGCGTTGGGCACACCGGAACACTCGACCCTTTTGCCACGGGCGCGCTGGTGATCTGCATAAACCGCGCGACGCGGCTGGTTCAGTTCCTGACCGGCGACGATAAAGAATACATGGCTACAATGCGGCTGGGATTCGCGACCGACACGGGCGATCTTACGGGGATGCAGAAGACGCCTGTAACCGACGCGAGAAATATTACGTCCGACAAAGTAAGTGAAGCGTTTGGTCATTTTCGTGGGTATATCAAACAGATTCCGCCGATGTATTCCGCGAAAAAGATCGGCGGAGTAAAGCTATACGAGATGGCGCGGCGCGGGGAAGAGATAGAACGCGCGCCGGTCGAAGTGGAAATCAAAGAACTTGAATTGTGCGATCCGGCAGGCGATTCGTCGAATAAGCTGGCGCAAACCGGCGCGCAGCCGGCGCCCGGGGAATTTTCATTCCGAGTCGTTTGTTCGTCGGGCACCTACATTCGCACGCTCGCCGAAGAGATCGGCGGGTTTCTGGGCGTCGGCGCGCATCTGACGCGGTTGCGTCGAATCAGGGCCGGGAATTGCTCTCTTGGCGCCGCGGTGACACTGGAAGGGCTGGCCGATCTGTCGCAATCGGGGCAGGTTGATCGAGTCATGGTTTCAATGGTTGATGCGGTCGCAATGCCCACATTGCATGTCGGCGAAGAGGGGCGCAAGCGCGTTTCTCACGGCCGTTCAATCGAACACCCAATTGAACATTTGGGGGAAGGGCGAGCCGGAGCCTGGGCGCCTGGCGCGCTCGCGAAGATTTGTGATAAAAAAAATCAACTCATCGCAATTGCCGAATATGATTCAAGCAAAATCCTTTGGCATCCAAGAGTTGTGTTGATAGGTTGACCCCATTATAAAGCGATTTTGATGGCGAGTATGATTGCAAGCCACAGCCCTGTGGTATACTCCCTCCGCTAACTGAGGTAACCCGCTCAGGCCGTAGCGGTCACGAAACACGATGCGGTCTGGATAACAGAATGGACAATAGTTCAAGCCGTTAAATCCCCAATAAACGGCTCTTCCCTCTTCCTTAAGCTTTCCGGTCGGCAGTGCAGCCGGAGAACTGAAAGTCGAACCCACAACGGGCTGTTAATCTCCTAGCACTAGAAGCGGAGATGACGGCCAGGAGTAGGCAGCCATGGCAGAGCAAAACAACACCACGAGTCTCACCGAGCTGCTCGAAGCTCACCGGCGCGATCGCGAGCGACTGGTTTGGGAAGGCACTTTCCGGGAATACTTCGAGTTGGTCACGGCGAATCCGCGTCTCTCTTCGCTCTCTCACGCCCGCATCTGCGACATGGTTCTGGCGGCCGGGACAGAGAAAATTGCCGAAGGCACACCATACGAGGTCGCGCGGTATAACTTTTTCAGCGACGAACTCTTCGGTATTGAGGAGTCTATTGCGAGGATCGTCGAATATTTCAAATCGGCGGCGCAACGGCTCGAAGTCCGCAAGCGAATTCTGTTGCTGATGGGGCCGGTCGGCGGCGGTAAATCAACCATCGTCACCCTGCTCAAGCGCGGGCTTGAAGATTGGACGCGCAATGACGTCGGGGCCGTTTACGGAATCAAGGACTGCCCAATGCACGAGGAGCCGCTGCACCTGATCCCGCCCGAACTGCGGCCGGAGATTCAGAAGCATTACGGCCTCTACATCGAAGGCGAACTCTGCCCGCAGTGCCGCTACGATCTCGAACACACCTACAACGGCAGGCACGAAGACGTGATGGTCCAGCGCATTCTCTTTTCAGAGAAAGACCGCATCGGCATCGGCACGTTTGCCCCTTCCGATCCTAAATCCCAGGACATCACGGAACTGACCGGCTCGATTGACCTCTCGACCATCGGCGAGATCGGCGTCGAATCGGATCCGCGCGCCTACCGTTTCGACGGTGAACTCAACATCGCTAATCGCGGCATGATGGAGTTCATCGAGATCCTGAAGGTTGACGAGAAGTTCCTCTACTCTCTGCTGACGCTTTCGCAGGAGCAGAACATCAAGACCGGGCGGTTTGCTCTGATCTACGCCGATGAAGTGATCATGTCCCACACGAACGAAAATGAATATAACGCGTTCGTCGGCAACAGAAAGTCCGAAGCGCTTCAGGACCGCATCATTATGATTAAGGTCCCGTACAACCTGAAGGTCACCCAGGAAGAGCGCATTTACGACAAGCTGCTCAAACAGTCTCAGGCGTTGCGCAACATTCACATCGCGCCGAATACGCTGAAGGTCGCGGCCATGTTCGCCGTCATGACCCGGCTCGAAGACCCGAAGAAGGCCAGCGTAGACATCGTCAAGAAGATGAAGCTTTACGACGGCGAGGACGTTGAAGGCTTCAAGTCGAAAGACGTGCGCGAACTGAAGGAAGATACCGTCCGCGAAGGCATGGACGGCATCTCGCCGCGTTACATCATCAACCGGCTGTCGAACGCGTTGGTGCGCGACAACATCACCTGCATCAACCCGATTGACGCCCTGCGCGCGATCAAGGACGGTTTCGATCAACACACCGGCATCAACGCGGAGCAGCGGGAGCGATACCTGAATCTGATCGCCGCCGCCCGCCGTGAATATGATTCAATCGCAAAAACCGAAGTGCAGCGCGCCTTCGTCTACTCCTTCGAGGAAATGGCCAGGAACATGTGCAACGCCTATCTCGACAACGTCGAGGCTTATTGCAACAAGGAGAAGATGAAGGACCCGATCACCGAGGAAGAGATCGAACCCGACGAGCGGCTGATGCGCTCCATCGAAGAGCAGATCGGCATCTCCGAAAACGCCAAGAACACTTTCCGGCAGGAGATTCTGATCCGCATCTCTTCGTATTCGCGCAAAGGCAAACAGTTCGAATACAACTCGCACGAGCGGCTGAAAGAAGCCATCGAGAAGAAAATCTTCGCCGACCTGAAAGACGTGGTGAAGATTACCACCTCGACCAAGACGCCCGACGCCGATCAACTCCGCCGCATCAACGAAGTCGTTGACCGGTTGGTGAAGGATCACGGCTATTGCACGGTGTGTGCGAACGAGCTGTTGAGTTACGTCGGCACATTGTTGTCGAGGTAATCTGAAACTGCCGGCCAGAAACGTTTTCACCCGCACGGCTTCGGGCCGTGCGGGTGTTTTCACTTGGAGGCAAAACGATGGCGAACACGATTAGCACGGAGACAATTGTTGATGATGACTTCGAGCGTGAGCGGGCGGAATTGTTGAAGCGCGCTGAAGAGAAGCCGACTTTGCGGATGATCAACGCGAAGGAGGCAAAGACTATCGAAGAGTGGCAGGAACTCTACCCCGAACTGGCTCTCTTTATCGAAGTCACCAAAGAAGACTTTTCCAAAATCTACGAGGGTAAGTTGATTGCGACAGCGGAAAGCTCGATCGAATTTCTTGACCTCCACAAAGATTATGGAGAACGCGGCGTTGTCAATCTAACCACTTATGGTAAACCAATTGGCGCCCAACCAATTCCATTGCCCGCCATCTTTTGGCTAGGCACAGGACAGACCGAATAAGATTTCACGAGGCCCCTTATGCCGCGCAACTGGCTTTCGTTCACCCCAAACTCGATCCCCTTCGTTTCAGTTCGCATTGGCGCCGACCGCTATCTGGCAATGGTTGATACTGGTTCATTTATCAGCATGGTTTCGCCGGAAGTATCTATTGGACTGGGGTTGCCTCAGCAGGGGCGCCAAACGGTTGTCTCAGTTCACGGCAATATCAAGACTCGTCCTCTCGTTACGTTGCCACCCATCGGCGTAGCCGAGATCGAACTTGCGCCCTGCAAGGCGGTCATTAGCGATTTAAACCCGATGATGACTAGACTTGATCTGCTGCTTGGCGTCAATGCGTTCGCTGATCGCCGCTTGCACGTTGATTTCAAAGAAGGCCGCATTTATATATTTCCTATATATATTTCCTGAGAGGTAAGCAGTTATGTCAGTTCAACGCAACGATTGGTCGCTCCAGCGCAAAGGC
>Ga0187894_10007055_pt1 | contig 10751 bp, 18 predicted proteins | sample GBC1701081metaG_FD_136650 | JGI IMG/M metagenome (GOLD analysis project Ga0187894, IMG submission 136650) | White microbial mat communities from a lava cave in the Kipuka Kanohina Cave System on the Island of Hawaii, USA - GBC170108-1 metaG ... | reverse complement strand
TCCCCCGCAAGCGGGGGGAGGGAAACGGAGGGGGGATCCACCCCTGAACGCATCGGGAGAGAGTGAGAGTATGGCGAAGACGAGCTCTATCGAACGCAACAAGAAGCGTGAACGGTTGGCGAAAAAATACGCCGCCCGCCGCGCGAAGCTGCGTGCGCAAGCCCTCGACGAAGCGCTGCCGCTCGAGGAGCGTTTCGACGCGCGCCTCAAGCTGGCGCAGATTCCGCGCAACGCGTCGCCGACGCGCGTGCGCAATCGCTGCGAGCTGACGGGCCGCCCACGCGCTGTCTATCGCAAGCTGAAACTTTCGCGGATCGCGCTGCGTGACCTGGCCTCCAAGGGCCAGATCCCGGGCATGGTCAAGTCGAGCTGGTAAGGGAGAGATCAGATGAACCTGAACGATCCCGTTGGCGATCTCATCACCCGCATCCGCAATGCGCAGATGCGCGGACGCTCGAAGGTGCTTTCGCCGCTTTCGACGCTTCGCGTTCGCGTGCTGAACGTGTTGGTGGATGAGGGCTACATCCGCGGTTTCAGCGAAGTCGAGAACGACGGCCGCAAGGAGCTCGAGATCGAGCTGAAATATTTCGAAGGCACGCCGGTGATCCACGAGATCCAACGTGTCTCGAAGCCAGGCCGCCGTGTCTATTCCTCGATCAAGGATCTGGGCCTCGTCCGCAACGGCTTGGGCATTTCGATCCTGTCGACGCCGAAGGGCGTGATGAGCGACGCCGCCGCGCGCGCCCAGAACGTCGGCGGCGAAATCCTGTGCGAGGTCTACTAAGATGTCCCGCCTCGGCAAAAAACCGATCCCCGCGCCGTCCGGCGTCACCGTCACGGTGAAGGGCCAGGACGTGAGCGTGAAGGGCCCGAAGGGCGCTCTCAGCTTCCGCGCGCACGACGACGTCGAAGTCTCCTTCGGCGACGGCCAAATCGCGGTGAAGCCGCGCCACGAAACCCCACGCGCCCGCGCGCTCTGGGGCACGACGCGGGCTGTGCTCGCCAACAATGTGAAGGGCGTCACCGAAGGGTTCGAGAAGAACTTGGAAATGACCGGCGTCGGCTATCGTGCGGCGATGCAGGGCAAAAACCTGCAGCTCCAGCTCGGCTACAGCCACGAGATCAATTACGCGCCGCCTGAAGGCATCACGCTCGCCACGCCGAAGCCGACCGAGATCAAGGTCTCCGGCATCGATCCGCAGATCGTGGGCCAAGTCGCCGCTGAGATCCGCTCGTATCGTCCGCCGGAGCCCTACAAGGGCAAGGGCGTGCGCTACACCGGCGAGTACATCCGCCGCAAAGAAGGCAAGAAGAAGTAAGCCATGCCGCGCAAGCTTAACTCTACCGAACGCCGCACGCAGCGTGTCCGCACCCGGATCAAGAAGGATGCGACCGACCGTTTGCGTCTGTCCGTCCACCGCTCGTCGAAGAACATTTCGGCGCAGCTCATCGACGATACGAAGGGCGTCACTGTTGCTGCCGCTTCGACGCTTGAAGAAACCTTCAAGAAGGGCGGCAAGTCCGGCGGCGACAAGGCCGCCGCCACTGCCATTGGCAAGCTGATCGCTGAACGCGCGAAGGCCAAGAAGGTCACCAAGGTCGTGTTCGACCGTGGTTCGTACATTTATCACGGCCGCGTCAAAGCGCTGGCCGACGCCGCCCGTGAGGGCGGTCTCGAATTCTGAGGAAGAAGCGATGACCGACGAATCTGCAGGCGGCGGAACAGAGGGCGTAGGCGCCCCGACCGAACAACCGCGTGGCCCGCGTGGTCCGCGCGGCCCGCGTCGCGGCGGCCCGGGCGGCGGCGGCGGTCGCGGTCCCGGCGGTAGCAATCGTGGCGACCGTCGCGACAGCCGTGGCGGTCCGCGTGGCGGCCAAGAGGAAGAGCGTGATAGCGAATTCGTCGACAAGCTCGTCGCCATCAACCGCGTCGCCAAGGTCGTGAAGGGCGGTAAGAATTTCGCGTTCGCGGCGCTCGTCGTTGTCGGCGACAAGAAGGGCCGCGTCGGCTTCGGCCATGGCAAGGCGCGCGAAGTGCCGGAAGCGATCCGCAAGGCGACGGAAGAAGCCAAGAAGTCGCTGATCCGCGTGCCGCTGCGCGAAGGCCGCACGCTGCACCATGATGTCGATGGCCGTTGGGGCGCTGGCAAGATCATGCTGCGCGCGGCGCCTGCCGGTACTGGCCTCATCGCCGGTGGCCCGATGCGCGCCGTGCTCGAAGTGCTGGGCGTGTCGGATGTTGTCGCCAAGTCGAAGGGTTCGTCGAACCCCTACAACATGGTGCGCGCGACGTTTGATGGTCTGAAATCGCAAAGCTCGCCGCGCAACGTCGCCAATCGCCGTGGCTTGAAAGTGTCCGATCTCGTCTCCCGTCGTAAGGACGGTGCGAGCCTCGGTGAAGTTCCGGCGGAGGGCTGATAGATGGCCGCGAAGAAAACCATCAAGGTCCGCCGCGTCGGCAGCCCGATCCGTCGTGACAACACGCAACGTGCGACGCTCGTGGGTCTCGGCCTGAAGCGCGCCAATCAAGTGGTCGAACTTGAGGACACGCCGTCGATCCACGGCATGATCCGCAAGGTCAACCATCTCGTCGAAATCGTAAAGTAAGGACGGCGAAGCCGTCGGAGCGTGAGCGCTATGAAACTCAACGAACTTGCCGACAATCCCGGCTCAACCAAGAAGCTGATGCGCGTTGGTCGCGGCGTCGGCTCTGGCAAAGGCAAGACGGGCGGACGCGGCGTGAAGGGTCAGAAGTCGCGCCGCGGCGTAGCCATCAATGGCTTCGAAGGCGGCCAGATGCCGCTCCACATGCGTATGCCGAAGCGCGGTTTCAACGCGCTCAACAGCCAGAACACGCAATGGATCAATCTTGGCTCGCTGCAAAAGGCGATTGATAACAAGAAGATCGACGCGAAGGCTGACATTAATGAGGACACGCTCGTCGAAGCCGGCGTTCTGCGCCGGAAGAAAGACGGCGTTCGCCTCCTTGCGCGCGGCGAACTGAAGGCCAAAGTGAACATCACTGTTACCGGCGCTTCGGCTGCGGCGATCGCCGCGGTTGAAAAGGCTGGCGGCACGGTGACGCTGCTGAAGCCGCCCGCCGCGGACGAAGCGGCGGCCTAAACTAAGATAAGCCCGAGTCGAAACGGGCTCCAGCAGCGCGTCCGCATCGACTTCGGTCGGACTTAAGGGGAGTGGTCCGCCCTCATGGCTTCAGCCGCAGAGCAGCTTGCCGCCAACGTCAATTTCGCGGCCTTCGCCAAGGCCACGGAGCTGCAGAAGCGCATCTGGTTCACACTGATCGCGCTGGTCGTTTATCGCGCCGGCACATTCATTCCTATTCCGGGCATCGATCCGGCCGCGTTCGCGCAAGCGTTCCAACAACAGGCCGGGGGCATCCTCGGCATGTTCAATATGTTCTCCGGCGGCGCCGTGGAACGGATGGCGGTCTTCGCGCTGAATGTGATGCCATACATCTCCGCCTCCATCATCATTCAGCTGATGGCGACGTCGATCCCATCGCTCGAACGGTTGAAGAAAGAAGGCGAAGTCGGCCGCAAGCAGCTCAACCAGTACACGCGCTATCTCACCTTGGTGCTGGCGATCGTGCAATCCTACGGCATCGCCATCGGCTTAAGCTCAAGCCAAGGCGTGGTGATTAACCCAGACCTGTTCTTCGTCGCGTCGACGATGATCACACTGACCGGCGGCACGATGTTCTTGATGTGGCTGGGCGAGCAGGTGACGGCGCGCGGAGTCGGCAACGGCATCTCGCTCATTATTTTCGCCGGCATCGTCGCGGAAATGCCGCGCGTCATCGGCCAGATGCTGTCGCTGGTGCGCGTTGGCGATCTCAACTTCGTCGCGGTGCTCGCGCTCGGCGCGCTGATGCTCGCCTGTATTGTGTTCATCGTCTTCATCGAGCGCTCACAACGGCGCATCGTCGTCCAATATCCGAAGCGCCAGCAGGGCAACCGGATGTTCATGGGCGAAAGCTCGTTTCTGCCGCTGAAGATCAACAGCGCTGGCGTCATCCCGCCGATCTTCGCCTCGTCGTTGCTTTTGCTGCCGACGACTTTCATCAGCTTCACCGGCATGGGCGCCAACACGCCCGACTGGCTGACGCAGATGCAAGGTTTCATTGGCTACGGCCAGCCAGGCCACCTGTTCCTCTACGGCGTCGGCATCATCTTCTTCTGCTTCTTCTACACCTCGATCGTGTTCAATCCGGAAGAGACAGCGGACAATCTGCGCAAGTACGGCGGCTTCGTTCCGGGCTATCGCCCGGGCAAGAAGACGGCGGAATATCTGGACTACGTGTTGACACGCCTCACCGTGATCGGCGCCGCCTACATCACCGCCGTCTGTTTGTTGCCCGAGGTGCTGTCCACCTATTACAGCATTCCGTTCTATCTCGGCGGCACCTCGATCATGATCGTGATCTCGGTGACGCTGGATACGGTGGCGCAAATCCAATCGCACCTCGTCGCGCACCAATATGAGGGCTTGATCAAGCGATCTAAGCTGCGTGGCGCTGGAGCCCCCAGGCGATGAACCTGATCCTCTTCGGTCCGCCCGCGGCCGGAAAGGGCACCCAGGCAAAACGCCTCGTCGCGGAACGCAAGTACGTTCAGCTCTCAACCGGCGACATGCTGCGCGCCGCGCGCGCTTCCGGTTCCGAGCTTGGCCTGCGCGTCGCTGCGATCATGGACGGCGGCAATCTGGTGTCCGACGAGATCGTCACCGAGCTGATCGAGGACGCGCTCGACCGCAACGACGGCGCGGCCGGCTTCATCTTCGACGGTTACCCGCGAACCGTGGCGCAAGCCCGCTCGCTCGATGCCTTGCTGGCGCGCCGTGGTCAGGCCATCGATCTGGTGCTGCGCCTCGAAGTCGATCCCGAGGCGCTGATCGCCCGCATCGCCAAGCGCTATGCCGAAGAGGGGCGGGCCGACGACAATCCGGAAGCCTACAAAGTCCGCCTTAGGGCCTATCTGGACCAGACCGCGCCGCTCGTCCCGTACTACCAAGACCAAGGCAAGATGCGCGGCGTGGACGGCATGGCCGGGGTCGAAACCGTCGCCGCTGGCATCGCCAAGGCGCTGGACGGCGCACGCGGCTGACCTTCGCCTGACATCAGGCGAAAAATCACGGCATACCCCCGTTTTGGGCGCCTTCCTGGTGTTGACGGGGCAGGGGCTGGGGCTTACATCCCCTCCCTTCGCATGGCCATGAAGCGCCGCGCCGTACGTTCCCAGCTGGGGGCGGCGACGCCGGGCGCTTTGTTCCATGCGTGTGCAACGGATAAGAGAATTTGGAGGGGGCTCCATGGCCCGTATCGCCGGCGTAAACATCCCGACCCAAAAGCGCGTTGAAATCGCGCTTCAGTACATTCACGGGATCGGCAAACACTACGCCAAGGAAATCTGCACGAAGGTCGGCATCACCGCCGAGCGCCGCGTCAGCGAATTGACCGACGCCGAAGTGCTCCAAATCCGCGAAGCAATCGACCGCGACTACACCGTCGAAGGCGATCTGCGCCGTGAGACCGCCACCAACATCAAGCGCCTGATGGACCTCGCCTGCTATCGGGGCTTGCGTCACCGCCGCGGCCTTCCGGTTCGCGGTCAGCGCACGCACACCAACGCCCGCACTCGCAAGGGCCCGGCAAAGCCCATCGCCGGTAAGAAGCAAGCGACCAAGAAGTAAGGACACGCCGCAATGGCTAAGGAATCTACGCGCGTAAAAAAGCGTGAACGGAAGAACATCGCGACCGGCGTCGCCCACGTCGCGGCGTCGTTCAACAATACGATGATCACGATCACCGACGCGCAAGGCAATGCGATCGCCTGGTCGAGCGCTGGCACGATGGGCTTCAAGGGCTCGCGCAAGTCGACGCCCTACGCCGCCCAGGTCGCCGCCGAAGACGCCGGCCGCAAGGCCATGGAACACGGCATGCGCACGGTTGAAGTGAACGTGTCGGGCCCCGGGTCCGGCCGCGAAAGCGCGCTGCGTGCGTTGCAAGCGGTGGGCTTCACGGTGACGTCGATCCGCGACGTGACGCCGATCCCACATAATGGTTGCAGGCCGCCGAAGCGCCGCCGCGTCTAATTTTCCTCCCCCGCGTGCGGGGGAAGTGGCGAGCGTAGCGAGCCGGAGGGGGCTCTACGCAAGCGATGGAATTCTAAACGCCCCCTCCCAACCTCCCCCGCACGCGGGGGAGGAGAATGGAAGAGCTGGATGCAATCGATCGAAAAGAACTGGCTTGAACTGATCCGTCCGAAGAAGCCGCTCGTCGAGCATGGCTTCGACGCGAACCGGCGCGCGACGCTGATCGCTGAACCGCTTGAGCGCGGCTTCGGCATGACGCTCGGCAACGCGCTCCGGCGCGTGCTGCTGTCGTCGGTGCAAGGCGCTGCGATCACCGCTGTGCAAATTGACGGCGTCGTCCACGAGTTCAGCTCGATCCCGGGCGTCCGCGAGGACGTGACCGACATCGTCCTCAACCTGAAGCAAGTCGCCATCCGCATGCGCGGCGAAGGGCCCAAGCGCGTGATGCTGAAGGCGGACGCCGCCGGCGAAGTGAAGGCCTCCGCGATCCAGACCGTCTCCGACATGGAGATTCTGAACCCCGACCATGTGATCTGCACGCTGGACGAGGGCGCCTCGATCCGCATGGAGCTGACGATCAACAACGGCAAGGGCTATGTCCCGGCTGAGCAGAACCGCCCGGACGACGCCCCGATCGGCCTCATCGCCATCGATGCGATCTATTCGCCGGTGAAGCGCGTCGCTTATCGCGTCGAGAATACCCGCGAAGGCCAAGTGCTCGACTACGACAAGCTGATCATCGAAGTCGAGACCAACGGCGCGATCCGTCCGGAAGACGCGATCGCTTACGCTGCGCGCATCCTGCAAGACCAATTGCAGATTTTCATCACCTTCGAAGAGCCGAAGCAGAAGAAGGAAGGCGCCGACAAGCCGGACCTTCCATTCAACCCGGCGCTGCTCAAGAAGGTCGACGAGCTTGAGCTCTCAGTGCGCTCGGCGAATTGCTTGAAGAACGACAACATCGTCTATATCGGCGACCTCATCCAGAAGTCGGAAGCGGAAATGCTCCGCACCCCGAACTTCGGTCGTAAGTCGCTGAACGAGATCAAGGAAGTGCTGGCGACGATGGGCCTGCACCTCGGCATGGCGGTCGAGAACTGGCCGCCGGACAACATCGAAGACCTCGCGAAAAAGTACGAAGATCAAATCTAAGGTAACGCGCCATGCGCCACGGTACTGGACATAAGAAACTCAACCGCACGGCCAGCCACCGTCAGGCGATGTTCGCCAACATGGCCGCGTCGCTGATCAAGCACGAGCAGATCGTGACGACGCTGCCGAAGGCGAAGGCGCTTCGCCCGGTGGTGGAGCGTCTGGTGACGCTGGCGAAGAAGGGCGATCTCGCGTCGCGCCGTCTCGTTGTGTCGCGTATGCGCGACGAAACCCAAGCCAAGAAGCTCTTCGAAACGCTTGCGCCGCGCTACAAGGCGCGCGCCGGCGGTTACACCCGCGTGCTGAAGGCGGGCTTCCGCCACGGCGACAACGCCCCGCTCGCGGTGATTGAGTTCGTCGATCGCGACGAAGAAGCGCGCGGCCAGGACAGCGGCCCGCGCCCAGAAGCGGTCTACACCGACGAAGGCTAAGCGCCTTCAGAGTGGACAAGGTTCAAAGGCTCGCCTCACCGGCGGGCCTTTTCTTTTATACGCCTGACATCGCAGATGCTTAGATGGCGGCCATGATCCGCTTCATCGCCGCTGCTTTGTCGCTCCTCCTCATCGCCGCCTGCTCGCACGTTCGCGAGACGGAGGCCTCGCCGCCGCTCATCCTCGTCTCGATCGACGGTTTCCGCGCCGACTATCTCGACCGCGGTGTGACGCCCACGCTCTCACGCCTCGCCGCTGAGGGGGCGCGCGCGTCGATGCGGCCATCCTTCCCGTCGAAGACGTTCCCGAACCACTACACCATCGTCACCGGCCTTCGCCCCGATCGTCACGGCATCATCAACAACACGATGGAAGATCCCGAACGCCCGGGCGTCACCTTCACGCTCTCGAACCGCGAGGTGACAAGCGATCCGATCTGGTGGCGCGGTGGCGTGCCGATCTGGGTAACGGCCGAACGCCAAGGCGTGCGCACCGCCACCATGTTTTGGCCGGGCTCGGATTTTGAACTGCATGGCGGCCGCCCAAGCGAATGGCGCGCGTTCGACATGGCCGTTCCTTCCGAAACACGAGTCGACACGCTGCTTTCGTGGTTCGATAGCGACCGCGAACATCCACGTTTCGCCACGCTCTATTTCGACATCGTCGATACCGCCGGCCACACCTATGGTCCGCACGCGCCCGAGACCAACGCGGCCGTGGCGCAAGCGGATGCAGCGATCGCGCGCTTGGTTGACGGCCTCGCCGCGCGCGGTGTGCGCGCCAACCTGATCATTCTAGCCGATCACGGTATGGCCGAAGTGTCCGATGATCGCATCATCGATCTCGATGCGCTCGCGCCGCCGACGATCGCTTATGTCGTGTGGGACGGACCGTTTGCGGGCGTGCGCGCGCTGCCAGGGCACGAAGCCGCGCTCGACGCAGCGCTCGTTGGCCGCCGTGAGCATGACGAGTGCTGGCGGCGTGGCGAGCTGCCGGCGCGTTTGCGGTACGGCACGCACAAGCGCACGCCGAGCGTGATCTGTCTCGCTGACACCGGCTGGCGCTATCGCAGCGCGCGCTTCCAGCACTGGCCCGGCCGTGGCGACCACGGCTTCGACAACGAGGCGCCGGATATGGCCGCACTCTTCCTCGCCAACGGTCCGGCGTTTCGCAGCGGCGTGACGCTCGCGCCGTTCGACAACGTCTCGGTCTATCCGCTGATGACGCGCTTGATTGGGGTCAAGCCGAGGCGCAATGACGGAAACGTCGCCGATTTCGCCGCCGCGCTGCGCGATCCGCCTTGACAGATATTTGCGAGAATATAGAAATATTGGCGAAACCGATAAGGAGGCGCCGATGTCCGACTATTACAGGCCCAAGGGCCTATCGAGCGCGGTGATCTATAAGGACGCCAAGGCGGCGTTCCGCTGGCTGGAGGATGCCTTCGGCTTCGAACCGCTGATGGCGATCACCGATGCGGACGGCAACCTCGTTCATTCCGAGATGAAGTTCGGCGATTCCGTTGTGATGGTGGGCTTTGAGTGGAACGACTCGAGCAAAAGTCCGAAAGGGATCGGCGGGGCCAACACGCAAACTGTCCACGTCCAGCTCGATGAGGATATTGACCTGCATTGCGAACGCGCGCGCAAAGCTGGCGCGGAAATTCTGCAAGAGCCGGCGACGCAATTTTATGGCGACCGCACCTATCGCGCCCGCGATCCGGAAGGCCACGTTTGGACGTTCGGGCAGACGGTGGAGAAGATGACGCCCGCCGATTGGGACAAGAAGATCGGCGTCACCACAAAGACGCGGCTCGATTGAAGCCCGCCGCGATTGACCGCACGCTCGCGGCGCTCGCCGATCCGCATCGGCGGCGCACGGTTGAACTTCTTGGCCAGCGCCCGCGCCGCGCGGGCGAGCTGGCGGAAGCGCTTGGCTTGCCGGCGCCAGCGATGAGCCGGCACTTGCGCGAACTCAAACGGAGCGGATTGATCGAGGAGACCCACCCCGAGTTCGACGCGCGCGTGCGCATCTATGCGCTGAAGGAGGGCGGCATGCACGACCTCAGGAAATGGCTTGATGAGGCTGAGGCGCACTGGGCGCGCCAACTCACCTCGCTCAAGGCGCATCTTGAGAAGAAGAAGTGAACTCGGTTCTCGTCGCGCTCCGCATCGCCGCGCCGCCTGGGCGTGTGTTCGATGCGTTCGTGAACGACATCGCTTTGTGGTGGCGGCCGAACGACCTGTTTCGGCTCACCCCCCGTGGCGATGGCGAATTGCGCTTTGAAGGCGGCGAAGGCGGGCGCTTGGTGACGACGCTGCCGAGCGGCAAGGAGTTCGAGGTCGGCAAGATCATTGCCTGGGAACCTCCGGCCAAGCTCGCCTTCACCTGGCGCCAAGCCACGTTCGCCGAGGGTCAGCTCACCCACGTCGAAGTCCTGTTCGAAGCCGTGGGCGAGGAGACTCGCGTCAGCGTCACCCACAAAGGCTGGGATAGCGTTCCCCAGGAGCATGTCGCCCGCCATGGCTTCCCGGAGCGCATCTTTCTGCAGCGCCAGGGCGAGCATTGGCGAGCGCTGCTGGCGGCGCTATCCGAGCGGAGCGCTGCCCCGTGAGCGAAGTGATCATTCTGGGGCCCGAAGCGGGGCGGTCCGACGAGCTGGGGCAGATGCGCGCCGTGTTCAAGGCCGATTGCAAGGAGACCGCCGACCGCTACAGCATCTCCGAATGGTGGCTGGAGCCTGGCGCGGACGGGCCTGGCGCTCACAGCCACTCTGAACATCACGACATCTTTTATGTGGTCGAGGGCGTCGCTTCGTTCCTGATCGGGGCACGTTGGATCGAAGTCCCACGCGGAGGGTTCCTGCGCATCCCGCCCGGCGTTACCCATGATTTCCGCAACCGCAGCGCCGCCCGGGTGGGACTGCTCAATTTCTACCTGCCCGGCGGGTTTGAGCGCGATATGCCGAAGATCGTGGCCTGGTTCGCGCGCCAGGGCTGACCTGCTGTCGCCTTGTTTCCGCCCATCCCCGGCGCCAAAGCCAGACCGTCCTTTTGA
>Ga0187894_10007054_pt1 | contig 10753 bp, 9 predicted proteins | sample GBC1701081metaG_FD_136650 | JGI IMG/M metagenome (GOLD analysis project Ga0187894, IMG submission 136650) | White microbial mat communities from a lava cave in the Kipuka Kanohina Cave System on the Island of Hawaii, USA - GBC170108-1 metaG ... | reverse complement strand
CGTGCCTCCCGTCGCCTCGAGCCCCTCGACGAAGCCGAGCGCCGCCTGCACGTTCTCCGCAGAGGCCTCGACGACGCCGTCGCGGAAGGGCCGCGGCGCGGTCGCGAACGCGACCACGTTGAACCGGTCCTTCGCGCCGAGCCGGCCGAGCGCGTAGCCGAGCGCGGCCTTCGCCTGCCGCATCTTCGTGCCGCCGTTCTCCCCCATCGAGCCGGAGGTGTCGATCACGAAGACGATGTCCTTCGCGATCGCCTCGCCCGTCTCGCGGTTGGGCGAGAGGAGCATCATGAAGTACCCGTCCTCGCCCGCGGCCTTGTGCGTCGCGACGTGGAAGTCGATGTCCTTCTTCCCGAGGCCGTAGAGGACGCGCAGGTCGCGGTCGCCCTTCGACGCCTTCTCCTCGAAGCTCGCGACGACGCTCCCGTCGTCCTTCCGGACGACGTCGAGCGCATGGGTCGGGGAGAACATCGTGCCGACGCCGCCCGCCGCCTTGACCGCGATCGTGCCGGCGACGCTGCCCCCGCTCCCCCCGAACGCCTCCCCGCGCAACGGGTAGGCGAGCTCGACGAGACCGCCGACGGACGTGAGCATCTGCTCGTACCGCAGCGTGACCTTCGTGTCGCCGCGCGCGGGGATCGGGAAGAGGCGCGCGCGGATGAGGCCGCGGCCCACGTACTCGAGGAGCCCGGGGTCGTCCCGGCGCCGCACGATCGACAGGTAGATGTCGCGCGCGCGGTTCGCGTCGAGCAGCTCGCCCGGCACGTCCTTGCCGCCCATCTGCATCGTGAACCGCGAGACCGACGCGCCCTCGGGCAGCGCGAAGAGGTAGATCCCCTCGCCCGGCCAGGGGTTCGGGTTGTGGAAGACCTGCGACACCTCGAAGACGGCCGCCTGGTCCTCGACGGTCGCGTGGATCTTCTGGTCCACGAGCCGGATCGCCCAGCCGTCGCGCGGCGCGGGGCCGCGATCGGGCGGCGTCGGCGGCTCCGTCTCGACGATGAGCCTCTCGAGGACGATCCCTTGGGCGAGCGCTTCCGCCGGGGGGAGCGCGAGGAGCAGGAGGAGAACGCCGCAGTTCCTCATACATCCATTCTGACGCGGTTTGGCACCTCTGAGTTCACGATCCGCCTATTTGACGCGGATCGGCCGCGGATCTTGGGGGGGCCTCGGGGGCCTGCCGGTGGTCCGCGAGCCGCCGGTAGACGTACGGGATCCCGTGCCGCTCGTGGAGGCTTTGGATCTCCTTGTGCCACCGCTCCGTGAGCGCCGCGGCAGCCGTCTCGTCCGAGCAGTAGTACGTCCGGCAGGCGAGCGCCCGTCCCTCCCGGTTGCCGCAGAGCGTGCCCTCGAGCCAAGGACACACCCCTTCCCCGCTCCCCCCCGCGCCCCCCCTCCTCACCATCTCCTCGTACTCGAGCCCGGTGACGAAGAGTTCGTGCCCCGCGTCCCGGAAGCGACAGCACCGCCCCGAGAGCTCGCACCGGAGCGCGGGGTTCCCGCGCGCCTCCTCGTCCGCGGCGGCGTAGATCCGCCTCAGGGCTTCGAGAGGAGTTTCCATAGTTCGTCCCGGGGCGTGTCCCGGTCGAGCGCCTTCTCGATCTCCGACGCGGTGTAGAGCGGCCCCTTCCCGACGCCAGGGCAGGTCTCGGCCACGTCCTCCCAGGCCGCGGGGGTCTCCGTGAGGCGCGGCCAGAAGGGGAACGTGAGGCACTGGCGCGGCTTCACCGCGTGGATCGAGCACCGCTTGTCCTCCGAGAGGAAGATGCAGTCGCCGTTGGGCTTGTCGACGAGGCAGAGGAGCCGGCCGACGAGACGCACGTACCGCTTGAGGAACGCCCCGACCTCGAGGCCGAGGTGGTTTGCGACCCTTTGCTGGTCCTCGGGCGAGAGCCAGACGTAGCCCTGCGGGCCCGTACAGCAATGGGAGCACTGCGTGCAGCGGAAGCGCAGGCCATCCCGGTACCAGGCGCTCATGTGCCCTTGCGCCGGAACAGGAGGAAGGAGGCGATGCCGCCCACGAGGAGGAGCGCCGCGCCGCTTCCCGCGACGATCGGCCACGGGGACGGACGCTTCGTGGCCTGCGCTTCGGTCGCGGCCGCGGGGGCTGCGGCGGGGTCGAACGGGACGAAGGGGTCGCGCGAGCGCGCCGCGGCCTCGACCCACGGCGGCGCGTGGTCCGCGTCGAGACCCGCGAGCGGGTCCGGCTCGAGGAACGCCTTCGGATCCGCGGCGAGCCCCAGGTCGCCGAGGTCCGCGACCCCCCCGCAGATCTTGAACACCGCGGGGGTCTCGTCGGCGACGAAGTACTTGGCCTGCGCGTGGAAGAGCGCCTCGGCCGCCGCCTTCGTGCGCGCCTCGATCTCCTCGCGCGTGCCCTTCGTGCGCGGCGCGATCTGCACGAGTTTCTGGTAGACGGGGGAACAGCGCGGCTGGAGCTCCCTCGCGCGCTCGAGGTAGCGCCACGCGAGATCGTAGTCGCCCTGCGCCGACGCGAAGTCCCCGAACCAGAGGCAGAAGTTGTAGTCGTCGCCGAAGAGCTGGCGGTACTCGAGGAAGAGGCGCCACGCGAGGCGCGCATCGCCCTCGTTCTCGAGGAGCGTGCCGTGGATCACCGCGGCGCGCAGCCACGCGTTGCCGTTGAGAAACGAGGGCGAGAGATCCTTCGATTTCTTGCAGAGCTCGCGGGCCTTGTCGTAGTGGTACAGCGCCTCCTTGAGCCGGTTCTGATAGCCGAGGACGAGGCCGAGGTTCTTGTGATGCGCCGGGTCCTCCGGATCCACCTCGATCTGCCGGTGCAGGACCTCTTCCGCGAGCCGGTACTGATGGTCCATCTCGTACGCGCCGGCCTTGTTCGTCCAGAGCACCTGCTTCCGGCTGGGCTGGCGGGCCCACTTGAGCCCCTCGTCCCACGCGCGCTGCGCGTCCTCGAACCGGTCGCGCATGTAGTGCTCGTGGCCGACGTCGAGGTAGCAGAGGGCGACGTGGTCGGCGCACTCCTCGGGTTGGAAGCCCCGCCGCACGAGCTCCTTGAAGTCGTCGATCGCCCCGCGCTGGCCGTTCTTCGCCTTCTCGTACTCGCGGCCCGCGAACTTCATGGCCGCGTTCGCGAAGACGAGGAGGTCGAGGTCGGGCCGCCACTTCCCCAGCCGCTTCAACCGGTCCTCGGCGATCGAGAACTCGCGGTAGGCGTCCATCCTCCAGCGCTCGACCTGGTCGGCCGCCTCCGCCCGCACCCTGGCCTGGGCTTCGTCGTCCATGCCCTTGGCCCGCGCGCGGGCGAGGTGCATCTCGACCTCGGCGCGGAAGAAGAACGCGCGGTTGCAGCGGTTCTCGCCGCGGATGAAGAAGGCCTCCCACCGCTGGGGGTGCGCGAGCGCGGCTTGGGCAAGCTTCTCGTACTGGGCGTCGAACCGCTCGCCCGGCGCCCTGGACCCGTCTTCGAGCATGGCGCGGGCGCCGGCGAGCAGCTGCTCGTAGGCCTGCTCCGCGGCCGCGGCCGCGGCGACGCAGAAGAGCGCGGCGCACCATCTCATCGGGTCCTGGATTGTAAGCCTAGGCGCGGCGCGGCCTTACGCACGGACCCCAAATGAATCGCGGGCGACCGGGAGGCCGCCCGCGGAGGGATAGCCGCCAGACACCCGCGTTTCGATTAGGGCATTTTTGAAGGAAGGAAGATGTGGGCTACGAGCATCTGGTCAGCGGCCCTCATTGTCCGCCGCCGGGGCGACGCTGCCGGGTTTTTTCGGGAGCCGGGCGTAACCTCAGGTCCCGCAACCTGTTAGGATTCCCCGCGCTGCCTTTATGGCAACCAAGAGGGACATCGAGATCGCCTCGCTGCTCTTCCGGAGCGGCATCGTCAACCAGGAAGAGATCCAGAGCGCGCTCGCCCATCAGGGCAAGCTCCTGACGCAAGGCAAGATCGTCACGCTCGTGGATCTGCTCGTCGAGCGCGGCCTCGTCCCGAAGGATGCCGCACCGACGTTCACCGACGAGCCGCTCGAGAAGATCCAGCCGCTGCCGGACTACGAGCTCGAGAAGTTCGTCGGCGACGGCGCGTCCGCGCGCGTCTACCGCGGCCTGCACAAGCCGACCGGCCGCCCGGTCGCCGTGAAGGTGCTGCACCCGGAGCAGGAGCTGATGCACAAGGCGCTCAAGCGCTTCCAGCGCGAGGCGCTGCTCCTCTGCAAGCTCGCCCACGGGAACATCGTGAAAGGGTACGAGGTCTCGAAGGTGAACGGCTTCCGGTTCGTCGCGATGGAGTGGATCGACGGCGGCACCATGCTCGAGGAGATCGACCGGCGGGGCCGGATCGACGGCCCGAACGCGCTCCACGTCATCCGCCAGATCGCGGCCGCGCTCGAGTACCTCCACCGCAACGGGATCATCCACCGGGACATCAAGCCGGGCAACGTGCTCGTGGACGAGGCGTGGCGCGCGAAACTGATCGACCTCGGCCTCTGCCTCCTCGCGGGCCAGGCGCGCGAGGAGGCCGAAGGGACGACGGTCGGCACCGTCGGCTACATCTCGCCGGAACAGGCGAAGGGCACGGAGGTGGACGAGCGGAGCGACATCTACTCGCTCGGCGTCACGCTCTACCACATGGTCGTCGGCGAGGTGCCCTTCTCGGGCGACGACGACTTCGAGGTGATGAGCAAACAGATCATGCAGTCGCTCAAGTCCGACAAGCTGAAGTCGCTGAACATCTCGCCCCACGTCCACTACGCGATCCAGAAGATGATGGCGAAGGAGAAGGAGATCCGCTACCAGCGCCCCGCCGACATCGTGAAGGACCTCGACGCGTACCTGAAGTCGACGAACTACGAGCCGATCCCGTTCGCGCGCCCGGCGAAGGAGAGCGAGCGCGCCGAGACCCGCACGCCGAGCGGGCGCAACGCCCCCGCCGCGCCCACGGGGAAAAAGCCCGAGGCGCCGATCAGCAAGCGCCGCCGCCGGTTCCGGTAAGGGAGGGGATGGGGCGCGGGGAAGGGGAACCCTGCGGCCCGCGACACCGATGTCCGACACACGACCGGAACGGTGGCACGCTTCGCCATCTGCGCGACGCTGAGGAGCGCTGCCGGAAGGAGCCCAAGTCCTTGCGCCGCAGGACGTTCCGTCACGAGAACCGGCGCCGGGCGTGACACCGACCTCCGACGTATGGGTGTGCCCGATCGCCGGAAGGAGGTGCTACCTTGGAACCCGTGGCGCAACGCCGCACGCTGCTCACCGCCGACGACTACGCAAGGCTCCCCGAGGACCCGCGCGCGGAACTCATCGACGGGGAGGTGGTGGTGTCGCCGAGCCCCGACCCGGCCCACCAGAGGATAGGCTCGTGACCGCTTTCGACAGGCGCCTCGGGCCGTCGAGCGACGACCGCGTCCTCTTCGCCCCCTGCGACGTCCTGATCGACGAGCACAACGTCCTCCAGCCGGACCTGCTGGTGTTGCCCGAGGGCACACGGCTGCGGCCTCGACCGTGGACGATCCCCATCCCCGTCCTCGTGATCGAGGTCATCTCGCCTTCGACCGAGACGCGCGACCGGGGCGCCAAGCTCGAGCGCTACAGGGCCCGCGGCATCCGCGAAGCCTGGATCGTGGACCCGGACGAGAAGACGATCGATGTCCTCGACCTTTCGGCCGGCACGTCCGTCGCGTGTCGCGCTGGCGACACCGCCTCTTCGACCGCGGTCCCCGGCTTCTCGATCGGCGTCACGAAGCTCCTCGAAGACTGAACGACGGCGCCGCACGCGCGCTGAATTGCCGAGTCTCGCGCGCCGACCGCCGACGCCTACGGCACCACTTCGAGCGACGCGGCCAACGCGCGGAAGTCCTTCTCGGCCCAGCGCCACCAGCGCGCGGGGGCCGCGCCGACGAGGAGCACGTAGCGGTCCTTCGCGGCGACCGCGACCACGAGCACGCGCAGGTCCTCGCCGCGGTGGTGGACCGAGAGGAGCTGCGCGCAGGCCGGCAGCGCGCCGACGGCCATCGTCTCCGCTTCCCCGTGCCCCTTCACCTCCTCCGCGTCGAGCTTGATCCGCGCGAGGCCGCGGGCGAGCGCCTCGTCGGCGTCGATCGCTCCCGGGTACGTGAACACGTCCATCGAGGCGAAGAGCGCGATCTTCTCGAAGCAGAGCACCCGCCCGGTGTCCGCGTCGAGCGGCTTCGGGGTCCAGGCCGGGTCGGGCACCCGGAACGAGAGCCCGGCGCGCGCGTGGTGCGCGTCGAGCGGCTCCGGCCGCAGGAAGAAGGGGAACCGCTGCGCCTCCTCGATCGAGAGCGGCGCGGGCGCCGTGTTCGCCTTGCGGGCGAGGTCCACGCGCTCGCGCGTCGTGCGCTTGGCGACGAGCGTCGGCCCGTTCAGCTCGACCGCGAGCGAGCCCTCGCCGGGCCGGTAGAACGCGCGCTCCGTGCGCACGTCGCTCGCGAGCGTCACCGCCCGGCACGGCCGCGCGTCGCCCGGCGGCGCGTCGTCCTCGTCGCGGCGGAGGAGCAGCGTCATCGTCTTGAGCGCGCGCACGTCGAGCACCGTGAGCCGCCGTGTCTCGCCGGGCGCCGACTCCTCGAGGAACCGGCTCCACGCGGGCAGCGCGAGCGCGCAGTCCTCGGGGAGATCGATCACCGAGTGCTCCGTCCGGCCGCCGCGGCTCACGCGCACGCTGGCCTTCCCGCCGCTCACCTGGCCGCTCGTGATCTCCGCGTCGCCGGCGTACGACTCGAAGAGGAGGAACTCGAGCGGGCCGTCCTCGTCGTCGGTCTCGACGCGCCGGATGCTGACGTCGTCGCCGCCGCCGGGGCGGAAGAAGACCGTCTCCTCCTGCACCTGCCGGCGGCCGCCGTGGAGCGTCTCGACGAGATGCTGCCAGCCGACGACCTTCTGCCGGTGGAGGACGAGGAACCACTCGTCGCGCTTCGTCAGCGTGCGTGAGGGGGCCTCGGGGGCCGCGCCGCGCTCGACGAGCCGCACCTGGCGGCGCGGGATCCGGAGCTTCCCGCCGCCGAGGTCGATCACGACCTCCTGGTCGTCCTCCGCGAGGACCGTCCCCCGGAGGACCCGGCCGTTCTCGAGGTGGACCGCGTCGCCCCCGAGCGCGACCGCCGCGAACAGGATCAGAACGAGACACCGCACCACCTCCCTATCGGCCGAACCGCCGCGGAACCTGTTCGGGGGCAGGAGGGGCGCTACCCCGGCTCGACGAAGGCGCGGAACCGCTCGAGGGCGTCCCGCTCGCGGGCCGCCGCCTTCTGGAGGAGGTCCGCCGCCTCCTCGCGCCGACGCTCGTAGGTCGAGATCGCCTCCTCGCGCTCGCCCTCGTCCGGGAGGTCGAACCCCCACGGCAGGATCTCGAGGATGCGCTGGAGGGCGCCGCAGGCCTCGCCGAAGAGGTCGTGCGCCTCGGCGAGGATCTCGCGCTGGCCCTGGGCGAAGTCGCCCCGGTCGAGCACCTCCGCGAGGAAGTCCCGCACGGCCCAGCGCGAGCCGTGGTGGTGGAGGACGCCGAGGCCGAGCCAAGGCAGGTAGCGCCGCTGCTCGTCCGGCGGGTAGGAGCGCGGCGAGTGGTTCGTCTGGAGGTCCTCGACCAGGTGGCGGTAGGCGTCGAAGCCGAACGCGACCCGGTCGGTCGAGGAGAGCGTCATCACCTCGATCGCGCCCTGGAGCCCGCGGCGCGCGACCTCCACGCGCGCGGGCACCGCGGCGCGCGGCCCGACCACGCACATCGCGTAGATCACCGGCAGGTCGTCCGCCATCTCCTCCTGCGGGTGGTGCTGGCACCAGCAGGCGCGGAACCGCTCGGGCGAGAAGCGCATGCCGTCGCCGAGCACGCAGTTGACGCGGACATCGCCGCGGTCGATGCCGGTCACGAAGACCCACTCGGCGCCGCCGAAGCCGGTGCCGAGCACCGTCGTGGGCGACACGTGGAGCGGCGTGATCACCGTCCGGCCCCGCGAGAGCGCGGCGCGAAGCGCCTCCCACGCGGCGTCCACCTCGACCTCGTCCACGAGCTCGCACTCGAACCCGAAGTTCTCGAGGCCGCGACGGAGCGCGTCGCGCGCGAAGCCGCCCCAGTTGAGGTCGCGCGTCTTCAGGAGGTACGAGAGCCAGAACGCGTCCCCCGAGACCCCCGCGATGTACGGGTACGAGGACTCCCCGGCGAGCGCGCGCAGCGCCTCCTTGAGGCCGAGGACGTGCGTCCCCCCGTTGAGCGAGAGCCGGATCGCGTTGATCTCCGCGCCGTCGAGCGTCGCCCCCTTGAGCGAGATGTCCGCCATGTTCAGGTTGAAGAGCAGCGCGCCCCGGAGGTCGCTCTCGGTGAAGCTCGCGTAGGCGAGGTTGACGTCGCCGAAGACCGCGCCGCGCGCCGCGCACCCGTCGAAGTTCGCGCCGGTGAGCTTCACGTTCCGGAACGACGCGCCCGACAGGTCCGCGCCGGCGAACCGCGCGCCGGTGAGGTCCACGTCCTCGAAGGTCGCGCCGCGCAGGTCGCCGCCGGTGAAGTCGAGGGGCCGCGGGGACGCGAACCCGCGCGGGAACGCGACGCCCGCGAGCGGCAGGGAACCGAGCGGCTCGCCCCGCGCGGCGCGGTCGGCGGCTTCCCGGAGGCGCGGGTCGTCGGAGTCCACGGACCGGACCATGCCACGGCGGGAGCGAACGTGTCAAGTCGGCGTGCTAGTTTGTGCTCCCTTGAAGACGGCCTCCTCGCCCTCGTTCGCGCCGCGCGCGGTGGACACGGACGCGGCGATGGGGCTCGGGCGCCGGCTCGGGCTCCACCCCGTGACCGCCCACGTCCTCGTCGGCCGCGGGATCGCGACCGAGGAGGCGGCGCGCCGTTTCCTGCGGCCCGGCCCGGACGCGCTCCTCGACCCGCGGCTGCTCATGGACATGGACCGCGCGACGGAGGTGATCGCCGCGACGATCGAGGCGAAGGGGAGCATCGCCGTCTACGGCGATTACGACGTGGACGGCGTCTGCGGCACCGCGCTCCTGCTCCGCGCGCTCAAGGCGCTCGGGGCGGAGGCGCGCGGGTTCATCCCCCATCGGGTCGCGGACGGGTACGGCCTCCGCGCCGACGCGCTGCGCCGGCTCCGCGCGGAGGGGTGCGCGCTGGTGGTCACGGTGGACAACGGGACCACGCGCGCCCAGGAGATCGCGGAGGCGGAGGCGGAAGGGCTCAAGGTCGTCGTCACCGACCACCACGAGGCGACGGCCGACCTCCCCCGCTGCCCCCTCCTGAATCCCAAGCGGCCCGACGGCGCGTACCCCTTCCCGGGCCTCGCCGGCTGCGGCGTCGCGCTGAAGCTCGCGCTCGCGCTCGCGGAGCGGATGGGCCGGCTGCCCCAGGAGTCGTTCAAGGCGCTGATGCCGGACCTGCTCGCGCTCGCCGCGGTCGGGACGGTCGCGGACGTGGTCCCGCTGCGCGACGAGAACCGGAGCCTCGTCGCGATGGGGCTGCGCGCGCTCTCGGGGACGAGGCACGCGGGACTCCGCGCGCTCCTCGAGGTCTCCCGGTGCGCGGGTCGCGGGGTGCGCGCGCACGACGTCGGCTTCCGCATCGGGCCGCGGATCAACGCGGCGGGCCGGATCGGCTCGGCCGACGCGGCGCTCGAGCTGCTCCTCTGCGACGACCCCGTTCGCGCGAAGGAGCTGGCGGGCGCGCTGGAGGCGGGCAACCGCGAACGGCAGCGGATCGAGCGCGACCACACCGAGGAGGCGCTCGCGATCGCCGAGCGCGACCTCGCGACCGCGCCGCCCGCGCTCGTCCTCGCCCGCGAGGGGTGGCACCCGGGCGTCATCGGCATCGTCGCCGCGCGCGTGGCGGAGACGTACGACCGGCCCGCCGCGCTCGTCGCGATCGAGAAGGGGCTCGGGCGCGGCTCGGCGCGGTCGTTCGGCGCGGCGCGTCTCCACGAGGCGCTCGAACGGTGCGGGGCGCACCTGCTCTCGCACGGCGGCCACGCGAAGGCAGCGGGTTTCACGCTGCGCGCCGAGTCGCTGCCGGCCTTCCGGGCGGCGTTCCTCGAGGCGATCGCGGCGCAGGGCGGGTCGGCGGCCGGACCGAGCACGGTGGACGCGGAGCTCCCCCTCGACGCGCTGACGGTCCCGCTCGCCGCCGAGCTGGAGACGCTCGAGCCCTTCGGCTCCGGGAACGAGGAGCCTCTCTTCTGCGCGTTCGACGTGCGGGCCGCCGGCGAGCTGCGGCGGATGGGCCCGAACGAGAAGCAGGTCGTCTTCTACGCCGCGACGGACCGGAGCTCGGTCAAGGCGACGGCGCCCGTCGGCCTCTTCCCCGAGGAGGCGCTGGAGGGCCGGTTCGACATCGCCTTCTTCGTGCGGAAGCGGGAGGGGCCCGGGGAACCCTTCGAGATCCGCATCCGGCAGCTGGTGGGACGGCAGGGAAGCGCGGCCGCTACGGGAGCTTGACCGGCCGCGTGAACCGCACCGCGAACGACAGGCGGATGTCGCCCTCGGCAAACTCCTGCTCGATGCGCAGGACCTCGCCCTCCGCCTGGATGGCCCCCTTGCCGGTGTCGATCCGGAGCGTGAGCTGCGCCCCGACGTCGAGGGCGGCCTCGAGGTGAGGCGTCGCGACCAGCGCGCCGTTCACGCCCAGGTTGTCCACGAGCCCGTCGAACTCCTCGCCCGACGCGAGGCGGATGCGGACGGGGAAATCGACCCGCTCGCGCTTCTGCTGCCGACGCTCCGGCCCCGCCATCGCCCCTAGTGGTAACCCCTGATGGCCCCAAAGGAAAGGGCCCGGACG
>Ga0187894_10007053_pt1 | contig 10757 bp, 15 predicted proteins | sample GBC1701081metaG_FD_136650 | JGI IMG/M metagenome (GOLD analysis project Ga0187894, IMG submission 136650) | White microbial mat communities from a lava cave in the Kipuka Kanohina Cave System on the Island of Hawaii, USA - GBC170108-1 metaG ... | reverse complement strand
TAGGGCTGCTATAGCCGAGGCTGCGGCGGTTTTGCGACCGTCCACGCATTGACACCCGTGCGTCGCAGGTGTCGCCGGAATACTTTGTCTCCCACCGTAACGTAAATCCAATCCAATTCTTTCCCGGCGAAGACAACATTGGATAAGGGTCCAGCCTGTGGCTTGTTCAAGATCGCCACAACGCGCCCAGGCGCGTCGCATATTTGCAATCCCGCCCGCGAAGCGACGTACAGGTGCCCCTCCGTGTCGACCGTCATACCAAAGAGCCGTCTTCGGCCCGCTGGTAAGACCAAACCCGCTTCGACCGCGAATCGGCCACCATCACCAGCCATTGATCGGGGGAAAGCGCGATGCCATTGGCAAACTCCAATCCCTCCGCCACGACTCGCTTGTTCCCACTCTATCGACAAACCAAACCTTCTTCGCCGACGGCTCGGTGACATAAACTTCGCCTTTCGCGGTGACAACCAGATGGTTGCCCTCAATCCCGTCGGCAACCACGCTCTCCGGGCCGTCCATCGATACCTTTCGAACGAGTGACGAGTAAATTGCCCACGCCGCAAGTTTGTATAAGAACCGACATAGCTGATCACCCGGCGGAAAGCATCCGGCGACTCCGAGGCCGCTGTGAATGCCGCAATCCCACCACTTGACAAACCTGCCAAGCCGCGGTCATTCGGGTCGCTCGATAATTTGTAAGTCTTGCCAACCTCCGGCAGTAGCATTTCACAAATTCTTAAGCGCCGAATGAATAACCACCACCCAAGAATGGAGCACATCAAAACTTTTGATTGGAACGCCCGTCCCAAGTCCGATATCTTGACAATAGGAAATCCTAGAAGGATTCTTCCGACGCCCAGGACGCGCGGCCCACGCACGGCTTTGCCCGAACTCACTGAATTCATTGATTAGGTAACGGGCATTCATTTCAGCGAAATAGATAAGAGACACCATGGAGGCAGACTGCCATGCAAGGACAGATACGCGCGCTATTAGTCGGCTTGGAAACGGGCTTGGCCGGACAGTTGGAAGCCGGCCTGGCCGCATTGGGCTACAAAGCGAATCGCTCCACATGGGACCACTGCGCACCGCTCGCCGCGCGTCATGAAGTCATCTTCGCGCCGGATGACATCATGCGATTGAAGGACCTCGTTTGCCTCCGCCGCTCTCTCCGTATCAACGGGCCCATTATCGTGGCTAGCCGCAAAGACGACGAATCGGCATGGTTGGATGCTCTTGAAGCGGGCGCCGACGACTACTGTTCCGCGCCATTCGAACAGGCGCAGCTCCGCTGGGTCTTGGAGTCTAAACTTTCGCCGGGTTTGCACAGGGCAGCCGCTCACTAGGCAGCGTCTTAGGACAGCGGCGCAATAACCGGAACCTCGCAGTTTCCGCTCATAAAAATCGAAACAGAAAAAGGATCAAAATGAGCCACTGGAAGTGTTTCTTATCGCTGATCTTGTTCGGGACAATCACACTTGCACAATACGAAGGCGTAAAACGAAATTCATTTCTGTCGGGAACGCTTGTCTACGAATCAGGAGCCATCGATCAACCCACCCTCGACCGCTATATCGTCGAATTGAAAATCCGTTCGAGCGCGTTCGACGTTCATCGAACCACGGTAGCCTGGGACGGTTCGTTCGAGTTTCGGCAAATTCCCGAAGGCATGTACGAACTTTCCGTCTTGGACAAGCTCGGTAATATCGTCCGCTCAGAAATTGTCACCGTCGCTGGCTTTGGAGGACCGAGCGGCCTTCAGGTCCGCCTACCGTCGTTAACCACCCTTGCCCCCCGCCCGCCCATCTCCCTACGCCGGCTAACTCACAAACCGCCTAAAGCTGCCCGAAAGGCATATGACGCCGCTCTCAAAGCCCAAGGGAAGGGCGACACGGCCCTTTGGGAGACCAAGCTCCGCGAAGCGATTCAACTGGATCCAATTTATTTCGAGGCGCGAAACAACCTGGGAGCGCTCTACCTGCGTACCGAACGCCCTCTCGAAGCAGCGGAGCAGTTTCAAGCCGCGCTGGAAATCGACCCTAACGCAATTCCGGCCCTTACGAACCTAAGTGCCTCGCTGCTCTCCTTGCACCAGCCGAAAGACGCCGAAAAAGCGGCCCGGCAAGCTTTGCGCCTCGATCCAAACTCGCCCCAGGGCCACTACCTGCTCGGCATCGCGCTGGTGAAGCAAAACCGCTTCACCGATGAAGCCGCCGATCATCTGGAGGCAAGTTCGGAAGCTTTCCCTAAGGCCGAGCGCGCCGCCGCTATTGTCCGCGACCGCATCCGCCGCCAGAGCGGCGAGTAGCTTGAATCTGCCGGGGCGAGACGCACGTCTATAATAGGGAAAGGAGATCCCGCCCCGGTGTCATTCCGTAGCAGTCTGCGTTTCGCAGCTCACCTTCAGCTCTTGCCCGTGCTCGAATCGGGCGAGGAAACCACGCTCATCGGCGGCCAAGCCGTCATGGAGGGCGTCATGATGCGCGCCCCGCAAAGCTACTGCGTCGCCGTCCGAAAGCCTAATGGCGAAATCGTTACGGAAACCAAGCCGCTGGCCAAAGTGAGTGACAAGTATCCGATCTTTAAGTACCCGGTCCTTCGCGGACTGGGCACACTTGGTCAGGCAATGTCACTTGGTATCAAAGCCCTCCAGTTCTCCGCCAACGCCGCCCTCGAAGAAGAGCAAAAGAAATCGGGGAAAACGGAAAAGCCACTTTCCGGCTGGGTGATGGGGTTGAATCTCGCCTTTTCACTTGCCTTCTTTTTTTTCCTCTACAAGTTCGTCCCGCTCTGGCTCACCACGCAGGCTCAAAAGGCCGCGCCATCCCTCGAAAACCAGATCCTTTTTAACCTCGTGGACGGCGTCATCCGCATCTTAATCTTTCTGACCTTTCTTTACGCCCTTTCCCGATTCCGCGACATCCACCGTGTCTTTGAGTTCCACGGAGCGGAACACCGTGTAGTCTTCAACTTTGAATCCGGCAGTAACGTTAACGTCGATAACGCACAGAAGTTCGTCACTTGGCACCCACGCTGCGGCACCAGCTTTCTCATCGTCGTCATGATTATTTCCATGTGCGTCTATGCCCTTCTCCCCGTGCAGGGCTTCGGACCCAAACTGCTCTCGCGGCTGCTCCTGATGCCCGTGATCGCCGGCTTGAGCTATGAAGTCATCCGTTTCGCCGCCAAGCGGCCCGGCAGTCTTCTGCGCCTCATGACCGCCCCCGGACTCTGGCTTCAGCGCATCACCACGCAAACGCCCGCAGACGATCAAACCGCTGTTGCAATCCGCGCGCTCGAAGGAGCAATGGAACTCGAACGCGAACAGGGCGGCAAACTCGTCGTCGCTTAGCAAACCTTACTCAAAGCCCCCGCCCCCGCTGTGTCTAAATTCTTAAACGGAAGCCCCCATGCAATTTCTTGAGCGACTGGAAGAAACTGAAGCGCGATTCGAAGACCTCACGCGCCAAATGGCCGACCCGGATGTCATCTCAGACCCCGACACCTACCGGAAGACCGCCAAAACGCGCAACGACCTCTCCGACCTAGTGGACAAATACCGCGACTGGAAAAAAGTCCATTCCGACCTCGAAGGCGCGCGCGCCATGCTCACCGAGACCGACTCCGACCTTCGCGCCATGGCTGAGGAGGATGTTGCCCGTCTCGAACCCGAAATCGAGCGTCTGGAAGCCGAACTGAAGGTCTTGCTGCTTCCGAAGGATCCTAACGACGACAAGAACGTCATTCTCGAAATCCGCGCCGGCACCGGCGGCGACGAAGCCAGCCTATTCTGCGCTGAAGTTTTCCGCATGTATGCCCGCTACGCCGAAACCCACGGATGGAAAGTGGAAGTTTCCTCCACCAGCGAGTCCGGCATAGGCGGAATGAAGGAAGTCATCGCCCTCGTCAATGGTCAGAAAGTGTTCTCGAAGATGAAGTACGAAGGTGGCGTCCACCGCGTTCAACGCGTGCCGTCCACCGAAACACAAGGCCGCATCCATACCTCCACGATCACCGTTGCCGTCCTTCCTGAAGCGGACGAAGTCGATATCAAAATCAATCAAAACGATCTCCGCGTTGACACTTTCTGCTCCAGCGGCCCCGGCGGTCAATCGGTCAACACTACCTATTCCGCAGTCCGGCTGACGCACATTCCTACCGGCGTCGTCGTCTCCTGCCAGGATGAAAAATCGCAGATCAAGAACCGCGCCAAAGCGGAAAAGGTTCTCCGCGCGCGCCTCTACGAAATCGAGATGCAAAAGCAGAACGAGGCCTTGGGAGCCGAGCGCCGTAGCATGGTCGGCTCGGGCGATCGCAGTGAAAAAATCCGCACTTATAACTTCAAGGAAAACCGCGTCACCGACCACCGTATCAACGTGACCTTCTACCAGTTGGACTCGATTATGGAAGGTCGCCTCGACGAGGTCTTTGACGCCGTCGTCACCTACTTCCAAACCGAGAAGCTGAAACAGCAAGGCATGAAGAACTGATGACCATTGGGGAAGCGCTCCTTCAGGGCACCAAACTGCTGGAAGAAGAAGCCATCCCCGCCGCAAGGCTCACCGCAGAGGTCTTGCTGGCCCACGCGCTTAACAAAGACCGCGTCTACCTTTTCGCTCACTCGTCCGACGAACTCAGTGAACTCGGCTGGATTCACTTCGGACGGTACCTCTATCAACGCCTAGCCGGCAAGCCCACTCAATACATCACCAAGCGCCAGGAGTTCTACGGCCGCGACTTTCAGGTCACGCCAGCCGTTCTAATTCCTCGGCCCGAAACGGAGCACTTGATCGAAACCGTTCTCCGTCGTGCGCCGGCGGCCCGCACAGCCGTGGACATAGGTTGTGGCTCGGGAGCCATCGGCTTGACCCTGGCGGCCGAACGCAAGTGGCAAGTTACCCTAACCGACCTCTCCCAGGAAGCTCTGCATGTAGCTGCCGGAAATGCCCGCGCACTTTCCATCCGCGCCGAGTTTGTCTGCTGCGATCTGGGAGCTGCGCTTCGCAGCGACGCATTCGACGTGATAGCGTCAAATCCTCCCTACATTCCGCACGGCGAAGGTCCGGGCCTTCCGCCCGAAGTGCGCAACCACGAACCGCATCTCGCATTGTTCGGTGGCGACGAAGGAACTGAAATTTACAAACCGCTTATCGCCGACTCGGCCCGCGCACTCAAATCCGGCGGGTTGCTCGCTATGGAACTTGGCTATCAAGGGTTCGACCGCGTCCGTGCAATGCTAGGCCCGGCCTGGACCGCTATCGAAGTAACTCACGACCTGGCGGGCTGGCCTCGTGTACTCTCCGCTATCAAGGCTCCGGCTGCTAAAGCAAACTATCGATAAACCGAGTCATGTTCGCATCCGTCCAATCGGTTTTGCCGACGATCTTTTGAACAACTTTCCCTGACCGATCGATCACATAGGTTTCGGGATAGATGTACGTGCCGTACTCATCGCTGATCTTCGCCTCCGCATCCCGCGAGGTCAAAAATCCGATCCGGAAACGCCGTATGAAGTTTTCATAGTTCTTCTGCGATTTGTCCACCGAGACGCCCAGCACCACCACGCCCTTTTCACGGTAGGCTTCGGCGAAAGCCACCAGCGACGGCGTCTCCTCCACGCAGGGCGGGCACCAAGTCGCCCAGAAATTCAAAACGAGCACCTTCCCGCCAAACGACTTCGGCGACACCGTCAGCCCATTGTCCGCGCGCACGCTGAAGTCCGGAGCCGTATCGCCCACCCGCACTACGCGGTCCCGCAACGAATCGGCCACGGCCACGGCCAGCGCCAACAAGCTGAAACAAAGCACCAAAATGAGCGGACGGTCACTCTTAGGCATCGACGCTATAATTTTAGCTGGAATCCCTCAGCGCGATGAGGGCATCTGTTAATAGTGCGCTCCGCGCCGCCCGCATGCTCATCACTCGCAAAGCCGAATTCTCCGCATCGCATTCCACGGCGCGGCCGGACTGGACGCCCGAAAAAAACGCCGAAGTTTATGGAGCCTCCGCCAACCTTTACGGCCACGGCCACAACTATGTCTTAGAGGTAACTCTCGAAGGCGAACCCGATCCCATCACGGGGATGGTCGTCGATCTGAAAGACCTCAAAGCCATCATCAATCAGCGGGTGATCGACGTTTTTGACCACCGCCACCTCAACCATGAAGTCGTGCCATTCGACAAGATTGTTCCGACCACGGAAAACATAGCCCGCGACATCTGGCGGCGCCTCGCGCCCGAGTTCTCGAATGGCGCGCGCCTCCACCAAATCCGCCTTTGGGAAACCGCCGACCTCTTCGTCGACTATCGCGGAGAATCCGCATGATCGAAGTCACCCGGCTCTACCGCTTCGCCTCTTCGCACCGCCTCCATGCGCCATCGCTATCGGAGGAGGAGAATCGCAACCTATACGGCAAGTGCAACAACGATTTCGGACACGGCCACGACTTTATACTCGAAGTCCGGGTACGCGGCCCCATTGACGAATACACCGGGCTCGCCGTCGACCTTCCCGCGCTCGATAGACTCGTCCAACGTCACATCCTGGGTGACTTCCACATGAAATATCTCAACGAACAAGTCCCGGCTTTCACGGAAGCCGTGCCAACCTCGGAAAACGTAGTCCGCGAAATCGAGCGCCGCCTCTGCGCGCACTGGCGCGAAGCGTTCCCCTCGAATCAACCCGCGCTCGACGGAGTCCGTATCAGGGAAACGGGCAAAAACACCTTCGAATCGAACAGGCGGCCCCAATGAACAAAAAAGCGGCGGTCAAAGTGATGACGCCAAATCGCGACCCTAAGTCCGTCGCCAGCAGCATGGAGAATGTTCTCCGGCAACTGGGCGAGAATCCCAAGCGCGAAGGACTCGCTCGCACGCCCGACCGCGCGGAAAAAGCCCTCCGTTTTCTCACCAGTGGCTACACACAAGACGTCCCGTCCATCGTTAACGGTGCTCTCTTCCACGTCAAGACCGACGAGATGGTCATCGTGAAGGACATCGAATTCTACAGCTTGTGCGAGCACCACATGCTCCCGTTCTTCGGCAAAATGCACGTGGCTTATTTACCGAAAGACAAAGTTCTCGGTCTGAGTAAGATCCCGCGCATCGTCGACATGTTTGCCCGACGGCTGCAGGTGCAGGAGCGTCTCACGCTCGAAGTCGCCGAAGCGATCCGGCAAACCCTCCAACCGCGCGGCGTTGGCGTCATCTGCGAGGCCCGCCACTTCTGCATGATGATGCGTGGCGTGGAAAAGCAAAATTCCTCTACTACCACCAGTGCCATGCTCGGGTCCTTCCGCACACGCCGCGAAACACGCCAGGAATTCCTCAGCCTCGTCCAGCACAACAGCCTAAATCTCTAAGTTGTCGATCAGCCGCGTAGCACCCAACTTCGCGGCCGCCAGAATAACCAGCGGCGTTCCATCGGGTAGCCCCAAATCGCGCCGCCGCCGCACCGCCACGTACTGCGGAATCCAACCGTTAGCCCCCAGTTCCGCCATTGCCACGCGTTCCAACTCTGTAAAATCCGAACGCCCGCTGCGCACTCCTTCCTTCATGCTCCGCAAGATCCGGTTCAAGCGGGGAGCCTCCGCCCGTTCGACCGTGCTCAAATACCGATTGCGCGACGACAATGCCAGCCCATCTGGCGCCCTTTCCGTCTCCGCCGCGATAATTTCCACAGGCAAATTCAATTGCTCCACCATCCTCCGGATGACCATCAATTGCTGATAGTCCTTTTTCCCAAAAACGGCCACCGCGGGCCATGCGATGTGAAACAACTTCAAAACCACCGTGGCCGCGCCGCGAAAATGCCCGGGCCGGAACTCTCCCTCCAAAATGGAATCCAACTCGGGCGGCACCTCTACAAGAAAACCCTGCGGCTCCGGATACATCTCGTTCTCATCCGGCGCAAAAAGATGCTCTACTCCCTCGCGTTCCAACCCTTCGCAATCCGCTTCAAACGTTCGCGGGTAGCGATCGAAATCCTCGCCCGCGCCGAATTGCGCCCGGTTCACGAAAATCGTAGCCGCCACCGTGTCCCCATGCGCCCGCCCCTCGCGGGCCAGCTTCAAATGTCCAGCGTGTAAATTCCCCATCGTCGGAACCAGCACCACTCGCCCCGCCCCCCGCAAAGCTTCCCGAAAACCGGCAACCGTCGCGTGCACGAGCATCAATAGGAATGCTCCGCCGCCGGGAACTCCCCGCTCTTCACCGCGCTCACATAACGTCTCACAGCGTCTTCCAGCACGCCCATTCCATCCATGAAATTTCTCACGAACCGCGGCAGTTGGCCGGGCGTGATCCCCAAGGCGTCATAGCAAACCAGAATTTGCCCGTCGCAGTCCGGTCCGGCGCCGATTCCTACTGTCCGTGCGCGCTTCAAACTCTCCGTCACCAACTTGCCCAGTCCGCGAGGCACGCACTCGAGGAAAACCAACGCCGCTCCCGCCGCCTCAAACACCAGCGCCGATCGCCGAATCGCGTCCGCTTCGCCCTCCGACTTGCCTCTCACTCGATACCCGCCCGTCTGATAAACCGCCTGCGGCATCAATCCCGTATGCGCGCAAACCGGCACGCCGCGCTCGGTCAGGAACCGCACAGTCGCCGCCATCGCTTCCCCGCCCTCTAACTTCACCATCTGCGCCCCCGACGCCATCAGCCGCGCCGCCGCCCCCATCGCCTGCTCCGGCCCCGCCTGATAGCTTCCAAACGGCAAATCGGCGATTACGAGCGCCCGTCCTGCTCCGGCAGCGACGCACCGCGTGTGATAGCAAGCCTCCTCCAGCGAAACAGCCAGAGTGTCCCGCCCGCCCTTTACAACCATGCCCAGCGAATCGCCTACCAGCATCGCGTCGACGCCGGCCCGCTCCAGCAGAGCCGCAAAGCTGGCATCGTAAGCCGTCAGCATCGCAATCCTCTCGCCGGCCACGCGCATCTTCAACAAGCCCGGCAAAGTCACGCGGGCGCTCTGTTCCCAGTTCAATCTTCATCTCCTTCGCTACAATAATCTCAATGCATCCCCAGTCACGAGAGTTCCAGGCCGGCCCCGATCCGTTCGGCCGGACCTGGGCCATTGAGTTCCTCTGGCTCCAAAACGCAATCTCTATACGCCACGCCGATACGATCGATGTCAAATTCGCCGTGAACGATGGCGTCTCCCGCGAAGAAAAGGTAATCGCTCTGCCTCATCCCCTGCTGTTAGAGTTCAGCGCCAAATCAAATACGCCCGTAAGCGACCCCCTCTGCATGAAATTAGCTGCCGCGCATTTGAAATACATGATCGAATCCGGCGATGATCTCGAAAAGCCCCTCGTCACCCTGACCCGCGCCGATCTCTCGCGCGCTTTCGATTCCGTTACGTCCGCCGTCACGGCGCACTGATCTAGAGGCAAAAGGAGCGCCCACCGTGGAAACTACGCGCAAACTGATCCGTCCCTCCTTCGACGCCGCAAAAGGCAAGCCGCCCGAAAAGCGCCCCCTGCCCGATGGCGACAAGGCCAAATCGACGCCCGCCGAACACACCAACGCCGAAAACTTTTACTACGCTAAACAAATTCAGCAAAAAACCCCGATGGTCCTGCTTCTAAACTCTGGCGAAGAAGTCCGCGGCGAAATCGAATGGTACGACAAGTACGCCATCCGCGTCTCCCGTGGCAACAAACCGGCTGTGATGATCTATAAGTCGGCCATCCGCATCATGTACAAGGACGAATAGAGTTTTTCGTTTGGCCATCCGGGCGGCCGTCATCGGCCCCGGCTTCGCGCTCCGCAGGCTCTTCCTTTGCGCGCAGCGCCAACCGGTATTCCCGCCGCGAGCCCGCCGCTTCATAACGCCGCTTCTCCGCTACCGTCTCCGGAACGACGGGCGGCAAGCGCACCTTGTTCCCGCCGGTATCCATCGCTACAAACGTCAAATAAGCGGAGCTCACATGGCTGATCTCGCCGGTTAGCAAGTCCTCCACAAAAACCTTGACCCCTATCTCCATCGAACTGCGAAACACCCGGTTTACAGCGCTCTTCAATACGACCAACTGCCCAATCCGCACCGGGCGCAAAAACACAAGCGAATCTATCGAAGCCGTGACGACCGCGCACCGGGCGAGCCTCGCCGCCGAAATGCTCGCGGCTAGATCGACATACTGCATCAGCTTCCCGCCAAACAGTGTCCCCAGTTGATTCGCGTCGTTCGGAAGCGTCAGCTCCGTGTACTCGTGATAGGTTTCGCGGACGAACCGCTCGGCGTGCGCAGTCACGCCCTTAGGATAGCGAGGACGAAAAGCGCGCCAGCGCCTCCAAACTCGCGCGAGCCGCGCCCGAGTCAATCGACTCCACCGCCATCGCCGCGCCTGCGCCCAGGTCCGCCGCCTTACCCGCCAAATAAAGCGCCACCGCTGCGTTCGCCACCACAATGTCCCGCTTCGGTCCCCGAGCCCCACTCAAAATGTCTCGCCCAATTCGCGCGTTTGCCGCCGCATCCCCGCCGACCAAATCCGAAAGGGAGGCTACCGGCAATCCAAACTCCGCCGGCAATAGCGTCCGCTGTCCCATCTCCCCGTTTTCCACTTCAAAGGCAATTGTCAAGTTCGTAATCGAAACCTCATCCAACCCGTCCGCCCCGTGCACCACCATTGCGCGCTTGGCTCCCAACCGCATCAGCGCCCTAGCCATCAACTGCGCAGCATGATCCGAAGCCGCGCCAATCAGCTGAACGTCCGCCGAAGCCGGGTTCGTCAACGGTCCCAGCAAATTGAAAATCG
>Ga0187894_10007052_pt1 | contig 10757 bp, 12 predicted proteins | sample GBC1701081metaG_FD_136650 | JGI IMG/M metagenome (GOLD analysis project Ga0187894, IMG submission 136650) | White microbial mat communities from a lava cave in the Kipuka Kanohina Cave System on the Island of Hawaii, USA - GBC170108-1 metaG ... | reverse complement strand
CCTCGTGGTCAAGGCTCCACCGGACGGCTACACGATCTACCTGGCGAACGTCGGCGCGATCTCGGTCAACCCGCACCTTCTGCCGCTCGCCTATGACCCGTTGAAGGACCTCGCGCCGATCACCATGGCGGTGGTGTTTCCAAACCTGGTCGTCGTGCACCCCTCGGTGCCGGCGAACAGCTTCGCCGAGTTCATCAAGCTCGCCAGGGACAGCCCCGGCAAGTTCACCTATGGCTCGTCCGGCATCGGTGGCGCCGGCCACCTCGCGGGGGAGCTGCTGAACATGACGGCAGGCATCAACATCGTTCACGTGCCGTTCAAGGGCGGCGGCCCGGCGATGACGGCAATGCTCGGCGGGCAGATTTCCGCGTACATGGCGACGCCGGTCGCCGCCGGCGGGCACGTCAAGGCTGGAAAGGCAAAGGCGCTGGCCGTGACCGGCCCCAGGCGCGATCAGTTCATGCCCGACGTGCCTGCGGTCGCCGAGTTCTACCCCGGCTACCAGGCGACCAACTGGTACGCCTACTACGCGCCGGCGAAGACGCCGAAGGACATCCTCCTGCGGCTGAACCGGGAGATCGTCAAGGCGCTCGGCACGGCCGAGGCGAAGGAGCTGCTCGCGAAGCAGGGTGTCGAGCCGGCGCCGGGCACGCCCGAGGAGCTCGCCGCGTTCGGCAAGCGCGAGTCCGACACCTGGGCCAAGGTGGTCAAGCAGGCGAAGATCACGGCCAACTAGGGGTCGGGGTTTTTGCTGCGCCCGTCGTGGTTTCCCGACGCCAGTCCGGGGTGCCGTTTGCGTTCCGGCCAGAGTGAAAGCATTATTGGCCTCTGCAGTCATAAACAACATGGAGGTAAATATGACTCTGCATCGACGCATCGTTCCGGCCCTGCTCCTGTTCGTTACCTTCTTCGCCGCCGCGCCGGCGCGGGCCGAGCTGGTCGGCACCGAGCGGAGCACGGCGATCCAGTCCGAGCGCGAGCGCGTGCAGGCGCTGATCGCGCGCCCGGAAGTGGCGCACAAGCTCGAGACGCTCGGCGTGCTGCCGAAGGACGCCCAGTCGCGGGTCGACGCCCTGACCGACGAGGAAGTGCGCACGCTCGCCAGCCGCATCGACGCGCTGCCGGCCGGCGCGATGTCGACGCAGGAGTGGCTGCTGGTCATCATCGCCATCCTGCTGCTCATCATCATCCTGTAGCACCGGGTTGAAGCGGCCCCCTACTTCGCCGACAATCGCGGCGAAGGAGGAGGTCGCCATGGCAGTTCAGTTCAAGCCGCTGCACCCGCTGCTCGCCGCCGAGGCGGTCGGGCTCGAGCTGGCGAAGCCGCTGTCGCCAGCGCAGGTGAAGGAAGTGGTCGCCGGCATGGACCGCTACGCGGTGCTGGTATTCCGCGGCCAGCAGCTGGACGAGGACCGGCAGATCGCCTACGCGAAGCAGTTCGGGCCGCTCGATCTCGGCCTGCGCAAGATGAAGAAGGGCCAGCCGCACCGCTTCAAGTACGACGAGCTGGCCGACATCTCCAACCTCAAGGTCGACGGCAGCGTCGCCGAGCGCGACCACGCCAAGATCGTCAACAACATCGCCAACCAGCTCTGGCACAGCGACAGCTCGTTCCAGAAGCCGGCGGCGCGCTACTCGATGCTGCACGCGGTGGCGATCCCGGACCGCGGCGGCGAGACCGAGTTCGCCGACCTGCGCGCCGCCTACGACGCGCTAGGCGAGGACCTGAAGCGGGAGATCGCGGGCCTGGAGGCCGAGCACTACGTGCTGCATTCGCGCTTCATGCTGGGCGACACGGGCTACAGCGAGGCGCAGAAGAAGGCCATCCCGGCGGCGGTATGGCCGCTGGTGCGCACGCACGCCGGCTCCGGCCGCAAGCTGCTCTGGGTCGGCATCCACGCCACGCACGTTCTGGGAATGACGCTGCCGGAGGGCCGCATGCTCCTTATGGACCTGCTGGAACACGCGACGCAGCGCCAGTTCGTCTACCAGCACCACTGGCGGGTGGGCGACCTGGTGATGTGGGACAACCGCGCGGTGCTGCACCGCGGCCGGCGTTTCGACCTCTTGCAGCGGCGCGAGATGCGCCGCGCGACCACCGAGGATGTCGAGCAGCCGCTGGAGAACGCGGCCTAGTTACTTCGTCCGTCGCGGCACGGACGACAGCCATTCCTGCAGCGGCTGCTTCCAGACCCTGGCCTGGCCGGTGGTGCCGTGGCCGCGGGTCTCGGCGCTCATCGGGATGAGGTGGAGCCGGCCGTTCCTGACGCGCTTCAGCTCCCGCTCCATCACGCCCAGCTCCGGCGGGTTGCGCTCGTCGGCGCTGCGCCGTAGAGCCCGTGGTTGCCGCCGTTGGTGCCGATGCCGTAGAACACCGAGGCGAACTGCGCGCTGCGCGGCTGCTTCGCGTAGTTGCCGCTCATCCACTCCGGGTCGTTGCGGATCGAATCCACGATCAGGCGGCGCATCATGTAGTTGCGGCCCGCCATCTCGGTCGGCATCGAGGCCATCGGGACGAGCGCGTCCATGAAATCCGGATACTTCACGCCCCAGATCCAGACGTGCATCCCGCCCATCGAATTGCCGAGCGCGAGGCGCAGGCGCCGGATGCCGAGGCCCTCGGTGAGCAGGCGGTATTGCGCCGTCACCATGCCGTCGTAGTTGTAGCGCGTGAATTTCGCGCGCAGGCCGTCGGAAGGCTTGCTCGACTTGCCGTGGCCGATGCCGTCCGGAAGGATGACGAAGTGCTTGGTCGCATCGAGCGGCTGGCCCGCGCCGAGCAATTCGCCGCCGAAGCCGGGATTGAGCAGTCCCGGGCCGCTGCCGGTGGTCCCGTGCAGCAGCAGCACCGGCTCGCCCCTGGGATCGCCCACCGTGGTGTAGTGCAGTCGCAGCTCGGGCATGACCTCGCCCGTGTGGAAGCGGAAGTCCTTCGCCACCCAGCTTCCTTCCTTGGGCGCCGGGAAGTCGGCCGCGACCGCGCCAAGCGGCAGGGCGAGCAGCAGGGCGGCCGTTGCGAGAACGTTGTTGCGGTGCATGTCGGTTTCCTCCTTAGCGTGGTTTGTTTCGAACTGCCTGCCAAACCCTTTCGGGCGTGGCAGGCATCTGTATCTCCGGTGCGCCGGTCGCATCCACGATCGCGTTCATGATCGCCGCCAGCGCGCCGACCGTGCCTGCTTCGCCCGCGCCCTTGGCGCCGAGCGGGTTCAGTTTCGTCGGCACCGGGTTGTGGCCGACCTGGACCGGGCAGACGTCGCCGGCGCGCGGCATGGCGTAATCCATGAAGGACGCGGTGAGGAGCTGGCCGGACTCGGGGTCGTAGGTCATCTTCTCCATCAGCACCTGGCCGAGGCCCTGCACGATGCCGCCGACCACCTGGCCGTGCAGCGTGAGCGGGTTGATCTCGGTGCCGACGTCGTCGACCACCGCGTAATTCAGCAGCGCGACGCTGCCGCTGTCGGGGTCGACCTCGACTTCGCAGACGTGCGTGCCGTTTGGAAAGGTCTCCTGCACCGGGGAGAAGGTGGCGTGCTCGAACAGGCCCGGCTCCATGCCGGTCGGCAGGTTGGCGAACAGGAACGAGGCGCGCGCCACTTCCTTCAGCGTCACCGCGCGGTCGGTGCCGGCAATGCTGTAGCGCCCGGCGGCGAAGGCGACGTCCGCCTCGGCCGCCTCCAGCAGGTGCGCGGCGATGCGCTTGCCCTTGGCGACCACCTTGTCGGCGGCGAGCCAGAGCGCGGTGCTGCCGATCGCCGCGGTGCGCGAGCCGAAGCTGCCCACGCCGAAGGCCACCGCGTCGGTGTCGCCTTCGACCACGCGCAGGTCCTCTTGCGTGAGGCCGAGGCGCGAGGCGGCCACCTGCCGGTACATGGTTTCGTGGCCCTGGCCCTGGCTCTTCGAGCCGACCACCAGCGTCGCGCTGCCGCTCGGGTCGAAGCGCACCTCGGCGTACTCCATGCCGGGCGCCGCCGCGCGCTCGATGGCGTTGGCGAGGCCGATGCCGCGCAGCTTTCCGCGGCTTTGCGATTGTTTTTTCCTGTCGGGGAAGTTCTTCCAGTCCGACAGGGCAAGCGCCTTGTCCAGGCCCTTCTCGAACTCGCCGCAGTCGTAGGTAAACTGGATCGCCGTCTTGTAGGGCATCGCGGAGGGCGGAATCAGGTTCTTGCGCCGCAGCTCGATGCGGTCGACGCCGAGCGCGCGCGCCGCATCGTCGATCAGCCGCTCGATGACGTAGATCGCCTCGGGCCGGCCGTTGCCGCGGTAGGGTGCGAGCGGGCTGCTGTGGCTGTAGATGCCGGTCACCTGCGCGTGCGCGGCCGGGATCGTGTACATGCCGACGAGCGAGCCCAGGTTCGAAAAGAGCGGCAGGATGTTGCGGTCCGACGAGACGTAGGCGCCGAGCGCATGCAGGTTCCTCACGCGCAGGCCGATGAAGCGGTGCCCGGCGTCGAGGGCGAGCTCCGCTTCGCTCGCCACGTCGCGCGCGTGGTCGTCGGCGAGCGGCGCTTCGCTCCGCTCGCAGCTCCACTTGACCGGCCGGCCGATCTTGCGCGCGAGCCACAGCACGACGCGGTGCTCGGTATGCGCCCAGCCCTTGCCGCCGAAGGCGCCGCCGACGTCCTGCACCACGACGCGGATGCGGTGCTCGGGCACCTTTAGCACGCCCGCGAGCACCTCACGCACACGGTGCGGGTACTGCACGTCGCAATGCAGGGTATAGCGGCCCTCCGCCGGATCCCACGCGCCGACGGCGCCGCGCGGTTCCATGTACTGCGCATGGACCCGCGTGACGACGTAGCGGCCCTTCACCACGTGCGCGGCGCGCGCGAACGCGGCCTCGGTCGCCGCCTTGCCGCCGATCTCGAAGAAGTTGCCGACGTTGTCCGGGCACTCGTCCCAGACCGGCGCGGTGACCGGCAGGTCCTCGTACTCGACCGCCACCAGTTCTGCGGCGTCCTTGGCGAGCGCGTGGCTTTCGGCGATCACCACCGCCACCGGGTCGCCGACGTAGCGCACTTTGCCCCTGGCGAGGCCGGGGTGCGCGCGCCAGAACGCGGGCGAGCCGTCCGGCCGCTTGCGCTGGATGCTGGGCGCGGTGGTGCCGACGCCGTCGCGCTCCAGATCCTCGACGGTGAACACGCCGACCACGCCGGGTGCGGCGCGCGCGGCCGCCGCGTCGATCGAGACGATGCGCGCGTGCGCGTGCGGCGAGCGCAGGTACACCAGGTGCGCCTGGCCGGGCAGGTTGAGATCGTTGACGTAGCGGCCTTCGCCGCGCAGCAGGCGCGGATCCTCGAAGCGCGAAACCGATTGACCGATGCCGAATTGTTCATTCATAGTTGCCGCAATTCTAAGGTGCGCGCGGCCATGGCCTACAAGGCTTTCGACCTTTCCGGCAAAACAGTCCTGATCACCGGCGGCAACAGCGGCATCGGCCTGGGCATGGCGGAGGCGCTGGCGCAGGCGGGCGCCGCGGTCTGCATCTGGGGCACCAATGCGCAGAAAAACGAAGCGGCCCTGCAGAAAATCCAGTCGCACGGCGGCAAGGCGCTCGCGCTGCACTGCGACGTGGGCGACGAGCAGGAGGTCGAGGCGCGCTTCGCCGAGACCGTGGCCGCGCTGGGTCCGCTGCACGGCTGCTTCGCCAATGCCGGCGTGAGCGGCCGCGGCAACGTCAAGTCGTTCGCCGAGATGAGCGCCGAGGAGTGGAAGCGGGTGACCCGCGTCAACCTGGACGGCGCTTTCTTTACCCTGCGCGCTGCGGCCAGGCACATGGTCGGGCACGGCAAGGGCGGGGCGCTGGTCGGCACCGCGAGCCTGGCGGCGATCTCCGGCGTGCCGCGCGGCGAGCACTATGCCGCTACCAAGGGCGGCCTGATTTCCATGATCCGGGCGCTGGCGGTCGAATTCGCGCGCCACGGCATCCGCGCCAATGCCATCCTGCCGGGCTGGATCGAGACCGCGATGACCGAGAAGGCGCTCAACTGGGACAAATTCAGGGACAAGGTGCTGCCCCGCGTGCCGGTGCGCCGCTGGGGAAAGCCCGAGGACTTCGGCGCCATCGCGGTGTACCTGGTCAGCGATGCGAGCGGCTACCACACCGGCGACACCTTCCTCATCGATGGCGGATATTCCCTCTTCTAGGAAAGAGCAGATCGACGCGCTGCTGCTCAAGCTCCCGGGCGTGAGCGGCAGGAAGCTCAACGGACTGGACGCGTACTTCGTCAGCGACAAGATGTTCGCCTGCATCAGCGACGGCGCGCTCGGCCTGCGCCTGCCGGCCGCCATGGCCACCGAGCTGCAGTTTTCCAGCGGCGATTACATCGGGCCTTTTTCGCCCGGCGGCGTGGCGACCACGCGCGAATGGGTGCAGCTGAGGCGCGCCGACGCCGCCGAGTACGCGAAGGATCTCGACCTGTTCCAGGCCGCGCTCGAATTCGTGAAGAAGGGCCGCCGTTGACGCGCGAGCTGGTCGCGAAACTCGAGGGCCTGCTGCGCCTGCGCTCGCTGCCGTTCGGCATGAAGCTGTTCGAGTCGGTCGAGGCGATGGAGGCGGTGCCGAAGATCCGCCGGCCGAACGGCAGCCAGCACACGCTCGACCAGATCGTGGCGCAGGCGGCGCGCCTCGGCTGGACGGTGGGCGTCACGGCGCAGGATCTGGTCGGCGACCAGTGCCGTTCGGTGGTGGGCCTCGGCGGCCAGGACGAGAAATGGTATTCCGGCCAGCACATGACCAAGGTCTGGTTCGCCACGCAGGCCGATGCCGCCGCGCACCAGAAGGCGATGAACGTGGTGCCGGCAGGGAAGTACAAGGCGCTCGCGGTCGCCCCCCTCGCCTCGGGGCGGCTGGAGCCGCCGGACATCGCGCTCTTCTACGCCACGCCGGGCGCGATGATCTACTTCATCAACGGGCTGCAGTGGTCGGGCTACCAGCGCTTCGACTGGAGCGTGGTGGGCGAATCGGCCTGCGCCGATTCCTGGGGCAGGGCGCTCGCCACGCGCGAGCCGAGCCTGTCGATCCCGTGCTTCGCCGAGCGCCGCTATGGCGGCGTGCTGGACGACGAGATGCTGATGGCGCTGCCGCCGCAGGGCCTCGCCAAGGCGATCGAAGGCATGGAAGCGCTGGCGAAGAACGGCTTCCGCTACCCGTTCCCGCAGTACGGGATCCAGCAGGACGTGCGTGCCGGGATGGCGGTCAGCTACCCGGACCGCAAGTAGCGCCGTGGCGCCGCCGGTGCCGATGTCCACGGCGGCCTGCGCCTGCTGGCGCGCACCTCCAGCGCCATGATCCTGGCCGGCGCGGGTCCCGCCCGCTATTTGCCCGGCACCCCGATCGACACCGGCCGTACGGCGGCTCCCGCGCTGCCCTTCTCGCGCGGCGGCAGGATCATGGTGCAGGAGGTCCAGACCTTGTCGTTGGCGAGCTGGTCCAGCTTCGTGTTCTCGATGTGGTGGATGCCGAGCTGCGTCAGCATGTGGTGGTGCAGTGCGAACGGCAGGCCGTCGGGCACGCCCGCGGCGGGACCCGCCTTGCCGGCGAGCATGCCGTCGGGAACCGGATCGACGAACGGCGTGTCCAGGCCGATCGCGACGATGCGCCGCTCGCCGAGATACCTGGCAGCGTCGTAGGACAGGCCGGGCGCGCTGGCGTAGTACTTCTTCTCGGTGTCCGGATCCTGCCAGTGGTCGCCCCAGCCGTGCGCACGTAGACCACGTCGCCCGGCAGGATGCCGCGCCTGGCCAGGCCCTGCGCTTTCAGCATCGCCTCGATGTGGCTCGCGGTGACGAGTTCGCCCGCTTTCATCGGTTGCCCGCCGCCCACGTGCGCCTTGGCGTCTAGCAGCACGGCGCTGGTGATCAGGGGCGGGATCATCTCGATGCCGAGCTTCAGCAGCGGCGAGTCCGGCGTCGGCTTCACGTCCTTCTGGGTGAAATTGCCGTAGTAGCGCGCGCCGTCTGCCGGCGGCGCCCCTTTGCCGTCCCAGGCCTGCGGCATGTAGCCGAAGTGGCCGAGCGCGTCGATCTGCGTGCCCTGCTGGCCGGGCTCGGCGCCTTCGCCGAAGCTCTCCATGTTGAATACGTGGGAGGTGCCCGGAATGCCGCCGCTCGGCTTGGGCTTGGTGACGTAGGGGCCGCTGAATCCGGACAGCGGCATGGTGGCCGAGCGGACGTACGACAGCTCGTAGGCCTGCGCTTTCGGCTGCGACATGTGCCAGGCGCAGCGCGCCATGGTCGGCGCGCCCAGGGTGTTGGCCATGCCCCACTGGTCGCCCGGCAGCCAGGGCGGCCGCGGCGTGTTCTTCGATTGCGCCAGGATGCCGGCCGGTTCGACGGCGCCCGCGGATGCCGCGCAAAGGGCGATCGAGATGGCGATGGCGGTCTGGTGCAGTTTCATGGTCTCTCCCTTCTTCTATTGGAGTTTGATGCCGAGCTCGCGGATGACCTTACCCCACTTGTCCTGCTCGGTTCTCAGAAACGCCGCCAGCGCCTCGGGCGGGCCGCCGAGCGGTTCGGCGCCCAGCTCGGCGAAGCGCTGCACCGTCGCCGGCTGGGCGATCAGCGCGTTCACCTCTGCGTTGAGTCTGCGCAGGACGTCGGCCGGCGTGCCCGCCGGCGCGTAGAGGCCGAACCAGCCCAGCACCTCGAAGCCTTCCAGGCCGAGGCCGGTCTCCGAGACGGTGGGAACGTCCGGCAGCAGCGCAGTGCGCTTCGAGCTGGATACCGCGAGCGCCTTCAGCGCGCCCTTCCTGACGTGCGGCGTCATTACCGCTACGTTCTCGAACATCATCGGCACGCGCCCCGAGAGCAGGTCCGGCATCACCGCGCCGCTGCCCTTGTACGGGACGTGCTCCATGTCCACGCCGGCCATTCGCTTGACCAGTTCCGCGCCCAGGTGCTGCGCGGTGCCGGGGCTGGTGGAGGCGTACTGGTACTTGCCCGGATTCTTCTTCAGGAGCGCGATCAGCTCGCGGAAGCTCTGCGCCGGCAGGCTCGGATGCGCGACGTACACGTACGGCGTGCTGGCGATCAGGCTCACCGGCGCGAAGTCGCGCTCGGTGTCATAGGGCAGGGAGGCATAAAGAAATGGGTTGGTGCCCTGCGTGCTCGGCACCACCAGCAGCGTGTGGCCGTCGGGCGTCGCCTTGGCCACGCCCGCGGCGCCGATCGAGCCGCTGGCGCCGCCACGGTTCTCCACCACGACGGGGCGGCCGAGGCGCTCCTGCAGGCCCTGCGCGACGAGCCGCCCGATCACGTCGGTAGTGCCCCCCGGCGGAAAGCCGACCACCACGCGCACCGTCTGCGACGGATACTGCGCAAGCGCCGACAGGGAAACACAGGCCAGAAGCGCCGCCAGAAAACGTATCATTGGATCGAATCCTCCCGGGCCGCAGATTACACCGCCGATGCAGAAAATGGCTGTCCGCCTGCGAGCGCCGCGTCCCGGCGACATGGGCCGCGTAGTACAGCTGCACGGCGAGCTCTACGCCAGGGAATTCGGCTACGACGCCACTTTCGAGGCGCTGGTGGCCGAGATCGCGGCCGGTTTCCTGCGCGAATTCGAGCCCAGGGCCGAGCGCTGCTGGATCGCCGAGATGGACGGGGAGGTGGTTGGATCCATCTTCCTGGTGCGCAGCTCCGCCACGGTATCCAAGCTCCGCCTGCTCATCATCCATCCCAGGGCGCGCGGCCGGGGCCTCGGGCGCCGCCTGACGCAGGCCTGCATCCGCTTCGCCCGCAGGGCGGGCTACCGCAAGTTGGTGCTCTGGACGCAGAGCCACCTCACGGCCGCGCGCGCCATCTACCAGGCCGAGGGATTTCGCAAGCTGTCAGAAGAGAAGCACCGCAGCTTCGGCAAGCGCCTGGTCGCCGAAGTCTGGGAACTCAAGCTGTAGGCGGCTCATCGTCGAGGGGTTCCGGCGTTACCGAGAGGAGGTCGGTCTGACGACTCGAATGGAGATGCGGACCCGGCTGCCGTGGATCAAGGCAGCGGCCTCCTGCTCAGCCTTGTACTGAATAGCCTCCGTCCACGGGTATCGCGGTCCCGGTAAGGAAATCGGAGGCCGGGCTGGCGAGGAACACGGCGATGCCGGCGAAATCCGCCGGATCGCCCCAGCGCCCGGCGGGCGTGCGCGCCAGCACGCGGTCGTGCAGGCCCTCGATCTGCTGGCGGGCGCCCTGCGTGAGCTCGGTGTCGATCCAGCCGGGCAGCACCGCGTTCACCTGGATGTTGTCCTTCGCCCAGGCGCAGGCCATGGCGCGCGTCATCTGCACGATGCCGCCCTTGGAGGCGGCGTAGGGCGTGGTGAAGGAGGCGCCGAAGATCGACATCATCGAGCCGATGTTGATCATCTTGCCGCCGCCCGCCTTCTTTATCTCCGGGTAGGCGGCCTGCGAGCAGGTGAAGGCGCTGGTAAGGTTGGTGTCCAGTACCTTGCGCCATTCCTCGAGCGCATATTCCTGCGGCTGCTTGCGGATGTTGATGCCGGCGTTGTTGACCAGGATGTCGAGCCGGCCCAATTGCCTTGCAGTTTCATGAATCAGCTTTTTACAGTCAGACTCCCTAAGCAAATCAACGTCGACGGCAATTCCACCCAGTTCCTTCGCCGCCGCGGCGCTCTTGGCCGCGTTGCGGCCCGCGACCACCACTTTCGCGCCCGCGGCAGCGAGGCCGCGCGCCATGCCCAGGCCGATACCGCCGTTGCCGCCGGTAACGATTGCGACCTTGCCCTTGAGATCGAACGCTTTCATGCAGTTCT
>Ga0187894_10007051_pt1 | contig 10758 bp, 9 predicted proteins | sample GBC1701081metaG_FD_136650 | JGI IMG/M metagenome (GOLD analysis project Ga0187894, IMG submission 136650) | White microbial mat communities from a lava cave in the Kipuka Kanohina Cave System on the Island of Hawaii, USA - GBC170108-1 metaG ... | reverse complement strand
GTCTTCGCCGTCGCCGCGCCCGCGATGTATGAATATGAAATCCAGGCCGAATTCGAATACACCTTCCGCCGCCGCAACGCCGACAACTGGGGTTATCCGTGCATCGTCGGCGCGGGACCGAACGCCACGACGCTGCATTACATCACCAGCCAGGATCGCCTCGATGATGGCAGTTTGCTGCTGATGGATTGCGCGGCTGAGTTCGATCATTACACCGCCGACATCACGCGCACGATCCCGATCAACGGCAAATTCACCAAAGAGCAGGCCGAGATTTACCGGATCGTCTACGAGGCCCAGCAGGAGTCGTTCAAGAATGCCCGTCCCGGCAATTTTATGGGCGGCAGTGACCCAAAAAACTCTGTTCACGGGCGATCCGCGGAAGTGGTCAAGGAAGGGTTGCTGCGGCTGGGGCTGATCACATCGAAGGAGAACAACGAATTCCGCACGTGGTTTATGCATGGGACCAGCCATTGGCTGGGGATGAACGTTCACGATGTCGGCGTCCCCGGAAAGGCGCTCGCGCCTGGAATGATCTTCACCGTCGAGCCGGGAATCTACATCCGCCTGGACGCGCTCGACGTGTTGCCGAAGACGCCTGAAAGCGAACGATTCATCAAAGCTGTTCGCCCGGCGTTCGAGAAATATAAAGGTGTCGGCGTTCGCATCGAAGACGACGTGCTGGTTACGACGGGCGAGCCGGTAATCATGTCTTCCGCGATCCCCCGCAAGCTTGAAGATGTTGAAGCGACGATGGCGCGGCTGAAACAGGAATTGCGCAAATCGGGATGGCCGTCGGTGGCGAGCAGGTAGGAACGAAAGGAGTGGTAGCGATGACTATAAAGCTTAAACATGCTGCCGTTTCGCCGGCAGAAATAACAAGGTACTCGAAAGGAGCCACAGCCATGGGCGAAGTTAGAGTGCAAGTGAAGCTTATCAACGCCATTGACGAGGGATTGATGAGAAGAGGATTGATGGCGCCGGATGAAGTGCGCACGTACATGGCTGATGCCTTGGTGGATACGGGCGCAGTCAGATCAACATTGCCAATTCATGTGGTGCAGCAATTAGGTCTGGCTACTGTTGGAAAGACCAGGGCTGAGTACGCCAACGGTTCAGGGGAATTTGTAGATCGAACTGAAGCAGTCGGCATTGAGATCAACGGGCGTCGCACTACGGAGGAGACCTTGGTGTTGGGCAACGAGGTGTTGATTGGACAAACCGTGCTGGAAGGGCTGGACCTGTCAGTTGATTGCGCCAATCGGCAGGTTGTTGGAAACCCGGCGCACCCGGATCAGCCGGTCTTGAAAGTTAAGTGAGAAGAATGTCGCGAAGGCTGATTGATGTAAGCCACGAAATCGAAGCGGGAATGATCACTTATCCCGGTCTTCCCGCTCCGATTGTCTCCGATTACCTGAGCCGCGAGGCGTCACGAGACAGGTACGCCGAGGGCACGACATTTCAGATCGGGCGCATCGAGATGGTCGCCAACACCGGCACCTATATTGACGCGCCTTTCCATCGGTTCGAGGGCGGAATTGATTTGGCCGGATTGCCGCTCGAACGTTTGGCCGATGTCGAAGGTTTGGTGATAGATGCGACCGGACGAGATGGTCGCGCAATTGATGCGGGATATTTTCAAGGCCTGGATTTGCGGGACAAGGCTGTTTTGATTGGCGCCGGATGGGATGCGCATTGGCGCACGCCGCAATACGTCGAGGACGCTCCGTTCGTGACTCGACGCGCCGCCGAATGGTTGGTCAATGCCGCGCCGGCGCTCGTCGGAATTGATTCGGTCAATATTGACGACGCGCAGGATGGCTCGCGGCCCGCGCACACATTGCTGCTCGGCGCGGGAATCCCGGTCGTCGAGCATCTTTGCAACCTGAATGAATTGCCCGCGCGTGGATTCCGATTTCACTGCGTCCCCGTGAAGTTTCGCGGCGTGGGGACGTTCCCGGTTCGGGCTTACGCCGTGATTGGGTGATCTTATGTCAATAAGTCTCTACCTGCCAGAAACGCGATATGCCGTGGCGAGCCTTCCGCTCGAAAATTACGGAGAAGCGGTCGCCTGTCTGTCTGAAGTCGAAGGCTTCGTCTCGCTGACGCGTGACAAGGATGAGGTCACTCTGATCGTCGCCGAAGAGATCTGGCGTAAACTGGAGCCGCGTTTTCCGGGCGCAGTAGCTCAGGGGAGACGGCGGCTGATCCGGTTCGACACGGTGCTCGACTTTTCGGTCGTCGGTTTCATCGCGGAAATCAGCCGCGCGCTGGCCGAAGCCGACATCAGCATCCTGAGCATTTCGACTTATCGCACGGATGCGGTTCTAGTCCACGAATCGAGATTCGACGACGCGGTCAACGCCGTCAAACAGACTTTGGTGACTCTCAAATTCACCCACCTTGCGCAGCATTGAAGCGAGTAAGCGGTCAGGTAGAGATTCTGAAGCATTTCCATTTTCCATATTACGTTTGTCATTTGTCATTGCCGCTCGCCGCGCGGTTCCGGCAATGACAAATGACAAGCGTAATATGGAAAATGGAAAATGAAAAAAGTAAAGACTATGTCAAAAGAGATCCCTGATCTTGAAGGCTTGCAGAGCAAATCGGTTTACGCCTCGAAACCGTTGAATCTAACTTCCGCAATCAGCCCGCCGATCTGGCAAACGACCACATTCAGCGCGGAGACCGCGGAAGATTTCGCCGAAATCGCCACGGCCACCAGACCGGAGGAGTTTTACACTCGCTACGGCAATCCGAACCACGCGATGGTCGAGGCGACGTTGGCCTCGCTCGAAGGCGGAGAAATGGCCCAGGTCTTCAGTTCCGGAATGAGCGCGATCTTCGCCGCGATGGGCTGTCTGCTCGAAACCGGCGATCACGTCGTGGCGCAGCGCAATCATTACGCCGGGGCGACGACGTTGATGAAGGAGTTCCTGCCGCGCTGGGGCATCGAGACCACTTACGTTGATCAGACAAACAACAGCGAATTCGCCGACGCCGTGCGCCCGAACACGAAACTGATCTACGTCGAAACGCCAGTCAACCCCTTGATGCAAATCACCGACCTGCGCTTCATCGTTGAGTTGGCCGAAGATCGCGGCATTACCACGATCTGCGACAACACGTTCGCAACGCCCGTTAACCAGCGTCCGCTCGATCTCGGCATTGACGCCGTCATTCACAGCGCGACGAAATATGTGGGCGGGCATCACGACGTGACGGCGGGAGCGCTTGTCGGATCGAAAGAATTTGTCGAACGCGTCTGGCGGTTCGCCCTGGTCACCGGGGCCACGCTCAGCCCATTTGACGGATGGCTGCTGCTGCGTGGGTTGCGGACTTTGGGTCTGCGCGTTGAACGCCACAATCAGAACGGGATCGCGCTGGCGAGGTTTTTAGAACATCATCCGAAAGTTGCGCGGGTCTATTATCCGGGCCTCCCGTCGCATCCGCAGCATGAACTGGCCGGATCGCAAATGAGCGGGTTCACCGGAATGCTGAGCGTCGAATTGCGCGGGGGTTACGCGGCGGCGGACAAATTCATCTCTTCACTCAAACTCGCCGCGCGCGCCGCCAGCCTGGGCGGATTTGAGACTCTGGTTGTGCATCCGGCTTCAATGTGGAGTCTTCAACTTTCGCGGGAGTTGAGAGAGTCAACGGGGATCAACGAAGGTCTGGTGCGAATTTCGGTCGGGTTGGAAGACGAGGTTGATATGCTTCGCGATTTCGAGCGGGCGCTGGCCGAAGGCTAATCGAGTCCTCGACGAGGCATGACTGATGGCGTAAAAAAATAAGGAGAGATTTTTCAATCTCTCCTTTAAAGGCTAGCTTTGCTGGGATGAAAACTTGGAAGACAATGGCGCCAGAACTCATCCAGCGCGCAGCTACGATAAGAGCAAGACTGATGCCACGATTGTTGGAAGGGATAACCAAGAGGTTATCTGCGCGGAAAGCCCTGATTTAGCGGGAAAACCAACCACATAGTTTCATGACGATATGGCCGTTTTATCCAGAATTTCGTATGCGAGCTTCAATTTTTCGTAGATGAGGTTGATCGCCTTGGTGTCACAGCCAATCTTGCGGTTTGAAATAGGTCTGGGCTTCAGCCTCGGCCGTATCAGGCTCCGGTTTGTAATCGTAGACCCAACGCGCCAGTGGCGGCAGCGACATCAGGATTGATTCCGTCCGCCCGCGCGTCTCCAGCCCGAAGATCGTTCCGCGATCATAGACCAGATTGAATTCGGCGTACCGCCCGCGTCTGATCAACTGGAATTCGCGCTCGCGTTCGCCGTAACCGTGGCCTCGCCGAAGTTCGACAATCGGCAGATAAGCCGGCAGGAAAGCCTCGCCTGCGTCTTTCACGAAAGCGAAAAGCCGGTCCATGTCGCCTTGCAGGTAATCGAAGAAGATCCCGCCCACGCCGCGCGTTTCGTCACGATGTTTGATGAAGAAGTACTCGTCGCACCACTTCTTGAAGCGAAGGTAATAATCAGGATCGTGTTTGTCGCAGGCCTCTTTAAACGTGCGGTGAAAATGCTGCGCGTCCTCGCGAATTGGGTAGTAAGGGGTCAGATCGGAGCCGCCGCCAAACCAACTCGCGTCGCCTTTTTCGAGGTAGCGGAAGTTTGCGTGAACCGTCGGCACGTAGGGATTGCGCGGATGCAGCACCAGCGAGACGCCGGTCGCGAAAAACTCGCGCCCCTCCCCCAACTCGATCTTCCTGGCGAACTCTTCAGGCAAGACGCCTTCGACAGCTGAGAAATTGACGCCGGCTTTTTCAAACACGCTGCCCTCCTCCATCACGCGAGTGCGCCCGCCGCCGCCGCCGCCGCGTCGCCAGTTGTCCTCGCGGAAACGCGCGCCGCCATCGGCCTCTTCAATCGCGCGGCAGATTTTGTCCTGAAGGTAAGAAAAGAATTCCTGCGTTTGTGATCTCATGTCGCGTTACTCCGTCTGAGAATTTGCGCCCCGATTTTGGCCCAATTTGGCAAATCGCGCCAACGCGGGCTACGATACCCGGCTTATGGACAACGAGCAAATCAAAGGGAGTGGGGAGTGGGGAATGGGGAGTAGGGAGTGGGGAGTAGGAGGTCGTGAATCATGACATCTATGCCTTCGGCTCCCCATTCCCCATTCCCTATTCCCCACTCCCCACTCCTATGCGCATCTGTTACTCCGACCGTTACATGATTCCGCTGGGGCCGGCGCATCCGTTCCCAATGCCGAAATACAAGATGGCGCGGGATCGTTTGCTGGCCGAAGGGTCAATCACGTACTGGAATTTGATCGAGCCCCCGCTGGCCGCTGACGAGGATATTCTGCTGGTTCACACGCCGGATTACTGGTTTCGCTGCGCGCGCGGAGAATTGACTCGTCAGGAAATCCGCCGCATAGGTTTTCCGTGGTCGGAAGGTCTGATCCGTCGTTCGCGCGCATCTGCGCAGGGGACGATCATCGCGGCGCGAAACGCTCTGCGCGGCGGCTTGGCGTCGAACTTGGCTGGCGGCACGCATCACGCTTATCCCGATCACGGCGAGGGGTATTGCGTGCTGAATGATATGGCGATTGCCGCGAGAGTCTTGCAACGCGACGGGCTGGCCGAACGCATTGCCGTGATTGATTGCGACGCGCATCAGGGGAACGGCACGGCGGTGATTTTTCAGAGCGACCCGAACGTCTTTACCTTCTCGATTCATGGCGAGAAGAACTTTCCCGCGCGAAAAGAACAAAGCAAGCTCGACATTAACCTGCCGAACGGAGTCGGTGATGAAGAGTACCTGGCGATCCTGCGCGAACACACCCTGCGAATTTTGGATGGATTTAAGCCTGACTTCATCTTCTATCAGGCGGGCGTTGATCCTTTCGAGCGGGACCGCCTTGGTAAATTGCAGTTGACGATTGAAGGCTTGCGGCGGCGAGACGAATTTGTGATTTCGAGTTGTCGTGAGCGCGGGATTCCGGTTGTGACGACAATGGGTGGCGGTTACGCGAAAGACATCAACGATACGGTTGAGGCGCACTGCAATACGGTGCGCGTAGCGCTTGATTACGCATGACGGAATGGCGCCAAGTGTAAACCCGGCGGGAAATTTTTAAGGATTTGCGGGGGAGAGACGGCCGCTTCGCTTGACAAACCGCGTTGCGGCGCATATATTGCCAAACTTTGCGAAGCAGTATCTTCGCCCCACAGGTGGCGCTAGCGGGTTTTAGGGTGCAGAGGCGCCGCCGGGGTCGGTGGAAAGACAGGAAACTCGAGAATTCCAGCGAATCCTATATTGAGAATGTATTGTGGCGTTGTGATTCCCTCGTTGACAAAGTCGAGAGGCTTCCCAGCTAAGAGCATCCCGGACAAGGGCGCCATCGCTCGACAATCGCTTTGAAAATCACGCCACAGAAAAACTCGGCGGGTTGGGACGCCATATCTGCACAGCTTTCGCGGACATCCCAAAAAAATCACTGCTTTACTAGCTGGCGATGAATGTCATGGGCGCATGCGCCTATTGCGTGTTTGTGCTTTTGGCGTTTGCAAAGGATTTCAATACGCCCTCAAACAGGCGTGCAGATGCGCTCCTGTTTGAGGAGAAATTCACAATGACTGAATTATGCCGACGATTAACCAATTAGTCCGTAAAGGACGCAAAAGGGTCAAATACAAAACTTCAAGCCCCGCGCTTCAATCCTGCCCGCAACGCCGTGGCGTGTGCGTTCAGGTGAAGACTCAAACGCCTAAAAAGCCAAACTCGGCTCTGCGCAAAATCGCGCGCGTGCGTTTGACCAACGGCATCGAAGTCACGTCATACATCCCCGGCATCGGCCACAACCTGCAGGAGCATTCGATAGTGCTTGTGCGCGGCGGTCGTGTAAAAGACCTGCCGGGTGTTCGTTATCACATTGTGCGCGGCACACTCGATTCGGTCGGCGTGGCCAACCGCAAACAGGGGCGCTCGAAGTACGGCGCGAAACGTCCGAAAGAGGGCGCGGCGGCCAAGGGCGGCAAGAAGAAATAACTTATATGCCTAGAAGAAGAGAAGTCCCAAAACGCGAAATTCTGCCCGATCCGGTTTACAACAGCCCCCTCGTCGCTAAATTCATCAACACGATGATGTGGGATGGCAAGAAGTCAGTGGCGGAGGGCATCATCTACAAAGCTCTTGACAAGATCAAAGATCGTTCGCAGGAAGACCCGCTGAAGATCTTCAAGAAAGCGATTGAGAACCTTCAACCGAAGGTCGAGGTCAAATCGAAGCGCGTCGGCGGCGCCAACTATCAAGTTCCGGTTGAAGTCAGCGCCAACCGCCGTGTCGCGCTGGCGATGCGTTGGCTTGTGAGTTTTGCGCGCGGTCGAGGCGAAAAGACGATGATTGACAAACTGGCCGGCGAGATTATGGACGCCGCGGCAAGCAAGGGGAACGCGATAAAGAAGCGCGAGGACGTGCATCGAATGGCCGAAGCCAACAAAGCGTTCGCGCACTATCGCTGGTAACCGGAGAAATAACGAAAACGTATAGATAGAAGGAGAAGAGGTAATAACCAGCTCGTGCGGGATTCCCTCCAGGGCTGATGAAGTAGAGAAGTTATATGGCGAGGCAAGCACCACTTAGCAGGTTCCGCAACATCGGGATCATGGCGCACATTGACGCCGGTAAGACGACGACTACCGAACGCATCCTTTACTACACGGGCGTCTCTTACAAAATCGGCGAAGTGCACGAAGGCACGGCGACCATGGACTGGATGGCGCAGGAACAGGAGCGCGGCATCACTATCACGTCCGCTGCGACGACCTGCTTCTGGAAGCGGAACGGCGAAGAGCACAGAATCAACATCATTGACACGCCCGGACACGTGGATTTCACCATCGAAGTCGAGCGCAGTCTTCGTGTGCTTGACGGCGCGGTCGCTGTGTTCGACGCGGTCGCCGGCGTTCAGCCGCAATCGGAGACGGTCTGGCGCCAGGCCGACAAATACAATGTCCCCCGCATAGCCTTCATCAACAAGATGGATCGCCCCGGCGCCGATTTCGACCACTCGGTTGACACCATCCGCACCCGCCTGGCGGCCAATCCGGTCTGTGTCCAGGCGCCTATTGGCGCTGAAGACCAATTTAAAGGCGTGATTGACTTGATCGAAATGAGGTCAATCGTGTGGAAGGATGAAACCAAGGGCGCTGAATATACCGTTGAAGAAGTCTCTGGCGATTTGAAAGAGAAGGCCCAGGCCGCGCGCGAGAAGATGATCGAGGTCATCGCCGACGCGGACGACGAGATCGCGACGAAGTATCTGGAAGGCGCCGAGATAGGCGCCGCTGAGATTCGCGCGGCGCTTCGCCGCGGGTGCATCGCCATCAAGCTTGTGCCCGTCGTTTGCGGCACGGCGTTCAAGAACAAAGGCGTCCAGCCGCTGCTCGATGCGGTGATTGATTACCTGCCTTCGCCGGTTGACATCACGGCGGTTCAGGGGGTTGACAGGAAAGGCAAAGAGGTTGAGCGCAAGGCCGATGACAAGGAGCCGTTCTCGGCGCTCGTCTTCAAGATCATGGCCGACAAACACGTCGGCCAGCTTTCATTCGCGCGCATTTACTCCGGCACGCTCAAATCAGGCTCCTACGTCCTCAACTCGACCAAAGACAGCAAGGAACGAGTCGGACGCATCATGAGGATGCACGCCAACAAGCGCGAGGATGTGGAAGAGGCGTACGCAGGTGAGATCGTAGCGGTCGCCGGCCTCAAACAGGTTACGACCGGCGACACGATCTGCGCGGAGTCGCACCCGGTAATCCTCGAAGCGATGGAGTTCCCGACGCCGGTGATCTCGCTCGCCATCGAGCCGAAGACCCGTCCGGATCAGGAGAAACTCGGCGTCGCGCTCAGCCGTCTGGCTCAGGAAGACCCGTCGTTTCGCGTCCACACTGATCAGGAGACCAACCAGACGATCATTCAAGGTATGGGCGAGTTGCACCTCGAGATCATCGTTGACCGCCTCAGACGCGAGTACGGCGTCGAGGCCAATGTCGGCAAACCGCAGGTCGCTTACCGCGAGACGATTCGCAAGCCGGCCAAGGGCGAAGAGAAATACGCCCGCCAGACCGGCGGCCGCGGCCAATACGGCCACGCCGTGCTGGAGATCGAGCCGAACGAGTCGGGGGCCGGTTTCGAGTTCATCAATGAGATCGTTGGTGGCGTGATCCCCAGAGAATACATTCCGGCTGTCCAAAAAGGCGTGGTCGAAGCGATGGAGGGCGGCATTCTGGCCGGGTACGAAATGGTGGATGTCAAAGTCCGCCTGGTCTTCGGTAGCTACCACGAAGTTGACTCGTCCGAAATGGCGTTCAAGATCGCGGGTTCAATCGCTTTCAAGAACGCCGCCAGAGCGGCCAGCCCGGCGTTGCTCGAACCGGTGATGAAGGTCGAGGTCATTACTCCCGAAGAGTACATGGGATCGGTCACCGGCGACATCAGTTCACGCCGCGGGCGAATCGAGGGAATGGTCTCGCGCACCGGCACGCAGATCATCACCGCGATGGTTCCGCTTGCGGAAATGTTCGGCTACGAAACCGATCTCCGCTCGATGACGCAGGGACGCGCCTCCTCGACGATGCATTTCCATCGTTATGAGGAAGCGCCGAAGAGCGTGAGCGAGGAGATCATTGCAAAAGTTCAAGGCGCATCAAAATAGCGTCTCAAATCTCGGATCTCAAATTTGAGATCCGAGATTTATTCAGGCGGAGTGATTCCGCGCACTACATATTAGGAGACTTAGGAGCGACACGAATATGGCGAAAGAGAAATTTTCTCGCACCAAACCGCACGTCAACGTGGGGACGATCGGCCACGTTGACCACGGCAAAACGACCCTGACGGCGGCCATCACCAAGGTTCTGGCCAAGCACAACCCCAAGATTCAGTTCCGCAGCTTCGACTCGATTGACAACGCTCCGGAAGAGAAGGCGCGCGGAATCACAATCGCCACCGCGCACGTCGAATACGAGACTCCCAACCGCCACTACGCGCACGTGGACTGCCCGGGCCACGCCGATTACGTCAAGAACATGATCACCGGCGCGGCGCAGATGGACGGAGCGATCCTGGTCGTTGCGGCCACCGATGGTCCGATGCCGCAGACTCGCGAGCACATCCTGCTGGCCCGCCAGGTGGGAGTGCCGGCGATGGTCGTCTTCCTGAACAAGGTGGACGCGGTTGACGACGCCGAGTTGCTCGACCTGGTCGAGTTGGAAGTCCGCGAACTGCTCTCGAGGTACGAGTTTCCGGGCGACGACATCCCGGTCATCCGCGGCAGCGCCTTGAACGCGCTCAACGGCGATCCTGAATGGGAGAAGAAGGTTGACGAGTTGATGGCGGCGGTTGATAGCTACATTCCAACGCCGGCCCGCCAGGTGGACAAGCCGTTCCTGATGCCTGTGGAAGACATCTTCTCGATCTCCGGGCGCGGCACAGTGGCGACGGGCAGGATTGAGCGTGGGATGGTGAAGGTGGGCGAGACGGTCGAGATCGTGGGCATCCGCGAGACGCGCTCGACGGTGGTGACCGGAGTGGAGATGTTCAAGAAGCTGCTCGATGAAGGGCAGGCTGGAGACAACGTCGGGCTGCTCTTGCGAGGAGTGGACCGCAAGGAGATCGAGCGAGGGCAGGTGATCGCGAAGCCGGGCTCGATCAAGCCGCACACGAAGTTCAAGGCGGAAGCCTACATCCTGACGAAGGAAGAGGGAGGGCGTCACACGCCGTTCTTCACCGGATACCG
>Ga0187894_10007050_pt1 | contig 10760 bp, 11 predicted proteins | sample GBC1701081metaG_FD_136650 | JGI IMG/M metagenome (GOLD analysis project Ga0187894, IMG submission 136650) | White microbial mat communities from a lava cave in the Kipuka Kanohina Cave System on the Island of Hawaii, USA - GBC170108-1 metaG ... | reverse complement strand
GCCACGCGAAATCGCGGTGAACACATCCAGCTCCACCGCCGCCATCAAGGCCGCGCTTTGCTGATAGGCCAACGCCAACGCCTGCAGCCGGGTGGTATCAAGTCGCTCCGCCTGGTTCATTCGCCCCTGCCCTCCGCGCCCCTGCGCGGGGCTTGTCACAGATGCTGCGACTGTCGGACGAATCGTGTCTGCGCGGCAAGCCTGATGGGCGCGTTCACGGCGCCAAATCCCGCATAGCCGCGTCGCTCGACGATCTCGAAGAAGAAGCGCTCATCGGTGGTCTGGACATAGACCTGCAGGTACTCGGCGCCGCCCTCGCGGTCATAGAGCACGTTGTGCGCCTTCAGCTGCTCGATCAGCGCCGGCGCCAGATCGCTCCTGGCTTCCAGATCGTCATAGTAGTTCTCGGGGATCGGCAACAGTTCGACGCCGTTTGCCGCCAGCCGCGCCGCGGTCCGCAGGATGTCGTCCGTTGCCAGGGCGATGTGCTGCACGCCCGAACCGAACATCTCCGACAGAAAGCGCGACGACAATGTGCGAACGGCCTGGGAGGCGTTGAGTACAATGCGGATCGCGCCATCGGCAGCCTGGACAACCTGGCTCTTGGTCAATCCGCCGGGATCGACGACGTCCTGTTCCGACGTCTTCGAAACGTCGAGCAAGGACGTATAGAACAGCAGCCAGGTCAGCATCTCCTCGTACTGCATTGACTGGGAGATGTGGTCGACCCGCATCAACCCGACATCGGTATCAGGGCTTTCACCGGCGGGCGCGTGGAACTCGATATCCCACACCCGGGCAAGATCGGTCTTGTGGTCGATGAAATAGAGAAGGCTGCCGCCCAACCCGCGCACCGCCGGCACCTCGAGCTCACCCGGCCCGACGGCCTGATGGAACGGCGTATCCAGGAGCTGGCGCGCGCGCTCGAGCGTGGCCGCGGCATCGTCGACCTTCAGCCCGATCGCACAGACCGACGTGCCATGCGTGATGTTGTAGGAATGCGCGAATCCTTCCTTTTCGGTGTTGATCACCAGGTTGATATCGCCCTGACACCACCGCTCGACGGCCTTCGACTTGTGGATGCCACCACGGCGAAACCCCAGCCCGGTCAACATCTGCCGGAACGACGGGGCGTCGCCCTCATCGATGGCGAACTCGATGAACTCGGTGCCTTGGCAGCGTGCCCGTGGCGGCAACGCCGGCGCCCCTTCGCTCACCATGCCGGTGCGCGCCCGAAGCTGGTCCAGCAAATAGATCAGCGACCGATGGCCGTCGACGGCCACGCTGCGCGCCGAGCCCGCACGGAACTGATCGTTGAAGATCTCCAGCGACAGCAGCCCGTCGAAACCGGTGGTCTGCAGCGCCGCCATGAAATCGAGCAGCGGCAGGTCGCCCTGGCCGGGGAAATTGCGGAAGTGCCGGCTCCACGACAGATAGTCCATGTCCAGGATCGGGGCGTCGGCGATCTGGACCAGGAAAATCCGGTCGCACGGGATCGCCGCGATCGCGCCCAGGTCCGTCTTGCGCGACAGGATATGGAATGTATCCAGCACCAGGCCGATCGCCGGATGGTCGGCGCGCCGCACCGCTTCCCAGGCATCGCGATAGTCGTTGATGTGCCGGCCCCAGGCGAGCGCCTCGAAGCCGACCCGCAGGCCTCGCCGTGCGGCGCGCTCGCCGAGTTCGCGCAAATCGGCGGCGGCCCGCTCGATGCCGCCCACGCTCTCCGGCGAGACATTGGAGCAGACCAGCAGCAGATCGCAGCCCAGCTCCTGCATGACATCGAACTTGCGCTCGGCACGCGCGAACACCCGATCGCGCCGATCGGCCGGCATGCCCTCGAAGTCGCGGAACGGCTGGAACGTGACGGACCGCAGCCCCAACCCGTCGACCATGGCGCGGACGTCGGTCGGCGTGCCGTTGAACGACAGCAGGTCGTTCTCGAAGATCTCGACACCCTTGAAGCGCGCCGCCGCGATGGCGTCCAGCTTCTCGTTGAGCGCGCCGCTGAGCGACACGGTCGCAATCGCCGTCTGCATCGTCCTGCCTCCAGGTTTTATGTATCCTGAGCGAAGCGAAGGATCTGTTGAGCCCCAGGCGCGCATGGACCACGAAAACAGGCACACGAACGCCATCGCCTGGCCCGTGCGATTGCGCTGCTCAACAGGTCCTTCGCTTCGCTCAGGACGACAACAGCCACATGCGGTAGCCCCTTCCCCTATGGGAAGGCCATCTCAAGCGATGGCGGCCAGCGCGGCGTCGCGCTCGGCGCACGCCTTGTCGAAGACACGGCGCATGCGCTGGACATCGGGCACCAGTCCCGTGAACAGTCGGAAGGCATCGGCCGCCTGGTGCACGCACATGGCGCCGCCGGTCATGACCTGGCAACCCTTGGCGCGCGCCCGGGCAACGAACTGCGTCTCGAGCGGGGTGTAGACGACGTCGGCCACCCAGTGCTCGGGCCGAACAAGCCCATCGTCGATCGGCACGCCGGCATAGCCTGTCATGCCGACGGGTGTCGCATTCACGATGCCGGCCGCCATCCTGGCGGCAGACGTCGGATCGGCAACGAACGCACCGTGGATGATGCCCGACTTCACAATGAGATCGGCACAGAGCGCGGCAGCACGGGCCTGTTCCTTGTCATAGATCATCAGACGCTCGACCCCGAGGTCCATCAGGGCGAAAGCGACCGCGCGGCCGGCGCCGCCGGCACCCAGCAGCAGGACCTGTTTGCCCGCGGCCGCCGCACGCCCGAGCGTCTCTTCGAACGCACGGCGAAAGCCCGAGCGGTCCGTGTTGTGACCGATCAGGCGGTTGCTCGGATCGATGACCACGGTGTTGACGGCACCGATCTGCTGCGCGCCCGCCGAAACCTCGTCAAGAAGCGCGACGACGGCTTCCTTGAACGGATGCGTGATGTTGACGGCGGCAAACCCCGCGGTGCGAGCCGCCGCCAACAGCGTCTGGAGTTGACGGCCCTTGAGCCGGTTGACGTCCATCAGATGGTAATGCCCGACGATGCCCGCGGCAGCGAACGCATCCTCGTGCAGCGTTGGGGACAGCGAGTTCGCGATGTTCGACCCGATCAGGCCGACCAACATGCTGTTGCGCATCACGCCACCCGCTGCGCCGGTGCAAGCCCACCGCCGAGGAAAAGCTGGGCGATACGCGGGTCGTTCAGGATGTCGACGGCGGTGTCCTCGATGCGGGTCTGCCCCTGCTCGAGGACCAGGCCGTAATCCGACATTTCGAGGGCCTGTTTGGCGTTCTGTTAGATCAGCAGGATCGTGACGCCCTTGTCGCGCAGGTCCTTGAGGATCGAGAACACCTCCTGGACCATCAGCGGTGACAGCCCGATCGACGGCTCGTCGATCAGCATCAGCTTCGGGTCGAGCAACAGGCCGCGCGCCACTTCCAAGAGCTTCTGCTGACCGCCCGACAAGGTCGACGCCTGGGCGTTGGCCTTCTCCCGCAACATCGGGAAGCGAGTCATCATGGCTTCGACACGCTCGCCCAGGCGAGATTGATCCGGCATCGCCACGCCGCCGAGCTCGATGTTGTGGCGCACCGAGAGCTCCGGAAAAATGTTGCGGCCTTGCGGCACGTAGCACATGCCGGCATCCAGCATCTGCCGCGGCGTATGATCGGTGGTGTCCTTGCCATCGAACATCACGCGGCCGGAGCGAACCGCCAGCAACCCGAAGACGGCCTTGAACATCGTCGACTTGCCGGCCCCATTGGGGCCGATCACCGTGGTGATGGTGGCGCGCCGGATCGCGGCCGTCGTGCCGTTCAGGATCGTCATCTTGCCGTAGCCGGCGATCACGCTGTCGAGCGTCAGGATGGTGTCGGCGCTCATGACATCAGTGTCCCAGATACGCTTCGATCACGAGCGGATCGCGGCGCACGGCATCGGGCGCACCCTCGGCGATGATCCTGCCCTCGGCCAGCACGATGATGCGCGAGCACAGCGACATGACGAATTCCATGTTGTGCTCGATCACCACGAAGGTCGCCCGTGTCTCGCTGTTGATCGCCTGCAGCCGCTCCTTGAGGTTGGCCAGCATGGTGAGGTTGACGCCGCCAGCCGGTTCGTCGAGCAGGACCAGCCGCGGCCCGGCCATGAACGCCATCGCAGCATCGAGCAGCTTCTGCTGGCCATAGGAAAGACCGCCGGCATTCTCCCGGGCCAGATGCCCGAGCCGGAAGAAATCGATCATGCGGTCGGCGGCGGCACCGAGGCCGGCATCGCGCGCCCCGAACAGCCGGCCCAGGCGCGAGCCCTGGTGTTCCTGTCCGGCGAGGATCAGGTTCTCGCGCACCGTAAGCTGCGGAAAAACCTGCAGCAGCTGGAACGTCCGGCTGATGCCCAGCCGGTTCAGCTCCGAGGGCCGCAGGCCGGTGACGCTCTTGCCATCGATCCGTACCTCGCCGCGCGTCGGCGTCAGTTGCCCCAGGATGCAGTTGAACAGGGTCGACTTCCCCGAGCCGTTGGGCCCGATGATGCCCAGGATCTCACCCTCATGGACATCGAAGGAGACGCCCTGGACCGCATGCACGCCGCCGAACGACTTGGCGACGTCGCGTACTTCGAGAACCGCGGTCATGGCTTCGCCTCGCCCAGCAGGGAGGCTTTCTGATCGGCGAACGGCCGGCGTCGTGGCGCCCACAGGCGCTCGAGCAGACCGAGGATACCGGTCGGACAGAAGGCCATCATCACCATGACCAGCACCGCGTAGATCAACAGGTAGAAGCCTTCGGCGAAGCGCAGCCATTCCGGCAGCAGCACGGCGACTGCCGCACCGACGAACGGTCCGGCAAACCGGCCGGCGCCGCCGACCACGACCATCAGCATGAAGAGGAGCGACGGGCCGAGCGCGAACGGATTGGGGTCGATGAACTCGACCAGTGGCGCGTACAGGCTGCCCGCCAGGCCGCCGTAGGCCGACCCGATGGCAAACGCCAGCAGCGTATAGAGGCGCACGTCGATGCCGAGGCTCTCGGCCCTGATCGGATTCTCGCGCAGCGCCGTGAAAGCCCTGCCCCACGGCGAGCGGACGATCCACCACAGCACGAACGTCAGCACCGCCGTGATCGCGAGCACGAACCAGTAGAAGTTGACATGGCGGCGCAGCGACATGCCGAACAGCGACGGCCGGTTGATGTCGGTGAGGCCCATCACGCCGCCGGTCAGCCACTGCTCGTTGCGGAAGACCAGCCAAGCCAGCACCGAGAACGCCAGAGTGACGAACGCCAGGTAGTGCTTGCGCACTCGCAGCGCCGGGAAGCCCAGCACGATGCCGACCACGAAGGCGGCGGCGCCGGAGGCCGCGAAGGCGGCGCCGAACGGCAGCCCTGCTTTCACCATCAAGGCCGTTACGTAGGCACCGATCCCCAGGAACGCCGCTTGCGCCAGGGTCTCGAGGCCGGCATAGCCCACGATCAGGTTGACGCCCATGGCAGCGATGGCCGTCACCAGCCACAGCGTCATGATGTAGGTGCCGTAGCGCTTCAGTCCGGGATATGGGATCCCCACGCCAGTCAGGTCGACGGGCGCCAGGATCAGGACCAGCGCGACGACGGCCAGCGCGGGCCACGCCAGTTTCGCGGGCATCGTCATACCGCGCGCTCCTCCGCGCGACCGAGCAAGCCTTGCGGACGGAACAGAATGATCAGCACCAACAGGATCAGCGGCACCGCCTGGCGATACGATGTCGAGACGTAAGCGGCGGCGAAATTGTCGACGACGCCGATCAGCAGGCCACCGACAATCGCACCGCGGACCTGGTTGAACCCGCCGACGATGGCGGCGACGAATGCCGCCAGTCCCAGGCTCTCGCCGTTGGAAAACTTCGCCAGATAGATCGGCGAGATCAGGATGGAGGCCATGGCGGCCAGGGCGGCGTTGATGAGAAACGTGTAGAGGATCATCCGCTCCACGGCGACGCCGAGAATACGGGCGACAGTGGGATTCTGCGCCGTCGCTTGCATCTGCCGGCCGGTGCGGGTCGAGCCGAGGAACCACTGCAGCGCAGCGATGGTGCCGAACGCGACGATCAGTACGCCGATCTGCGCCAACGACACCGACACGCCGGCTACCGACAGGGTGATGTCGGGAAACAGCGTCGGAAATGGCTGCGCCTCGGCGCTATAGACATCCTTGGCGCCCTCCTTGAGCAGGACGCTGAGCGCGATGGTCGAGATCACCAGCGGCAGCACACCCTGCTTGATCAGTGGCTGGACCACCACGAGCTTGAACACCAGGCCCAGCAGAAGCATCGCCGTGGCGATGGCGAAGATCACGGCCACCGCGAACGGCAGCCCGAACCACGTCATGGCGATCAGCGCAAAGAACGCCGGCAGCATGACGAACTCGCCCTGGGCGAAGTTGATGGTCTGCGACGTCTGCCACAGCAACGTGAAGCCGATGGCGGCCAGGGCATAGATCGCGCCGGTGGCCAGGCCCGCGATCACCAGTTGAAGGAAGTCAGCCATGACGGGTCGTCCTTTAGGCGCGCCCAACGGCAGCCTTGAAGGCAAATTCAGGGTTCCAGGAACCACGTCATGGTGAGCCGCAGGCTCACCATGACGCCACAAGCGTCCTATTTCTTCAGCTTCGGCAGGGTCTGGGTGATGATCTGCTTGCCGTCCTTGACCTCGCCCAGGAAGCTGATGCGGTCGATCTCGCCGGTGTCGTCCCAGCTCGCCTCGATCAGGATACCCGGCGTCTTTTCCGGCGTGATGGTGAGGCCGCGCAGCGCCGCCGCGATCGCCTTGGCCTGCAGCTTGCCGGCCTTCTCTGCCGCGGCCTTGATCATGTATGGCGCGATGTAGCCTTTCACGCCGTTATGGTCAGGCTTGTAGTTGTACTTGGCCTGGAACTTGCGGCCGAACTCCTGGATCGCGGGGATCGGTGCGTCAACCGTAAGGCCGACATGCCCGCGCACGCCATTGGCGGCATCGCCGGCAAGATCGATCACCTTCTGCCCGAGCAAGGTGGTCTCGCCGATCAGAGGCTTGTTGAGACCCTGCTTCTTGGCCTCGCGCAGAAACCGCGCGCTTTCCTCCTCGTTCAGGTAGACGAAGACAGCGTCAGCATTCGCACCCTTGAGCTTGATCACGTCGGCGGCGAAATCGGCCTGGCCCGCCTCGGTCGAGAGATCGGCGGCAACGGTGATGTTGCGCTCCTTGAGTTCCTTGATGATCGCGTCGCGGCCGCCCTTGCCGAAGTCGTTGTTGACGTAGATGACGGCAACCGACCTCGCCTTGACCTCATCGCGCAGATAGTTGGCGATCTTCGGCATCGACACGTTCTGGCCGAACGAGGTGCGGAAGAGATATTTCGAGCCCTGCGCCGTCAGGTTGGCCGCCTCGCCGCCGATGATCTGCGCGACCTCCGCGTCGGCGGTGAGCTTCAACGTGGAGCTGACGCTGCCGGAATAGATCGGACCGAAGATCGCAATCGGCTCCTCGTCAAGCGCGCGCTGCATGGCGGCGCGCGCCTTGCCGGGATCGCTGGCCGTATCGACGAACTCCAGGCGGATCTTCTTGCCGAGGATGCCGCCCGCGGCATTGATCTCCTCGACAGCGAGCGAAGAGCCGTTCTTCCAGTTGTTGCCGACCGTGGCGCCGGCGCCGGAGAGCTCGATGATGTTGGGGATCTTGATAGTGTCCTGGGCGACAGCGGGCGTCGCGATCCCCAACGCACACGCCAGCCCCAGCATTTGGATACGGTTCATTGGCTTTCCTCCCATGAGCATAGGCACCGTGTCGCAGGCCCCATGTAAAGGCAATGATCAAGTTTGGCGCCAGAGGTAACCTCAGGTTACTTTTTTGACGCGCGCCCGCGGTCTGGCGGCAGCGCTCTTGCGGCGCTCGCGGCCGCCCTTGTGGAGCTGCTCCATTTCGCTGCGCAAGGCGTTGATGAAGTGCTCGCAGTAGCTCGACAGAGTGGCGTCCTTGCGCATCGCGACATAGGTCTGGAAATCAGTGTCTTCCTCGATGGCGAGCTGGCAGAGCCGCGGCCAGTTGTCGCCGGCGATCGTGAACTCATCGACGATGGCGATACCCAGGCCCGTGGTCACCAGCGCGCAGACCGTGGAACCGAAACGGGCGCGGATGGTGACGTTATAGTCCAGGGCATGGCGCGCGAAGATTGCCGTCATCACCCGGCCGTAGGGATCGTTGGGATCGATCCCGATCAGGGGATAGCGCACGATCTCGCGCGCCGAGATGATGGTGCGCCCGGCCAGCGGGTGCTGCTGCGGTACGATGCAGCGCAAGCGCCCGATGGCCAGCGGCTCGAAATCCAGCATCGGGTGGTCGTAGCGGTAGCTCATGGCGACCGCCTCGCCCTTGCCGAGCAGGAGGTAATCGATCGCCTCCTCGATCTTGAGCACGTCGAAGTCGATCAGAAGGTTGGGAAAGCGGCGCCGCACGCCGGCGATCGCGCGCGGCACCATGACGTTGGCTATGCTGGGAACCGAGCCGATCTTCAGCGCCGAGTCGGCGCCGCGCGCCAGGCGCTTGATGACGTACTGCAGGTCCTCGACCTTGTCGTAGACGCCGTTGATCTGGGTGAAGATGTCGCGCGCTTCCGGCGTGGGCGCGTAGCGGCCGTTGCGGCGGCTGAACAGCCGCATGCCCAGCACGCTTTCGGCATGCTTCATGACGCGACTGATGCCGGGCGACGACACATTAAGCAGGCGAGCCGCGCTACCCACGGTGCCGGTCACCATGATCGCGCGAATGACCTCGATCTGCCGAAGTGTGAGCATGCACCGCCGGCACGGGTTGGACAGGCCGACGTTAGAGCATGTTCCGAGAGAATGCGATCGTCACTGTCATCCCGAGCGTAGCGGGGGATCTCCTGCGGAATGACATCGGGTGCGCCATTCGCGGGAGATCCCTCGCTACGCTCGGGATGACACGCTCGTCAGCCGCCCTCGCCGGCGGCGATCGCCACGAAGCGCGCGACTTGCTCGGCTTGTGTGTCGAATGATGTGACAAGTCGATAGGCGTTCTCTCCCGGTCGATCGCTGGGCCAGGGATAGAATAGCGCGCCGGCGGTGCGAAGGCGCTCGGCAGCTGCATCCGGCAGCACCACGAAGAGTTCGTTGGCCTCGCGCTTGTAGAGCATCCGCACGCTGTTGAGCCGCGACAGGCCCTGCTCGAGCTGCGCCGCCATGTCGTTGGCATGGCGCGCGTTGGCCAGCCACAGGTCATGGTCGAGATAGGCGTCGAGCTGCGCCGACAACAGCCGCATCTTGGAGAACAGATGTCCGCCACGCTTGCGCCGGAACTCGAACTCGGCCGCCTTCGCCGGATCGAAGAACACTACGGCCTCGGCGCCCAGGGCGCCGTTCTTGGTGGCGCCGAAGCTCAGCACGTCGACGCCGGCACGCCAGGTGACCGCGGCCGGCGAGCAGCCCAGGTGGACCACCGCGTTGGCAAGACGCGCGCCGTCCATGTGCAGCGCCAGGCCGTGCGTCCAGGCCAGCGCCGAAAGCGCCTTCACCTCGTCCGGCGTGTAGGTGGCGCCACACTCGGTCGCCTGGGTGATCGAAATCGCGGCCGGCTGCGGGTGGTGCACCACGCCCTTGACGTCCTGGGCCAAAGCCGTCGCCAGCCCCTGCGAGTCGATCTTGCCGGCCGGGCCGTCGATGGGCACCAGCTTGGCGCCGCCTGAGAACAGTTCCGGCGCACCGGCCTCGTCGACCTGGATGTGCGCCGCCGGATGGCAATAGACCACGCCCCAGGGCGGCGTCAGGCAGGAGAGCGCCAGTGCGTTGGCGGCCGTGCCCGTTGCCACCGGGTATGCCACCAGGGTGTCGTGCTCGAAGAGCCGCCGCAGCCGCTGCACCACGCGCTCGGTCAGCGGATCATCGCCGTACGACGATATCGGGCCGGCGCGATAGGCGCGCGTCAGCGCGTCGAGGATCGCGGGGTGGGCGCCGGCTGTGTTGTCGCTGCGAAAATCCAGGATGGTCTGGGCGGCACTGTCGCTGGGGGCATCCATGGATGATCACTCTCCCGGTTCGCGGCACACCGCCTCGATCCTGTTGCCGTCGGGATCCAGGACGAAGGCGGCATAGTATGTCGGGTTGTACTCGAGGCGCAGGCCCGGCGGGCCGTCGTCGCGGCCCCCCTGGGCCAGCGCGGCGGCGTAAAAAGCGCGCACGGCGGCGCGGCTGGGTGCCCGAAACGCCCAGTGGCGGTTGTCGGCGACGACATTGGCGCTGAGATAGACGGAAATGTAGCCCCCGGCCGCGCCACGTTCGCCATAGCCGATACCGCGTTCGTTGCGGTAGACGCGGGGATAGCCCAGGGTCGACAGGACCGCGTCGTAGAAACGCTGGGCGCGATCGAGGTCGCCGGTGGTGATCGAGAGATGGTCCAGCATGCCCGCCCGGCCTCTATTTTGCGTCGGTAAACCGGACGGTGCCCAGCACGGCGCCGGTCGCGGCATCAATGACGTAGCCCAGCGATGCACCGTCGCGGGTCCGTACATGAGCGATCAGCCGGTCGCCCGCGGCCGACAGGCTCTCGATCTTCGCGCCCTCGGGGATCCGCACATCGACCGGGCCGAAGGCGCGGGGCGGCGTGCCGGGCGCCGTCACGGTGGGTTCCGGGACGCCCGATTTCGTCGTAAACATGCGCCGCCCGATCTCGACCAGCACAATGGCAAAGCCGACAACGATCAACACGCCCATCACGCCGACGATCCACGCCAACACACGCTGACCGCGCGACATCGG
>Ga0187894_10007049_pt1 | contig 10762 bp, 7 predicted proteins | sample GBC1701081metaG_FD_136650 | JGI IMG/M metagenome (GOLD analysis project Ga0187894, IMG submission 136650) | White microbial mat communities from a lava cave in the Kipuka Kanohina Cave System on the Island of Hawaii, USA - GBC170108-1 metaG ... | reverse complement strand
TTGCGCGTTTGAACGAATCCGGACAGCGCCAACAACGCTTCGCCGTTCAACGCCTCGACGCCGCGCTCCGTGATCATCAGGCACGGATACTCTTCCGCCGTCGTCTTCAGCAATCGTTGCGCGATCAGCTCGTCAATCCATTTGAGCGACATCGCCTGCGTGTGCAATCGCAGCGCCCCATAATGATCGGTCTGATCGAGATTCAGCTCGATGATCCGTTTGCGTTTGCTCCCGGCGAGCGCGTCGGCGATTGTCGTGCGGCCCAAACGCCCGCCGAACTCCGCGACTGTTTGCAAAATGATTCTGGCCACGTGATCGGAAGCTTCACTGGCCGACAATTCGACCGCCGGTTCGATTGGCGCCGTGGCTTGAGGAGCCGCCGTCTGCGCGTCTATCGTCGAAGCGCAGGCGTCGCAGGCGACGCAAGGCGGCGAGAACTTCTGGCCGAAATACTCGAGGATTTGCGCGCGGCGGCATTTCGCTTCCAGCGCGTAAGAGATCATCTTTCGCAACCTTCCTTCGGCGCGCCGCCGCCTTTCGTACATCGAATGCGCTTCGATCTTCGGCTGAGTAATCTCCGGTTTCTCGATCAGGTATTTGCCATCAGCCGTGATCCGCGCCCATTGCTGTTCATAAAGCAACTGCAACGCCGCGTTGACCGCGATCTCAGGCTTGCGGCTAGCCGTCGTCAGATCGCCCGCGGTGACGGCCAATGGATGAGCGCCGCGCAGCAGACCGTAAATTTGCAACATCGTCTGCGGATCGGGATAGGCCTGTTCGAGCAGGAAGCGTTGAATGCGCACGTCGGATTGCGAATAGAACAGCGCGCAGACGGCCGGTTCTCCGTCGCGCCCCGCCCGCCCCGCTTCCTGATAGTAATTTTCCAGCGAGCCGGGAATGTTGTAATGGATCACGCGACGCACGTCCGGTTTGTCTATGCCGAGTCCGAACGCGACCGTCGCGACAATCACGCGGCAATCGCCTTGTAGAAAGCGCTGCTGAGCTTCAGAGCGTTTCGCCGCATCGAGTCCCCCGTGATACAGACCGGGATTGAATCCGCGCGATTCGAGCAATTGATGAACCGCCGCGGCTTCTTTGCGTGTGCTGGCGTAGACAATCGCCACGCCTTCGTCCCGCGAGAGCAGCTCGACCAGCCGCGCGTCTTTCGATTCGCGGTCGTCAATTCTGATCGTCTCGAAACGCAGGTTCGGGCGGTTGAAATCGGCGATGACGCGCTGGATGTCAGGCAACGCAAGCGCGGCAACAATGTCTCGCTGGACTTCGGGCGTGGCGGTCGCGGTGAGGGCGAGAAACGTGGCCCGTTTGAGTTCGGGCGCCCGCGCAAGCAACGTACGGTAATGCGGTCGAAAATCGTGCCCCCACTGGCTGATGCAATGCGCCTCGTCGATCACCACCAGCGCGATCTCGGTTTGGCGGACGAGCTGTTGAAATCGCGGCGAATCGCAACGTTCGGGCGCGACGTAGACCAGCTTGTACAACCCGCGTTCGATGTCGCTGAAGCGCCGCCCGACTTCCGAAGGCGAAAGCGCGCTGTTCAGGTAAGTGACGTTCTTGAAGCCGCGCCGCGCCATCGCGTCAACCTGATCCTGCATCAGCGCGATCAGCGGCGAAATCACCAGCGTCAATCCGCGCATCAACTGCGCGGGCAATTGGTAACAGAGCGATTTGCCAAGCCCTGTTGGGAGCACCGCGAGCGCGCTCCGTCGCGCCAGCGCATGCTCGATCACCTCGCGCTGGTTCGGACGAAATTGCTCGAAACCGAAATGTTCGCGCAACGCGCGTTCAAGCTCGTCCATCACACTTCAGGCCAATGACGTTGAATCAAGAGAAGAAGAGAATACGGAACAAACGGAAATAACGGAACAAACGGAAAAGACCAGAAACTAACCTGAAAATTTCCGTCTGTTCCGTTATTTCCGTTTGTTCCGTATTCTCTCTTTCTGCTTTCTCAGCCTGCTAATTCAATACTATTGCGCTTCAGGCATGACTCATCACAACTTCGCGAAATCAATTTCGACGGCCAGTTCGGGAATCGAATGCACGCCGACCAGGAGCAGCCAGTGTTTGCCTTGAAATGGGCGCGAAAGGCCGATGGACAGATAGGTGGCCTGTTTGTCGTGTCGCCTGAAATCTTCATCGCTCAGCAAGCTCCTTTCGCCGCCCGACTTTTCAAGCAATTTGCGTCCCAGCGCGCGCATCCGCAGATCGGTGCAACTGACATCGCCGACCTCCACATCGCCAACTGTAAACGACGCTCGCGACGACACGTCATCGCCACTCCGGTTCATTCCGAACGAAAACAAGAAACTGTCGGGTTTGATCAGCGCGAGCGAGCGCTGGCGATCGCCGTCAAATAGCGGCAACCCGTCTTCGACGTGCGCGGCGAGAAATCGCTCCTGCTCCTCGTCTGTGAGTTTGCGCATCAGTTGCGGCTTCCGCGTCAGCTCCATCGTCCAGTCTTCGGTGTGCGGCGGCTGCGGCGTGTGCCCGGAAAACCAGAACCGCGTCACGCCCAGATTGACCAGATGCGACATCCCTCCGTGAAAGAAATCGAGCGGCAGGAGACAATAATCCGTCACCATCTCGTAACGCGGCTTGCTCTCGGTATGAGGGCGCACAGGGCGCACCCAGCAGCCGTCGCTATCAACACCCGCGGCGCAGACTCCGCCGTGCATTTTTGTCAGCGCGAGGATGGTCAGATCTTTCGTGACGGTCATAGGTGCCTCACCTCGGTTTCAGGCGCGAGCGATTGCAGGTACTCGGCGACCATGCGGCGGTGGCATTTGTCCGCCGCCGGCTCAGCGCAAAGCAGACAAATCGAATCTTTCTCCAGCAACTCGCGCGCTTCGGCTTCGAGCCGCCGTTCCGCCAGCAGTTGATTGAACCGTTCTTCGTAGCGCGCCCAATCGTGATCCTTCTTGTAAGCGTCGAGCAATTCGCCGGTCGGCGCAAATTCGGGACGATGCTCATAAGCGACGCCGAAACCCGCTTCGAGCAGGTAAGCGAAATCAGGTTGCTTGCTCCAGCCCGCAAGCTGAGACGTGTTGCGCAACCGCACGTCAACGACGCGCTTCACTCCCGCGCGGCGCAACGTCTCAACGAAATCGCGCAGACTTTTTTTCGTAAACCCGATGGTGAATATGATGGCCATTGGACAGTACCGGGAGCGGTAGCGACCGGGTACTCGCGCAGGCAGCGCTTCCGTCGGCGCCCGGTCGCTACCGCTCCCGGTACTGTACCGCCGCGCGTCCCAGTCTTTTTAGAACAAACTCGGCTGGGCCGGTTCGAACTCTGAAGCTTCCGAAACGACCGCGTCGCCAGAATGCAGAATGTGTCGAACTTCGATCCCGCGCTCAGTGAGCGTGCGCGTGATCAGCCAGTAACGGTGGCAGTTTTTGTAATCGGCCTCGGCGCACATGAACGCGACGCGGCGGCCGGACGCCAGCGCCAGCAGCCGCTCGATGCCCGCCAGATAAATTGGCGATTGCGCGACCATTTGGTAATTAACCTTGCCGCTTTGAAAATATAGGTTCGGATCTTCGGGCCGCCCGCCTATTTCTTTTCCCAAATAGACGTATTCGATCCCAGCTTCCTCAAGAGTTTGCTGTAAAGGCTCGCGGCTGAAATGCTGGCTGTAGCGGCTGTAAGGCTGGCTGCGCGTGTCAATGAGCGCAACGATTTCGTAGCGCCGGAGTAAATCAATAAAGGCGTTGATCTCTGCGTTGCTGTGACCGATGCTGAAGAGTTCCATGGCTCGGCGCGGATTATAGTTGAGGCTACCGGACGTAGCAATTGAACGTAATCCGCTAAGCAATAACGCGAGGGCGGGAGCTTTGATGACAGAGCCGCGCTCCTCCCCTATTATTCCGCCCGGCAACATGAGGTCACGCAATGCTCGAACGACGTTGGGCAAGATGGATTCTGATCTTCGGCGTTTGGACGCTACTCGGCGCGCTGTCCGCCGTGCGCATCATGGTGACTTACGCCTATTCGGGCAACACCGTGGCCTGGCGGCGCGCGTTGGTGATCGCCCTTGCCGATTGGTACGTGTGGGCGCTGCTGGCGCCGGCTATCGCCTGGTTGGCCCGCCGTTTCGCCATCGAGCGGCGAAGCTGGATGCGCAGCCTGCTGGTGCATCTCCCGGCGAGTCTCTTCTTCTCGATTCTCAAAATGGTGATCGAGTTTCGACTGTTGCAGTGGCTCGACCCGGCGTCAGCGCAGCGTTATCCCGTGCTGCAATTCCCCTCGACGCTCTTCACTTACTACGCGATTCTGGGAGCGATCTACGCTTTCGACTATTACCGCAAATATCGCGCGCACGAGTTGAAGGCTTCGCAGTTGGAGGCGCAGTTGGCGCAGGCGCAGTTGCAGAGCCTCAAAATGCAACTACATCCGCATTTCCTCTTCAACACGCTGCACGCCATTTCGTCGTTGATGCGCCGCGACGTCGAAGCGGCCGAGCGAATGATCACGCGGCTGAGCGATCTGCTGCGATTGACACTGGAAAATGTCGGCGCGCAGGAGACGCCGTTGCGGCAGGAACTGGAATTTCTCGAACGCTATCTGGAGATCGAACAGACGCGATTCCGCGACCGGTTGCAGGTGAAGATGGAAATCGAGCCGGAGACGCTGGACGCGCGCGTGCCCAATCTGATCCTGCAGCCGCTGGTGGAAAACGCCGTCCGTCACGGCATTGCGCCCCGCGCGGCTCCGGGGCTGATAGAGATTTCCGCCAAACGCAACGAGAACAGGCTTGAGCTTCAGATCCGCGACGACGGCGTGGGGATACCTGACGCCAAGCGCGCGCAGATCAAGGAAGGCGTCGGGCTGGCCAACACCCGCGCAAGGCTGGAGCAGCTCTACGGCGTTGACTACCGCTTCGAACTGCGCAATCAGGATAAAGGCGGATTAGTCGTCAGCCTGACTATTCCTTTTCGCGCCGCGGAAGCAAACGGCGAAAGCTAAAGCTTATGGAGAAGATCCGCGCATTGATTGTTGATGACGAGCCGCTGGCGCGCGAGCGAATCGCAGACCTGCTCGCCGATGACGCCGAGGTCGAGATCATAGCCGAATGCGGCGACGGGTTGGCGGCGGTGGCTGCTATTGAACTTCAAAAGCCTGACCTGCTCTTCCTCGACGTGCAGATACCCGAACTCGACGGTTTCGGCGTACTGGAGGCGATTGAAGAGGCGCGAGCGCCTGTGGTCATCTTCATCACGGCTTACGACCAATACGCGCTGCGCGCCTTTGAAGTCCACGCGCTCGATTACTTGCTGAAACCTTTTGACCGCGAGCGGTTCGACAAGGCGCTGCAACGCGCGAAGCGTCAAATCGCGCGCGAACGCGGTGGAGCAGTAAACCAGGAACTGGTCGCGCTGCTGGCCGATCTCAAAGCCAGGCCGAAGCCGCTCGAACGGCTGGTGATCAAGTCGGGCGGACGTGTCTTTTTCCTGCGTGTAGATGAGATTGATTGGATCGAAGCCGCCGCCAACTACGTGAAGCTGCGCGTAGGCAAGGAATCGCACCTGCTGCGTGAAACAATAAACGGTCTCGCGGCCAAACTCGATCCTGACAAATTCCTCCGCATCCATCGCTCGATCATCGTTAACCTCGAGCGCGTCAAAGAACTGCAACCCTGGTTTCACGGCGATTACGTCGTCATTCTGCAAGACGGCACGCAACTGACTTCGAGCCGCAATTACCGCGAGCATCTGCGAAAACTGCTGGGCAAATCAGTTTGAACGCCGAACGATAATCCCACCGCCGGACAAATTCATCCCACAAATCATGCGATTCGTCCCAATTCGATTGCGGCGCGAATGAGTGAGCGATACGTTGCGCGGCGCAATCACAAAATTCAATGTTCATCGGACGAGAGAGAGAAAAGGAGACGTTGATCATATGACCCGGAAAATCCGCCTGAAACTCTGCCTGGTCTTCGCGCTGTTGTTCGCATTTTGCGCAATCAATCTGACGCCCGATCTCGCCGCCGCCGCCGCGCGGCAGGAGCCAAAACCAGCCATGCCACAGCAACCCGCGCAGACCGAGGACAAACCCGCCGAGCAGGTCTACAAAAACATCCAGGTGATGAAAGGCGCGCCTTCGTCGCGTTTGTTGCCCGCGATGAACCGGCTCACGCAGTTCCTCGGCGTTGATTGCGCGCACTGCCATGTGCCTGACGCTCTCGACAAAGACGACAAGCCGGCGAAACAAACCGCGCGCAAAATGTTTCAGATGGTTCGCACGATCAACACGACGCTCAACACCAACCGCGTCACCTGCTACACCTGCCACCGCGCTCAATCGCGCCCGGCCGCGCCGCCTCAAGAGATGGCCCCGACTGATGAAGAGCGGCAGCGCGCCGAGCAGGACGGGCGGCCCGCCGAGCAGGTTTACAAAAACATCCGGACGCTCAAGGGCGTGATGACCGCCGGGCGGTTGATGATCGTGATGAGCATGTTCAGCAAATCGCTGGGCGTGGATTGCAATCACTGCCACGTGCAGGGCGAATTCGAGAAGGACGACAAACCAGCGAAGGAAACGGCGCGCCGGATGCTGCGACTGACCGGCGTCATCGCGCGCGAGTATTACAACGGTAGCAGCCCGGTCAATTGTTACACGTGCCATCGCGGCCAAACACAGCCCGCATCTATGCCTCCCGCGCCAACCAACACGCCTCCGAAATCCGAATTGGTGTCGCCGGAGATCAAACCGGCTGACGCAAAGGCGAATGTGGACGCCATCCTCAATCAATACATTCAAGCGCTGGGCGGCAGAGCGGCGCTGGAGCGAGTGACGACGCGGGCGATGACGGGAACGATGGTCACGCAAGGCGGGATGAAAGCGCCGCTGGAGGTTTACGAGAAAGCGCCGAACAAGACGCTCACCATCTTTCGCGCGCCGCACGGCACAAACCAGATGGGGTTCAATGGCGCGATTGGCTGGACAAAAACTCCTGAACAGGGATTGCGCGAGGAGACGGGGGAGCAGTTCGACATGATCAAATCCGAAGCGGAGTTCCACAAGGAGCTTAAACTCAAGGAGCGCTATTCCAAGCTGACGTTACTCGGCCTGACTCAACTGGACAATCGCGAGGCCTATGTAATCGAGGCCGCGCCGCCACGCGGGCAGCCTGAAAAGCTCTACTTCGACCGGCAAAGCGGAGTGCTCGTTCGCCAGGACCGCATAATGGAGCGTGGGCAGGAGAAGATGACGCTGCAAACTTACTTCGAGGATTACCGCACGGTGGAGGGCGTCAAGCTGCCGTTCGCAATTCGCCGCGCGCGCCCGAACTTCACCTGGACTTACCAATTCGACGAAATCAAACTCAATACTCCGCTGGACGACGCCAAATTCAACAAGCCAGCCGCCCCGTAAACTGCTAATCGGAGTGTCAATCGGCGGGCGCGATTACCGCGTCCGCTCGCCGGCTTCTCCGTCTTTTCTCGGCTAGCAGGAAGATCGCCGCGCCGATAATGTTGGCCGCAATGATGACGCCGCCGACCTTGGCCGTGAACGACGCCTGGCTCTTCACCTGAACGATCGGGAAGACCGAGACCACGACGTAGAGCAGTGTCATCAAAAAGCCGGAGCCTGCGGCTATCTTCAGCCAGAGCGGCGGACGAGGTTTGACGCCGCGCAATCCGATGATCGGGATGGCGAACATCACCAGATAAGTGATCGCGTAAAAGCTTCCAGCCGCGTTCTGCAGCAACTGGAAGGCTTCTTGCTCTCCGACGCCGACAATCCCCGCCAGCCCCATCGCGAGCATCATCACGCCGACGAAAAGAATCGAGTTGACCGGCGTCCGATGCTTCGCGTGCAGCTTCGTGAACCACGCGGGCAGCAGGTGATCCCATCCGGCGACCATAGGCAGCCGCGTGTTGGCCGTGAAATTGACGCTCGCCTGCGCCAACCGCATGCACATCACCATCAGGATGGCGATGGGAACGATGATCGCGGCAAGGCCGAACGGCCGCGAGCCGATGCTCAAGACCTGCGGGATTGGGCCGATCAGATCAATGTTATCGGGGGGCACGAGGGCCAGCACGGAACTCGTGCCCATGATGAACATCACCGCGATGATCGGCGCGGCGATGATCACTGAGCGGTTGATCGTCCGCACAGGGTCGCGGCATTCGCCGGCCAAAATTGCGACGTACTCGAACCCGCCCAGCGCGCCAAACCCGAGTTTGCCCAGGATATTCAGACTGAAGAGCGACAGCGTGGGCGCAGCGACCGCGAACGGTCGATATTCCGTGATCGCGCCGCGCGACCAATTCAAAATGGGAAGCGCGACAAGCGCAATGAAGATCACGATCATCATCACGCCGCCCACGTTGTGCACCCATTTCCCCACGCTCAAACCAATGGTTGAGATGACCATCAGCGCCCCGATGATCACGAAGCTCGCGACCGTGATGAACCACTTGCTCCCGGCCAGCCACGCCGTGTTCGGCCCCAGCGCGTAAGACAAATAGGTCGCTACCTGCAAACCGATCTCCGAAGTGAGCACGATTACGAAAAGCCACAAATTCCACGCCACCATGAAGCCGACGAATTCGTTGAAGCCGAGTTTGGCCCACTGGTACAACCCGCCTTCGAGCGGCATCAATCGGTTGAGATAGACCACCACAACCGCCGACGGCACGTAAAACAGCAGGATCGCCAGCAGCCAAAAGACAATGTGCGACGGCCCCAGCTTCGCAGCCGCGCCAACCCAGCTCAGCCCGATGATGAAGAGGATTTGGGTGAGCACTAGGTCGGTGAGGCCGAGTTCTTTTTTGAAGACGGCGCTGTGGGCTTCGACGGATTGTTCGGCGGCGCGGAGTTCAGCGGCTGCGGTTGCATCGTCTTTGCTTGTCATCGAGTGATCTCCTGCAACTTTACTGATTGCTTTGAAGTCGCATTGAAGCGACGTGTTGCTGAGGTCAAACCGTTCTAAACCAAATTCTTCATTGAGCAAAAGCCTCTCAGATTTCTAGCTAATGCGCTCAATCTCAACCGTCGCGTTGTAATCCGGAATGCCGCATTCGGGATCACACACGCCGCGTTTGATTAGCGCATTGCCCTCTGGCCAATGTGCCTGAACGTTGCCGGCGGCAATCGGAGCAATACGGCAATGGCCGCGCAACTCGCCAACCTCACTGCGAACGATAACCTCGTCGCCGTCTTGCAAGCCCAACTTCAGCGCGTCGGCCTCGCTCATCAACACGTCGTCACGCCGCGCCCCGTTGAGCGGATCGCGGTCACGGTGGACGATGCTGTTGAACTGTTTGCCGCGCCGTGTCGAGAGCCGCAGCTTGCCTTCATTCGCCGGCGATTCAATCTCGATCATGGAAAATCCGGCGCGGCCATCAGGCGTCGCGAACTTCGGCGTGATCCGTCCATCGGCGCCTGGCGTCTCGCACAAACGTTCGCCGCCCCATTGCGTCTGGTCGCCGGTCTTCTTCAGATTTTGAATGCCGTCGTAGGCGGGCACGGCGCGGGCGATCTCGTCGCGAATCGCCTGCGCGTCATCGAAGTGAATCAGATGCGCCGTCGCGGGCTTCGCCAACTTGGCGATCAGCATGGGGATTTCCCATTCCGCCTTCGCTTCGCCGATGCGGCGGCCGGGGATTTCAGGGCTGAAAAGGATGCGACGTTCAGTCGTCGTCTCCGTCCCGCCTCCGCGCTGTTCATAGCGAGTCTGCGCGGGCAGAAGCAGAACCAGGTCGTTCGGTTCAACGAACATCTGCGGACTCAGCACAATGTCCTGATGAATTCGCGTCGGAACGCGTTCAATCGCTTCACGTACGAAATCCGGCTCGGGCAGCGTCTCCAGGAAATTACCGCCGCTGATGTAAAACCATTCAACGCGCCCTTCGTGCGCCGCCTCGATCATCTCGACGGCGTTCAACCCACGTTCCGGCGGGACATCGAATCCCCACAGCTCGCGCATTTGGTTCGCGCCTTCTTCGTTGACCGCGACTCCGCCTGGGAATTGATTGGGCACGCAGCCGACTTCGGCGCCTCCCTGCACGCCAGAATGTCCGCGGATCGGCATCAAACCGGACTTCGGCTGCCCGATGAACCCGCGCGCCAATGCCAGGTCGATAATCGCGCGGACGTTCGCGACACCGTCGCGATGCTGCGTAATGCCCATTGACCAGACAAAAACCGCCGTTCTGGCTTCCCCCAACATTCGCGCGAACCGCAACATTTCATCGCGGGCCGCGCCCGATGCGGCTTCGAGCAAGTCCCACTGAGTCTGGCGTAGTTTGGTCCTCAACTCATCGAAGCCATCGGTATAGTCGCGAATGAAGGAGTCGTTCGTCCATCCCTGTTCGATCAAATGTTTAATCACGCCCGCGATGAATGCCTTGTCGCCGCCCGTGTGGACCTGAAAGAACGCGTCGGCGATCTTCGTCCCGAACAGAGCGCTTTCGGCGACCGAGGGAATCCAGTAACGCTCCAGCCCCGGCTCGCGATAAGGATTGATCACGGCGACGCGCGCGCCCTGCTGTTTGGCGTAGTAGATATATTTCGTCGTCACCGGCTGGTTGTTCGGCGTGTTGCTCCCGAAAAAGACGAGCAGGTCCGAGCCGATCCAGTCTTTGTATGAACAGGTCGAAGCCGCCGCGCCGATCGCCTGTTTCAAAGCCACGGTCGAAGGCGCGTGGCAGATGCGCGCCGAGTTATCGACATTGTTCGTACCCAAAAAACGCGCGACTTTCTGCGCGACGTAATATGACTCGTTCGT
>Ga0187894_10007048_pt1 | contig 10763 bp, 5 predicted proteins | sample GBC1701081metaG_FD_136650 | JGI IMG/M metagenome (GOLD analysis project Ga0187894, IMG submission 136650) | White microbial mat communities from a lava cave in the Kipuka Kanohina Cave System on the Island of Hawaii, USA - GBC170108-1 metaG ... | reverse complement strand
TAGCCAATTTCGAGCGGGGAACTAGACGGTTTGACGTTGTAGAGTGTTTCGAATGCTGCCGGGCCTGCGGCATCACATAGCTAGATGGCCTAAAGCGGTACCTGGACGGAGCCTACACGGCCAGCGCACCATTTGTTGCCCGCTTTCGTCAATTCCAAGCGCCATCAATTACAAAGCCTGCCCACGTGCTCGGCAGACCTTCCCCACCAAATTCGGTGCGATTCCGACGCAGTATCTCTAGCTTCGCAGCCCGCAGCGCTGCTGCTCTACCCATCTTCTTGTCGAAGAGATTCTTGTAAAACTCCCCCATCAGCTCAGCCGTCGCGCGATCTGGAACTTCCCAAAGAGAGCTCACGACCGTCTTCGCGCCAGCCATTCGGAATGCTCGCCGAAGCCCGACCAGCCCTTCGCCACCGACGACGGCTCCGAGCGCAGTGCCGCACCCCGACAAGACGGCTAAGCTACACTTCGACAAGTCAAGCCATGACACTTCCTCGGCCGTCAGACCGCCATCCCCTGTCGAGTCAGGATGAACGGATTCAGAAATCGCAATGCCAGCTAGCGTTCCCGGATAGATTTGAGTACCACGCAATAGCTCTACCAGTGATCCGGCGCGTTCATCGTTCAGTTCCGACAATCGGCATGCTCTTACTATCGCACGTGACCGTGAAAACCCATGTGCTGCAATGTGAATAACGTTCGATCGTGAAAGTTCCTCGCGCAACGCACGCTCTGTGGCTTCATGTCCGACAAGTCGCTTGATGCTCATTCGTGGATCCGCACTCCTAAGTTGCATTTCAACAGTATCGCATTCTTCGCTCGCCCACTGAGTGCTCGACGACGACGCTTGCACTCCGGCCAGAACGCGCTCGAAAGGTACAGTATCAGCACAATTTACGATCACGCCACTAACCAATGTAGGATCCCGAGCATCACTGACGCACTCCAACACGTCCTGAGAGTACACTATGTTCACGCGCTCCGCTAAATACGACCCGTCTGACAATCGAAGGCATTCGAACGGGAATTCCGCCAGTGCGCCGTCGGCAGAAATGACTAGTGTCGATGCGCCGTCCACATACTTTTCAATTGGGACCCACAGCACACTACGCAAATCGCTCCCCGCCCCGACATCCTCCGCCGCTGCCAGTCCGGCAACGATCCTCCGATCGCGCGCTCGTATTTCGTTAACATACTCATCCACCGCAGCCTCTACGACTTCCCTGGAGCCTAGCGAAACACAACTCACACTGCCACAGTCCGGACGCTTGATCCAAGCATATATTGACTCGCGTACCCTATCCGAGCTACCATCAACTGCGAGAAAGCTAAGTACCGTAGCTTCCATTGACTCCCCGTCGCTCACCTGCAAATGACGCCCAGAACCAACAATTCTGCTTGCACAACAGTCTCGGGCGCCGTCACTACTGTCTCCCGCCATCCCTTCACAAGATTCGACGCCGACGCCTTCCCTATAAAGCTCATTCACATTGCCAAGCGATTGACAAGAACTCGAGAATGCTCTTCGTCGTTCACCACCTATTGTCCGGAATACCCAACCCTTCCATACCTTAACGGCCGAATAGACCACCTCCAGCCTATCTTGCTGGCCCGCACTCACTGCCACAGCCATCAATTGCCCAATGCAACGCCTAATCCGTGACGAGGCCATCATTCGTTCATACTCAGAGTATGGTCCCTCCTCACCTCGAATGATGCCGGCGGCGCAAGCCCACGCTCGACAAGCAACATCCCACGCACTATCGTAGTACCCAGCTCGAGTCATCACACACGAAACCGAAGTCAGCGCATCGATGTCCGTCGACATTGTTCCTGGCAATCCCGCTAACAATTGCTCGCATAATGGCAGCACAAGCCACCACTGTTCGGATTCTGCAGCTATTATTGCAGCACATATTGCAACATTATTATGACTAGCTCCGCAGTTGCTTTCACGAACTTCGAGAGACTTCCATGCGCGATCAATCAGTTTGTCCGATTCGCTGGCATCGCCCAGCTCGCGCTTAATCACGGCAGCCGCACCTAAGATCTTTGCTACACCATTCGAGTTTGTGCCACCGCTTCCAAGGCTAATCGACAGAGCTCGTCCAATGAAATGGTCAGCCGCGCTAATCCTACCCGATGCCAGCAATGTGGTAGCAAGGCGATACGAAATCTCGCTCATTGCCATCGCGTTCGACGCCTCGACGTCAAAACACTCTCCACTTGACAACTCCAGCAACTGGCAAGCCCGCTCTGCATCACCGAGCTGGAGCAACACATCAGTCACTCCAAGTATTACACTGACCGTGGTCCCGTCGCGATCATCGACGCTCCACCCTGCGAGCACTTTGTCTAATGTATCGACTGATGCAGCAAGTTTGCCATTCAACATCAAGCATCTAGCAAGTATTAACTGATCGGTGATCCATCTCGTGTGGGATCCTATGTAATGTCCGTACGGATACAAATCAGCGATCTGTATGGCGATTGATAATGCTTGGCTATACTCATTGCACTTCACCAAGTTTTCGCATAGGCCAGCTAGGGCGGAATGATATGTCGATGACCGCTCCTCGACGTGGCCGTTCGACAAAAGCGCCCTAAACAGGCATACAGCTGCCCGATGGTCACCACGCTCAGCGATTGTCTCCGCAATCAGAACCCACTCATCACACGTCAGTGCATACTGTTGATAGGCAGTCATGAAACAGCCAATCCCAGCTAGTCGATCACGGGCGTCACGCATTTCGCCGAGCCTTGCTGATGCTAGCGCCGAGTAGACCGCTGTACGCATTACAAGCGGATGCGTGTGGTCGCGTAGCTGCTTTTCGTCAGTGAACAGGCGCGCACATTCGCGACGCGACTCAATGTTCCGCTTAGCGTTCAGCAGCGTCAGAATCCAGTTTTGTCGTAACGAGCACACTACATTGCTTCGCTCTCCGAAACAGCACTGCGCAATTACAATGGCCAACCTAAGATGGCGACATGCCACCTCACAGTCTCCCTCCCAGCTGGATACTGCCGCATGGCACTGTAGCGCTCGAATTAGCACCATCTGATCGACCTTCCAGTCCAAGGTCATTAAGATTCCATACAGTCGCTCGATGTGTTCTAGTACTCTTGTCCCTTCCTCACTCTTGCCGAGCCGACAGAGGCATGCTGCTCTCATGAATGCCAGAACGGAGCGCTCCGCCGCATCGAAGCTGGGGTCCGCTTCCGAAAGACGAATCGCCGCTTCGCATGCCGACAGACTCTCCCGCAACCTGCCTTGATAATAGGCGGCATGCGACTTGATTGAGTAAGCTACTACAAGCTGCTTCGAGCCAACAATGTCAACAGCAACGCTCGAATTGAGCAGCGCGTCAATTGCGCAGTTTGCAACGTGCAGTTGATTCGATTCAAGTGCCATCGAGGCGAGTTCACGTAGCCTTATCAAGTGCTCATAGGAGCTTGATTCACCTATGCAACTCCAGACCTCTGTTGCCTCCGACATCTTTTCAATCCCGCCTAGACAATCTCCCGATGCGTACAGCAGGCGGCCGAGAGTGCAAAGTGCTCTCGCACGGTGCGGCGACAATGTCGGGAATGTGTTATCAATAATCCTTCCCCGCTTAGCGAGGTCATTGGCCAAGTGCGAAGTCGACGCGTCTAGCGGATCGCACACCCGCAGGGCGACAGAACCCGGAACGTTATCAATAGCAACTACTTCGATTAACAATCGTCCGTCGAAAGTTGGCGCCATACACAGCTCGCTGATGTCGATGTGCGAGTATGGAGCGTTCTCTCCGTCATCGTTCTCCGCAAGTACTTCGTTCTGCTGGTTTCGAACAATGACATATGGATCGCAGGTGTCCGATTCAACGATCAGCGCTTGCGGACGCATTTCGGTTAGCAGAACTCGGCAACGACCACCAACCTGCAGACCCTTACACGTACTCGGACCCGGTAGGCTGCTTAGGTACGGTGAAAGCTGCAATTCGCGCGATTCGGCAACTTCCACCCGAACGACTCCACCTATGCCGAGCGAGATCCAATCAGATGGATCGTCAGCGGACTCTGGCTCGTCCAGGGAGTATAGAGCAAGCAAGATCGCGAACAAGCTACGGCAGCCAGCGACAATGCTCTCAGCTAGCAAGCGGACTCCGTCTCAACGTTTGGAATTGTCCGCGCACAAACGATAAACATACGCGTTTGCTGCTGGGTCAAGGTCCATGTAGTCACAGCCTTGAATGCGTCCTCTGAATTGATCGTTCAGCTCTCCCTGACTTGCCGTATCATATACCCAAGGCATTGTCCACTCGTAATGGCCTGAAAATGAGAGCAGATTTCCAGCTGCTGCGGCTGCGTACCATTCTAGGTACGTAGGCAGGCGCATTCCTTCCTTCCGCGCGTTTTTCAGTGCCTCCGACCAGGAGGCCTTTGTTCGCGGCATTCGCTCGGGAACGGCGGAAGTGGAGTATGCATGAATCTGCTTCTCCATAACCGAGGATTCTGAATACACAACATTGACGATCGGCATGCGTGGCAGCACTTCGGGACCTTCTCCGATTCGCGCCGAAGCAAACTTGAAATTGCCGATCGTCAAACTCCAGGGTATCGGAGTTCTGGTGCCAAGTTTCGTCGAGATCCGGCCCTTGGAGACGGTTAGCTTCTGCTTTTCAGACCACACTGGCCTTCCGCCGGTGGGTGTCAAGTAGATCGCGAACTCCACTTCAACCTCGCCTGAAAACTCCGGGTCCTGAGTTCCCGGGAGAAAGCCCACGAAGTCGATTGGGACATTGGGCTCGGTGATCCGAGTAGCTTGAGCCTGACTTAGGCCCGATGCCGTAGTCCAGAGCAGGAAAATGAGCACAACTGCAGAACAAGCTAAGCACTTCATTGTCTACTCCTGCTTGCCTCGAGCGCGTACTTGCCTGGCCAACTCTCTGATGTGAGCAAGGTCTTGCTTGAGATTTGGCTCGCTCTCCCGATTCGTGACTGTAGGCGACTGGTGATACGCGCCCTTGAACACTTGTGCGTAGTGAAATCGAAACATGCGATAGAATGCTTGTTCGATTTCACTTCCATTCTCGAATACTTGCTCCGGTCCCAAGACGAGCTCATGGGGATTCGAAATGGACAAATCGCTTGGGGGACGGTCAAGCAGGCCCTCCCGGTGCAGCTCTTTGAGAATCGCAGCGGCCGCCGCTAGGTACTCATTACTCTCTGCCTTGATCGCGTCAGCTGCGTCCAGCGAATCCTCTGAGAATCTGACGGAGTGGCACGCGGCACAGACTTGCACCATTCGTGAACGTCGCTCTCTGAACTCAGTCTCGCTAATGACGTCCATCCGTACTGGTGCGTGTTGACCGGCGAGGATGCTGCCATTGAGGGCCGTACCTAACGTAAGATTGGCTGAGTCGTCGTGAGTACCCTCTGGCATGTGGCAGGTTACACAGCTTGGAGCCGTGTGGCCATTGCCGTTTATCTTGTGCAGTACACCGTGCTTGCTGTTTTGGAACGCTTCCCATTGCGGGTAGTCCGGTCCCACGTGGCAAAGCGCACAGGATTCCGGCTGGCGTGCCTCTGCCGCGGAGAACTGATGCCCCATGTGGCAGTAATTGCATCGGCCAACCGAACCGTCATCATTTCGAAGGCCGACGCGATGACACTTCAGGCACGCTTCTTCTCGAACCGCTTCAGGTTGTCCCTGAAAGAGTATGGACTCGCGAAGTCGCTCCTCTGCCTTTGCGTGCTTGCTGTGAGTGAATTCGTCGTAGGCCTCTTCGTGACAGCGAGCACAAACGCCGGCGGACACTCGGCCTCTTGAGGTGAAGATCTTCGAGTGATCGGTGCCGTGACAATCAGCGCAACCCACGGACTTCTGGAAGTGGACACTCGACCGCCACTGCTCGAGGAGACCGGGATTGCTCGTCGAGTGGCAATCGAGGCAATGTGCACCCATTCGAGCGGAGTTGTCATCGGGAACTCGGTGTTCATCGTCCGATTCCGCGATGGATCCGATCGCTGCCAGCGCTAAGATCAACAAGGTGGCGGCAGCGATTCCTGCGTGTCGAGTCATTTTGAGGCCCGCGTTGACTCGGTCGCGAGGGCCAAGCGTCGATCTTGGCACAGTCGCAGGGCAAGGATTGCATACGAAGTGGCGAGATGGGAACTGCCTTCCCACCACCGAGGATTATCGTTGACCCAAGATCCATCACGAAGCTGGAGAGAAATGATCTGCTTTGTCAGTTCGGCAATCCAGTCATGGCGCTGGCCGGAATTCGTCACGAAGTCGGATGACGGCAGCAGCGAGAGGATCCTGGCGAGGACGTAATAATTGAAATACATGCCCTGATTGCCAGGTGACTCCGATCGGATTGCGAAGCGCCTCGTGAGATCCGGATTCTCCGACAGCGTGAAACGCTCCTTCAGCGCCCGAATCGCTGCGGCAACATCCGGGTCATCGAGGGCCAAGTCCCGATAGACGAGCGTTGAGAGCCCGTTGTACGAGACATATCCTTCGCCATGTGAAACTTGAGGAGTCGATGATCCGGAGTCGAGTTGAGGCTTGAAGGAGCTCTCGTCACACGTCAGTAGGAACTCGAGCGCACGCTGGGTCGCTGGGTCGCAAGCCTCGTTGTCGAGCGCCGTTCGAAGTCGGTCAGCGGCCAGTGATTGATCGGGCGCTTTGTCCGTCTTGCTTTCTGATCCCGATTCGAACTGCCTCGCCTTGGCTACGAGAGATTCGAGATCGGAGGCTCGCGACAGATACCGCGGCACGTTGGCTGCGCGAAACGCACGAACCGCCATGGCGGTCTTGAACGCCCGCAGACCTTCGTCCGGGTCGTACACATAGCCGTCGGGCTGAATTCGCGACTCGAGGAATCGAAGTCCCAGCCCGATGGCTCGGAGCCTCGTGGAGTCGGACTTCGTAGCCGAGGCCGCCAGGGCTTGGATCGCTATTCCGGTAGTGCCGACATCCCCTCGGTCGGATTCTGAGTTGCCGAATGAGCCGTCGCGATTCTGACTGCCTATGAGGAACTCTGCACCGCGCTGGATCGCTTCATCGGCCGTTGGGAGATTCTCGGCGAAGGCAAAGGCCACTAGCAGCACGAGGAAGAGCCCGATCATTCGCCCTCTCGCTCTTCAAAAAGTGAACCGGACGGCGGACAAGTCCGCCGTCCGGTCAAAGCTCAGTCACGCTACAGCACTGGCCCTCCTCACATCGGCGTGAGGCTTACGGGCGTTCGACAACCGTCTTGAAGCGAGCGATGTCGGTCGGATCCGCCGGTGTCAGCGTCGGATAAACCGTGCCAATGAGTTCGACCTTGGCGCCGTCTAGGAGACGCAACGTCTGCTCGATATGCGGAAGCTTTACAAATCGGGAGTCGGTGAGCACATCGCAGCTTCTGCGTCCGGCGGCCATGACTCGGCGATACGTACCCAGCCTGCGCTGTTTCACTCTACCGTTTGTGAGCGTCACCTTTGCGTCGACAGACAGCTTGTACTCGCCGGACAACGCAACTTCATGTTTGGTCAAGGACATGGAGTACTTGAAATCCTGGCCCATTACGAGCGAGTCCCCATGCCCGTAGACAGCCGCTTCCACACCCGGCGGGTTAAGGCAGTACACCAGCTCGTCGATGGCGCAGGAGTCGCCGCTGTCGCCGAGGTCCACGACGACCTTGGCGATCTGGAGGTCGGCGCCGCCCGGATCGGCGATCGTCGCCAGGAACTGGTTGCCGTTCGGGCCCATCGGGACCTCGACGCGGCCCACTTCGACGTTGTTCACGTCGAAGGCGACCATCTTCGTCTTGTTGCGGCCGCCGAGATAGCCCGAGTCCTCGACGTCGAGGAACGTGAGCGACACGTCGCTCACCGTGCGCGGGGTCGCGCCGCCGTCGTCCACGAACGTGAACGTGATCCGGCCGTAGTCCGAATCACGCCGCGTCGAGCTGGGGCGCGTCGAGACCACGTTCGGCGAGCTGACCGGGAAGATGTCGTCCGTCGTCGGGTCGAGCGTGGGATCCGTCGCCCACACGCCGGCGAAGCCGGTGTCGCCCGAGACGCCCGTCATCACGCAGCTCGCGTCGACGTACGTACCCGCGACGTTCGTGAAGTCCGGGATCACGTTCGCATCGAGGTCGAGGTCGAAGTTGATCGTCACGCGCTGGCACGACTGCGCGAAGACGGTCGGGCTGAGGATCAGCAGCGCGAACGCCGTGTCCATGCTCCGGCCGTACGCCTCGCCGCAGCAGCCCGGAGCCGGGAAGTCCCACGACCCGTCGAAGTCCTGCGTGCGGACGAGATACGGGAAGTATCCCTCGGTCGTGGCGTCGGGAGCCGTGATGTTGAGCTCCCAGTCGAAGAGACCGCCGTTGTTGAGCTGCTCGATGTTGTTGAGACGCAGCGCGCGCGTGATCGTCCACATCGCGTAGCCGTTCCCGCGGTTGCCCGCGAGGAAGCTCGGCGGACCGCCCGAGCCCCAGACCGATCCGAGGTAGGCGACCGCGGCGTCGCGCTTCTCGTCCGTCGTGTCGAGCGTCGGGTCGGCGCCCGGGAACGTCGCGATGCGCCCGCCCGCCGTCAGGAACGCGAGGCCGGCGACGCCGGCGCCCGTCGTCGCGTGTCCGACGCCGTCGCCGATCGGGAACGTGCTGCCGTAGCCGTAGCGGCCGTCGAGCGCCTGGTCGTAGACCTCGCCGAACTCGGCCTCGACCTTCACCCACTCTTGCACGTCGCACAGCGTGATGAACTCCGCGCCCTCGAGGGCCACGTAGTTCCAGCTATCCGCCGACTTGTCGCCGCTCCCGAAGTTCGGGGTGTAGCGCCAGGTGCCGCGGTAGAGGCCGTGCTCGGGGTCGTTCTGCGCGTAGGAGACCCAGTCCGCGAGGTCCTGGATCATGTCCTTCATCACGTCGCCGGCCAGCGGACCACCGGCGATCGGGCGAGCCGGATCGAGCGCCGAGATGAGTCCCGCCGTCGCGACGGGGGTCGCGTAGCCGGTCACGAACGCGCCGGTCGCGAGCTCGACGCAACGATTGTTGAGGTCCGCGTCGGGGTCGCCCGACGTCTGGACCGGCGGGTCGAACGCCGAAACGCCGCCGCTCCCGAACTGCAGGTAATCGATCGCCTTGTCCAGGAACTCGGCGTAGATGTCCTCGTCCGGGTCGTTCTTCGCGAAGTGGCCCTGGTTCTCGAAAGCCCAGAGGCTGTAGCCCGTCACGCCGACCATCGGGTCGCCGTGCGGGATGTCGGTCCACTGGCCGTTCGCGAGCTGCAGCAAGTACAGGGCGCGCAAGCCATTGTTGATGGCCTGGTTCACGTCGATCAGCAGCGCCTCTTGCGGCGTGTCCGAGATCGGGTCCGTGAGCCCGACGATGTCGAGCACGAACGCGTCCGTGTCGAACGAGCTGTCGCCCGGATCGGTCACCGTGAGCCGCCCGACGAGCAGCGCCCGGGTGGCGCCACCGGCAAAACTCACCGTCACCGTCTCGGAAATGAACTTGTCGTCGGTGACCACGCCACTAAGGCTGCCGTCATCGACGATCACGACGTCCGGATTCGGGTCGAACGCAAAGGAGTAGTTGAATCCGATGGCCGAACCGTCCGCCCCGTTCGCGTTGCCCCAGACGATCAGCGAACCGGGTCGGTATTGCTTGGGATCCGTGGGGGTCCCCGGCATGCTGTTCGTTCGCGGCACCGCAAGCGCCGACGAAGCGACCAGCAAGCACAGGGAGGCCGCCGCGGACACGATGTGCCCGTAACGCATGCGCCTTCCTCCTGACCGATGATGCGGGTCCCTCACGCTGAGGAAGCCCCCTAGCTCTGCCCCAACGACTCACTCACGACTTCCCTCATCGACGTCGCGACGACGACGGCGGCATCGATCCGGCTGCACGGCGGGGGTGATGTCTTCCTAGACGAGCGGCATCCTAGGCTCGTGCGCTTCTCCTTTCAATAGGGAATTCTCCGTTCGCGTCGATCCTCCGCTTGACGCCGCCCCCGCGCGATCCGTCTAATGAGCCGCGGGATTTCGGAGGATCCTCCCCCTTGCTCTCGAATCGCGATCGCCGATGAGGCGATACGGAGTCTGGCTAGTCGGCGCGCGCGGCGGGCTCGCGACGACGCTCCAGGTCGGCGCCCGCGCCATCGTCCACGGCCTTTGCTCGCGCGCGGGGCTCGCGGTCGATCGGCCGTCTCTCCTCGACGCCGGCCTTCCTCTCTTGGAAGAGCTGCACTTCGGCGGCCACGACGTCCGCGGCGGGACGCTCGAGGAGAGCGCCCGCGAGATCTACCGCCGGAACGGCTCGATCCGCTACGAGGTGATCGAGGCGCTGAAGGGCGATCTCGCCGAGATCGACAAGGAGACGCGCCCCGGCGTCCTCGTGAACGCCGGCGAGGCGATCGACCGGCTCGGCGACGCGGGCTTCACCCGCCGCGAGGCGAGCCTTCAGGCCGCGGTCTCCGCGCTCGCGCGCGACATCGCGAGCTTCCGCGAGCGGCAGGCGCCGGACGGCGTCGTCCTCGTGAACCTCTCCTCGACCGAGCCCGCGCTCGACCTCCGCGACGACGTTCACCGCGAGCCCGACGCGCTCCTCGCCGCCGTGAAAGCGAACCGCACGGAGTGCGTCCGCTCGAGCACGCTCTACTCGCTCGCCGCGATCGAGGCCGGCGCGCCGATCATCAACTTCACGCCGAGCAACGCCGCGCTGCCCGAGGCGGCGCGGAAGCTCGCGACCGCGAAGGGCCTCCCCTACATGGGGAACGACGGCAAG
>Ga0187894_10007047_pt1 | contig 10763 bp, 9 predicted proteins | sample GBC1701081metaG_FD_136650 | JGI IMG/M metagenome (GOLD analysis project Ga0187894, IMG submission 136650) | White microbial mat communities from a lava cave in the Kipuka Kanohina Cave System on the Island of Hawaii, USA - GBC170108-1 metaG ... | reverse complement strand
GGCCTTTTGCGTTAGGGGATTGGGGATAAGGCCGTCGCGAATCTGGTGGCGGTCTAGGGTTTTGATAGACTACATCTAGTAGTCATGACACGCGATGCGCCTCATGACCGACGCTGACGCTCCGCTGCCCCAGGACACCCCGGCCGATGACACGCCGGTGGCGGCCGAGTCGCCTGCAGCGGCTGGCGATGCTGGCTTCGACAGCGGCCATCCCGAAGTGATCGCGCCGGGCGAGGGCGAGCTGATCCTCGACCTGGAAGGCTACGAGGGTCCGCTCGACATCCTGCTGGTGCTGGCGCGCGAGCAGAAGGTCGACCTGCGGCGCATCTCGATGGTGGCGCTGGTCGACCAGTACCTTGCCTTCATCGCCAGCGCCCGCCGCCTGCGGCTGGAGATCGCCGCCGACTACCTGGTGATGGCGGCTTGGCTGGCCTACCTCAAGTCGCGCCTGCTGCTGCCCGAGCCGCCCAAGGACGAGGAGCCCAGCGGCGAGCAGATGGCCGAGGCGCTGCAGCGCCAGTTGCGCCTGCTCGAGGCCATGCAGGAGGCCGGCACGCGGCTGATGGCGCGTCCGCGCCTGGGCGTCGACACGTTCTGCCGCGGCCAGCCCGAGGGCGTGCTGATGGTGCGCAAGTCGCAGTGGCAGGTGCAGCTCTATGAGGTGCTCAAGGCCTACGGCGAGATCCACAAGCCCAAGAAGCCCGACGCCTATCACATCGCAGCGATGCAGTTCTTCTCGCCCGAGGAGGCGACCGAGCGGCTGTCACGCATGCTGGGCATCGCCATCGACTGGGCATCGATCGCCACCTTCCTGCCGCCCGGTCTCACCGACCCGATGAAGGTGCGGTCGGCCATCGCCGCCACCTTCGTGGCGTCGCTGCAGCTCACGAAAGACGGTCTCGTGCAGCTGCGCCAGACCGAGACTTTCGGCCCGATTTTCCTGCGCAAGCGCACCGAGGTGCGCGTCGACGACGATGACCGGCCGCAACAGGCGCCGGCGCCGTGAGGGAATGGATTGCATGACGGACATCATCGACCAGGACAACAAGGCCATCGAGGCCGCGGCGGCTGAGGACGAGGTGGTCGCGGCGGCGGCGTCCGAGGCCGCTGAGGACGAGCTGGTGGAGACGCCGGCGCCGGAGGCACCCGAGCCCTCGCCCGAGGACCGGCATGCGCATAATCTGCGACTGGTCGAGGCGCTGATCTTCGCGTCGGCCAACACGTTGGGCATCGACGCGCTGGCCGAGCGCCTGCCGCCCGATACCGATGTCGAGGCGCTGCTGGCGGAACTTGCCGAGCACTACGCACCGCGGGGCGTTCACCTGGTGAAGGTGGCCGGCGGCTACGGATTCAGGACCGCACCCGACCTGGCGCAAAAGCTGAAGATCGAACAGCCGATCACGCGCAAGCTCTCGCGCGCCGCGGTCGAGACCCTGGCCATCATCGCCTATCACCAGCCGGTGACACGGGCCGAGATCGAGCAGATCCGCGGCGTGGGATTGAGCAAGGGAACCTTGGACTTCCTGTTCGAGCAGAATTGGATCCTGCCCATGGGGCGCCGACGCGCACCGGGCAAGCCAGTGACCTGGGGTACGACTCCGTTCTTCCTCGAGCATTTCGGCTTGGGTGCGCTGGAGGACCTGCCGGGTCACGAAGAGCTGAAGGCGGCGGGCCTGCTCGATGCGCGCGCCGAGGTCTCGATCTACCGGCCGGAAGAAGCGGATCTGCCGCTGGAAGACGACGAGGACACGACCGAGCCGCTGGATACCGGCGTCGACGAGAGCCAGCCGAAGGAAGCAGCCGAGTAGGGCGCCGCGAGCTCAGCACACTGATGCCTCGGCGTGCTGCAGGCTGCGCACATCAATATCCAGCAGATCGCGTTCTCCGGCATCGGTGAGAGAAGCCATGCACCCTGCACAAGGTTACGACCCGATCGCCTTCTCTGCGAACGGACGTAGGCGAGCCCGTGGGCTGGGATTGCCGCTGGCCGGCAAGACCGGCCCCCTCAACGCCATCACTGATGTGCCCGGCGTGAGCGTCGGCATGACCACGCTCATTGCCGGCGACGGCGAACATGCGGTTCGCACCGGCGTCACGGCCATTCTGCCGCGTGCCCGCTCGGCACTGTTGCACCCGTGCTGGGCCGGAAACTTCGCCATGAACGGCAATGGCGAGTTGACGGGCTGTCACTGGATCAACGAGGCGGGCTGGTTCCATGGCCCGGTGCTCATCACCAATACTTGCTCGCTCGGCATGGCCCATCATGGCACCGCGCGTTGGCTGATCCGCGCGTTTCCCGGCAAGATGGGCGAGACCCATTGGCCGCTGCCGGTCGTCGGTGAGACGTTTGACGGCTGGCTCAACGATATCGCCGGCCTGCATGTCACCGAGCAGCATGTCCTGGACGCGCTCGATGGCGCGGTCGGCGGTCCGGTTCCCGAAGGCAATGTCGGCGGCGGGACCGGCATGATTTCGTACGAGTTCAAGGGCGGCACGGGGACCTCGTCACGGCTGGTCGAGACCAGGGCGGGCACCTTCAATCTGGGCGTGCTGGTGCAGGCCAATCATGGGCTGCGGCCCTGGCTGCAGGTGTGCGGCGTTCCTGTCGGGCCGGCCATGCCGGAGGATCGCATCTACAAGCGAGAGCAGGGCTCCATCATCGTCATTCTGGCGACGGATGCACCGCTGACGCCGACCCAGCTGCACCGTATCGCCAAGCGCATCAGCATCGGCATCGGGCGCGCGGGAACGCCGTCGAGCAATGGTTCCGGTGACATCTATCTCGCCTTTTCGACGGCCAACGATCCGGGCGAGGCGCCGATGCCCGCCGAAATCGGCTTCCGGGCCCTGGGCGATGCGGAGATGGACCCGGTCTTTCTGGCGACGGTCAGCTGCGTCGACGAAGCCGTCCTCAATGCCTTGTGCGCCGCTGAGACCATGACGGGCAAACGTGGCCGTATCGTCAAGGCGATCGATGCTGACCGGCTGGCTGACCTCGTCGGCGCGCGTGCGGTGACGCAAGAGCCCTAGTACGGCAGTCCGACATAGTTCTCGGCGAGCGCCGTCTGGGCGGCGCGCGAGGACGCGAGATAGTCGAGCTCCGCGAGCTGCATCTGCGCCTCGAAACTGGTCTCGTCGTGCAGCTTGTGCAGCATCGTGGTCATCCACCACGAGAAGCGTTCGGCCTTCCAGACTCGCGCGAGGGCTGTTTCGGAGTAGCCGTCGAGCAGATCGGCGCGCCCGTTTTTGTAGAAGGCGGTCAGCGCACGACTGAGATAGTGCACGTCGGAGGCGGCGAGGTTGAGTCCCTTGGCACCGGTCGGCGGCACGATGTGGGCCGCGTCGCCGGCCAGGAACAGGCGTCCGAAGCGCATCGGCGTGGCGACGAAACTGCGCAAGGGCGCGACGCTCTTCTCGAGCGAGGGCCCCGTCGTCATCCGCGCTGCGGCGGCACTACCCAGGCGCCGTTTGAGCTCCTCCCAGATCAATGCATCGGGCCATTCATCCAGATCCTCGTAGAGGCTGCACTGGATGTAGTAACGGCTGCGTGTCGGCGATCGCATGGACGCCAGGGCAAATCCACGCTCGTGCTTGGCGTAGATCAGCTCGCTGGAGCAGGGCGGCACATCGGCCAGGATACCAAGCCACCCGAAGGGATAGATGCGCTCGACGTTGCGCAGCGCGCTGGCCGGGATCGACTGGCGACTGACACCGTGAAAGCCATCGCATCCGGCAATGAAGTCGCAGGCGAGCTCGTGTTCCTGCCCATCGCACTGATAGGCGAGTCTGGGCCGGTCACCATCGATATCGTGGACCGCGACGTTGGCGGCGTTCCACACGATCGGGCCGTCGCCGGCCAGGCGCGCCGCGATCAGGTCCTTGGTGACTTCCGTCTGGCCATAGACGACGACCGTCTTGTCGGTCAGGTCGCGGAAGTCGATGCGAAAGCTGCGGTCGCGCACGACAATCTCGATGCCGTCATGCACCAGGCCCTCGCGCCTCAGTCGGTCGACGACGCCGGCTTCCTCGAGCAGCGACACGGTCCCCTGCTCGAGAACGCCGGCACGGACGCGGCCCTCGACATAGGCACGATCGCGTTGCTCCAGAATGATGCTGTCGACGCCGTGCACCTTGAGCAGCCGCGCCAGGAGCAATCCAGCGGGTCCGGCGCCGATGATTCCGACCTGCGTGCGTGCCTGCGAAACCATCAGCGTTTCCCCGCGTTGTTGTTGCCGTCAGCAGCGTGCAGTACCCGCGGCCTATGAACAAGATCGTCCATCATGTGACCGCTCATTGTTCAACACGTCGCGCCTAAATCATCACCTCGCCCGATTTTCGCCCGGTTTGCGCCATGCTCGATCACGACTTGCAGGTCAGCCACCCAACCGATGGAGGTCTCACCATGCCGCAACGCCACATGCGGTTTTTCGCTCTTGCCGTTGCCACGATGATCGCCGGTTCCGGCATCGCCCAGGCGGCCGATCCGGTCCGCATCCCCGAGGCAAACCCCGCCGTCACCCGCGATCTGAGTGGCAATGTCACCCAGGCACGGGACATGCGTGCCCTGCCGGCCACACCGGGTCAGGAATTCAAGGGTGTTGCGCCCGACAGCCAGGCGACGCCGATTCACCCCAGTGACATTGATCGCAAGGCGGGCGGCGCTTTCAGAACGCCGGGAAAGGCTGGCGGTACGCTGACGCCGATCGGCACGCTTAACATCGTGCGTGGCGAGCAGCCACGGGCACCCATCGCCAACACGATCGCCGAGCGGCCCAGCCAGCGCACGGATGGTAGCTTCTAGTTGTTAGGCGTTGAGTGGCTTGGACGAGAGGCGCCTGATCGGGCGCCTCTCGTCGTTTGGGCCAACATCGCATGTCGCGTACGTGCATGCGCGAAGTAGCAATCGCGGGATTGCCGCACTAATTCATCGCTCCGCCCCATTTGGGCCGCGCTTCCTCCACGTCGATCGCCGAAGTTTGTTGCCGTGAACGCCATGCTCGTGGTGAGGGACCCCATGCATCCCTCCGTCGCATGCGACCCGATGGCAGACGTTATCGGCAATCCCGTGCGATCGCTCCTCCCATGGGGTCCTTCTCCTCGATCGCGGCGATCGCGAGACTACATCCGGAACACGCCATAGCGCGGGTCGCCCCACGGGGCGTTGAGCGCGCACGAGAGCGCGATGCCCAGTGCATTGCGCGTGTCGACGGGATCGAGCATGCCGTCGTCCCACATCTGGGACGTCGAATACCAGGCACTCGACTCGCGACGGTAATCCTCCAGCACGGGATCGCGGATGGCTGCGATCTGGTCGGCCGACAGCGTGCCACCGTGACGCGCGAGCTGGCGGATCTTGACGTCGGTCAACACGTTGGCGGCCTGCTCGGCGCCCATCACCGAGATCTGGCCGTGCGGCCAGAAGAACAGGAAACGCGGATCGTAGGCGCGGCCGGCCATGCCGTAGTTGCCGGCGCCGAAGCTGCCGCTGACGATGACGGTGACCTTCGGCACCTCGGCGCCGGCCTGCGCCATGATCATCTTGGCACCGTCCTTGGTGATGCCGCGGCGCTCGTAGTCGCGGCCGACCATGAAGCCAGTGATGTTCTGCAGGAACAGCAGCGGCGTGCGGTTCTTGTCGCAGAGCTGGATGAAGTGCGCCGCCTTGAGCGAGCTGTCGTTGAACAGCACGCCGTTGTTGGCCAGGATGCCGATGCGATAGCCCCACAGGTGGGCATAACCGCACACCAAGGTGGTGCCGTAGGTCGGCTGGTACTCGTGGAAGCGGCTGCCGTCGACCAGGCGTGCGATCACCTCGCGCATGTCGAACTGCACCTTGGTGTCGGGCGGCACGATGCCGTAGAGCTCGGCCGGATCGTAGTAGGGCGGTTCGGGCGCCTGCTGCTCGATGGCCATCTTCTGTGGCCGGCGCAGGTTGGCGACGATGTCGCGCGCCATCGCCAGCGCTTCCTGCTCGCTGCCCGCTGCGTAGTCGGCGGTGCCGCTCACCTGGGTATGCATGTCGGCGCCGCCCAGCTCGTCGACCGAGACGTCCTCGCCGGTGGCGGCCTTCACCAGCGGCGGACCGCCCAGGAAGATCGCACCGGTGCCGCGCACGATCACCGAGTAGTCGCTGAGCGCCGGCACGTAGGCGCCGCCGGCCGTGCAATGGCCCAGCACGACGGCGACCTGCGGCACGCCGAGCTTGCTCAGGATCGCCTGGTTGCGAAAGATGCGGCCGGCATAGTAGCGGTCGGCGAAGAATTCCGACTGCAGCGGCAGGAAGCCGCCGGCGCTGTCGCACAGATGGATCACCGGCAGGCGATTCTCGATGGCGATGTCGAGCGTGCGCACGATCTTCTTGACCGACAGCGGATACCAGGCGCCGCCTTTGACGCTGGCATCGTCGGCATGGATGATCACCTCGCGGCCGGCGACGATGCCGATGCCGCTCACGATGCCGGCGCCGGGTACCTCGCCGTCATAGGCGCGGTTGGCGGCCAGGGTCGACAGTTCCAGGAACGGCGTCCCGGGGTCGAGCAGCAGATCCAGCCGCTCGCGGATGAAAAGCTTGTTCTGCCGGCGCAAGCGCTCCATGTCGCGTTGCGGCCGTTCGAAGCGTGCGCGCCGCTGTGCTTCGCGCAGCTCGGTGGCCAGCGCCAGGTTACGCTCCCGGTTGGCCAGGAACGCTTCGGAACGAAGGTCGATGCGGGTTTCGATACGGCGCATGATCTAGTTCCCCGCCATCATTCCACCGCCTCGGCCACAAGCGAGACCAAGGGTGTATCGCGATCGAAAGTCTGGCCGACGGCCATGTGCACGGCCTCGACGGTGCCGTCGCGCCAGGCCGTGATCGCCGTCTCCAGTTTCATGCTTTCGATCACCATCAGGGTCTCGCCCTTGGCGACACGTGCACCAGGCTGGATGCGCACCGACACGACGGTGCCCGGCATCGGCGCCCGGGCCGTCAGATCGGCATTGGCGCCGCCGGCATGGGCGAACACGGTCAACGGTTCAATGGTGCGGACCGTGAAAGACCGGCCGGCGATCTGCACGAACGTCTCGTCACCGTCGCGCACGACATGGACGCGATAGAGGCGATCGCCCACGCGCAGTGTCTGCGCGCCGTCGGATGTCGCCGGCGACAGCGCGATCGCCTGACGCTCGCCACCGACGTCGAGCGCATAGCCATCGGCGTGGCGCATCAGGGCGGCGTCGAGCGCGGTGCCGTCGATCTCGAAGTGGCGGCGCATGTCAGTTCCTCCACGCGCCGATGGCGGCATAGAGCGGCGGCACCGCATCGGCTTCGCCGCGCAGGCCGGTGTCACTGAGGGCTGCGGCGGCGATCAGGGCCATGAGCGTCTCGTGATCGGGCGGCGGCAGGGCCAACTGCGATGCGCGTTCATCGAGGAAGCCGGTATGAACGGCGCCCGTCGCAAAGAGGTGGTCGGCCAGCACGCGATCGAGGAACTCACGGTTGGTGGCGATGCCCAGCAACACGGTTTCCTGCAGCGCCTGCCGGGCGCGCGCGATGGCCTGCATGCGATCGGCGCCGTGTACGATCACCTTGGCCAGCATGGGATCGAACGCGGCCGATATGCGCTGGCCCTCGCTGATGCCGCTGTCGACACGCAGGCCTTCGACCTCCGGCCAGCGCAGGCGGGCGATGCGTCCGGTCGTCGGCGCGTAGTTCCGCACCGGATCCTCGGCATAGAGCCGTAGTTCGATGGCGTGGCCGTCCTGCCGCACATCGGCCTGCGCATAGCCCAGCGCCGCGCCTTCGGCGATGCGCAGCTGCTCGGCGACCAGGTCGCGGCCGGTCACCAACTCGGTCACCGGGTGCTCGACCTGCAGGCGCGTGTTCATCTCCAGGAAGTAGAAGGCGCCATCGCCGTAGATGAATTCCACGGTACCCGCGTTGCGATAGCCCACGGCGCGCGCGATGCCGGCGGCGGCGTCGCAGATGTCGCGCCGTTCCGCCTGAGTCAGCGCCGGCGACGGCGTTTCCTCGATCACCTTCTGGAAGCGGCGCTGGACCGAGCACTCGCGCTCCCACAGGTGAACGACGGTGCCGTGGGCATCGCCCAGTACCTGCACCTCGATGTGCCGCGGCCGCTCGACATAACGCTCGACGTACAATCGGCCGTCGCCGAAATAGCGCTGGCCCTCGCTGCGGGCCCGCTCGACCTCGGTATCCAGCGTGGCCATGTCGCGCACGATGCGCATGCCCTTGCCGCCGCCGCCGGCCGCCGGCTTGATCAGGAGCGGCGGACCCAGCGCCCGGGCGCGCGCGAGGAAGCTCGCCGGATCGTCGTCCTCGATGGCCGAAGGCGCCACGGGAAAGCCACGCGCCGCCACGAAGGCACGGGCCCGCACCTTGTCGCCCATCAGGTCGATGGCGTCGGGCGTCGGGCCGATGAACACCATGCCGGCCTCGGCGACCTGGCGTGCGAAGGCAGCGTTCTCGGACAGGAAGCCGTAGCCGGGATGGATGGCGTCGGCGCCGGCATCGCGCGCCGCGGCGATGATGCGCGCCGCATCGAGATAGGCGGCGACCGGCGTCGGTCCCTCGACGCGCACGGCCAGATCGGCTTCACGCACCGCCGGCGATCCGGCATCCAGGGCATGGAACACCACGACGGCCCGGCAGCCGGTGGCCTTGACGGTACGCAGGATGCGCAGCGCGATCTCGCCGCGGTTGGCGATCAGCACCGTGCCGATGCGGTGGGTCATATGACCGACCTCCGAGAGCCTTCATGGTGAGCTTGTCGAACCATGAAGGCTTTTGCACGAGCCGTGGTGTGATCAGCTTCATGGTTCGACAGGCTCACCATGAAGCTGCTCGAGATTCCGGGGCTCATTTGACCCTCGTCACGACGCGGCGCTGGGTGCTGGCGCGCGGCGCGATGCCGTCCAGCACGATGCCCAGCAATTGGTCGGTGGTCTGCTCGATGCGCAGCCGGCCGCCGCGGCTGACCGCCTTCCAGGCGATATGCTCGATCGAGCCGTAGAGCATGTCGCGCACCAGCCGCGGCTTGGTGTCGGCCCGGATGTCGCCGGCGGCGATGCCGGCCTCCAGGATGCGCACGACGATTGACGTGTAGCGCCGGTTCAAATCGTGCAGCGGCGAGTCAGGGTAGTCGTCGGCCGTGCGGATCTCGCGGATGAACAGGCGGCAGAGGTCCTCGTCCTCGACGAAGGCCTCGATCTGGCGGCGCACCAGGAAGCGCAGCCGCGCCGACAGCGTGGACTGCTGCGCCACGCCGGCCTCCACCTCGGCGATCAATCCTTCGTAGAATTGCCGCATGACGTGGAACAGCAGATCCTGCTTGCTGGCGAAATACTTGTAGATCGTGCCGTCGGCGATGTCGCAGGCGCGCGCGATCTCGATGATCGATGCGCCGGCGAAACCCTTCTGGGCGAAGGCGGCGCGGGCGGCGGCGAGGATCGCCGCCCGCCGGTCGAGCTTGCGCTGCTCGCGCGTGCGGCGCGGCGGCGTGGCTAGCGGCATGGCTGGAATCCGCCGTTTCGGCCTTGTGTCATGGCGAAAAGTGAATACCATTCACTTTTCGAAGTCAACGAGCGAGATGGAGGAAGCGATGCCGACGTCCCCAGCGGCCGATCTTATCAACCGGCCGTCGCCGTCGTCCTTCGATCTGACCGCCGATCAGCAGGCCGTGCTCGACCAGGCCGATCGCTTCGCGCGTGCCGAGATGGCGCCCTTGCAGCAGCGCATGGACGACGAGGAATGGTGGCCGCCGCAGGTGATGCCGGCGCTGGCCCGCATGGGCTATCTCGGCGTCACGGCGCCGGCCGAGCTGGGCGGTGCCGAGGGCGATTTTTTCACCTCGGGCTTGATCGCCCAGGCCCTCGGCCGCGCCAATCCGTCGGTATCGCTGAGCTATGTGGCGCACGAGAACCTGTGCCTCAACAACATCCTGCGCAACGCCGATGCCGATGTCCGCCGCCGCTATGTGCCCGGTCTGTGCGACGGATCGGCGATCGGCTGCCTGGCGCTGACCGAGCCCGGCGCCGGCTCGGATGCGCTGGGCTCGATGGCGACCACGGCGCGGCGCGATGGCGATCACTACGTGCTCAACGGCACCAAGCTCTACATCACCAACGGTCCGGTGGCCGATGTGATCCTGGTCTATGCCAAGACCGATCGCGAGGCCGGCGCCAAGGGCATCTCGGCCTTCGTCGTCGAGAAGGGCTTCGCCGGGTTCAAGGTGGCGCAGAAGCTCGACAAGATGGGCTTCCGCGGCAGCGTGACCGCCGAACTGGTGTTCAACGACTGCCGGGTGCCGGTGGCCAACCGGGTCGGTGCCGAGAACAAGGGCGTCGCCGTGGTGATGAGCGGGCTCGACCTGGAGCGCGCCATTGTCGCCATGATCAATCTCGGCATGGCCGAGCGCGCCTTCGAGCTGGCGCTGGACTATGCGCGCACGCGCCGCCAGTTCGGCCGGGCGATCGGCGAATTCCAGATGGTGCAGGCCAAGCTCGCCGACATGTACGTGCTGGTCGAGACCATCCGCACGTTCTGCTACCGCACCATGGCGGCCGCCAACGAGCTCGAGGTGGGCGGTGGCGGACGCGGCGACATCCACAAGCTGACTGCGGCCTGCATTCTCTACGCCGCTGAAGGCTGCACCAAGGTGGTGACCGAGGCCGTGCAGATCTTCGGCGGCGCCGGCTACATGCGCGAGACTGAGATCAACCGCCTGTACCGCGCCACCAAGCTGCTGGAGATCGGCGCCGGCACCAGC
>Ga0187894_10007046_pt1 | contig 10765 bp, 2 predicted proteins | sample GBC1701081metaG_FD_136650 | JGI IMG/M metagenome (GOLD analysis project Ga0187894, IMG submission 136650) | White microbial mat communities from a lava cave in the Kipuka Kanohina Cave System on the Island of Hawaii, USA - GBC170108-1 metaG ... | reverse complement strand
GGATCGTCTTCAGGATTCTGCCTATCGGCCTTTTCATATCAATTCTGTTTTGCGCCGCTGATCTGTTGCTGCCCGGCTCTGACGCTAAGGCATACAAGAATGACGATCAGGGGAGAGTCATTAGCCGCACCCTGGCTGGCGGGAGGCGCATCGAGTACCGCTATGACAAAGCAGGCTTGTTGGTCGAGCGCTCCAATCACCGAGTCGGAGGAATAACCGGCTGGTCTTACCCGACCTGGCAGGCCGTAAAGTACGCTTATGATTTGGCCGGTAACCGCATCGCGACGGATGACGGGCTTGGGAAATCTCAATACGTCTATGATGAAGATAATCGCCTTAAAGAAGTCACCGCCAGCGACGAGAAGAGAATCGGCTATGAATTCGACACCTGGGGTAATGTCCGCCGCCTCTCGCTACCAGGCGGAACTAGCTTGGAATACCGGCGTGACGTAGTAGGAAATATTTCCAGCCTCAGTGACAGCCGGGAGCACATAGCCCGGTACGAATACCATTCCGACGAGAATCAGGCGATAAGACGGTTATCGAACGGCGTCTCGACCACCTATGAATATTCTCCGGCGGGACTGCTGCTCTCCATCCAGCACCTCCAATCTGACGGAACTCTGATCGGCTCGTTCCGCTATGAGTACGGCTCCGACAGACGCTTGATGCTCGCGGAAGAGACCGCGCCGGAAGGAACTTCGATATCGCATTACGAATATGACCCGGAGGGCCGATTAGCCAAAGCATGGAAGCCGGGAGGCTCCACCGTCAGTTTTGAATACGATTCAAAGGGCAATCGCACATCGAAGACCGACGAGAAAGGGACAACGCGGTACAGATACGATCAGAAGGGGAGGTTGATTGAGGCCGGCAATGTGAGTCTGGCCTATGATGTCGCCGGAAATCTAATCTCGAAACAGTCCGGTTCGGAGCGGACGGTCTACGGATACGATCGCGAGAATCGGTTGGCTGAGGTCAGAAATAATCGAGGCGTTGTTCGGTATTCATATGAAGGCGACGGAAATCTTGTGCGTCGCGAAATCAATGGCAAGTCCATCTCATACCTCAACGACCCGCTTGCCGACGTGTCGCAAATTGTGGCCGAAGATGATGACAAAGGCAATGTTTCGCGCTATTTGATGGGCAATTCCAGGATTGGAAAGCGCGGTTCGGATGGAGCGGCCTTTTACCTCGAAGACCTTTCAGGCTCAACCAGATTTGTAGTCGATGGCTCCGGCAAGGTGACCGCGCGCTACGACTATTCGCCGTTCGGAGAACCATTGCCGTCTGACGGGAAGCCGGCTACGGAATTCCTCTACTCTGGCGAATTGTGGGATGCAGACACGAGACTCTTGTATTTGCGCGCGCGTTTTTATGATCCCGAGCTGGGGCGATTCATTTCATCCGATCCGATTCAGGGATCGCCGCTGAGACCGGAGTCATTCAATCAATATGTATATGCCAATAACGATCCTCTTAATCAGATGGATCCTTTTGGGCTACAGGCCATCTGGCGACAGTCCCCACCACCTCCGCCATCGCCTCCCTATGACCAGGATAGAATCCTCCGTGACTTGAGACGGCAGCATCCTTCGACACAGCTTTTCCAACCGCCGCCACCGCCGCCATTCGAAAGCTACTGGAGAAGGCTTCAAGAGATTGAGATCTCAAATTGGCTGCCCTTTTATTTACGAAATGCCCAGCGGCACCAGAATGAGGAATTCAGCTTCGGCAAGGAATTGTTGAATATGACAATGCGTGGAGAGTGGTTTCACGCCGACACTCCAATCCAACACGACCTCCGGGCGGCTCTTGTTGGCCTATCTTTTATCCCCGGTCTCGGCAGGATTCCGTCCTGGGTTCTCTTCACGAATGACCGGCTGTATGAATTAAGCCATGACCAGACGGGCAAGTTTCTGGTCGGCGTTGGAAAGAAAGGGGTCTCGCTGGTTGATGAGCGGCTTGGTTATGGCGTGAAGCTCTACAGTCTGGCCGATGAACTACGCCAAGGCGCGGTCCTACCCTGGTTGATTACGGAAGGGAGGCAAATCTTCATCCCACGGCAGTCCGAAGACCCGCTGGATCATCTATCAGACTTCGATCCGTTTTTTGCCGGATCGCTTCAGCGGACGCGCAACATATTTCTTCCTCCACCTCCGGGCGGAGGAGGAAGTTTCCCGCTTGTCGGCGGCGTCTATCTTGACCAAACTGCAAAGGTGATCGGCGATCTGGGCGCGATCACCGGGGCCAGCTTCGACGCTGGCAGCGGCAGGCTCATTCTGATCGGAGACAAGCAAACAAAGCTGCCTCCGATGAAGCCTGAATACCTGGCCGCGGCGCTGCGCGCCGTATACTCGGACAGCCCGCACGAGCCGGGCGTCAGCATCGACCCGAACCCGCAAAATCCTTACAGCCCGATGATGCTGGTGAATTTCTTCGGAAACACCGGGAAAACTCGTTTAGGCTGGGTGATGTTCGAGGCCGACCGCGTGATGAAAGGATACAGCGTCGGCGTGGACAACCTGACAAAGCAGCCGGTCAAGTCTGAAGTCCCCGGTTACCAGAGCGTCACGGCGATGGCTTTACTTACCGAAGCCCGGAATGGCGCTCAACTATGGAGTCGCTTCTGGTTGGTCCCCGAACCCATGACGGCGCGGGTGAGCGAGGACGGCGACACGATTTTGTTCGATCCCGTCAAGATTCGGGTGAAGACCCAAACTATGAAGTGGGAGGGCGGAAAGCTCGCGCCGGCTGAAGGGGCCAAAGACCCTCAGGCCGAGGCTTTCGCCGCTCACTTCACCGAACGTTACGAAGACTTCGCCAGGGAGAATCCGATCTATGCCGAACTGAAACAGGTGGCTTGCGCCGTAGCACTGGCCAAGTGGATGAGGCAGCGGAACGCGCCGGTGGATTGGAACTTCGTTCGCACATTCGCCGGGACGCCATTTCAGACTCCAGACATAACTCCTGCGGCTTTCGCTGAGCAGACGCAAAGTGTGGATAGAGGCCAATCGGTTCTGATCCGCAAGCTCACGGTCTTCGGCGGCGTGGATATGTCTCCCCAGCTTCAGACTCGAAGCCAAAACGAACTCACGCGACTGCGAAACCAAGTGGACAAGCGTTGGGTCGAGGCCGAACGGCAAGAGAAAGCGTCCGCTCAATTCGATTTCGACCGCAAAACATATGAGATGGCCGCCTTGCCGCCGGTTGAAAAACGCGAATTGGGCAGCTTCAGCCTGAGCGAGGCTGATCTTGTAGGGCTTCCAGTCGGAGAAGATGAATTAGCGGGGCTGCCGGGGCTTAGCCGCCACTACAACTCCTTGCACAACGAAGCTACCGAGTATGGATTCTCGTGGAGTTTGCTTCTGCCCAGGTTGGAGTTCGAGGCCGTGGCGGAAAAAGGAAAGGAGCAATACATCTCCGCCGGCCCGAACAAGCGCGTGCGGGCGCAGCGTTTCATCCTGGCCGATCAGTTCGGCCTTTGTCACGAACGCTTCGTCAAACCATTTGCGGATGAAGGTTTCGACCGCATCGGCTTTGCGCCTGAAGGGGCGTCGTCAAATTATCGCGGCGTTTATCCCGAGGGCGACGGAACCTACAGACTCATCTTCGCCGACCTGCGCCAGGCCATCTTCGATTCGAGCGGCAAGTTGCGAGTCTTGCTCGTTCCTTCGAGCAAAGCAGTCTACGACTATGATAATCGCCAACGTCCGGTCGCCATTCGTTTATCGAGCGCCGGGCGCAACTGGCAGGTGAGTTTCGAGTATGACGGTCAAGGAAGACTGAGCGCTCGCGTTTGCGGCGAAGGGCGCACAACTTACGAATACGATCAGGCAAATAACCTTGCTAAAGTGAAGTCTGGTGATATTGAGACAGTCTATCGTTACAACGAGCGGCGACTGCTCACGGAAGTGATCGTCAACGGAAAGACAGTTGCGCAGAACGACTATGATGAAAAGGGACGCCTTGTAAAACAGCGCGATTCCAATGAGAACATCACGGAACAACATATCGAAGCCGCCGGCGACGGAAAGATTGTCACCGTCAAACAGGGAGCGAGTTTCGTCAGGCGGCGCTACGACGCCCGTCTGCGCCTGATTGAGCTTGAATACGGCGACGGCAGTTCGCGCCAGTACAGCTACAACGATGCGATCAGTCTGACCGGCGTCCATGCGGTTTTGCCGAACGGCGGGCAGTTCAAGATTGAAGCCTCTCCCGACCGCAAGACTTTGGTCATGGAAGACCCTCGCCGCGTCCGAAGGGAATACCGCTTCGGTCCGAACGGGCAGCTTGCCGAAGTTCTCATCAATAATAAGCCGGCGGCCACTTGCCGCTACGACGCCAACGACAAACTCATCGAGATAAGTTATGAGAATGGGGCGGCGGAACGGTTCGAGTATGATCAACAGGGACGCCTGTCTTTCTATCGCCGGACCGCTTCCGGTGGCGAGGCCGAAACCGGCGACGCTCTCGCCTTTTTGTATGATGAGCAAGGGCGAACGCAGCTTCGCATCATTCGCCGGTGAGAGTAAAATCCGGCTCTCACCGGCTGGGCCTGTCGCTTATCGGCCTTGAGCACGGCATATTCTTTGTACCTGGAGGCGCCCGGTAGTCATGCCCGCGAAACAGGATCGGCTCATTGAAGTTCGCTCGCAACTGGCATTGGGGTTGTTGGAGTATTTCCGGCTGGTCATAGCCGCGCCGGATTCGAGCGACAACATTCCCGCCTACCTGGGCGAGCGGACGCCCACCGCGCTTTACATTGAGCCGGACGTTCTCAAGCGAGAACGCAAGGAAGAGAAAGACTGGGAGCGTGGCAGGGCAGAAGAACGGGGGCGCGGAAGCGAGAAGGAACGGAGAGATGTAAGAAAGGAAGAGCGGGAGCGAAGCCGTGAGACGATACGCGAGAGAATCGCTCCGGAGGCTCAGGATGTCGGCGAGAGCGCGCTCTACGGAGAGCGGGAACATGAGATTGATCGGCGAGTGGCGTGGGCGAAGGAGCTGAAAGAGATCGAACGCGCGCCGTCGCGCCACGCAGTCATAATGGCGCCGCCCGGACAGGGTAAATCCCTGCTCACATGGATGACGACGCGCAGGCTGGCTGAACAGGCGAGTAAGGATTTGTATGAGCGACGGGTAGAGATCAACGCCATCCCCCTGCCGATCGTCCTTTCACTCAACACGCTCACGGAGAAGGTTATCAGCCCTGGAACAAGACCTGATGAGGCGTTACGGCGCGCCATCACCGCCACGCTGCGGGAGAACCTCGCGGGTTATCCCGAAATCGCCGTCAACTACCTTGCCGAACATTTCCACGAAAGCCGTTGTTGGCTCTTTCTCGACGCCCTCGATGAAGCGAGCGATGAAAATGCGCTCGCCCTGATCTACAACGTTCTGGAGAAGAGGCAATGCCACGTCGTCATCACCTCCCGGCCCTATGGTTACGAGGGACGACAATTGCCCTTCAATATGACTGAATACCGACTCGCGCCTCTCACCAATGCGCAGGCGCGGGCATTTGTGGAGAAATGGTTCGGCGGTGGAGGAAGGCAAGCGCGCATGATTGAGCTACTCACGCGCAGCTATTCTATTCAGCGGATGAGCCAGAGTCCGTTCCTACTGACGCTGCTGTGTTGGGTGGCCGAGCGGCATGATTTGGCCGACGACATCACGCGCACACAGCTTTACGATCGCATCGTGCTTGACCTGCTTGGGCTACCGCCGAACGGAAAAGGCGAAGTGGATGACCGGCGCGCTAATGAACTGCTGCCATTGATCACGGAAGTGGCGTTCGCTTCCTTTCAAGAGAACGCCGGGCGCAACCCGATGCCTTCCAAACACCTACTCGCCGTGATGGCAACCAGTCCAAGACGCCCCGTGCCACTCGGGCTTAAAGCGGATAATATTATCAAGCTGAATCCGAGCGAGCGGGCGGGCTATCTGCTTGATGAGCTCACGCGAAAGCGGCTGCTTGCTCCCCTCACGCGCAACCGCGACGCCTATGTCTTTCCCCACCGATCCATCCTCGAATATCTCGCCGCCTGCTCACTGGCAGAGTTGGTAAATGATCCCAAAGGAAGGCAATGGGAGACAGAGATAGAGGCCGCAGGCAAAAAGTGGCAGGTGCGCGCGTTCGTGGACAAAAAGGCATGGCGCTCTGATCATCAGGAAGCCATCTGTTTTCTGGCTGGCAGGCTGAATGATCCTGCGCCGCTGCTGGAGATACTCTCCAATCCCAAACCGACTCGAACCAATCCGAATGGCGATGACTGGCTGCGTCATCGGCTAGCTCTAGCTGCTTTGTGTTTTCCGGAAGTGCGCTCATCTAATAACCCGAGAGCATCGATCCTGGTTGATCGAGTTACAACTGAGGTCTTTTCTACATGGTGGGAGCATCAAAGGACTGGTGAGGATGTTTCGCACCTTTCTCGTGCACTTCCGGCATTAGGACTGGTCCAGGGAAAGCTGCAACCGGGTAGAATCGGTGCCACATTGAAATGGGCGTTACAACGTATTCCCAAAAAGCTGAGGCTAGAATTACGGCTTATAGATTTGGTTTATTACATGCTGCACGATTTTAAGCAGAGAATTTATACTGCTCATACCGGCGCGGGTAGTTCAGTTGTGGGACGTGCGGTAGTGCAGGCAGTAGGCTGTATAGGCGCAGCCGCAGCCACACCACTGATCCTTGACTGCCTCGCCGATTTGTTGCCCGATACTGTTGTGCAGACCGAGGTATTGGAGGCGATAGGTGGTATAGGTGCAGCAGCAGCCACTCCGCTGTTTCTTGACCGCCTCGCTGAACTGTTGCGCGATGATTATGCATATTCAATGGCGGGATCGGCGATAGGCAGGATAGGTGCAGCCACAGCCTCTCCGCTTATATTTAACCGCCTCGTCGAATTGTTGCGTGATGATAATTGGCGTGTGCGAGAAGGGGCGGCGAAGGGGATAGATTGTATAGGCGCAATCGCAGCCACTCCACAGTTCCTCGCCCGTCTTACTGAATTGCTATGCGATGATGATTGGAAAGTGCGTGCAGCGGCAGCTAAGGCAATAGGTGGCGTAGGCGCAGCCGCTGCCACACCGCTAATCCTTGACCGCCTCGCCGAATTGCTGTGCGATCATGCTGGGGAAGTGCGAGCAGCGGCAGCGGAGGCGGTAGGCGGCGATATTGTAATTACTGCTAGTGGAGGATCAAGGGGGGCAGTAGGCTTAGGTACAGCCGCGGCCACATCGCTGATCCTTGACCGCCTCGCCGAACTGCTGCGCGACCCTGAATGGTATTTGCAGTTAAGAGCAGCGGAGGCAATAGGCGGCATAGGCGCAGCCGCAGCTACACCGCAGTTCCTTGAACGCCTTGCTGAATTGCTATGCGATGATGATTGGAAAGTGCGAGCAGCGGCAGCTAAGGCAATAGGTGGCGTAGGCGCAGCCGCTGCCACACCGCTAATCCTTGACCGCCTCGCCGAATTGCTGTGCGATGATGTTGTGGAAGTGCGAACAGCGGCAGCGGAGGCGGTAGGCGGCAGTGGCCGTATTTTAATTGGTCTGGGGGGAAGGAAGGCGGGACCAGTAGGCATAGGTGCAGCCGCGGCCACACTGTTGATCCTTGACCGCCTCGCCGAATTGCTGCGCGATAATGATTGGTATGTGGTGGTAAAAGCAGCGGAGGCGGTAGGCGGCATAGGCGCAGCCGCAGCTACACCTCTGATCCTTGACCGCCTCGCCGAATTGCTGCGCGATAATGATAATCAGTGGGATAAGAGTATTCAGTGGGAGGTAGGGCAAGTGGTGGCAGCGGAAGCGGTTGGTGGCACAGGCGCAGCCGCGGCCACACCGCAGTTCATTGACCGCCTTGCTACATTGCTGCGCGATAATGATTGGAATGTGCGGTACTTGGCAGTAATGGCAGTAGGTGGCATAGGTGCAGCCGCAGCCACTCCACCGATCCTTGACAGCCTTGCCGAAGTGCTGCGCAAATATGATTGGCATGGTCAGAAAGTGACAGTGAACGCGATCAGCCGCATAGGTGCAGCCGCGGCCACCCCGCAGTTCCTTGACCGCCTTGCCGAATTGCTGCGCGATAATGATTGGTATGTGCGGGTAAGAGCAGCGGAGGCGGTAGGCGGTATAGGCTCAGCCGCAACCACACCGCTGATTCTTGACCGCCTCATCGAATTGCTGCGCGATAATCTGTGGAATGTACAGGAAGCAGCAGCGGAGGCGGTAGGCCGCATAGGCGCAGCCGCGGCCACACCGCCGATTCTTGACCGCCTTGCCGAGTTGCTGCGCGATGATGATGAATCTGTGCGGCAAGTGGCAGTGATGGCGGTAGAGAGCATAGGCGCAGTCGCAGCCACATCGCCAATCCTTGACAACCTAGCTGAATTGCTGCGTGGTAGTTATGTGCGGATATGGGCAGTGAAAGCAATGGAATATCTGACACGAGATGACGTACGGATTTTTAGAACAAAAGGGATTCGATCCTTTATTTTAAAGAATAAATTCGAGGCGCGATCGATGAAGGAGTTGAGTGCGTGAAGGTGTCTACCATTGGCGTTATCTCTCCGCGAACTGCTCGCTGCGGACGCTTACTGCACTCACCCATATAAACAGTCACGGTTACTCAATTGTCATAAAAACTCGACTTTAGACAACGCTCTCCCCCAGCCTGATCTTCCATCAAGCTGAGAAGAGTAGATTGTGTTCAACGTTTCATTCGTTCTTTGACATTTCCAGCGCCTTTTTCCGCTTTTTCGACTCAAGGCGATAGATTTCCGGTACTGTTCTGTGCCGGCCTGATGGCCAGCCTGGGGATTTTCCTCTGGGTAGCACTGCCGAAACCGGCGTGCCTACTCGCTCTAAATTCTCGCCGAGCGACCGGATCACTCTGCCAGGCGTCAGTTGATCGGAAGCCAGAGGCTTTTGCCACGGCAGATGAGAATCACTCGCTGCCGGACGCCAGAGGTAAAGCTCCCATTCGATGACTTGCAGAAGCTGAAGCCAGAGATCACTGGCCTCGGCTTGTCGCACTTTCGGGAGCTCGGCATGGAGCCGTTCTTTCCGAAACCGATTGGCCGGCTCAATCGGCCAACGATGTGTAATACACTCAAAGACGCGCGCCAGGGTGGTCTCTTCTGTTGTCCCGTTATGTACGCCGTACCAATGCGGCGCCGGCGGCTTGTCTTTCTCCAAACGAATCTGCGAGCGGACAACGGAGATATCGACAATTTCCTCTTTCACTCGGAAGCGTAAGGCCGACCACAGCTCCAGTCGGACGCGTCCGAATTTCGAGTCTTCAAACTCGAGGACTTCATTCGGCTCAGGCCAAGTCCTCGGATCGGCAAAGCGGAATTCCGGACCGTATTTCGGTCGGCGTCCGCGCTTCTTCTTTTTGCCTCTCCGAGGGCTCTGTGGAAGCTGATACAGCACGCGATCATTTCGCATTCGGGCTGTGGCAAAAGTTTTCACGCCCTGCATCCCGCAGAAGAATTTGAGATTGCCATAGCCGCCATCAAGCGCAAGCTCAGAGGTTGTCTCCGCAGTTAGTTGCTTGGCAAGCCAACTGGCTTGCGTTACGGCGACATCCACAGCGCTCTGATCGGGTTTGACCCGCTGCGTATGAACGGAGGGAGCCCAACTCGCGCCGCGCTGTTGGACGTAAGCGAGGAACGAATACGGCAATCCGATGATGATCCCTTTGCCGCCAACCTCGCGTTGCGCCCCGTGGCAAAAGACGCGATCTTTCAATGTCGGCGAATGCATTCGCCGAACCGCCATCACGTCGAGGGCGAAATGGAGCCGCGATTGTTGACGCGGCGCTTGTTCAAGACAAAGCGCGCGCAGTCCTTCAATATCCACCGCGCCGTCGGCGAGCGCGCTGTAAATGCTAGGCCACTGCCGCGTGAAAGCTGGGGCCAGTGACAGTTCGGCATATGAGCGCGCCGATGGCGTCTGGACGATGGCATCCATGATTTCAAACAACACGTCGCGCTGGGTTTCAAACAGCGCGTAGACCTGCTGACGAAAGCTCGTCAGTGATTTAAGATGCGTCTGGGTTAGATTGGTTTTGGTCACACATAACAACTAACCCCAGACGCGGCTGTGGTCAAAACCCAGCCGCGTTTTGTCTAAAGTCGAGAAAAACAAACCCCACAGTTTAGCTGTTCACAGGTGGAGACATCCACGATGACCGCGATTCTCGAACAACTCATTCAGGTTCGATCTCGATTGACTGAGGAAGCGCTGGCCTATCTGGATGGCCTCGCCGAGCGATCGGCGGAATTGCCGAAATACTATCCAGAGCGCCTTCGCGCGGCAGAGGCTGGGAAGACGCCTTTCGACGACGTTCGCCAGATTGTGCAGGTCGTCGAAGACCGCTCGGCCTTCGAGCGTTGGCTGGCGGAAGAACGAGAACGAATGCGCGCGGCGGGGCAGGACTTCGACCGCGTCGCCTACAAGCCGAAGCGATCGCTGATGGAAGATGAGGAATCGGGTGAGCGTGATGACACGCGCCGCGACCGTCCTGCGCCGCCTCCGCCGTTTCAATGGGACGAAAATGCGGGCAGCCGTTTCAAACGCGCCGTGATTCTGGGCGATCCCGGCTGTGGCAAGACATGGCTACTGCGTTATGAAGCGCGCCGCCTGGCCCGCGCCGCCATCGAGCAGTTGCGAAACAGCCTCTGCGATCTTGATCAAACCACGCTGCCGATCTTCATTCGCCTCTCAGAACTGAACCAGAGCGACAACCCGATTGAAG
>Ga0187894_10007045_pt1 | contig 10765 bp, 12 predicted proteins | sample GBC1701081metaG_FD_136650 | JGI IMG/M metagenome (GOLD analysis project Ga0187894, IMG submission 136650) | White microbial mat communities from a lava cave in the Kipuka Kanohina Cave System on the Island of Hawaii, USA - GBC170108-1 metaG ... | reverse complement strand
CCCTCACCAACGCGTCGGCTTTGTCTGACGTGCCTAGCGCTTTGATGATTTCCTTTTTCCCGATCACGTGCCGCACGTCGTTGGGCACGCGGACGCGAAGATAATACCAGCCGGACTTTTTGCGCCGCAGGCGAATGGTCTTAGACACCCTCGATTTACTCCCCATTGTGGACCTCGCCTTTGCGGACCTCGTGGGGAGAATTTAACCCGTAAAATCGATATCGGAAGCGATATCAGGCACTTGGAAAAATCTGGCGGAGAGGGTGGGATTCGGACCCGCGGCACCCGTGCGGATACGGCCGTCCTCGACGCCGGCCCAGGTGTTGACACACTGCCGGCCTCAACGATCGGTCAGCGCCAGCTTGGCGCCAAGCCCGACGAAGGCGGCGGCGAAGGTACGGCGCATCCAGGTCAGCACCCGCGGACGCGAGATCACGTGGTTGCGGATCGCGGCGGCGAACAGGCCGTAGCCGACGAAGACGGCGAACGTCAGCAGCATGAAGACAGTGCTCAGCATGAGCATGAGCGACAGCGGATGCTCTTCGCCGGCGCTCACGAACTGCGGCAGGAAGGCGAAGAAGAAGATCGACAGCTTGGGATTGAGGATGTTGACCAGGATGGCGGAGACGATCACCTCGGTGGCGGAGCGGGTGCCGGTCTCCTGTTCGACCTTCAGCGCGCCCCTCTCCCGCAGCGCGCTCCAGGCCATGTAGAGCAGGTATGCCACGCCGAGGTACTTGAGGATCTCGAAGGCGAGCGCGCTGGTGTGCAGCAGCGCCGCAAGGCCCGTGATCGCCGCCGCCATGTGCGGCACGATTCCCAGCGTGCAGCCGAACGCCGCGATGATGCTGGCGCGCGACCCGCGCGACAGGCCGGCCGCCAGCGTGAACAGGACGCCGGTGCCGGGCGACACGATGACGATGAGCGACGTTACAAGAAAGTCGATGCTCACGGCGGCCCTCCCGGAAGATGCATCCTCGCAACCCTGACGATCCCAGCTTAGCGTGGAAATGCCGGTGCGCTCCACTGCTGCGCCGGGGATTACCTTTGGCCGTTCACCCGGCTCCTCATCCTGAGGAGCGCGCCACAGGCGCGCGTCTCGAAGGATGGGCAACAGCGCGGGCGGCGATGACGGCTCGAACGAACCATCGCAAGTGCTGCCCACCCTTCGAGACGGCCGCTGACGCGGCCTCCTCAGGGTGAGGAGCAATATGAAGCTACTCGTGCCTACGACCGCATGCGGGAGAGGTGAGGATGGTCAGTCCAGCCTGATGTTGGCTTTGCGGATGATCGCCGCCCACTTCGCGATCTCGCCTTCGATGAAGGCCTGCAGCTTTTCCGGCGCGCGCCGTTCGGCGGGAATGGGGTCGGCGCCGAGCTGCTTCAGGCGGTCCTGCACGGCCGGCGCCGACAGGGCCCTGCTCGCCGCGTCGTGGAGCTTGCGCACGATCGGCCCGGGTGTGCCCCTGGGGAGGAAGAACGCCAGCCAGTTGCCGACCTCGAAATCCCGCAGGCCCTGCTCATGGGCGCTGGCAAGGCCAGGCACGGCCGGCGAGCGGTCGCGCGACAGCATGGCGACCGCCCTCACCGCGCCGCTCTCGACGTGCGGCAGGATGCTCGCGGTGTTGAAGCAGAAATAGTCGATCCTGCCGGCGATCAGGTCCTGCATGGCAGGCCCGCCGCCGCGATACGGGATATGGGTGACGTCGATGCCGATCGCCGCGTTCATCAAGGCGCAGGCGAGATGGGTCGGCGACCCTGCGCCGGCGGAGCCGTACTGCATCTTCGCCTGGTTCGCCCTGGCGTGGGCGATGAACTGCGGCAACGTGCCGCCGGGCAGGTCCTTGCGCACGGCCAGCAGCATCGACTGGTCGACCAGCAGGGCCACGGGCACGAAGTCGGTCGCGGCATTGTAGGGCGGGTTGGCGTGCAGCGACTGGATTTGCGCATGGGTGCCGACGTTGCCCAGCACGAACTGGTAGCCGTCGGGTGCGCTCTTGGCGACGCGCAGGGTGCCGACCACGCCGCCGCCGCCGCCGACATTCTCGACCACCACCTGCTGGCCCAGCGCCTCCGACAGGCCCGGCGCCAGGATGCGCGCGATGACATCGGTCGTGCCGCCGGCGGCGTAGGGCACGACCATGGTCACCGGGCGGCTCGGCCACGACTGGGCCGCGGCCGGCGCGATGCCGTGCACACCGGTGAGGAGCATACCCGTCAACAGGAGCGCACGTGCGATCTGCCGACGTGTGCGACGCATGAGATTCATGACAGCCCCCCAATGCACCGGGATTGACGCCCGGCCCGGGCATCGGCGATGCAAACGTGAGCGTAGCCGTTCCCGGATGGCGGAGCCACCAGGCCGGGCAATCGCATTTGGCATATTCCCGTCGTCCTGAGCGCAGCGAAGGACCTTGCGGTGCGTCGATCACGTGCAGCCGCTGTGTTGAAGCGCCGCTGTAAGATGAACCACAGAGAGCACAGAGCACACAGAGAGTGAGGTAGGAGTCATCTTCGCCCGGAAAGGGCACAGGGCTTCATTCTCTGTGTGCTCTGTGTTCTCTGTGGTTACTTCTTACTGCGGTCCTTTACCAGCACCATCGCGAATGCTCGACACACCGCAAGGTCCTTCGCTGCGCTCAGGACGACGCCAGTCCAAGCGCAGACCCAAATGCGATGGCTGACACGCAAGGGCGCCGGGAGCGATTCATCGGCCCGGCGGCACATCCAACACCGGACTGTCATATTGGGTCCGTACCCTGATGTTCGGGGGGAACGCGCGCGTGGCATTGAACTTGCTGCTGCCCCCGACAGAGCAGCGTGCAGGAGGGTCGTGCTGTGCCCCGCGTCAACGAGCCGCCCGACAAGCTCCTGGATCTGATCTACGACGCGGCCACCGACGAGCACCTCTGGTCCACGATTTTCCGGGAGATCGCCAGCCTGACCAACAGCGCCGGCGGCGTCGTGCTTGTCCAGTCGGCGACGGAGCGCACCCTGTTCTTCGAGCGCCACCACGGCACCAGCGACGAGAGCCTGCGCGTCCTCAGGGAGCGGCATGTCGTGAACCCGTGGACGCTGCACATGTGGAGAGCCCATCCGCCGATCGGTGCCGTCATCGCTTCGGACAGTATCCTGCCGCTCGCGGACCTCCGGCGGACCGCGTTCTTCGACGAGGTCCTGCGTCCGGACGACCTGGGCCATAGCGCCATGATCGGCCTCGGGAACAAGCCGGAGCTGGGCGTCGGCTTCAGCATGAACCGGGGACCGCGCCAGGGCCCGTACAGCGAGCAGGAGGTCCACCTCCTCGGGCAACTCGCCCCGCACATGTATCGGTCGATACAACTCGGGTTTCGGTTCGATGCCTACAGGGCGCTGCAGCATGCCGAGTATCGGGCGCTCGACCACCTTGCGATCGGCGTCATCCTGCTCGACCGCGAGGCCAGGATCCTCTTCGCCAACGCCGCAGCCAGATCCCTGGATGGCGAGGGCGGGCCGCTGCGCCTGCGACATAAGAAGGTCACTCATGTCTTGCCGCTGCAATCGCGGCGTCTGGATGATCTCGTGCAATCGGCCCTGCGCGCTACGCCGATGGCGGCGATCAGCGTACCGCGTCCCGACAACGGCCAGGCCCTGACAGTCGTGGCCTCTTCCGTGCGTGGCCAGGACGTGGACCGGTTCGCCAACGCCCACCAGAAGGGCGCCGCGGCGCTGCTGTTCATCTTCGATCCGGCCAACAAGGCCGGCATCCCCGGTACCTGGCTGATGGATGCCTACGGGCTGACGCCGGCCGAGGCCAGGGTGGCCCTCGCGGTAGCGTCAGGCCTCAGCGTCCCAGAGACCGCCAGCCGGCTTGGCTTGTCGCCGAACACGATCAAGACGCAGCTGCGCGGCGTGTTCGCCAAGAGCGGCGCCCACGGTCGAACCGAGCTGGCACGCTTGATCGCATCGATCGGCGTGCTGAGAGCCGGCGGCCCGCCGCGCGACAAGTGACCGAACCGAGGGCTCTTCAGGCCGCGGGCTTGGACACGTAACCGGGCTCTTCATCGGCGGTTTCCATTTCAGGGGCCGCCGGCGACATGGAGGCCGAGGTGGTCGTTCCGGGGGCCGCGTGACGCAAGCGGATACGGCGGCGCTTGGCCGCTGTTATTGCGATTACCGCCAGACAACACAGCGCATAGAGGACGCTGGCCGCGGCCAGCAGTGAGTCGCCCAGGTTGACGGCGGCGTAGAGCCCGGTCGAGACGTGACATCCGGTCCACAGCGCCCAGGTTGAATAGGAGATGGCCGAGGCTCCATTCAGGTCGCGCGCCACCTTGTAAACCTGGGGGAAATAGGACACCAGGCGCAGCCCGCTGAAGACGGTAAACGCCCATAGAGTGGCTTCCGGCAGTGTCATGTGCGTCTCCATCGTCCGCCGCAAGAGCGCAGCCTGCCGGCGCCCGCAAACGGTGATCGGCTGGCCGCATCGCGGCTGGGCAAAGGCAGGTGCAAGGACTTCGGGGTGCGTCGCGCGACAACCGCCGCGAGGCAGCATCACGAGATGCCCCACCGTCCTGCAAACTGCCGCGGCGCCAACCTATGTCGGAGTGAATGGTCGCGCATCACCCGATCGGGTGACGCCAGGCGCGATTTGCGGCGCCGCTGTTACAGGTACTGAGGCACTCAGGCACTGAGGCACTGGCCTCGCCATCCGCTGGCACGCATAGCGATCTGATGTTGATTCCGCCGGAATTTCCTCACACCGATCGACACGACGGCGCTTGCATGATTGTATCTTATAAAGTACATTTCGTCATGATTGAAGTCCGTCAGACACCGACGTTCACGGCGTGGCTGAAGAGTCTTCGGGATCGTGAAGCACAATGGAAAATCAACATCCGCTTGCGTCGGCTGGAATTGGGCAACCCGGGTGACATCAGGGCGGTGGGTGACCGCGTGTCAGAACTGCGAATCGATCATGGCCCCGGATACAGAGTCTACTTCACCAAGCGCGGCCTTGCCGTCGTCGTCCTGTTGTGCGGTGGCGACAAGCGAACACAGGCCCGAGACATCAAGCGGGCGCAGGACATGGTCGACCAACTGGAATAAGGGTGGTGATATGAAACACAAGATCAAGACGACGCGATACGACCCCGCGGAGTATCTGACGACACCGCGCGACATGGAAGGCTACATGTCGGAGGCGCTGGCCACCGGTGATCCCGCGTTCATTGCCGATGCTTTGGGCGTCATCGCCCGCGCCAAGGGTATGACGGAAATCGCCCGTCAAACCGGTCTGGGACGTGAAAACCTGTACAAGGCACTCAGCAAGGACGGCAATCCGGAACTCGCCACCGTCATCAAGGTGATGCAAGCACTCGGACTCAACCTGCGCGCCAAAGCCATCTGAAACCGCAAAGCACCGATGATTCCAGCATCGGCATCTCTCAAGGACTCTGTCGTCGTCGCCGCAATACTTCAAACATCAACCGACCATACCTGTATCCCGTCGCGCTCAAATTGATGCCAGCGCTTGTTCCCGGAACATAGCGGAGACATGAAGAACACATAGCGGTGAACCTCGCCTCGGACGGCGAGCTTGTCCAGATCGGCCTTCAGCTTCCCGTTGTTTCTGGGTGTTACAGCGGCGAACGTCTCGGCCCCAACCTGGCCCGCATCGACGCTCATAATGTCGAGCTCAAGCGAGGCGTGTGCGCCCGGAGCGAGCTTGAAACCTCCAACGGCCGGATGGAGCACCAGAAGCTGTTTTGCTGCGGCGATCACGACAGCATAGGTCCATGTCTGATTGATCTGCTCCACTAGATTCAGCGGCCGGTCCTCCACTGGATGAAATCCGATGGGCTCGAACTTCAATCGACGCAGCGTGTCGAGGGGATCACCTTGCTGAGCTGCAATGCAATCGTGGAGCCGTTTAGCCGACCCGCGCACTAGCTGCATCAGGTCGTTGGCTTCGTGCATCGAACGTACAAGCAAATGCGACATGGTCAGATCTGCGAATAGCCGGTGCCCGGCGTCTCGACCCCGCGGCCCGCGGCGTTGTCGATCCAGCCGAACTCCTGGAGGATCTGCTGGCTGTAGGTGACGCGGCCGTTGACTCGCCGGGCCGGCTCGCTGGCCAGCAGCAGCACGGCGCGGGCCATCATCGAAGGCGGCTCGCCGCGCGGGTCGTCGGGGCCGTCGACCAGCTTGTGGAACACCGTTCCCGGCGTCGCCACGACGCGGGAGGGCGAGACACAGGCGACCGATATGCCGGCATGCTGCGCCACTTCCTGCGCCAGCCCCTGAGTGAAGCGTTCCAGCGCCGCCTTGCTGGCACCGTACATGACGCCGCCGCGCACGGTCTGGTCGGCGTAAGGGCCGCGGCCGGGGCCGATGGCGGCGCCGGAACCGATATTGACGATGGCGCCGCGCTTGGCCGCCACCATGTCCGGCAGCACCGCCTTGGACAGGATGAAGGGCGCATGCACGTTGATGGCGAACGCCTTGACCCAGCGGTTGGTCGGGTAGTCGGCGGTCGGGATGTAGTAGTTGAGCGCCGCGTTGTTCACGAGGATGTCGATCGGGCCGTAGAGTGCGCGGGCGCGCTCTACCAGCGCCAGGCAGTCGGGCTCCGAGGAGATGTCGGTGGCGACCGGGCTGGCCTCGCCGCCGGCCTTGCGGATGGCGGTCACCGTGGTGGCCAGCGATCCCGTGAGCCTGTGCTCGCCCTCGTTCAGCGTGCGGGCGGCGCAGACGACCCGCGCGCCCTCGGCGGCGAACAGCTCGGCGATGGCCCGGCCGATGCCGCGCGATGCGCCGGTGACGATGGCGACACGGCCGTCGAGCTTGCCCATGACATGGTCCTCCCGTTCGCTTGGGTGCGCGCGCCGCAGCGCGTGCCGTTCGAATGGCTTGCCCTCGACTTTCTCCCCGCGACGGCGGGACGCGCAAGCACGCTCGCGCAGAGGGTGGAAAATCAGTGGACCCTGACGGGGTTTCCCGGCCACTATCGCGCCATGCGCCCCGCCCTGATCCTCGTCCTGGCCGTCCTCCTCGCCAGCCCGGCCCTGGCCCACTCCTGGACCAGCCCGGCCCGGATCATCGATGGCGACACGCTGGAGTTCGACGAGACACGCGTCGGCCTCATCGGCATCGACAGCCCGGAGAGAGGACAGGTCTGCACCCGGGGTTCGTACCGCTATGACTGCGCCACCGAGTCACGCGCGCACCTGGCCAACCTGATCGCCGGACGCGGCGTGCGCTGCGATCAGGCCGGCTGGGACAAAAAGTGGTCGCGACCGCTGGTGCGGTGCTGGGCCGGTACCCTCGATCTCAACGCGGAGATGGTCAGGTCCGGGTATGCGGTGTCGTTCCACACCGGCGACTACATCGCTCATGAAAACGAGGCACGAGAGGCCCGGCGGGGTCTATGGGCGGGCGAGTTCGAACGCCCGCACGCCTACAGGAAGCGGGTGCGCACGGGATAGGGGAGATTTCACGCCGAAGCGGCGGAAGAGCGTCTGGCCGTGGCCATAGCGCCGGGTGTGGTATCGATATGTCGGGGATGAAGATTTCTACAGCTTGCCTTCACCGAGCAACTCGGCGGTTTCCCGGATCTTGATCTTGAGCGCGTCCGCCACCTCGACGAGCCGGTTGAGGCTGGCAGAGCGATACCTCTTGGCCTCGTAGCGCTGGATCTGCTGCTCCTTCAGGCCGAGGGCCCCGGCGAGATCCTTTTGGCTCAACCCGCGGGCGATGCGCGCCTGGATCAGGATGTCCGGGAGATCGTGGAGTCCATTGGCCTCGAACGCTGTGACGTGACCCGAACGCAGGTCGTCATAGCGCGCGACGTCCTCTGCAAGCTCGGCGATCTGACTGTCGAGTGCCGCCCGCTGCGCCGCCACGAGCACGGGATGGACCTCGGAAGCTTGGCTCTCCGGCAACGCATCGAGGCTGGCCCTCAGACGCTCAATGAGCGCGCGGGTCGACCGATACTGCTTTTCGTTCGCGATCATGGGATCCACCTTGCATCCTGCGGCCTCAAGCGCCGCCACGGCACGCGCAAAGCCTTCAAACAACCGACGGCGATGCGACGTGGTGGCCAACCGCATCTCGATCTCGGCCAGAGTCGCGTCATGCACGCCCGGTGGCAGAACCGCCCAGGGAGAAAGCGGTCCGATGTCCACCAACCTTGGAATCATTCAACACAACAGTATCGTTGTGTTTACGGGAGTCAAGCTTCGATCGCCTGAATGCTTCGCGCCTGTCCCGAGCGAAGCCGAGGGATCGATCGACATGACAGACGTGTGGGCCGAACGTATGAGAATACGAGGCCGATGCCAGCTGCTCCAGGGAACATCGAACATGACCAACGCCATCACGCCGTTTCGTATCGCCGTCAGCGACGAGGTGCTCGACGATCTGAAGTCGCGGCTGCGCAAGACGCGCTGGCCCGAGCCGGAGCTGGTCGACGACTGGAGCCAGGGTGCGCCGCTGACATGGATCCGGGAGGTCTGCCGGTACTGGGCCGATGAGTACGACTGGCGCCGCCGGGAGGCGCTGCTCAACCGCTTCGCGCAGTTCACGACCGCGATCGACGGGCTCGACATCCACTTCCTGCACGTGCGCTCGCCGCATGCCGGGGCCATGCCGCTGGTGATCACGCATGGCTGGCCGGGCTCCGTGGTCGAGTTCCACAAGGTGATCGAGCCGCTGACCAACCCGACCGCCCACGGCGGCGACGCTGCCGACGCGTTCCACGTGGTGTGCCCGTCGCTGCCCGGCTTCGGCTTCTCGGGCAAGCCGACGACCACCGGCTGGGGCGTCGACCGTATCGCCGCGGCCTGGGCGGTGCTGATGGACCGCCTCGGTTATTCCCGCTACGGGGCACAGGGCGGCGATTGGGGCTCCGCGGTGACCGCCTCGCTGGGGGCGCAGGATCCGGCGCACTGCGCCGGTATCCACGTCACCCTGGCGATGGCCAGCCGGCCCAAGGTCGAGGGCGAGCCGACGCCCGAGGAGGCGCGGGCGCTCAAGGGCATCAAGGGCTACGCCGACTGGGATTCGGGCTACTCCAAGCAGCAATCGACCCGGCCGCAGACCCTGGGCTACGGCCTGACGGACTCGCCCTCGGGCCAGGCCGCCTGGATCCTCGAGAAGTTCTGGGCGTGGACGGACTGCAACGGTCACCCCGAGAACATCCTCGGCCGCGACGAGCTGCTCGACAACGTCATGCTGTACTGGGTGACGGCCACGGCGGCATCGTCGGCGCGGCTCTACTGGGAGAGCTTCGGGCCGGGGCGCCGCGCCGTCCACAAGATCAACGTGCCGACCGGCGTGGCGGTGTATCCCAAGGAGATCGTCACCCCGGTGCGGCGCTGGATGGAAGATACGTACACCGACATCCGGCACTGGCGCGAGATGCCGAGGGGCGGCCACTTCGCCGCGTTCGAGCAGCCGGCACTGTTCGTCGAGGACGTGCGGGCCTGGTTCAGGACGCTGCGGTAGGGGCGGGCGTCTCGCCTGTGTTCAGTCCTTCCCCGCGAAGTGAGGAAGGTGCGTGAAGGGGCGAATGCTGGGGGCGCGTCACTCCAGTGACGCGTCATGTGCTGCTGACGATGAAGACGCGTCACTGGAGTGACGCGCCCCCAGCCCCAACTTCGTTGGGGAAAGCTACTTGTTGAACCACGGGGGCATGTCGACGCTGGTGGAGGGATACGTCACGGTCAGCGGGATGTAGCAGGAGGGCTTCATGGCCACGCGCTGCGGCACCTCCACCACCCGCGTCGGCAGCAGCTCGTTCAGCCTCCGAACGAAGTTGTTCATGAAGCCCGCCAGGTCGATGCAGCCCTTGCTGCCGAACTTGCTGCCGCCGTGGATGAAGAAGCCGCCGCGGTTGTAGGTGATCGTGCCCGGGTACTTGTGGATCGTCAGCCGCCAGGTGCCCCAGCTCTCCGCCGACGCGAACTTCGGCGTGCCGAGCTCGGCCGGGTTGACCCAGTACTCGCCGGCCGGGATCGGACCCGCGTCCGGCAGCTTCTGCCGGTCCACGCTGTAGTCGAACTTGTCATTCACGGGGATGCCGGATCGCGCATGCTGCGCCGAATCGCAGGCGCCACTCACGTGCATCTTCAAGTAGTGGCCGTCGAAGAGAAGCTTCAGCCCCTTGCCGGCATCCTTGCCGCTCATGCAGGTGCACAGCGACACCGTGGGATCGCCCCGCTCGTTCTCGTAGGCCATGTGCGCGCTCCCTCGAATGGGTAACCGTCATGGCGGCAAGGTAGGGGCGTCTTGTGTCCGGATGACTGCGCGGCCGCGGCGTTTCGGTTTCGTGTGTTGCGCGGCACCCGGGGCGCGAGCTTCCCGGGACTCATCCGGGGAGGAATCCGCATCACGGGCGCCGGGCTCGTCGTCGATGGCGCGAGGGCCGCGGATCTCATGCTTTGGACCGCGCGCGATCCAAAAAGAAGAAGAGCGCTCAGAGAATGAGGCCGGGGCTGGTGACCTCGTCGAGCGGCCAGATCGGGCGCTGCACCCGGGTGTAGGGGATCCTGCGCGGGTCGCGGCTCAGCGGGCCGTCGGAGTCGATGTAGATCACCTTCTTCGCGATCGGCCCGAAGGCAGCCATGAAATGGTTGGTCGACTTCACGACCACCAGCTTCTTCTCGCGCGGGTCGATGCCGAGGTTGGCGAACAGCTCCAGCCCCAGGGCCTGGGTGCGGTTGCTGATCAGCACCACCTCGACGCCGCCAACGCGCACCGCCGCGCAATCGCCCAGCGGCACCTG
>Ga0187894_10007044_pt1 | contig 10768 bp, 6 predicted proteins | sample GBC1701081metaG_FD_136650 | JGI IMG/M metagenome (GOLD analysis project Ga0187894, IMG submission 136650) | White microbial mat communities from a lava cave in the Kipuka Kanohina Cave System on the Island of Hawaii, USA - GBC170108-1 metaG ... | reverse complement strand
GCTTGCAGCCGTGGGATAACTGCAAGCGCCTGAAATTTGGCGGCTACCTTCCTCACCCTAGTAACCGCCTGACACCGTCAGTGGAGTTAACCACCTGGTATCTCGTTGCCCCACCTAGGCTACCGCAACCGCGGCGCCAAAGGATCTCATCAAAGGAAGCGACGCGATAAGCCCAATAAAATCAGCCACCCCAGCGTTTTTCGACATTTCCCCGGACAAGCTCAACCAGGCGTTCCAGGCAATTCTTACACAATCCGGTAGGAAGAATTTTCCCACGCGCAAAAAGGCGCTGCGTTGTATTACGTCACGAAAATGACTCAACATCTTTTTCCGCCTCAGCATCCGCTGGAACACGGGCCAATATTTCGTAAGCGTCGTTCGGTGTCGTATAATCCGGTATCGATTTAGCGGGATACGAGTCTTAAACACGTCCTTTTATTTGATGTCTATTTGGTGTCTATTCTTGTCGCGCGCCGTATTTCAAATGGCGCGTGAAATGTGGCGTATCATTTCTTCACTGAAGGAGACTCTGACCCATGGATAACAACAACCTGTTTCGCACACGCCGCCATTTTCTGAGCGGCTTCGCCGCCGGAACCGCCGGCGTTATCGGAGCCATCGGGGTTGGCGCCCTGTTCACGCCCGGCGTTTTTGCCCAGAAGTTGATCCAGACGCCGCGACAGACCGAAGGACCGTTCTACCCGGACAAGATGCCGCTCGACACCGACAACGACCTGCTGGTCATCAACGACGCGATCAGTCCAGCCGTGGGCGCGGTTACGTACCTGAGCGGACGCGTCCTTGACAGCCGCGGCGAGCCGATCCGCAGCGCGTTCGTCGAAATCTGGCAGTGTGACAACAACGGCGCCTATCTTCACAGCGGCACCGTCAACCGAGACAAGCGAGACGTGAATTTCCAGGGGTTCGGACGTTTCATGACAGGCTCAACGGGCGAATACCTTTTCCGCACCATTAAGCCCGTCCCGTATCCGGGCCGCACTCCGCATATCCATTTCGCCGTCAAGGCGCCGAGGAAGGAAAAGTTCACCACGCAGTGCTACATCAAGGGGCATCCGGGGAACGAGCGCGACGGTATCTTGAAAGCGATGCGCGACGCCAAAGCTCGTGAGTCCCTTATGGTTGATTTCATCCCGATCAAACAGTCGCGCATCGGCGAACTGACCGCGCGGTTCGACATCGTGCTCGGTTTCACACCAGAGAGTTGATATATTGTGAACGGGAATAAACTGAGCTTTTCAACACAAAGGGTCAAAGGGTCAAGGGGTCAAAGAACCAAAATGGTAGAAGCTATTCCATTTCCCTTTTCTTCCTTTGACCCTTTGACCCTTTGACCCTTTGTGTTGAAAGAAGCTCAATTTGTACTCGTGGTCGGTATAGCTACAATTTTCATAAAAACCACGCGGCGCATTTCGATCACACATAGTTTGGTGTATATTGAGCGCCGTTTTGACAGAATAGTTTTGGCTTCGGGAGCCTGTCGCCGGTCCTTCGGCGCTGGGAGAATAGGGAAGCGGGTGAAAATCCCGCACGGTCCCGCCACTGTGAAAGCCTTTTGATTCTTTTCCTTTCCAACCTTACGCCACTGCGCGAAAGCGTGGGAAGGCTTCAAAGGAAAAGACACGTCGTTTGTCTTCGACGTAAAGGCTCAAGTCAGGAGACCTACCTGAAGCCCGGTCGTGCATGTGAACTCTTCGTGGATTGAGAGCGCAGCATCTATATGAGCCAGGCTGAACCTAATTTACTCCTGCATTTTCAAGCATCACTCCACTTGGCAATACCGAGTTCATCTGCGTTTGACCTCCAAAGCTGATCTGCCGCGTTCGGGAGCGGTAGTCATCAAATCAATGGGGTTAGACGATGATCGTCTTCATTTCCGCGGCTGCCACCGAGCGACTGATGGTCGCAGCGGCGTCGAAGGGCTTACCCGCAGGTTTCCCGCCAGTGGTAGCGCTGGATAGCGGGAAGTTGCAAACCGACGCCGAGATCAATGAGTTCCTGGCCGACGCTGGCATCGCTGATGCTGGCGTAGGAAGACACGTCTTTGTAGTTCGCGTGCTGGGAGGCAAGCATTATTTCGAGCGCGGTTTTGCGCGTCTGCGGGAGTTCTGCTTCGAGCGCAAATGTTATTTGATCGCTCTGCCGGGCGACCAGAACCCCGACGCTGAACTGGATGCGATCTCCAATGTTGCGCCGGTGGACGCGGTCACTGCCTTTCAATACGCCCTGGCGGGCGGAGTCGAAAATTATAAAAACCTGCTGCTCTACATAGCCGACGTCTTTTTATCGACGGCGTTTGGCTTCGAAGTCCCGGCGCCGATGCCTGACGCCGGACTTTACCATCCGGATGCGACTGATCACGCCAGTTGCGCGACATCGAGTCTCGCCGACTTCAAACAACGTTACTGGCGGGAGCGCCGGCCAGCCATCGGCCTGTTGTTCTACCGGGCTTATTGGCAAAGCGGCGATCTCGCCGTGGTGGACGGACTCGTGCGCGAGATCGAGGGGCGCGGTTACAACGCGCTGTCTGTCTTCTGCTACAGTCTGCGCGACGAGGCGGCCAAGGAAGCCGCAGCCAATATCTTTGGCAGGTACTTTGTGGACGACGCCGGGCCGGCGGTTGATTGCATCGTCAGCTTATTCAGCTACGCCGTCGCTGAACTATTACACGAAGAGAGGGTAACCACAGCCTGCGGCCGGATGGCCGATTATCTGACTGCGCTCGCCATTCCCTTCATTCAAGCCGTCACTACTTCGCTCACGACGGCGGCATGGCAAAAAAGCGAAGCCGGGTTGCCGCCCTGGGACGCCGCGACGAAAGTCGTGATGCCGGAGTTCGACGGGCGGATCATTGGTCCGGTCGTCGGCTTTCGTGAGCAAGGCAACAACGGCAAATCAACTTTGGAAGCCGAATCGCGCTCGGTTGGTTTGGAGGATCGTTTGCGGGCATGCGTTGATCTGGCTGTGCGGCTTTCCGTCTTACGCCGCAAGCCGAACGCCGAAAAGAGACTGGCCATCGTCTTGACAAATTTTGCGAACAGGCACGGTCGCATCGGGAGCGCGGTCGGGCTGGACACGCCTGCCTCTGTGATCAACCTGTTGCGAGGTTTGCGCGAACGCGGATATCACGTGACGGATATCCCCCCGGACGGAGACGCGTTGATGGAGGAACTCGTCGCCTGTGGCGGTTACGACAGCGAGTTCCTCAGCGAAGAACAGATGCGCTTCGCCACGGCGCGCTACACCGCCGGCCAATACGGGGAATGGTTTTCGCAATTTCCGACCGGCAATCAAGTCGCGCTCGAAGAGGAATGGGGCGCGCCGCCGGGCGCCGTCTTTCGACGTGACGATGAAATTTACGTCGCGGGCAAGCTTTACGGGAACGTCTTCGTGATGATCCAGCCGCCGCGCGGTTTCGGCGAGAACCCGCTGGCGGTTTACCACAGCGGCGATCTCATTCCGACGCATCATTACCTCGGCGCTTATCGCTGGCTGCGCGATGTATTCCGAGCCGATGCGTTGGCGCAATGCGGTAAACACGGAACTTTGGAATGGCTGCCGGGCAAGGGGCTTGGGCTTTCCGCGGGTTGTTATCCCGAACTCGCTATCGGCGACTTGCCGGTCTTCTATCCTTTCATCATCAACGATCCCGGCGAAGGCGCGCAGGCCAAGCGGCGAATGCACGCCTGCATCATTGATCACTTGATCCCGCCAATGGCGCAGGCGGAGACATACGACGAACTGGCGCGACTGCAGCAACTGCTCGGGACTTACGCCAACGCCGAGCGCATTGATCCGGACAAACTTCCACTCATTCAACAGGAGATCTGGGATGCCGTGGTCGCCGCCGATCTGCATCAGGATCTGGGTGTCGAGGCTCAGCCGGATGACGAAACCTACAGCGAATTCATTCAGCACATTGACGGCTATTTGTGTGAGATCGGTGATCTGCAAATTCGTGACGGCCTGCACGTCCTGGGACGCCTGCCGAGCGGCGAACAACTCGTCAACCTTGCGTTGGCTTTGATCAGACTCGACTCGCCCGGGATGACCGGCATCCGCCGCGCCATCGCGGAGGATTATCAATTGGACTACTCTGCGCTGAGCCAATCCGCGACGCTCGGCTCCGTGTACGCCGGAACGCCGCCATCACAACTAACCCTCCTGAACGGTGGCGCTCCTACGCGAACCAATGGCGACATCGCGCAACGGCTTGAAGATGTCGCGCGCCGGCTCGTCACACATTTAGCCGACGCCGATTTCGCGGCGGAGGCAATCGAGACGGCGCTTAAATCCTGCCATCTGGCGCCTGGCGGCAAAACGAGTGGGACGTTGCGGTTGTTGACCGGCAGGATCATTCCCGACTTGCGGCGGACGGAAGAGGAGCTGACCAATCTGTTCGACGGGTTGGAGGGCCGCGCCGTTCCCGCCGGGCCAAGCGGCGCGCCGACGCGTGGGATGACAAACGTCTTGCCGACCGGGCGCAATTTCTACTCGGTTGATGTCCGCGCCATTCCGTCTCCCTTTGCATGGCAGGTGGGACAAAGACTCGGCGACGATCTGTTGAGACAGTACCTCGATCGCGAGGGGCGCTACCCGGAAGCCGTCGGGCTGACGATTTGGGGAACGTCAAACATGCGGACACAAGGCGACGACATCGCGGAAGCCTTGTGGTTGCTGGGCGTCCGCCCCGTCTGGCAGGAAGAGAATCGGCGGGTCGTCGGTCTGGAGGTGATTCCGCTTTCGGAACTGGGGCGCCCGCGCATTGATGTCACGATCAGGATGTCGGGCTTCTTCCGCGACGCGTTTCCGGGCGTGGTGAAGCTGCTGGACACGGCGGTGAATCTGATCGCTGATCTGGACGAGCCTGAGAATTTTGTGCGCAAGCATGTGCGAAGTGATGAGGCGGAGTTCCTGCGCAACGGAGTCGCGCAGGCCGCGGCGAAGGCGCGGTACCGTTTGTTCTCCAACAAGCCCGGATCATACGGCACGGGCATTTTGAACGCCATCACCGAATCGAACTGGGAGACGAGTGATGACCTGGCGCGCATTTACCTTGAATGGGGTGGGTTCGCCTACACGAGCGAGGTTTACGGGGAACCGGCGCACAGCGAGTTTCAACTCCGGCTCGCCGGCGCCGAGATCGTGGCTCAGAACAAGGACAACTACGAACACGACATTTTCGACAGCGACGATTACATGCAATTTCACGGTGGGATGATCGCCGCCATCAGGTCGCTCGCCGGGCGCGAGCCGATGGCCATGTTGGGCGATTCGGCGAATCCGGAGACGGCGCGGAATCGCGACATCCGTGAAGAAGCGCGCCGCGTCTTTCGCGCGCGCGTGGCGAATCCGAAATGGCTCCGCGCCATTCAGCGACACGGATACAAGGGCGCATTGGAGATGGCGGCGACGGTTGATTACCTGTTCGGCTACGACGCGACCGCTCGTGTGATTGACGATTGGATGTACCAACAGGTGGCCGAAAAGTATGTGCTCGACGAAGCGAGCCGGGAGTTTTGCGAACGCAGCAACCCGTGGGCGCTCCGCGAAATGACGGGACGGTTGCTTGAAGCGGCGGAGCGCGGGATGTGGGGCGAGCCGGACCCGGAGACGCTGGCGCGGTTGAAAGCGGCTTATCTGGCCAACGAAGGTCTTCTCGAAGGGAAAGGCGAACGCGAATGAACACTGAAATGACGCTCAACGCTTCAACCGCGCCCGCTGCGCCGCATTTTCCCTTCTCGGCCATCGTCGGGCAGGACGAGATGAAGCGGGCTTTGATCTTCAACGCGATTGATCCTTCCATCGGCGGTGTGTTGATCACGGGCACGCGCGGCACGGCGAAATCCACGGCTGCGCGAGCCATCGCGGCGTTGCTGCCCGAGATCGTGGTCGTTGACGGCGATGTTTTCAACTCCGCGCCCGAGCCGGGAAAGGCGGAGAAGTCTGTGCGAGTCCCGACTCCATTCGTCAATTTACCGGTCGGCGCGACCGAAGACCGGGTGTTGGGCACACTCGATGTCGAAAGGGTTTTGAGCGCCGGCGAGAAGCGTTTTGAGCCGGGACTGCTGGCCCGCGCCAATCGCGGCGTGCTCTACGTGGATGAAGTCAATCTGTTGCCGGATCACCTGGTTGACGTGATGCTCGACGCCGTGGCGATGGGCGTAAACCGTGTCGAACGGGAAGGCGTCTCGTTTACTCACGAAGCTCGCGTCATCCTGATCGGCACGATGAATCCGGAAGAAGGCGAGCTTCGCCCGCAACTGCTCGACCGCTTCGGCCTGTCGGTCGCCATCGCGGGTTATTTCGAGCCGGACAGGCGCAAAGAGGTCGTACGGCGGCGGATCGCTTTCGAGACTGATCCGCAAGCTTATGTCGAGCGGTGGGAAGAAGCCGAAAAAGAGCTATCAGGACGCATCGAGCGGGCGCGCTCGTTACTCGCGTCCGTGCGCGTGCCGGACGAGCGACTCGAGGCGCTCGTCGAGGCCTGCGCCGAAGCTAGGGCCGATGGCTTGCGCGCCGACATCGTCGCGTACAAAACCGCGCGCGCCATCGCCGCGTTCGATGGGCGTGTGGAGGCGAGCGATTCCGATGTAGCGGAAGCGCTCGCGCTGGCGCTCGCTCATCGCCGCCGCGTCGCGCCCTCGACTCCCAAATCGGGAAACAATCCGGAACCACCGCCTTCCGGCGCTCGGACTGACGATACGCGGCTTGACGGCGCCGCCGATCTGCCACGAACGCCGCCACGAAGTCCGAATCCTCGACCGACTTCGAATCAGATGCGGCGGCAATCTGACCGAGACGACCAGTCCGGCCAGACGCAGCCGAACAACCAAACGAGCGAAAGTCAGAGCGGCGGCGCTTCGGCAGTCGGGGAGAGAGTCTTCGGTGTCGGCGATGGCTTCGACCTTGCGCGAATGATTTCGCATCGTCAACAACGCGGCGCGACCACGATTGTATCCGGCAAAGGACCGTTCGCCTCTTCGCGCAAGTCCGGACAGGCGACGCATGCGGCGGCGCCTCGCTCATCGGAAAAACTCGACCTGGCCATCGAAGCCACGATTCGCGCCGCCGCGCTCGACGCGCTTAGGCGCAACACCGGAGGAGTCTCGCGCCTGCTTATCTTGCCTGCGCACTGGCGACATAAACAGCGGAGGATTCGCGCGCGCAACCTGATCCTGTTGGTAGTTGACGCCTCTGGCTCGATGGCGGCGCTGGAGCGTATGAGGGCTGCGAAGGGCGCGATCTGTTCTCTACTGGAAGACTCTTATCAAAGACGCGATGTGGTGGCGATGATCGCCTTTCGAGGCGAAGCGGCGGAAGAACTCCTGCCGCCGACGCGCAGCGCGGTCTTCGCTTACAGGCGTCTGGCCGAGCTTCCGACCGGCGGCAGAACGCCTTTGGCGGAAGGGTTGAAACGAGCGCGTCACGTCATTGAAAGGCAGGCGCGCAAAGGCGAATGCGCGCAGCCGTTTTTGATTATGGTTACGGATGGGCGCGCCACCGCGCCAGCGACAGGGGCGTTTGAAGCCGCGCTGGCCGAGGCGGGGCGACTGCGCCAGATGCGGGTCAGAGGCTTGCTCATAGATATGGAAGCGGGGCGGCTGCGATTCGGACAGGCGCGGGCGCTGGCCCGAAGCCTGATGGCGACCTACGCGCATATCCAGGAGCTACCGTCTAGGGATTGGGGGAGTGTGGTTCACGAATGGGTCGCCGCTGAACATCAATTAGTGGCGGCGGGTCAGTACAGGGCTTTTGCGAAGTCGCTGAAACCTACACTGTCGAACTAAAACCTAAGACCGACGACCTAAAACCTACTGTTTTTTTCCTAGGATGATTTACGTATGAGAGAGCAAGGAAAAAATTTGAGATTCGTTCATCTGCCGCTCTTTTTAGCGATTTCACTCAGCGCGACGTGCGGGGCGCCGTCACGACCAAACCAATCGTCCGCGAGCGACAGCTCTTTCCCTCGCGCCGTAAGGGCAGGCGAAATGGAAATCAGCATTCCACGCAAACCTGAACGGATCATTTCGCTGACGCCGAGCAATGACGAGATTCTATGCGCTCTGGTGGATGAGAGACGAATCGCGGGGCTATCTAAATTCTCCCAGGACGAGGCGACAAGCTATGTCGCCGATGTGGCGCGCAGGATCAACGTCTTCGTTGACCGCAACGCCGAGCAAGTCGTTTCGCTGCGACCGGATTTGGTGTTGGCGGCGCGCTACACCAAGGTTGATTTGAAGGGGCTGCTAGCCGAGACCAAGACGCCGCTCATCGTTACGACCGACTTCCGTAATTTCACGGAGATCGAGGCCAACGTTCGCCTGATCGGTCAGGCGGTCGGAGAAGAGGTCCGGGCTGAGGCCGTAATCGGCGAGATGCGACGGAAACTGGCCGTCGCGCCTTCCCGCCTGCGCCCTGAACGCGCGGGACTGCGCGCGCTCTATCTTGCGCCCGGCAATTTCAGCGCCGGCGCCGGCGCCTCGATACACGAAATAATAACCGCCGCCGGACTGAAGAACGCCGCGGCTGAGGCTGGAATAAAGGGTCACGTCAAGATCGCTTCCGAACAGATCATACAGATCAACCCGGATGTGATTCTGATCGCCTCCGGTTATGAACGTGACCGTGGCTTTCGGCAATCGCTGGAAAATGACGCTCAGCTTTCCGCCATCAAGGCTATCAGGGAAAGCCGCATTGTCGAAGTACCCGCGCGCAGCCTGTTGACCGTTTCGCATCACGTCGCCGACGCCGTTGGAACTCTCGTCGAAGCAATCAACCACCTGCAGATGACCAAAGGAGGAGAACGGAAATGACAGCCGAGCCGCTTTTGACGGATGGCATTCCTCATTCCATTTCTGTGGCCTCGATTCTGGCCTACAGCCTGGTCTTCGGACTGAAACACGCGCTGGAGCCGGATCATCTGGCGGCGGTCTCTACCATCGCCATCGAACACAAATCGCTGGCCGCCTCTTCGTTTGTCGGCGCATTGTGGGGTGTGGGGCATGGGCTATCGCTGCTGCTGGCCGGATTGGTCGTGATTCTGCTTGGTTTCGATCTACGCGAAGAATATCTGACACCCGTCGAAGTCATTGTCGCGCTGATGCTGATCGGACTCGGCGCCAGAGCATTGTGGATATTGTGGCGCGAGAGAAAAACTGCGATTGGCGCCCAGCAATGGGAATCGCTCAATCGCGCCGATCCGCGCCACGATCACCCGAATAGCGTCTGGGAGCGCATCGGCGTTCGCCCACTATTGATCGGAATGGTTCACGGGCTTGCCGGGAGCGCCGCTTTATTGCTGTTGCTGATCCCGGTCATTCCCTCGACGGCGTTAAAGATCATCTACATTCTGGTCTTCGGCGTCGGCTCGATCGCAGGGATGGTCATTATGAGTTGTATGGTGGGATTGCCGACGCGCTTGATGGCGGCGCGTTTTCTGAAATTGAGTCTGGCTGTCCGCGCGCTGGCCGGGTTGTTCAGCCTCGGATTCGGCGTGTGGCTACTGCACGAATTCATGGTCGCATAAGCGGCCGTGTTTTGAGCTTCGCAACTGATTTTCGGGAGAGTCGCTCCCGGAATCGTTTACGCCGGAATCGTCTCGGAGTGATGAGCGCCGAGAGGCGGGCTCCGGCCCCAATTAACCAAAGAGGCGCTGAAAGTGAACGGGAAGCGCGGTGCGAATCCGCCACTGCCCACGCAACTGTAACGGCGACCGACTCCGCAAAAAGCCACTGTTCGAAATGAATGGGAAGGCGCGGAAGAGGGGCGGTCAATGACAAGGCCCGGGGCCTCGTCATTGACGAGAACCGTAAGTCAGGAGACCGGCTTTCAAGCGCATCACCACCAACTTTCGATGGGAAAGAGAGGATGGGTTTCCATGAAAAACAACTTTCGAACGAGGATCGTTTTTGCGGTTCTCTGCTTTTTGTGTTTTGGGACGGGACTGACGCGGGTGTGGGCGCAATCGGCCGGCAGTCTGAGCGGACGGGTCACGGATTCACAAGGCGCGGCTGTAGCGGGCGCGACAGTGACGCTTTACGCGCGAGCCGCGAATGCGCGCGCGACGACCGTGACCGATGCTCGCGGCGAGTACCGCTTCGAGCGTCTGCCGGAGGGGGATTATGTGGTTGAGGCGACTTCCGCGGGGTTCGGCGGGTTTTCGCGGACATTCCGCGTTGAGAGAGGCTCAGCGGGAACTTTGGATTTCGCTCTGGAACTCGCGTCCTTGAGCGAAACGGTTCTGGTCACGGCCGCCGGGACGCCGCAAACCGTTGACGAGGTCTCGAAAGCCGTCTCAGTCGTCACGGCGCAGGAGATCGAGCGGCGCGATGAATATTCAATCGGCGAGGCCTTACGAACCGTGCCAGGTTTGCGCGTCCAACAACTCGGCGGCCCCGGCGCGCTCACACGCATTCAAACGCGCGGCCTGCGCGATTCGGATACAGCCATTTTGATCGACGGGCTGCGGTTGCGCGACGCCGCGTCGGCTCAGGGAGACGCGACTTCATTTATTGAAGAGATGTTCACCGTCAATTCCGACCGGCTCGAAGTCGTGCGCGGCTCCGGCTCTTCGCTTTACGGCACAAACGCCATCGGCGGCGTCGTGAATGTCATCTCGGATCAGGGCGGCGGGCCGGCGCACGGGCAGGCGCAGCTCGAAGGCGGGCAATTGGGACTCTTTCGCGGGCGCGCCCAGCTTGCCGGAGGATTTGACGAAAACAGGTTCATTTACAGCGGCGCTCTCGCT